>Ga0181587_10001970_pt1 | contig 17158 bp, 14 predicted proteins | sample 071ome_27_FD_132463 | JGI IMG/M metagenome (GOLD analysis project Ga0181587, IMG submission 132463) | Coastal salt marsh microbial communities from the Groves Creek Marsh, Skidaway Island, Georgia - 071409AT metaG (megahit assembly) | ecosystem: Environmental > Aquatic > Marine > Intertidal...
ACATCGGCTTCCCTCAGATGGTTGATTATCTGTTCAACCGTAAAACGCTTCCTCGGCATCTCTGCTCCCTTCAAGATGGATCCAGATGCCGAATATCTAACTCAGCAAATGGACCCGGTTAAGGGGGGCAGGTCACTTTGGCATCGGTGATGGGGGTTACATATGGGTTACAAAAATCATGCACTTTGATGCAACCCGGCGCAAGCTCTGGTTATGAACTATCGACATAATGCCATATTTTCTGGGAGTTTAGGGTACACTATGAAATCAGGTGAAAGTCGGGGGTAGGCGACTCTTAATCAGCGGGTCCAAGGTTCGAGTCCTTGTGCGCCCACCAAATTCCGGAAGGCCTCGGCGATGCCGCCGGGGCCTTTCTCTTTGCCTCGGATACGCTGCCGGGAGACCCCGACGGAGAAATATCATGACCGACGGTATGCATCAGGGACAGGAGGACACAGCCGGGGGCCGCGTTCAGCCGGAACCCCGGCTGGAATTCGTCGATTCACGGCAATTCATTCACTGGATGGCGGAACAGAATGTGAGTCTTGCGTTTACGACCTACCAGGTCGGCAAGCTGTTTCTGCTGGGCGTCGGGTCCGAAGGCGAGCTATCGATTTTCGAACGCACTTTCAATCGCTGCATGGGGCTGTGGAGCGATGGCCAGACGATGTGGATGTCGTCGCTCTTCCAGCTCTGGCGTTTCGAGAACGCGCTGCATGCCGGCGAGACGAATGACGGGTACGACCGCAACTATATTCCACAGGTCGGGTACACCACGGGCGATCTGGATATTCACGACGTTGCGATGGGTGGCGACGGCCGCCCTGTGTTCGTCAACACGCTTTTCAGTTGCCTGTCGACGGCGAGCGCGGAGTTCAGCTTCAGACCGGTCTGGAAGCCCCCTTTTATTTCTCGGCTTGCTGCCGAGGATCGTTGCCACCTGAACGGCCTCGCCATGCGCGACGGGGAGCCGGCCTTTGTCACGGCCGTTGCGGAAACCGATATTGCCGGCTGATGATCGGCGCCGCCGGCATGCGGGTCGAACTCATGCTGGCGGTACTGGCGACCTTTGCCTGGAGCTTTCTGCCCGATGGACCGGTCCAGAGCGCGGCCTTCGTTCTCGCGACCACGACCTGGGTCCTGACGCTCCTGATCAATCTCAACCCGTTCATGCGGTTCGACGGATATTTCCTGATGAGCGATATCGCGGAAATTGAGAACCTGCAGGATCGCGCCTTTGCCCTGGCGCGCTGGCGTATGCGCGAAATCCTGTTCGGGTTCGGACACCCGACGCCTGAAGAAGTATCGTGGCGGCGCGGGCTGTTCATGATCGGCTATGCCTATTGCACCTGGATCTACCGTTTCTTCCTGTTTCTCGGCATCGCCTTCCTTGTCTATTACCTGTTTTTCAAGGCGCTGGGCGTCATCCTGTTCATCGTAGAAATCGTGTTTTTTATCATTCGGCCGATATTCAACGAGCTGAAGGTCTGGTACCAGCAACGCGAGGAGGTCGGTTTGAACCGAAACACGGTCATTACGTTTTCCGTCCTGGGGCTGCTCGTCGCGCTGTTTTTCATACCCTGGCGCACGACGGTGGAAGCCCCCGCGACCCTCGCGGCAGCCGAGAGGGTTACCGCATTCGCGCCGGAACCGGCGAAGCTGGTGGAGTTCACCGTTCGCGCCGGCGACCGGATCGAAAAGGACGCAGTCCTGGCAAGGTTCGAATCGCCGGACCTCAATCACCAGCTGGCCCAGACCGCACGCGAGGTCGAACTGATCCGCTGGCAGTTGTCCAATCAGGGTTTTTCCGCCGAGGTACTGGACCGGAACCAGGAAATCGCCGGCAGGCTGGCGCGCGCCGAAAGTCAGCTTCGCGCCCTGCAGGCGAGGATTTCCCGGCTGGTGGTAACGGCGCCGATTGCGGGCTGGGCGATGGATCTCGGCGAGAATTTGCGCACCGGCGACTGGCTGCCGCGCGGTCAGCCGCTTCTGACGCTGGTTGCCGACGAAAAGGCGACCATTCAGGGCATGGTCGGCGACGATGTGCTACATCGCATCAGGAAGGGGGCGCCGGCTCTGTTCTATGCCGACGATCTGGACGTCCCGCCGATTCCGCTGACCGTGACAGCGGTCGACGAGGTCAATACAGAGCGTCTCGCGGAGCCCTATCTTTCGTCGGATTACGGTGGCGCGGTCGCTACCCGTCGTGATGGGGAAGGACGGCTGGTCGCCGAGGGATCCATCTACCGTATCAAGCTGGATCCCGGAAACGCGGCATTGCCCCGGCGACAGGTTGTCCGCGGCGTGGCCCGCATCGAAGCATCCAGGGAAAGCCTCGCCGAACAGTTCTGGCGCACGGCATCGGCTGTTTTCATTCGGGAAAGCGGTATTTAGGACGCGCATTTGGGATTGAAGCGGAAACGCGGCGGCAGTAGTTTGCGCCCGTCAATTCGCATCATGACCGGAACCGAACCATGTCGATCATCGCTGCCCGACTGGGGCGCATCAAGCCGTCCGCGACCAATGCCCTGACCGGAAAGGTCGCTGAACTCAAGGCCGAGGGAAAGAACATCATCAGCCTGGGTGCGGGCGAGCCCGATTTCGATACGCCGGATCACATCAAGCAGGCGGCGATCGATGCGCTGAAGGCGGGCGACACCAAATACACACCGGTTCCCGGCACCCTGGCGCTGCGCAAGGCTATTTCCGACAAGTTCAAGCGCGATAACGGGCTCGACTACGCGCCTGAGCAGATCACCGTCGGGTGCGGCGGCAAGCAGGTGATTTTCAATGCCTTCATGGCGACGCTCGATCCCGGCGACGAGGTTATCATCCCGACGCCATACTGGGTGTCCTACCCGGACATGGTTGCGCTGGCCGAAGGTACGCCGGTTTTCGTACCCGGCCTCGAAGCCAATGCTTTCAAAATTACCGCCGAACAGCTTGAAAAAGCCATCACGCCGAAGAGCAAATGGGTCATGCTGAATTCGCCCAGCAACCCGAGCGGCGCGGCCTACAGCGCGGCCGAGCTCAAGGAGCTGACGGACGTTCTGGTGCGGCACCCGCATGTCTGGGTGATGACTGACGATATGTACGAACATATCGTCTATGACGGTTTCGAATTCAACACGCCAGCCCAGCTTGAGCCGAGGCTCTACGAGCGTACGCTGACGCTCAACGGTCATTCCAAGGTTTTTTCGATGACCGGATGGCGGGTCGGCTACGGCGCCGGTCCGGCGGATCTGATCCGGGCGATGAACAATGTGCAGTCGCAGTCGACCACCCATACCTGCTCTATCAGCCAGGCGGCAGCGGTAGCGGCGCTGACAGGGCCGATGGATTACCTGCCGGGCTGGGTCGCCGCCTTCAAGGAAAGGCGCGATCTGGTCGTTTCCATGCTCAACCAGGCCAGTGGCCTGAACTGCCGCACGCCGGAAGGTGCGTTCTATGTCTATCCGAGCTGCGAAGGAGTGATCGGCAAGACGACGCCGGATGGGCACAGGATTGAGAACGACACCGATTTCGTGACGCGTCTGCTTGAAGCTGAGGGCGTGGCGGTCGTGCAGGGTGCGGCGTTCGGTCTTGAGCCGCATTTCCGGATTTCCTACGCGACCTCCAACGAGGCGCTCGAGGAATCCTGCAACCGTATCCAGCGCTTCTGCGCGAGTCTGTCCGACTAACAGCCCAACCGAAACTGGAAATGTCCGATGGCCGATAAAACAGCCAAGAAATCCACCTCGTCCAAGACAGAGTCCTCAACCGCTGCCACGACAGACAGCAGCAGCGCCTCCGACAGCAGCGCGCCTGCCGAAAAGGCATCGTCCGGGGCGGCGTCGGCGGGCGGGTCGTCCGCCGTCCATTACGGTTTCTTCAGCAACGTGAAGACGCCGGCCTATCGGAGCGGCTGGGATTCGATCTGGGGCAAGGAAGACAAGAAGCCGGAAAGCACCGGGAAGCCTGCCCGTCGTAAACCGGCATCCGGAAAGGCTGCCCCGAAAAAGGCTGCTGCCCGGAGGCCCGTCACTGTCGAACTCACGCTCGAGGATCTGCCCAAAGAGGTCCGCGACGGCCTGATTGAGGCGGCGAAGGCAAAGCTCAAAGGATCCCGCGTCAGCTATGACCGGCGCGCGCAGTCCGGCGCGGTCGACTGGCAGATCGCCTGCGAAGTCCGCCGCTGACGCTTCTGTTCGGCTGACAGGCGCGCCCGGACCGGCCAATTCGCCCTTGCATCCGCAATGGGCTGCTGGAAACATACTCCCTAAGATCAAGAAACGGCGTTCCGCGCGGCTCTTGCACCGGGGCCTGGCAACAGGGAGGCAAATATGGCTGGAGCACTCTCAACCGGCGTTCGATGCGCTGCTTTCGTCGGGTCCTATCTCAGCGGTAAGACCACTCTCATGGAGTCGTTGCTTTTTGCGACCGGTGCAGTTCCTCGCAAGGGCAGCGTCAAGGAAGGCAATTCGGTTGGCGATTCCGTGCCGGAAGCGCGCGAGCGGCAGATGAGCACGGAGATTTCTGTCGCGCATACCGAGTTTCTCGGCGACGAATGGGCGTTTGTTGATTGCCCAGGTTCGATCGAGCTGGCGCAGGAAGCCTACAATGCTCTGAATGCCTGCGATGTCGCTGTTGTTGTCTGCGAACCGCAGGCGGAAAAGGCTGTCGCGTTGACGCCGATCTTCCGTTACCTGCAGGCTAATTCAATTCCGCATATGGTGTTCATCAACAAGATGGACCATGCCACTCAGCCGGTTGAAGGGGTGCTGGATGCGCTGCAGGCCGTTTCGGGCCGTCCGCTGGTACTGCGGCAGATTCCCATCGGCGGCGGCGATGCGCCGACCGGTTATGTCGACCTGGTGAGCGAGCGTGCCTACGAATACAAGCCGGGCGAGGCATCCGCCCTGATTTCCATTCCGGACGATATGTCGGACGACGAGGAACTTGCCCGGCAGGTCATGCTGGAATCGCTCGCCGATTTCGATGACGATCTGATGGAACAGATCCTCGAGGATGCGATCCCTGCAACCGACGAGGTCTATCAGCAGCTTACCAAGGATTTGCGCGAAGGGTTGATCGTCCCCGTGTTCGTCGGCGCTGCCGAGCACGATCATGGCGTCAGACGGCTGCTGAAGGCGCTGCGCCACGAAACGCCTGACCCAGACGCGACCGCGGAACGGCTGGGCCTCGATATGGATGGAGAGGCCGTTGTCCAGGTGTTCAAGACAGTTCATGCCGCACAGGCCGGTAAACTGTCGATCGCACGAGTCTGGCGCGGCGAAATCGGAGAGGGCGAAACGCTTAACGGGCACCGGGTCGGCGGGCTGTCGCGTCTGATGGGCGGCAACCAGACTAAGCTGTCGAACGCGACGCTCGGCGATGTCGTGGCTCTCGGTCGGATGGAAGACGTGCATACCGGAGACGCGTTGACTCCGTCCGGCAACCGGCCCGACCGGCTGGCCGACTGGCCGGAGCCGATACGGCCGGTCTATTCGTTTGCGATTGAGGCCGAGAACCGGGCCGATGAGGTCAAGTTGACCGGCGCGCTGCAGCGCCTCAATGAGGAAGACCCATCGGTTTCCTATCGGCAGGACACCGATATGCATCAGCTGCTGCTGCTTGGGCAGGGGGAGATTCACCTGAAGCTCGCGGTCGAGAAGCTGAAGAACAAATATAACGTCGCCGCAACGACGGCGCGGCCCCGGGTGCCCTATAAGGAAACCATCCGCAAGCCCGTATCCCAGTATGCGCGGTTCAAGCGGCAGAGCGGCGGCCACGGGATGTTCGGCGACGTTCATGTCGACATAAAGCCCCTGCCGCGCGGTTGCGGATTCGAATTCGCCGATACGGTTGTCGGCGGCGCCGTACCGAAACAGTACATCCCCGCGGTGGAGGCTGGTGCCAGGGAGTTCATGGATCAGGGTCCACTCGGATTCCCGGTGGTCGATGTGTCGGTGACCCTGACCGACGGCCAGTTTCATGCGGTCGACAGCAACGAGATGTCTTTCAAGCTGGCGGCGCGCGAGGCCATGAAGGAAGGGCTTCCGAAATGCAGCCCGGTGCTGCTGGAGCCCATCCTGCAGGTGACGATTGACGTGCCGTCGGATCACACCAACAAGGTGCACGGGCTGATCAGCGGCAGGCGTGGCCAAATTCTGGGATTCGACGCCAAGGAGGGCTGGTCCGGCTGGGACCAGGTGCAGGCGATGATGCCGCAGTCTGAGATCGATGACCTGATCATCGAGCTGCGATCCCTGACCCAGGGTGTGGCTACCTTCCAGGCCGTGTTCGACCATCTGCAGGAGCTGACCGGAAAGCAGGCTGACGACGTGGTCGCGCAGCATAGGGAAGCGGTGCCGGAAGCTTCGTAGTCTCGAACCTGCCTGGCCCAGGTCGTACAGGCCGTTCTTCATGGCGTTCACAGTATGGTGAGGCGTGTTGCGCCGCATCGTTCTACGCCCATATGCTGTACATCGACCGAACGAACAGGAGGCAGGCGAATGCTGACCCGCGTTAAACGCAGCTGGGAGATGCCGGAATCTCAGGCGACGCCTGAAAGCGTCTTTCTCGACCGCCGCAGGCTGGTGAAAACACTGGCGGCCGGACCGGTTCTCGCTGCCGGGGCCGCGGCCGGGCTAGGATTGCCGTCCGGGTCGGCCCTGGCGGCGGCAGGCGATCCATCCGCGTCGCTCTACCCGGTGCAGAGAAATCTGCGATACCGGCTCGACCGCGACATCACGGACGAAAAGGCGGCGACGACCTACAACAATTTCTACGAATTCGGCTCGCACAAGCAGATTTCGAAGGCGGCGCAGGAGCTCAGGATTCGGCCCTGGAACGTCGTTATTGACGGCATGGTCGAAAAAAAGATCGAAATCGGCATCGACGACCTTCTGAAGAAAATGCCGCTGGAAGAGCGCCTGTATCGTTTTCGCTGCGTAGAAGCATGGTCTATGGCGGTGCCGTGGTCCGGCTTCCCCATGGCCGAACTGGTAAAATTCGCGAAACCGACATCCGGTGCGAAATACGTGGCGATGGAAACCTTCAGTGACAGGTCGATGGCACCCGGGCTGAAACAGAGCTGGTATCCGTGGCCCTATCTCGAAGGGCTAACGATGGAAGAAGCGACGAACGAGCTCGCGTTTATCGGTGCCGGGCTATACGGCAAGCCCATGCCGAAGCAGAACGGCGCGCCGCTGCGGCTTGTCGTGCCCTGGAAGTACGGGTTCAAATCCATCAAGTCGCTGGTTCGTTTCACTTTTACCGACAAGCGTCCCAAGAGCTTCTGGATGAAGGTCGCCGGCAACGAGTACGGCTTCTGGGCCAATGTGAACCCGGAAGTCGATCACGCGCGCTGGAGTCAGGCCAGCGAAGAGGTGATCGGCACCGGAAAGCGCGTGCCCACCCTGCTCTATAACGGCTATGCCGACCAGGTCGCCGGTCTCTACAGGAACATCAAGGACGAAGATCTGTTTCACTGATCGGGGCGCCAGACCGTAGAAGATCGCCGGGACAAGCCCGGCGATGACATGCTTTATTCAGTTCGTCATGCCCGGACTTGTTCCGGGGCATCTTTCCGCCATAGTGCGTCGATCTGCGTGACGCTCTTGTGACAGGCCGTCGGCAGGGCGTATTCTTGCGGGTAATCTGCCAGTTGCGAGGAATGTTCCCATGCCCGATACAATTCAGGCAATCGCCAACCCGTACGAACCCTCGAGCCGTTATCGCGAGCCTGCCGAGCTGTTGAAGCCGGTGGTCGACCCGGCCGGCTGGTATCCGGCTGATTTTTCTGACCGGGAAAGATGGATGTACCGTCTTTCGGACTCAGAGATCGGAGAGCTCCATGACGCGGTCGCTTCGGTGGAAGCGCGTGGGATGGACCTCAAGGACATTACCAAAGAAGACTTCCCGCTCCCTAACCTTGGACCGGTGCTCGACGATTTCGCCGAAGAGCTGATGATGGGGCGCGGGTTCGGGCTGATCCGCGGTCTGCCGACGGAAGGCCGCACCCGGCTGCAGATGGCGGCTGCATTCTGGGGCATTGGAACCTATATGGGGACCGCCAAGTCGCAGAACACCAAAGGGCACCTGCTCGGCCATGTGAAGGATATCGGCGGCAGCTACAAGACCGGGCGCGGCTATATGTCGCGCGATGCGCTGATGTTCCACACTGACCGGGCCGACATTCTGTCGCTGTGCTGTCTCAACAACGCCAAATCGGGCGGCGAACACCGGATCGCCAGTTCGGTGACGCTCTATAACGAGATGCTCAAGCGCCGGCCCGACCTCGCGAAGGAGCTGACCTGGCGGTTCTACCGGCTGCGCAAGGGCGAGATTCCGCCCGATCAGCCGCAGCGCGACTGGGTACGCGAGCCGATTTTCTCGGTACAGGACGGATTTCTCTCGACCCGCGGGCCGAGCGCGCCGGTGTTCAAGGCTCAGGAACTGCCTGACGTGCCGAAGCTGACCGACGCTCAGAAGGAAGCGATCGATATGTTCATGTCTGTCGCGGCGGAGGTTTCTGTCGGCATCGATTTCGAACCCGGCGATATTTCCTTCGTGGTCAATCATGTCGTTCTGCACGCCCGCACCGATTACGAGGACTGGGACGAGGACGACCGCAAGCGGCATTTGCTGCGCCTCTGGCTGCGTACCGGCCGGCGCCCGCTGCAGGAAGATGTCGCCCAGGCGCTGGCTGGCGTGGTGGACGAAAAGACAGTGTTTCAGACCCCGCTTGAAGCCGAATAAGCCTCAGCGTCATCAGGGCTCGCACTGAGTCCGCCGACTGAGCCTACCCCTTCCTGACCTCGACCCGGGCCATCCAGGTCGTTGCGATGGCGATTACGCCGGCTCCGACCCACGTCCAGATTTCGGTCAGCTGGTCGAACGCGTACCAGGAGATGACGGCGACGATGGGCAGACGGAAGAACAGGATCGGCGAGACGAGGCTCGCTTCGGCGAGGCTGAAGGACCGGGTCAGGCAGTACTGCGCGCTGATGCCGGCCATGCCGAACGCCAGCAGCAGCGGCCAGATATCCAGCGAGACCGGTTCCCAGTAAATCACGGCGGGGATGGCCGCGAGCGGGATCGTGAACAGGAAATTGAATCCCATGATCGTCGGGACCTTGTCGTATCGGGAGAGATAGCGTGCATAGGTGTCCGACACGGCGTGGAAAGCCGCCGAGGAGAGCGCCATCATTATCCCTAGGTTGAGTTCCGCGAATCCCGGCCGGACGATTATCAGGACGCCGGCAAATCCGATCAGTGTGGCGATCAGCCGGTGGAGGCGCGCTCGGTGGCGTAAGCCGCCAAGGTACGTCCGTGTTATTTCCAGTGCGGCGAGTAGGCGTTGTCGTAGCCCCGTAAAGCCTCGACGCGTTCCGCCCAGACCGCCAGGTTGGAAAAGTGTTCTTTGAGCGGGTGCAGGCCCAGCTCCAGCGGCTTCGCTTCTTCACGCCCGGTGGCGCGCATAAGCTGCATTATCACTGGATAAACGACGAGGTCGGCTGCACTCAAGGCCGCGCCGGCGAGCCACGGAGTCGATGACAGGCCTGAATCGAGTGCGCTCAGTTCCGCGCGTACCTTGCTGCCGGCATCGGCAATCGCTCCCGCGAACTCCTGAGCCTTGCCGCGAAACAAAGGTCGCGAAATTTCGCCCACGGGTTTGCGCAGATTGCCGTCGCATTCACAGACGATTTGCCAGACACGCGCGGTTTCCAGAGGGCCGGTTCCGAACAGCTGCGGTTCGGGATATGCCGCGTCGAGATAGGTGAGAATGGCGAGCGTCTCGGAGACCGTCGTTCCATCCTCGACGAACACGGGCACCTGGCCGCGGGGGTTAATTTTCAGATATTCCGGGCTTTTCTGCTCGCTTTTGGAATTGTCCAGACGGTGTGGATGGAAATCGAGCCTCTTGACCTCCAGCGCCAGCATGACGCTCCAGCAGGGCGGTGACCCCGAAATGAAATAGAGGTCTCGTCCGGTCATCGTCTTCAGGCCGGTATGACCCTGTCGGTGCCCTCGATCTGGATGCGGTAGCCCGAGCGCGTATGCGGGTAGTAATCCCATAGTGCGCGGTGGTGGGTGCAGCGATTGTCCCAGAACGCCACCGAATGGGGCTCCCAGCGGAAACGCACCTGAAAATTCGGATGTTCGCAGTGCCGGTAAAGGTAATTCAGGACCGCGTCGCTCTCGTCCTTCGAGACCCCGCAAATTTGCGTGACGAAGATCGGATTGACGAACAGCAGCTTTTTCCCCGTCACCGGATGTTTGGCGACGATCGGCTGTTCCGTGACCGGCAGGTTGTTGTTTGCCGTCCGGGCGAACGCGCCGGCGCCGTCATGCAGGGCGGTCATACCCTCAAGATAACGCTTCATGGCGTCCGACAGCGCGTCGTACGCGGCGTACATGCTGGCGAACATGGTGTCGCCGCCGCCTGCGGGCGGCACGGTATGGATATAGAGAATGGTCCCCATTGGCGGGGTTTCCATGCAGGATTGATCGGTGTGCCAGATTTCGTTGCCCGACACCGAGGTGGAGTTCTCGTTGAAATGCAGCGCCCGAACGGCGGGGTAATCGTCGAGCTGCTTCGAGTTGGTGCCGTCGCCGCCGACGCTGACATGCAGCTTGCCGAAATGCTCGCCCAGCGCCTGCTGTGTCGCATGGGTCAGTTCCTGGTTGCGGAAGAACAGCACCAGATGCTGCATCAGAGCCTCGCGCAGATCTTCCACCGTATCCGGCGACAGTTCCTGCGTAAGATCGATGTTCTCGATATAAGCGCCGATATTGGGCGTCGCCGGGGTGACCGAAATTGTTTTGTATGCCATCGCGTTCTTCCTGCCTGAAACGACTACGGCAAGCATGACTCCAAAGTGCGGAGTGGGCAAAACCAAAAACAGCGGCTTGCGTTACAGACTGTCCGGTTCCTGAGAAATAAAACGGCGGTCTGCGTTGTCAGACCGCCGAAGTTTGACGGGATGTCCGCGGGGAAAACGGAGAGCCCGTCTGACCTCAATACAACTTCAATATAGGATGCCCAGGGCTGGGACGATGTGACGACTCGCACACTTCTGTCGTTTCCAGGCCGTCTGGGATCGGGAGGTAGACTTCTGAAAAGAAAGCGGCGATCCGTTCGTTGAACCGCCGCAATATAACGAGATGCCCAAAGGGGAGAGTGGGCAGTTCGTGTGAGCCTCAATACAGTTGAATATTGGAGCGGGAGAAGAATCGTGGCGTGATGAACATCACAGAGATTAGAGGATTTCCCCTGCAATCGGCACCTGTCTTCTCATGAAACCGTCATCGAGCCGAAGTTGACCACGTGTGGTCAGTCAGGGTCGGCCCAGCGTCTCCTTACTTCGGAAGCGCCATTCGTAGCCGTCACCGCCGGGCTCGCGGCCGCAGCTGGAGAAACCCGTTTACCCCTCGCCCAGCACTTCGCGGGCCATACGCAGGGTTTCCGCATCGAGTTCGGGCGGCGACAGGTCGACATCGCGCGCGAACGCTTGGGTGACGGTCTTCAGCACCGCGATCCGCGCATAACGCTTGCTGTCGGCGGCTATCACGCTCCAGGGCGCCGCATCGGTCGAGGTTCGCGCCAGAATCTCGGCGGCGGCCTCGAGATAGGCTTCGCGTTTCAGGTGGCTTCGGAAATCGGCTGCCGAGATTTTCCAGCGTTTGTGCGAATCTCTTACACGCTCCGCCAGGCGTGATTTTTGCTCTTCGGCGCTGACATGCAGGTAAATCTTGACGATCCGTGTGCCTGCGTCGATCAGCGTTTCTTCGAACCTGTTGATTTCGTCATAGGCGCGCCGCCAGTTGGCTTCTGTCGTCAGCCCGTCGACCCTTTCGACGAGAACGCGCCCGTACCACGACCGGTCGAAGATGCCGATAAGCCCCGCCTCCGGCAGGCGCTGCCAGAATCTCCAAAGATAATGATGCCGCGATTCTTCCGCAGTTGGCGGGCCGATCGGCCAGACATCGTAGAGGCGTGGGTCGAGTTCCGCCGTCATGCGACGGATCGCCCCGCCCTTGCCGGCAGTGTCCGAGCCTTCGATCACAACAATGCCGGTCAGGTTGCGTTTGAAATAGCTGATCGAGATCGACCGCATCAGATACTGAAGCGACCGCAGTTCGGCGGCGTAGACCTTCTTGGACAGGCGAGGATGCTTGCCGTCGGCCGGAAAAGGCAAGGACCTGCCGTTATTTCCGGAGATTCCGGTTTTGGCCATAAGCAGACCTCGTAAAAACGTCCCAGACCCGGACAAGAAAAAAGCCCGGTACCGAAGTACCGGGCTAAGTTTAACAGGGAGGCTTCACGTCTAGAAGACGTAAACATTCCTTATTCATGGGTGAACATAACGTAACGTCTAGCGCTATTTTTCTTATATAAATCTTGAAGTTAATGGAACATAGACTACCATGGGGTCGCACCCGAGTTCATGTCGCCTGTGACCCCAGTGTGACCCCAGAAGGGTTCTACGTCTATGCCAAAAGTCTTGACCGCCCGCTTCGTCGACACCGTCAAACCACCTAGGAAGAACCGTGTCGAATTTACCGATGCGGCGTTGCCTGGCTTCGCGTTGCGTGTCACCGCCGATGGCAAGAAAGCGTTCAGCTATCGCTACCGCAGCCCGATCGACCGGAAGCAGCGCCGGATGAGCTGGCCCTATCCGGCGTACACGCTGTCGGAGGCGCGCAAGGAAGCCGAGGCGGTGGTTCGGGCGATCGGACGCGATGAAGACCCGGCGCCGAAGCCGCGCGACAAGGACACAATCACCGTTCCCGGCACGGTTGGTGCGCTGTGCGATGCGTATGTCAAACAATATCTCCGGAAGCGTGTCCGGCGCTGGAAGCCGGCGGAAGGTGAGATCGACAATCACATCCGGCCTCATCTTGGCTCAGTGCGGCTCGACAAGATAGAGCGGGCCCATGTCCGGCAGATGATCGCGGCGATCGAGCCGACTTACCCTGTGGCGGCAAACCGCGCACTCGCGCGACTCAAGGCGGTTTTTAACTGGGGGCTGGAGAACGACCTCTGTTCGGAGGACCCGACGCAAGGTGTGAAAAAACCGACCAGGGAGCGGCCAGCGTCCCGTATTCTCGATGACGGGGAACTGGCCGAGGTCTGGAGAGCATGCGACGCGCTTTCCTACCCCGCGCGCCAGTATTTCCGCATGTTGGTGCTGACCGGACAGCGCCGGGATGATTTACGGTGCATGGCTTGGGAGGAAATCGATTTTCCGCTGCGCAACTGGGTCATACCCGCGTTGCGGTACAAGAGCGACCGGTCGCACCTGGTCCCACTCACCGACGCGATGATCGAGTTGCTGGAACAGATGCCGTTCAAGGAAAAGGGCGGTTATGTGTTTTCTATGACGGCGGGGGAGGTCGCCTACGGCAACCTCGTGAAGCCAAAGCGAAAACTGGACCAGAGATCAGGCGTCACCGGCTGGACCTTGCATGATATCCGACGCACCGTTCGCACCGGGCTAGCGCGCCTCGGGACCCGGCCGGATATTGCCGAACGCGTCATCGGCCACAGTGTCGGCGGCCGCCTCGGGGAGACCTATGACCTTTATTCCTATCGCGATGAAAAGCTGGACGCGCTCAAAACCTGGGCGGCGCATGTGTGCTCAGTAGTGGAGCGCGCAAATCGGATGTCTGATCGGTCGGGCGGCGCGTAACGTGCCGCCTGTACCCTGCGATGGTCGGATTTTGATGTCAAAGCTGGAGTGTGGCGCATACGCCCCGAAGTGATGAAATCCTGTCGCGGGCACTGGGTACCGCTGATTTCCTCAGTCTTTGAGATGCCCGAAGCATTGCCTGTCGAGTGTTTTATCGGGCCGGGTGTGAAGGAGGTACCTGAGGTGATGGGCGCGGCCTCTGGCCGCTGGCCATGATGGTGTCGGAGGATCGGGTCCTCATCAAGCTGCCGCGCTTTGATGCCCGTTGAATCACCCAGGTTGTCCCGACCGCCGGCTTGACCGGATCAGCATCACGTGTGTCGTTTTCTCCTGCCCAAACTGTTTATGTCCGATGCACCTTGGTCGGCTTCAAACTGCGGCTGGTGTGGCGCGGTAGTTTTCCTCGCGAGTCATCACCACCCAGGCGATACGGGCCATCTTGTCGGCGACGGCGACCGAGACCAGCCGGGTGGGCTTGTGTTCGAGGAACCGGTTCGCCCAGATGCTGACCAAGGTTGCCCAGCGGCGTGTGTAGCGGACGAGGGCAGTGCCGCCGATAACGAGGAGATGACGTCCCCTATCTTCGAGATGCCGTCGATCCGCTCCTTTTCGCTGGACGAGTGTTGCCTGGGCGTCAATCCAAGCCATGCTGTAAACTGTCGCCCGGATCGGAACGCCTGGGCATCGCCCACGGTTGCGACCAGAGCGGTCGCCGTGATGAAGCCAATGCCGGGGATGGTCTCCAGCCGTTGACTGGCCGGGCTGGCCCGATGCCACGCCCCTGCGACCGCATCGTCTTGGTCTGAAGTACGGCCGATCGATCGTCTTCTTCAAATGAGACAGCTTCGAGGAGATAGACGAGGTCAGCGGTTCGGGCTCGGTCGAACTACTCGACGACGACTCGCTCGAGAAGGGGCTCGTCTACCATCTTGCTGATGAATCCCTCCTAAAAGCCAAACGGGTGACTTCTTCATTTAGCAACCTGATATTACCGCGTCTTCAGCGGGAATTTTTCCTGGACGTATAGGATCAGGGCTGCGACGGATTCCTCGATGGTCTGCGTGGCTGTTTGTACCTTGAGATCGCAGCGGTCGGGCGGCTCGTAGGGCGCGGAGATCCCTGTGAAGTTGGCGATTTCGCCGGCACGGGCGTGAGCATAAAGGCCTTTCGGGTCGCGGCGCTCGCACTCCTCCAACCCGGCATCGATGAATACCTCGTGGAAGGCCGCGCCCGCCGCCGCCTTGCGGGCGCGGTCGCGGTCGTCACGATAGGGCGAGATGAAGGCGGTGATCACCAGCATGCCGGTGTCAGCGAACAAGGCCGCCACCTCGCCCACCCGCCGGATGTTTTCCGCTCGGTCCTCGGGTGAGAAGCCGAGATTGGCGTTCAGTCCGTGGCGCAGATTGTCGCCATCCAGCACATAGACGTTGTAGCCCGCGTTGAACAGCCGGCGTTCCAACTCTACCGCCAGCGTCGATTTGCCCGAGCCCGACAAGCCGGTGAACCAAAGCACCCCCCCCGGATGCCCCGCCTGCGCCGCGCGCTCGGTCGCAGTGACGCGGTGCTCAACCGATGTGATGTTGGTCGCTCGTTGGGTGATCACCTGGCGCTGGTCGGGATAGCCGGTCATGTCGATCAGCCCGCCACCGACGATATCGTATCCGTCCGCCAGCACGATCCGCCCGGTCCTTGGATTGGCCGAGGCCGGGTCAAGCGCCAGCACCGCATGGGCGCGCATGACCACATCGGCCACGCAGTCGCGCGCCACCGCTCCCATCCCCGCCTCGTCCATGTGCGCTGCGTCGATCACGGTCTCGATCGTCTCAACCTCCACCGGCACCTCGGCGGTGTTGTGTCGCAGCGTGTAGCGCCTGCCTGTCGTCATCGGCTCCGCGCCCAGCCAGAACAGACGCGCGCGGAACACGTTTGATTCCACCGGCGGCGCGTCGAGATGACTGACGATCTCGCCACGCTCGACGAACACCTGGTCCTCCAGGGTGAAGCCCACGAATTCGCCCGCCTCCGCCTCCGACGGCTGCAACTCGACCGCCCAGCCCTCGATAGACCGGACCACCCCGCTGCGATTTGACGGCGAGAACAACACCGTGTCGCCGACCCGCAGCCGCCCGCTCTCGATCCTCCCAGCGATGATTCGCCGCGCGTCGAACCGGTAGACGTCCTGCACCGGGATGCGCAGCGGCAGGCCCACAGTCGGCGCCGCCATCGCGAAGCCGTCCAGCGTCTCCACCACCGTCGGGCCCTTGTACCAGCCCATCGCTGCGGAGTGGTGGACGATGTTGTCGCCCCCGCGCCCTGTAATCGGGATCACTTGGCTCGGCGCGACGCCGAGCGCGCCCATGCTTGCGCGAAAGGCGCGCTCCACCTCCGCGAAGCGCCCTGCGTCGAAGCCCACCGTGTCCATCTTGGTCACGGCGACCGCGATCTGGCGGATGCCAAGCAGGTGCAAGAGGAAGCCGTGTCGCCGCGACTGGTCGCGCACCCCCTCTGCCGCGTCGATCACCACCAGCGCCGCGTCGCAGCCCGACGAGCCGCTGATCATGTTCTTGATGAACTCCCGGTGGCCAGGTGCGTCAATCAGAACGTAGTCGCGCAACGCCGTCGCGAAGCCGATATGGCTCGCGTCGATCGTGATACCCTGGTCACGCTCCGCCTGCAGCGCATCCGTCACGAATGCCCATTCGAAGGGCATGCCGCGCCGCCTGCACATCTCCGAAACCGCCTCGACCTTCCCGCGCAGCAGGGAGCCGGTGTCGTACAGGAGCCGTCCTACCACCGTGGACTTGCCGTGATCGACATGACCTACCACTGCGACGCGCAACAAGCCGTTCGCATCCGCGTTCGCTGACATCGGACACCCTACATATAGCCGGACGCTCGGAGCCGCTCGAAGGCGTCCTCGCGCTCGTGGTCCATCGCGCGGCCGGACCGCTCCGAGACGTCCGTCGTCTCCAGCTCGGCGATTACCTCGTCCACCGTCGCCGCGTCGCTCTCGATTGGGAAGGTGATGTCCCGGTCCCCCAAGGACCGATAGCGCTTTCCATCCCGCGCGAAGTAGAGGTCCACCACCGGGATGTTCTCGCGGTGGATGTAGCGCCAGATGTCAATCTCGGTCCAGTGCAGGATCGGGTGGACGCGCACATGCGCCCCCGCCGGCACTCGGGTACGGAACTGGTCCCAGAACTCCGGCGGCTGGTTGCGAACGTCCCACACGTTGTCCGCGCCGCGCGGGCTAAAGATTCGCTCCTTCGCCCGCGTGCCCTCCTCGTCCCGGCGAATGCCCGCGATGATGCCGGTGAAGCCGTGTGCTGCGATCAGCGCGTTCAGCCCCGCCGTCTTGCGCGCCGCAGACCGCGCCGCCGGCGGAAGGTCCGGGTCCATCTCCTCCACCGGGGGGCACTCGCCGGTGATCAGCTCAACCCCCCATTCCTTCGCGTAGCGATCACGGAAGGCGTACATCT
>Ga0181587_10001973_pt1 | contig 17151 bp, 14 predicted proteins | sample 071ome_27_FD_132463 | JGI IMG/M metagenome (GOLD analysis project Ga0181587, IMG submission 132463) | Coastal salt marsh microbial communities from the Groves Creek Marsh, Skidaway Island, Georgia - 071409AT metaG (megahit assembly) | ecosystem: Environmental > Aquatic > Marine > Intertidal...
CGGCAGTCGATCAAATGGCGTGCTGGGGCGAAGCAATCTGTGAGTTAAACTCTAGGCTCTATGTAGCACCTAGATGTTTTGTTATATTGTCTAGCCGTTTCGGGGCAGCATCAACACGCCGGGAATCCCAAGCCGTTGCGATGTCCGCTTATATTTGGCCGAGAATTATGGCGAAACTCTACTTTTATTACTCATCAATGAACGCTGGCAAATCTGCGGCCTTACTGCAATCGAGTTATAATTACCAGGAACGTGGGTTAGAAACATTATTACTCACCCCGAGGATCAATGATCGCGATGGCAGTGATCAGATCACCTCTAGAATTGGAATATCTGCACCAGCCGCTACCTTCGATGTTGATGATGACCTTTTTGTTAAGGTTGGTGCGCGTGCAAACCAGTCTGCGCTTCATTGTGTCATGATTGATGAGGCGCAGTTTTTGACAAAGGTACAGGTCCATCAGTTGGGTTGTGTCTGTGATGAATTAGATATCCCTGTGCTTGCCTATGGGCTAAGAACAGACTTTCAGGGGGAGCCCTTTGAGGGTAGTCGATATTTACTAGCTTGGGCTGATAATTTGAAAGAGCTTAAAGCGATTTGCCATTGTGGGCGTAAGGCGACCATGGTGCTGAGAGTAGATGCCTCTGGGAGGGTAATGACGACTGGTGAGCAGGTCGCGATTGGGGGTAATGCTCAATATGTCTCTGTATGTCGTCGGCATTTTTTTGAACGCTTTAGTCATGCTAGTTAACCAATTTAAAGCCGCTGAGAAGGGTTTACGCAGAATAATCGGCGGATAGCTTGGCACCCGGTCTTTCCGAGTGTCTGATTACTAGCGCCTGATGAGGTATTCGGTGGGTAAGGGTATTTGCGCGCTTTGAGCGCGTGGCTCGCAATGTTCTCTGAGAAAGTGGCAACGAATGAAAAAGGTCGATCAAGGCAGCATATGGGTAGATGCCGACGCGTGTCCTGTTCCTATTAAAGAAACTCTCTTTAAAGCGGCCCAGCGTACCGGTATCGCTTTAACTCTGATCGCCAACCACAGCATGCGGGTGCCTCCCGGAGGGCATGTTCGATTTATATTAGTCCCTAAAGGATATGATGTTGCCGATCATCGTTTGCTCACTGAAGTGATTCCCGGTGACCTTGTGGTGACGCAAGATATTCCTTTGGCTGCTGAGTTGATCGACAAAGGTGCCGAGGTAGTGAGTCCCCGAGGTGAAATGTTTACGCCAGAAACTATCAAAGCCCGGTTGACGATGCGAGATTTCATGGAAACGATGCGAGCGAGTGGTGTGCAAAGTGGTGGTCCGGCAGTGCTGTCCAGTCGAGATCGACAACGTTTTGCTGGCGTATTGGACCGTTTTTGTCAGCGCCAGACCCGAAATGCGCAAAAAGACGAACGACATTGACAGGCTATTTACCGCTTCAAATTAAGGGTGCGAGTACGCTATTGAAGCGCATCGTCGCCATAGCCTTGTTAGGTGCTTGCACGACCTAGGCCAGGGTAAGCAATCTGTCAAACAGGAGAAAAATTGTGAGAATTGAATCCGGGTGTGTGGTGGTCATGGGCTACCGCGTTTCTGAGTATCAAGGCGATCTGTTAGAAAAAGGAGAGATCGATCAGCCCATGATCTATCTGCATGGACATCGAAATATATTACCGGGTTTAGAGGCCGAACTGACTGGTAAGGCTGAGGGTGACGAGGTGTCGGTGGTCTTGCCGCCAGAGCGGGCCTATGGGTTGTATCGTGAAGATGCGGTAGACCGGGTTCCGATAAAGCATTTATTAAGGCCGCCAAAGAGGCTGAAAGCCGGTGACTTGGTCCGGGTTAACACCAAAAACGGCGCTCGGGATGCCCGGGTGATCAAAGTGGGCCGCTTTAATGTCGACCTTGATAGTAACCATCCCTACGCGGGTAAAACCTTACAGTTTGATCTTACGATTGAGCGAGTCAGGGCGGCTACCCCTGAGGAAATCGCCCATGGCCATAGTCATGGGGGCGATGGCACCGCGGGGCATGCTTAGTGTAATGGCGTTGGGTTAGAGTTCAGCAACAATGCCAGCGGAAAATACTTATTTTGCACAAAGCGTTTGATTCATGGCGTGAAGCTCGATCAGTGCGTAAGCGAATGGCAAGCGCTTTTTTCCGGACACCATCGTCGATCAGCCACAAGAGCGTTGTTGGTAAATGTCACCTTGAACTGCCGTACGAGCACACCAACAAAATGTGACTTGATGAAAAGCACTGTTTCAGAAAATGGCTGAGTTTGGGCTTTAACCCGCTTTTATGCGTGAGTTCCAGCCTAAACACGTCGATTCGCAGACCGATATGATCAAATGGGCAGCCCTTTAGTCGAGCGTAGTCGCCCTCTGCGAAAGCCCAATGACCCTAGATCGGGCTTGAAACGATGAGACCAGATCGCAACGGAAAGTATTTTATTGACCGGTCCATACAGGCGCACGTTTTTCAGCAAACGCTCGGGGTCCCTCCTCAGCATCTAAGCTATTTTGCCGAGCCAACTCCTCGGGATATTGGTGGTAAAAAGCTTCAGGTAACGGGCGATCGAGGCCTGCCATGGCGGAGGCCTTAGTCGCACGAACGGCAAGCGGCGCGCATTGTAAGATGTCGTCAACATAGCCTTGAACGGTATGCTTAAGAGCCTCCAGCGGCACTACCTCGTTCACCAGTCCTAGTTCATAGGCGCGCTGGGCCGACATATGCCGACCGGTAAGCAGGTAGCCCATGGCGGTTTTCAGCCCAATCTGTCTTGGTAAACGGTGCACACCGCCGCTGCCAGCGATGAGTCCGCGTCTTGGCTCGGGTAGGCCAAATGTAGCATGCTCTGCTGCAATGATGAGATCGCACGCTAATGCGATCTCAAGCCCGCCTCCGAGGGCATAGCCATTGACCATGGCGATTAAAGGTTTTGAGAAATGCCATCGCTCGGCGATATGCCGCGTCTCGCGCTGGAAGTGTCTTGCCGCTTCACGCTCAGATGCTGAAGCAGTTTTTAGTCTGGCGCGGGCTTTGAGATCGGCGCCCGCGCAGAAGGCGCGATCTCCAGCGCCAGTAATCACGCCAATCCAAATATCATCATGGGTTTCAATATCATCTAGGTGTTGAGACAGTTGCCACCTGAGTTCTGGATTGAGTGCATTCATGGCTTCGGGTCGGTTTAAGGTAATCCACGCAACATGACTGTCTACCCGGTAAGTGGTGGTCGGAGTTGTTTCGATCATGAAGGCTCCAGGTAAGCGATTAGCAGCTTGGTTAGCTCTTAGGGAGTGATGGCTGGTAATGTTCAAAGGTTTTTTGACCCTTGATCATGGTCAAAAGCGCTTCAACCGACGGGTAAGCGTTGAGCGTTTCGAGTTGCTTGATGGTTACACGCATCATGCCAAAACGATCTTGCTTATTGTCTGATAGCGCTTGCTGGGGCGATATCCATAGACTGTCGGTGGTTTCCCCACCATCGTGCTGGTGATCTTGTTTTGCGGGCGCCTGCGCGATAAAAAATCTCGTGTCAAATCGTCTTGGTCTGCCGGGAGGCGTGACCCAACGATTAAAGTAATGTACCTGGTCGAGCGCGAGGGTTAGCTCATGACGCTCGCAGAAAGTTAGCATGTCTATTTGGCCTTGGTGAATGCGGTCTCGCGCCGACAGCAAGTCGGTATTGAAGGTATCAACCATAGCCCCGCGCTTGTTATAGGCCAGTAATATGCCCGCCTCTTCAAAGGATTCTCGAATCCCCGCGACCCAGCAGGCTTGCCAGTCGTCTCCTAAGGCTTGTTGCTGGAGGCGCTGCTCTGGCGCTAGTGGACTCAAATATTTTTGTAACCTTGAGTCATAGTCTGAGGAGTCGATTTTACCGCCTGGGAAGACATACATACCGCCTGCAAACACCGCAGACTGTGTGCGTTTTAACATCAGTATTTCGTACTGAGGCGCTGCAGGCCTGACAATTATAATGGTCGCCGCAGGTCGAATAGGTTGATCGTCCACCGGCCTAAGGTCCTTTAGGCGAGATCAGCACATCGGGATCGCAACCAAATTCGGCTAAAATCCGCTCAGAATGCTCACCCAGTGCTGGCGCGGTGCCAGTTGGACCGACGGCTGTTTGGCCAAATCTCATTGGAATTCCAACTGTTCGATACTCACCGGCTGGGTGATCTGAAATTCTCGGGAATAAGTTGATTGCCTCTGCTTGGGGATCCCCAGGAACTTCATGTAATCCAAGGACAGGGCCCCAAATTAAACCAGCTGCGTCAAAGATTTTACCCCACTCATCCCGGCTTCGATTCGCAAGCGCGGCATCGATACCAGCAGTCAGCTCAGGCATATGGTCATAACGACCTTTTGGTGTTGCATACTTCTCTTCTTCAAGCCAGTGATCAAGGTCTAAGGCCCTGCAAAAGTCCACCCATTGACCGGCGCCGGGCATATTAAAAACAACCCACTTGCCATCTCCGCAGGGATAACGATTAGCTGTCGGGGTTAGCATGTTTGGTCTTGCGCGTCTGCGAACTGGCGCCGCATCCATCGCTGTTGTCGCGTAGTCAGACGCTTGCGTCCAAACAGCTGTCTCATACAGAGAGGTTTCAATGGTCTGGCCAGTGCCCGAGCGCTCAGCCTGTCGTAATGCGGCTAAAATGCCGGCAACAAAGGCGAGCCCAGTTGTGTGATCGCCCTGGGCCGGACGCGCTTGAGGTACGATCCCATCATCGCCCTCTCGCATGGCATCATAGAGCCCTGAGCGCCCAAAAAAGGCGGTGACATCATAACCGGGACGCCAGGCATCGGGTCCGCTCGTGCCGTAACCTGTTAGGGTGGCGTGGACCAGCGTAGGATTGATCTTAAATAAAGTCTCAGGGTCGAGTGCATATTTTTGTTGGCGCGGAAGTAACAAGTTGCACATGAAAATGTGAGCAGAAGCGCAGAGGGTTTGAACTACTTTGATACCCGCTTCGCTGGTGAGGTCAACGATCAGCGATTCTTTACCTCTGTTGTCAACATCGAACTGAAAATCTACAGCTTTTAAAGGAGAGTCTATTTTGGGCGCTCTTCCCATGTTGCGCATGGGGTCACCGGTAGGAGGTTCGATCTTGATGACACGGGCACCTAGGTCTGCAAGTATGGCGCCGGCACTCGGTGAGGCCATCCAATTATCAATTTCGATTACCAACAAGTCGTCTAGTGGGGAAGCCAACTGAGTCACTCCTACAATGTGTTTAGGAGATCCAATGATATGAGAGTCGACCTGAATTAGGAAGTCGAGGTCAGTGCTAGCAGGCCCTAGCTGGGACGAGGATTAAAGTGGAAATAAAGCTGTCGGTCGTGTCGACTGGCGGCAGATAACGGTCCTGGCCTCTGATAGGGTTGAGCCTGGTGAGGCTCATATGCGGTGACCTCGTCGCCCATAATGGTGACGCGCTCGATGATGCGTTCGCCCGTGAAATCGTTCAAAACAAAATGCTGGGTACAACGGTTGTCCCACATACAGATGGTCCCCGGATGCCACTGATACCGCACTGTGAACCGAGGTTGACTGACAAAGCGAGTCAAATAGCGCAGCAGGACATCACTCTCCGGAGCGGACAGTTCGACGATGCGACGGGTGAAATGTTCATTAACGTAGAGCGCTGGCTGGCCAGTCTCAGGATGACTTCGTACAACCGGGTGAACGGCCGTTTGTTCCGGATGGTTATGAGGATGCGCATCATGAAGCGCAGTCAGCTGACGACACAGCGTTTGAAACGGTTCTGAAAGCTCCGCATAGGCCAAATACAAATTGCTCCACATCGTGTCGCCACCGATGGGTGGGCACTTGATCATATTCAAAATAGACATCTTAGCGGGCTGAGGTTGGAACGTAATATCAGTATGCCATTCATCGGCGATGCCACCCTGACTCGCGGTCAGGCGGAAGATTGAAGGCGGTGAATCGTCGTCTTTTCCTAGGTTAGGATGGTCTTCGAGGATACCAAATTGGGCGCCGAGCGCGACATGCTCGTTTTGATTAAGCGATTGTTCTGGAAAAAATAGGACTTGGTGTTCAAGCAGAAGGGCTTTGATATGGTCGATGTCATCAGGTGATGCATGGCGCAAAGCAATGCCTGTGATTTCAGCGCCTAACGCGGAAGATAACCTGCGGACCTCAAATTGATCGGAGAAAGAATTGACCATGGCAAAAAGTCCTTCCAAACTGGCCAAAAGTTTAATCGAACCAGCATCGAAAAGAAATTGAGACTTGGGTTTTGATGTTGGCCTTGGAGCGAGCTCAGGGTTTGGCGTTTCTGAGGGCAATTGTTTGAGTCCGTCATGAACTTAAGCAACGCTGGATTTTTGTGATCTGCCCAAGCAATCATGAGGCGGCTTATGCAAGGCATCAGATTATGTCAGGGACAATGGTGGGTCAGCGATACGCTTGAGGTAGCAACCCCCGGACCAGACGAAACCCTAGTTTCGGTGCGTTTTGCGGGCATCTGTGGGACAGACCTAGCCCTAGCGGCAGGTTATTATGCGTTTGATGGAATCCCAGGTCATGAGTTTGTTGGGGTTGCAGAAACCGGGCCCTTGCAAGGGCGGCGTGTTGTGGCAGATATCAACCTAAGCTGCGGTCGATGCGATGTATGCCTGTCAGGTCAGACCAAACATTGTCCAAGTCGACAGGTGCTTGGAATAAAGCAAGCTGCTGGGGTCTTCGCAGAGCAGGTCTGTATTCCTACCGCCAATTTGTTTGAGGTGCCCGATGGTTTAAGCGACGAGTTGGCGGTACTAGCAGAGCCGGTTGCCGCAGCGCTTGAAGTGCTGGCTGAGATGCCAAAACCCATACCTGAGTCGGCAACTGTTATCGGCGCTGGGAGGCTAGGGTTACTGGCTGCACACGTCTTGGCAGCGGCCGGCTGTAAAGTCAAGCTGCTGGTCCGCAATCAAACGAGAGCGTTGCATGTCCAAAATAGAGACATCGAAATCGTTACTCACATCAAACCGAGCAGCGAATCTTGGGTCGTAGACTGCTCAGGATCTGTCTCAGGATTGAATGCTGCACTTGCAGCGTTGTCTCCCCGTGGAACGCTAGTGCTTAAGAGCACTTTGCAGGAGGCAGTTGGGATCGATTTTAGTCCAGTGATGGTCAAGGAGTTAACCGTTCAAGGTTCCCGGTGTGGCAAACTCGATCAGGCCTTGATTTGGCTGGCATCCGGACACTTAACAGAGCCAGAAATGGTCAGCTTCGGGTTCTCAGATATTGAGCGAGCGCTCGCTGCCGCGCTCGATCCGAGGTTTTTTAAGGTGCTTTTAAGGCCTAATAGGGTCTAGGCTAAGCCTTTGCCCAAGCGTTGGGGCTAGTCGTTGTCAAGCTGCAAAAGCTGAATGGGCGACCCACCGCCGGCAGCGTCCAGAACGACGATTTCAAAAAATGCGTTCGGTTGCGCTTCTATCGTCACAGGACCTGCAAGCACCGTTTTATCGTTAGGATCGGTTATCACGATTGAATAGGTATCGGGGGTTAGCCCGAACTGGCCCGTCGATAACGGTTGAATGTCATTGCCGGCAGGATTGGCGTCGTCTAAGGCAATATCTGACCGTAATATATAAATATCAACAAGCGGGGTTGATGGTGCAGCATGTAAAATTGACAAACGTGCCTCAGTGGCAACGGGCCTCACAGCCTCAGTGGCGATGGCGCCAGAGATATCATCGCCAAGTCCGGTGATCGTTAAACGCTGATACTGGCCATTAGCCAGCGTCAGTGCATCTGTATAGAGCTCTGTGCTCGGATCATTGGCAACCGTTGCTGTAACAATGATTCGATTGTTCTCGCTAGCCAAATATTCCGATATATCTCCAAATAACAAATCCTCTGCCATGAGCGTCTGCTGGGTAACAGATAGGGTTATTTCAGAGTTTTCTGTTGATACACCTAAAAGATACAAGTTGATGCTGGGGATGACGTCGGAAATTAAGTTCGTTGGTTGGCTGTAATTGATGCCGTCGATGGTGAGCAGGGCATCTTGGCTCTCAGAGACCGTCTCGAGTTGCGCAGTGGAGAGCTGAGATAAACCCAAGGCGTCGGTATCATCACTATCATCATCGTCCACGGTGATCAAAAGATCGCCTGATTGGCGGAAAGCCAACGCGGTGAGTTGGATCAAAACTTGTTCGTCATTCAGGGTGATGAGGTTTGCTGTTAACGGACCGCCTGAGCCATTGATAGCGTTAACAACAGCCTCAGCCGTATCGCCATCATCGGGAATGACAATATCGACAGTGGTATCACCGTTGGTGACGGTTAATGTACCAGAGCCGATTGCAGTGGTCCTGGTCGCGAGTGATTCTGACAGCTGGTAGGTGGCTGGCTGTGCGAGCTGCTCGACGCTGACGGTATAGGTGTTGGTAGCAGCATCGGGTTCCGCCTCGATAATTACGACTGACGGCTCACTTGAAATTGCGGTTCGTTGATAGACATCAATGGCGGTTTGGTCGGGAATGGTATTGATGATTCTAGTGCTATTAACAAAGTCTTCGTTGGGGAAGGTGAGGGTGCCAGAAAAATTCGTATAAAGGGCTTGAACACGCCCTGATTGCGGCCCAAAAGCATCAAAAAGGACGACGATTGGTCGAATACCCGTAGATACTGAGAACGTATTTGATCGCCAGAGCACGTTGCCCTCAGAGTCGCTAGCAACGATCGATAACTGGTCTGTGCCTGCGAGTGTCAGTCGGTCGCTCAGCTCTCCGGGATTCATGGTCAAGCGCGTGATTAGCGGTGTCTCCAAGTTGGCATCACTGACCTCGATATTTATTGTGCCGCTATTACTGGCAGCATGCGCAATCAATAGCGTGGTTGTGGTATCAGTCTCGTCAGGGGGGGTGATATCTTCAATAACTTCTATGACCTGCGGGTCAGTCATAGTGCCCACTAGAATGAGCGTTTTTAGTTGATTCTCAGCGACCGACGATGTGAAGGTTGAGATCGTCTCTAACTGATTGCTTTTAATATAATTGATCGTGGTGGCGCGGTCTAAATCAGGAATGACATTGGTGACGGCGCTCATGTCGCCAAACGCGACAGAACCAATGGATTGTTGGCCAAATTCGACGATCAAGGATGGAGAGTCATTGATAGCGTTGATAAAGCGCAGACCCCCAGAGGGCGAGGCTGCAAACTTATCGAAACCCGGATCTTCCCCGCAGGCCGTAAGCAACAAGATTAAAGCGCAAAGAGTTGTAATCAGGGACGTTTTGATCATAGCGAGGGGTTAGTCGAATCAAGGCGGTACATTATAAGAAAAGCGGAGTTGATACCAGAAAAAAGTCTCCTATCCAAACGCCTCAAGTGCGCGAAAATGCATGCCGAAAGGCGATAACGCCGGCAGAGACAGCAACATTTAAGGACTCAACCTCGTTACGCATCGGTATGCATACCAAATGATGACATGCTGCCAGAGCAGGGTCAGATAAGCCTTCACTTTCATTGCCTAATATAAAGACGCGTCGAGGGGATTGTTCGGCAATCGATAAGGCCGCGCTACCATGACTGTCTAAACCAATGAGCGTGAAATTGTGATTCTGTAAAGCTGCGATCGCAGTTTCGACGGTCTCACAGTGAAGGATCGTAGTTTTTAGCAGACAACCAGCGCTAGCTTTATACACTAGAGGGTCGAGTTTGGCGCTGCCTTTTTTGGGCAATATTAGGCCAGTGACTGTGGAGGCCGCGATGCTGCGTATGATCATGCCCAGGTTTTGTGGGTTAGTAACGCCATCGACGAGTAAGAATTCTTGATCGACGGCATCAAGATCAAATAAATAAGTATTGAGTTCCGCTTGATGTGGCGCAGCAATATCGATGGCGACGCCTTGGTCTTGGCGGCTATTTTTTGAAATTCTAGAGAGCGCTTGCTTAGTATGCATCTTGATGGGAATGTCGCGGCGTTGGCATAGCGATTTGATATCAGCTATGACCTGGCTTGATCGGTTGCTCGAAGCTAGATGAACACGATAAACGGTGAGTTTAGGATTGTTCAAGACCTCAAGAGTCGTGTTACGCCCGTATAACGTGATGCGCTTTTCCGCAGTAGTGATGGCTTGGTTGAACGTCGAACTCATGAAAAATTTCCAGCAGCGCGAATCAGATAGAGTCTTGCCCAGCAACTGAGCGCAGGAATGGAGCCAGGGGCGCTAAGCAGCCGACCCCATTCATAGTGACCAAAGTTGCGAGCATCGACTGGCTGTTATTTATGCGAAAATCCAAGAATAATCGCCATTGAATACGGCTAATGGGCTTAAAATTATTGTCGAGCGCTTCAAAGCAGCGTTGTTAGTGCCTCAGCAATCGTCTCTGGCGTCTCCTGGGGCTCGAATCGCTTGACGACTTGCCCGTCCTTGCTGACAAGGTACTTTGTGAAGTTCCAGCCGATATCCCCCGGGATGGTTGCTTTTAGCCACTGATAAACAGGGTTGGTATCAGGCCCATTGACATCGCTTTTGGCGAACATCGGGAAGTTGACATCAAATCTCTCTTGAGCAAAGGCTAGAATGTCAGCGTTGCTTGCAGGTTCCTGGGCGCCGAACTGATTACAGGGAAATCCAAGAACCGTTAAACCATCAATCTCGTTATGTAAGGTACGCAGACCTGCGTACTGAGGAGTTAAACCTCACTGACTCGCTAGATTCACAATGAGTAGCGCTTGATCGCGATACTCAGACAGCGAGATTGTTTCGCCAGTAATGGTTTCTACTTTTATATCATAAAGGTCAGTCATGAGAATCTCTTTAGTCATTGGGTCTTTTTCGGCTGAGCCGAGGGCGAACGTCATAGTACAGGCATAAGGCCGTTGAGAACTCGACGCTCTAAAGTATTGTCACCCAATCAATGGGGCTTTGCTAGCCCAGAACAGGGTCAATATGGTTAAGAGAACAGGCCATGTAAATACCAGCGATGAGTAAGAGATCGATAAAACAACCAATAAACCTGACGCTTTTTGTAGCGACAAATATAGTAGTCGCGATTTTGACCATCACCATCCCACCAGGCGGCGTTGATTCTTTCAGGCCCTTTGATGAGTTCAAAATCAATATGTTTCATGGGGTTGATCTGTTTTTCAAGGCGCTGAGGCTTTTCGAAAAGAAAGACAGGCCGAGTTGCCCAGTCTGTTGCTAAGAGATCTGGGGTTAATCTTGACTCAGCTGCTAAATCAACTCGTATCCCGTGTTTTTCAGGTCTGTGGTCATTCCCTAAAGTGATACCGAAACATGTTTTGACGGGCAGGCGCGTTTGCAACAGATTCAATAAGTCATTTGCCTGTTTCTCTCGGGAGGGATCCCGCTGCTGCTGATCTACAGCTGCTTGCGGCGCTACGTCATAGGTGCGTTGCGGCATCGATTCGAAAAGATTTTTAGAAAGGGGGCTGGCGGCTTTGAATTGTTTGGCACGCAAGATCAATTCATCAATCTCTCCGGCGATTTTTATCTGTGCCAGTTTGATGTCCGCAAGCATTAAGAACAGATTTAAATCATTGTCAGGTGCGGCAAGTTTGATCGATAGCTCAGCGCGAAGTTTGCCACGATAGTTAAGTGCTATCACAAAGCTCTGAATGTATTTTTGGTGCGTCGTTAAGAAGTTGCTGAGATCTTTAAGCAATCTTTTTAATGGAAAAACCAGTGACTGCAAGTGTTCAATAGGATCTAGAAAGAATAAGCGTGCTTCAAATTCAAGGCTTGTTTTGATGAAGTCTTGCGGGTCCGGCCGATTGCCGAGTAGTCGGTCTAAATGTTCGATAAAAGGTTTACCAAACCGCTTGCTGATACCTGGACGGGGTAAATCTAGAAGTTGTTTCAGCGTTGTAACCCCCATATTCAGTAATTTTAATACCGCCTCTTTGGGTAGCATGAGTTCGTTTAACTGGCGGTCAGCGAGAGCGTGCTCAGGCAAGGCGTGATGGTTGTCTGGAAATCCGAGTTCAGCGCAAACTTTTGATGCCAATGGCGTTTGACTGGCGCAGAGGATGGCCTGATAACCCAACTCAGTAAGTTGCTCTTGGATTTGAGCCTTAAGATTTTTTAGACCTGAAAACAGCGTCAAACTCGTTGAGACTTCTAAAATAAGATGTTGCTCACCGTGAATCGCTATATGCGGGGTGAACCGATATAGCCATTGAGCAATATGTTTGAGTACATGATGTTCCTTACCGAGGTCACGGTCGATGCAAATCAGTGCATCGCAAAGGGCGTAGGCCTGACTAAATAGCGTACCTACTGTTAGACCTGTCGCTGCGGCGCTGTTAGACAAAGTTATGATGCGCTGATTTTGTACAACCGCGATGGGGGGATTCATGTCAGTGCGAGCATCAATATCATCCCGGTGAAAGGCTTCTAGCGGCAATTGAGGTAGATAAATGCTCAGCCATATTTTGCCATCAAAGCGAGGCATTATGAGATGGTAGTTACCGGTCGAAAACTGGATTTGGTGGTCAATAAAGGCTGCTGTGAATCTGCGGTGATAGCTAACTTAGGCAGCGGGGTCGCTTCATTGATTGAGACTGGTTGCGGGTTTGACGAGTTACTTAAAGGTGTTACAGCTTGGAGATGACAATCAAGGCCTAAGGGCAGGGTTAAATTAAACGGGCTTAAGGGCCAGCCGCCAGGACGTTTAAAGATCTCAACCTGCAGTTGGTGCTGGCGACTATCGTGTTCAGGGGTTGCTATCGGAGTTGATGACAACGCGATCCGTAATGGAGCGGGTGAAGGCAGTTGCTGGACTGCAGCTTCTCTGAAAAGAATGTTCCAAGTTTGTGTTGACTTACTGGCAACTTGAAGTCGTTTGATCGCCTGTGGCCGGGTGTTGTGCTCGGCCCACAGCAGGACCGCGCTGCAAGCATGTGACTTGATGCATTGTTCGGCAGCCCATAAGGCTTCTGCAGTTGAGCTTGGTTGGATAATGAGTATGCGATCGAGTTGGATGCCGATGGCTGCTAGAGCCGGTGCATAAGGCATGTGGGGAGGTGCAATCCAGACAATCCACTTCCACTGTCGTTGACTTAAACATGCCAAGGCGGGAGCGATAAGCTGGAACTCGCCGATACCGGGTTGTTTTACTAAAAATTCAGTCGTGCCAATTGTAGGCCAGCCGTTATGAGGTAGTGCTTGGTCTAGTCGGCGGTAGCCGCTGGGTAAATAACCGGCCTGATGCTTAGATGTATGGCTTGCCCGCCACAGTGCTTTATGACTTAAAAGAGATTGAATTGCACGATCGCTATCAAGAGCTTGGGACCGAGGTGAATGATTGTTATCAGTGATTTGCGATTTCATAAAATGTCACTTGGTAATTGAGCATCTAATATCAGTGTTCGGTAACACCAAGTTTGATGTTTTTTCTGTGTTAGATGCTTTGTTTTGCTGTGTTAATAGGTCTGTTTGGTTTGATCGCCCTTCTAGGTTTATCCTTAATGGGGATTGTTTATCTGAGTTTTCTGTTGGCTTGCCTGCTATCGATTCGCTCCTATCAATTCTTTTTCTAGAGTCCTTCTTTTATTTGTTTTTGTGTTTTGTGTTGCTTCAATAAGGTGTATCAATCCCCTTTTGTGATTAGTTACTGGCGCCCTGCATGAACAATTTAAAGCGTGTGAACGGTATTTTACCCCTCTTGACAGACTACTGTATATAAATACAGTAGTCTGTCAAGAGGGGTGCCGTGCTTGAATTCGTGAAACGCCGAATAATTGATACAAAATAGCGATAAAAGTTGGTGTTAAAGGATGAAAGCTGGTGCAAAAAGATAAAAGTTAGTGTTAAAGGATAAAAGTGACTGTTAAAGAGAGCGTTAAATAAAGCCGAGAAATAAAGCCGAGAAATAAAGCTGCGAAATAAAGCTGCGAAATAAAGCCGCGAAATAAAGCCGCGAAATATCACGCAGGGTCATCACTGAAGGACATCGCAGAGAGTCATCGAATAGAGTCATCGCTATGCTACAGATGGCGATACTGATATTGATGCTAACAATGGCTTTGAGGTAAAGAATGGCTTTGAGGTAGAGAACGGCTTTAAGCCAAAAAATGGCTTTGAAGTACAGCTGTCGGCCGGTCTGAAAATTTCGCGGGTATCCAGTGGAGCGCAACCACTGTAGGTTAGCCGCAGGTTTACATGATAAAACTTGAGAAAACAGAACCTTTAGAAAAGCGCTTGGCAGCACTCAGGCTAAACGCGTTGGTTAACTAAGGCGTTTACATCACGCGGAGTTACTTAGCAGATCATAGATAGCGCGCAGCGAAATACTGCAATAAATCATTGTGATCGGATAATCCTAAGGTGCTTTGGCGTGTGATGCACAAATCAATCGACAAAAGTTGCGAATTCGTCGACCGAAAAGCGATGACTGATCAATGTGTTAACCGGAGCATCGCTTTGTGGGTGACCGATCGCGACGCCACAAAATAACATCAGATCTTCAGGAGCCTTAACAAACTCAGCAACTGTCTGAGGTTTAGTTGCCCAGGCTTCTTGAGCGCAAGTGGCCAACCCCGCATCGGTTGCTGCAAGCAAAAATGTTTGTAAAAACATGCCAAGATCAGACCATTGCGGCGGTCCCATTTGTCTGTCGACAAAGCAAAATAATGCAGCTGGTGCCCCAAAGAATTGGTAATTTTCAGCCAACCGAGCAAGCCGCGCGCCACGATCATCCCGAGGAATATCAAGCAACTTGTACATCATTTCGCCGACTTCAAATCGTGCCGAGCGATAAGGCTCTTTGAGGCTTTCGGGGTAAATGGCGTATTCGGGAGTTTCTCTACGTTGATCGTTTTGAACCTGACGCTTAAAGCGCGTCATGGTATCGCCGTTAAGCACGTATATTTTCCAGGGTTGGACATTGCCACCCGAGGGGGCTCTTGCCGCTAATGCCAGTAGATCACTAATTTGCGTGTTACCAACAGGCTGATCGGTGAAGGCTCTAATCGAGGTTCGGCGATTGACGACTTCAGAAAATTCCATGATGACTTACCCTATAGATGACGGTTCGATGGTAACACAAGCCTAGGCGCGCCACAGGCTTTGAAGCCGCGCCTGCTCGATATCTAAGCCGCTAAAAACTGAGGTGAGCATGCTCTTTAACCTCCTCCATGACAACATAAGTGCGCGAGTCGCTAACCCCTGGCAGTGTCAAAAGGGTCTCTCCTAGCAGTTTTCGGTAAGCGGTCATGTCGGCTACCCGAGCTTTTATGAGATAGTCGAAATTGCCTGATACTAGGTGACATTCAAGTACTTGAGGGAGATCAGTAACCGCTTGACTGAAGGCTTCAAAGCCATCGCTTGAGGTTCTGGTTAAGGTGATCTCTACAAAGACCAACAGTCCAAGATCGAGATAATTAGGATTAAGGCGAGCGTGATAGCCTTGAATAATCCCGTTTTGCTCTAATTGTCGAATCCGTTCAACACAAGGCGTGTGACTTAAACCGACGGCTTCAGCGATTGCTGTTTGGGTGGTTCTCGCATTGGCTTGAAGAAGTTTCAAAATATGCCTGTCAATTCGATCGAGAGATTTTTTAGTCATGATCCAATCCGTTTTAGAGATTATTTTTAAAAACACCCAAAATATAAGACATTTTTGTAAAAAAAATACATATATATAAAATAATTCACTAAATTAAAGAGCAAAATCAGTGGGTTTTATTATTTTCTAGTAATTATACTGGAGTCTTCTGGTGAGTCTTGAGGCAATTAAAGATGGAAATAGGCGTTCCAAAAGAAATCAAAAATCATGAGTATCGAGTTGGTTTGTTACCGTCTGCGGTTTCTGATTTGGTTCACGCCGGACACCAGGTTTACGTGGAAACAACGGCGGGTCTTGGGGCCGGGTTTGAAGACGAGGCATATCGTCAAGCTGGAGCGCAAATTGTGGCAACGTCGCAGGCGGTTTTTGACGCGGCCGGCTTAATCGTTAAAGTCAAAGAACCGCAACCGGAAGAGTGTTCGCTTTTAAAGCCGCATCATACGCTCTTTACTTACTTACACTTGGCGCCGGATAGGGCGCAAACAGAAGCGCTGCTAGCGTCCGGTGCGACCTGTATTGCTTATGAAACGGTTTCAGATGTCAACGGAAGGTTACCGCTGCTGGCGCCGATGTCCGAAGTTGCTGGCAGAATGTCGATCCAAGCGGGTGCAATGTGTCTAGAACGGGTCAGGGGAGGAAAAGGTATCTTGTTAGGCGGCGTCCCTGGGGTAGAACGTGCGCGCGTTGTGATCCTTGGGGGCGGCGTCGTAGGGCGACATGCTGCAGCCATGGCAATTGGCCTGGGAGCAAGCGTCGTTATCCTGGATCAAAGTTTGCCAGTTTTGCGAGCGCTTGATGAGCAATTTGGTGTCCGTTTGCAAACGCGGTTTTCGACTCGGGATGCCATCGATGAGTGCCTTGAGGGCGCTGACTTAGTCATCGGTTCAGTGCTGATTCCTGGTGCTGCCGCGCCAAAATTGGTCTCTGCTGCACAAGTTGCCGGTCTTGAAAAAGGCACAGTTTTGGTCGATGTGGCCATTGATCAAGGTGGGTGTTTTGAAACCTCGAGACCGACGACTCATGAAGATCCCATCTTCGACTATGAAGGCATTGTGCACTATTGCGTCGCTAATATTCCCGGCGCAGTTCCTAGAACCTCGAGTGCCGCGCTAAATCAAGCTACGCTGCCCTTTATCCAAAGGATCGCTCAGGCTGGGGTAGAGGCTGCACTCAATCAAGATCCACATTTGTTAGCTGGCCTCGCGATCTATGACAGTTGCCTAGTCTCATCGGAGGTTGCCTTGGCGCACCAACTCCCTTGGACTGATCCAGCAGATTTAGCGCTAACCCGGTGATGGAACGCTCTCTCAACTATTAGGATGGTTAGTACTCGGTAGGTGCGTTTCAAAATGTAGATCTGTTCAAAAGGTAGGTCTGTTCAAAAGATAGGTCTGTTCAAAATGCAGGTCCGTTTCAAAATGGGGCACAACCAGTTTGTGGCTTATTGCCCGTTAAGTCGCGACTAGAAGGCTAGAGACAAAAGCCTAGAGACAAAAGCCTAGAGACAAAAGCCTAGAGACAAAAGCCTAAGAGTTCGATATAACAAAGAACCAATGCCGCTTGGAGCTAGCCGTGGACTTAAAAGCCTTAACAACGATGAC
>Ga0181587_10001984_pt1 | contig 17086 bp, 11 predicted proteins | sample 071ome_27_FD_132463 | JGI IMG/M metagenome (GOLD analysis project Ga0181587, IMG submission 132463) | Coastal salt marsh microbial communities from the Groves Creek Marsh, Skidaway Island, Georgia - 071409AT metaG (megahit assembly) | ecosystem: Environmental > Aquatic > Marine > Intertidal...
AAGATTCACACTGCCAATATGGCCCTACAGGCCGGAGTCAAAAGTTTGGCCGCCCGACTGTATGGAGAAGCCTTGCTGGAGTTAAAACCTGAAGACCCACGAAGAGAAGGTGTGCGGCTGAGTCATGTCACTGCGTTGCTGGCATTGGGAAAGATTGAGGAGGCTCAACAGCAAATGGCTGCTGCTTCCAGCGGTGATCAACCAAGCTGGTTGTTGAGGAAAGCGATGATTGCCCTTGCGTCGAAGGAGTCTCAAGTCCTTTCCAGACTATTGGGGCAAATCAATGTTGAGGCATTGCCTCAGGTGGATAAGAGCTGGTATCATTATGTGAAAGGTCATTGGCAATGCAACACAGGTGAGTTTGCGGAAGGTTTGAAGCAATTGGAACAAGCGGTCGCACTGGCGGTGAATGAGGCCCAGAAGGCAGATATGGAGATGGCGGTTTACCAGCGCAGGGTGTTTGCCGGGGTAGTGAGCTCTGAATTATTAAAGGATTTAAAATCCAAGACAGAATCTTTCAAAGGGCAAAAGTCAGGTTTCCGTTTTGCCAGGGAATATGCTATTGCTCTCTACAAAACCGATCAACAATCCGAGGCATTGGAGGTGGTTGAGTCACAGCTCAAGTTATTGGAGTTTGGACCTGAACGAGATGGGTTCTTATTGTTGATGGGAATGTTTTCGGAAGCTGCCAGTGGTCGTGGTATTCTGGCCTTACAGGAATTAATTCGAAATGGGACGGATTCAGACCTCCAGTCACTGGGTTTATATCTGTTGGTGCAGGTTTGGTCGACAAGTGGCAATGCCAAGCCGGAAGAGCATATGCCTTTTCTGCAGGAGATTTTGAAATCAAAACCTGATCATTCCCTGCGGGAAGAGTTTTTGATGTTGTTGGCTCATCTGGCTTTTGAGAATGGTCAATATGACATCGCTCGTGAGACGGCTGAAACTTTCCTGGAATCTTTTCCTCAATCTGAGCGGCTGAATGGTGTGCTCAGGCTTTTAGCTGGTGTTTCGATTTTAGGAAAACCTCCCCAGTACCGAACTGCGGCGAGTCATCTTGCACGCCTTCGTGATATGGCTAATACCGATGAAGCTCGTTTTGCTTTTGGGGTGCAGATGGCAGATAGTTTGTTTCTTGCAGGGGATTATGAAAGTGCCGCGAAGTTGTATGAAACGATTGTTGCTGAAGCGGATGATCAGCCCGGAGGAGGCATTCATGCCTATCAGTGGATATTGGCCTTGATTGAGGCCGGAAACTTGGATCGGGCCCAAGCTGAACTAAGTAATCTAGGTGCAAGCATCAAGGCCTTTGGGGAGCACCGTTGGCGGGTAGAATGGAATTTGATCTCCAAAATGCAGAGAGATGGTCGTGTGGAGGAAGCCTTCGCACGCGTACGCGAAGTATTAAAAGATAATGCTGGAGTTTTGCCGCAAGCTTTGATCCTCCGGTTTCGTTGGTTGGAGGTGTATTTATCCATGAGAGTGCAAGGGGCGGTTGAGGTGATTGGTTTGGCAGACAGTTTGATGGATTTGCTCAATACCCAGGAGCCTGAACTCGTAGAGAAGCTGGACATTTCGGCACTGAAGGCCAGTACGTTACTCTTAAAGATTCAAGCTCTGCTTCAGGAAAAACAAATCGATCAGGCTACCCCCTTAATCGAGCAATTGCGTACGCAGTTTTCCGAGTCTGAGCCAGCTCAGCGATCATATTTGCTGGAGGCAGGTTACCATTTTCAGATGGATGATTTGGTAAAGGCGCAGCAACTTTCGGTCATGCTTGCCGATAATTTTCCTGAGAACCCACTTTCGCCAATTGCTCTGATGCAGGCCGCACAATACGCAGAAAAAAGAGGTTCCGACGCATTTTTTCAGGAATCGATCAAGTTGCTGGAGCGGCTTTCCAACCAGTACCCAAATCACGAATTGTTCTTTTTCGCAAAGCTTCGCCAAGGGCATTTGTTTCGAAAATTGAATCAATTTGGAAATGCCCAGCAGATCTACAGTAATCTCATCAATCAACATCCGGAACATGCAATGATTCATTTGGCATTGTTAGCCAATGCGGACTGTTTCCTAGCCAGAATGGGGGAGGATGCCGGCAATAGCGACATTGCCGTCAATTTACTGGAACGATTATTTTTACAACCGGATTTACCGGCTGATGTCGTGGTAGAGGCAGGCTACAAACTGGCCTTTGCCCATAAGCAGTCTGGCAGAGAAAAGCAGGCTCAGGAGGTTTTGGGAGGTGTGCTGGATCAGTTTCTTTTAAATCCCAGTGGACAGACTCAACCTTTGAACGGAAATGGCAGGTATTGGATGTCCCGTTCGATTCTTGAGTTGGGGGGGATGCTGGAAGAAGCCAAATCACAGGATGAAGCCAGAATTGTTTATGGTTTGATCGAAGAAAACAATTTACCTGGCCGTAGCCTGGCTAATGCCAGAATTGAGCAATTGGGAATCTGATTCACTGTTTACCATTTTAACTTTTTATATCTGAAACCACCATGCTGGAATTTATCCAATCACTAACCAGGGCAGGAGGTCTGTTTATTTGGCCTTTGCTGATTTTGGCACTAGTCGGAATCGTCCTCTTTGTAGAAAGGTTTCTCTACCTGCATAAAGGGCATATCCACAAAAATAAGTTCATTGCCGGGGTGAAGACGTTGGTTGAAAAAGACCGCTTAGTGGAAGCACTGACGCTGTGCGAGGAAAGTCCCGGTCCCTTGACCAGTGTTATTCGAGCCGCTCTATTACACTCGGATGAAAGCTCAGAGAATATCCACCGAGCTATTCAAGGAGTCGCCCTATCGGAAGTGCCTTTGTTGGAACGAAGACTCGGCGGGATCGCTCTGGTTGCAAATTTGGGGCCTTTCTTGGGATTATTGGGTACAGGCATTGCCGCAATGGACATCATCAAGCAATTGCAGAGCGTAGGGCCGTATCTGAACTCGGCAGTTTTTGCAGGAGATCTAGGGCGGGCATTGGTTTCCACAATTGTCGGGTTGATCATCGCGGTGATCGCTTTGGTTGGGCATCACATTCTCAATGGAAGGGTCAACGCCATCATTTTGGATATGGAGATTGTCGGCCAGGAAATGCTACAATTTCTACTTGGGGTAAAAAAAGGCAATTACATGCAGGATGTGCAGGTGATTGAGGTTGGGAAATCATGAAGGACTCCAGTGAACAGAATGAAGTGAAACCCGACGTCACTTCGCCTCAAAGCCTAACGCACCCCTTTGGATTCAAAAATTTCCGCAAGGGCACCCGTCCATGGTTCCCATTTCTATCAATGATCGATTTCTGTGCTCTGGCATGCTTGCTGCTGCTGCTCTCAAGGGAATTTATTTTTTCTCCAGGCATTAGTCTCGATCTACCTCAGGCAAAACCTGCCCATATTACCGGGTTGAATGCAATGGGAGTACTGACAGTATTGAGTGGAAATGGCTCTGATAAAATTCTGTTTAACGGTTACATGCGAAATCTACATGATCCAGGGCTTCTCAATGCGTTGAAAGAATTTGATCAACGTTCAGAGCCCAGTCCCACTTATTTATTGGTAAAGATGGATCGCAATACGACCAATCAGACTCTTCAGGACTTGGCCACCATTGCGAGAACTGCTGGAATTGAGCGTTTGCACCTTGCCGCAGAAGTTGAGAAATGAGCGTAGATGAGAAAGTCTCCTCCCGCCTGCCCATTGTGCCTACAATCATACTCTTCCTTGTTATCTGTTTGCTTGGTTTGGCCAGCCTTCAGTTCTTTCTCTTAGTATTTCCTCCCCCCCAGGGTTCTGCAGCAGGGTGGGCCGACAATTCCAATCCCGCATTTCTAACCTATGCGATCCCTCTCAATGAGTCAGATAAACCAGTCTTAGAGGAAGTCAGCTCTCTTTTGGATACAGCACCTTTATTCGTTCCCCTCTACACCTTGAACAAAGAGCCTCCCTTTTCAAAAGAAATGGCAAAGGCCCTGGGATTGCCTTCTACTTTCTCAGATTACCCCCCTGAAATCCAATTGGATGGTGCTCAACTTGCTGTGGATGCCCGAAATGAGCTTTCAACGCCAGTGGTAGAGGCAGTTGATATAGGGCTTCGAAAACTCCGCGAATCTGAAATAGAATTTAATACATTCGGCGAAAAGGGGAGTAGTCAAACCCGCCCTCCTCCAGTACTCAGGGCCTGCCAAATCAAAGTTGCCCAACTGGAAACAGGGCAGGTATGGACAGAAACCATACCCCCATTTGAAGAGACCGATACCCATAACCCACTATGGGAACCCATGATTCTATTTGCTGCAATTGGAGATCTTGGGCTGGTGGCACCACCTTCTCCGGCAAATTCCACTGGAATCGAATTACTCGATAAAAAATTATTCCGAATTGTTCAAAAAACCCTCAGCTCCACCCCTCTTCCAAAGGGGAATTACCGCATTCTGATCTATCCATAAGCCACGATGATACCGCAGATACAGTGGAATGAAAAAAAATATCAAATAGATATTGACGGGTTTCCGATAATAACCAGTCTCCCCACTCTTCATTCTGGTAAACCCCCTATTTTTGGGGCTGTGAATCAGTGATGATGCCCAGATAGCTCAGTTGGCAGAGCGCGTCCTTGGTAAGGACGAGGTCGGCGGTTCAAGTCCGCTTCTGGGCTCCAGTTTTACTCAAACCACAATCCCAAACCACACCAATGTCAAAGGCAACATTCGAAAGAACCAAACCTCACGTGAACGTGGGTACTATCGGTCACATCGACCATGGTAAGACCACAACAACAGCTGCTATCCTTAGCGTCCAAGCTGGCAAAGGGCTTGCAGAAGTCAAGAGCTACTCAGATATCGCTAAGGGTGGTACCGTTCGTGACGAAACCAAAACCGTTACGATTGCTGTCGCTCACGTGGAGTATGAGACAGATAATCGCCACTATGCTCACGTCGACTGCCCAGGTCACGCTGACTTCGTTAAGAACATGATTACCGGTGCGGCACAAATGGACGGCGCTATTCTCGTTGTTTCCGCTGCAGACGGGCCCATGCCTCAAACTCGTGAGCACATCCTTCTTGCTCGTCAGGTCAACGTTCCTGCGATCGTTGTTTGGCTCAACAAGGTTGACCTCATTGACGACGAAGAGCTTCTCGAACTCGTAGAGATGGAAGTTCGCGATCTACTTTCCAAATATGATTTTGATGGCGACAATGTTACCATCGTTCGCGGCTCCGCTACCGCTGCCCTTGAAGGCAAACCAGAAGGCCTTGAAGCTATCGGCAAACTCATGGACGCCATTGACAGCGACGTCGCAGAACCTACCCGCGACATTGATAAGCCATTCTCCATGAGCATCGAAGACGTGTTCTCCATCACTGGTCGTGGTACTGTAGCTACCGGACGTATTGAGCGCGGTATCGTGAAAGTGGGCGACGAAGTTGAAATTGTTGGTCTTGCTGACACGCAGAAAACCACCATCACCGGTGTGGAAATGTTCCGCAAGCTCCTTGATCAGGGGCAGGCAGGTGACAACGTAGGACTTCTCCTTCGTGGTGTTGACAAGAGTGCCATCCAGCGTGGACAAGTACTGGCTAAACCAGGCAGTATCACCCCGCACACCAAGGGCAAAGCAGAAATCTATGTTTTGACCAAGGATGAAGGCGGTCGTCATACACCTTTCTTCAATGGATATCGCCCACAGTTCTTCTTTGGTACTGCTGACGTTACCGGTGTCGTACACCTTCCTGATGGCGTCGAAATGGTGATGCCTGGGGACAACCTCTCGATTGAAGTTGAGCTCGGTAAAGCCATCGCCATGGAAGAAGGTCAACGTTTCGCGATCCGCGAAGGTGGCCGCACTATCGGCTCTGGTCGTATCACTGGTGTTGTTGAATAAGAATCACTATTGATATCACCCTTAACTTTCGCAATCGGAACAGGAACACTTGATTTTCGAAGAAGACTACTCATTATTAGATAGGATTCCTTCGATCGGGTTGTTCCCGCTCCGATTGCAAGGGGGAGAATGGCTCAATTGGTAGAGCAACGGTCTCCAAAACCGTAGGTTGGGGGTTCGAGTCCCTCTTCTCCCGCCATTTTAGAATTGCAACACAAAGAATGAAAAATCCATTCACAGCCATACGAGTTCGTTGGAATGAGACCATGGCAGAACTTCGAAAGTCTGCTTGGCCCGATCGAAAAGAGTTGGTCGAATCAACAATTGTAGTCATGGTTGGCGTCGTCATACTCGGCGTTTTTGTGTTTCTAGCTGACTTTTCCCTGAATCAGTGGGTCGAGCTTCTTACCCGCTGGGTACAGTAACCTGACCAACTCACTCCTTTTTTCAATAAGCCGGTTATCACCGACCATCGTTCCAACAACGATCTATGCCAATCCAATCCTCAGTTTCCGGACCTAACTGGTTTGCCGTACAAACTCTTTCCAACTCCGAGGAAAAAGCCAAGCGATTCCTCGACCGCTACAAAAAAGAGGAAGAGATGGAAGAGTTCATCTTTGAAGTGCTCATGCCAACAGAGTCTGTCACTGAAGTAAAAGATGGCAAAAAGAAGGTTCGCAAACGTAAACTTTACCCCGGATACCTCTTTATCCACATGAGACTATACGATGACGACGGAAACCTTCTCCGTGAGCCATGGTATTTTGTCAAAGACGCTGATGGTGTGATCAACTTTGTCGGGGGTGAACAAGCTTACCCACTCAAAGAACAGGAGATTGACCGTATCCTCAAGCAGGTTCAGGAAGCTGAAGGCAAGGAAGTTCCAAAGGTCAACTTCGAGGTTGGCGAAGAGGTCAAGATCAACGACGGACCATTTATGAACCTCAGTGGCCGTATCGACGAAATCGATGTCGATCGCGGAAAGCTCAAAGTCTCCGTTTCAATTTTCGGTCGTTACACCCCTGTGGAACTCGAATTCTGGCAAGTCCAGAAAGATGAAGAGTAAAACCGCCCACTTTTGATATTCTAATTTTCCGCACAATTCATCCACTCTCCATTCTACCCAATTAAATAGGACACAAACTAATGGCCAAAAAAGTAACAGGTGAAATCCGATTGCAGTTGCCTGCTGGAGCTGCCAACCCCGCTCCACCAGTTGGTCCAGCCCTTGGTGCCAAAGGCGTCAATATCGCTGCTTTCTGTAAGGAATTTAACGCAAAGACCCAAGACAAAGCCGGAATGATTCTTCCCGTAGTCATATCCGTATATGCGGATCGCTCTTTCAGCTTTATCACAAAGTCCCCCCCCGCTCCAATTCTTCTCAAGAAAGCTGCCGGTCTTGCCAAAGGTGCTGAAAACCCAGGTAAGGAAACCGTTGGATCGGTGACTCGCAAGCAAGTGGACGAAATCGTCAAAACCAAATGGGAAGACTTGAATACCGATGATGAGGAAGCTGCCGCACGCATGATCATCGGCACGGCCAGAAACATGGGTATCAAGGTCGAAAATTAATCTTTCTCTCAAACCCTGCAATTACTGGATTTCTTCATTCAGGAAAGAAATACAGGAGCAACCATATCATGAGTAAACGATACAACACAGCTAGCAATCAACGCGACTGCAAATCCTTCTATCCTTTGGAAGATGCGGTTGAAATCCTTGGCAAGATGCCTCCTGCCAAATTTGACGAGACGGTTGAACTTTCCTTCAACTTTCTTCTGGATTCCCGTCAGAGCAACCAATTGGTTCGCGGAACCTTGAACCTTCCTCATGGAAGTGGTCAAAAGGTCACCGTGATTGTTTTCACCGAGAAACCAGAGGAAGCTCTCGCCGCCGGTGCGGAACATGCCGGTTTTGAAGACCTTATTAAAAAGGTACAAGACGGATGGTTGGACTTCGATGTAGCGATCTCAACACCTTCGGCGATGAAGGAAGTCAGAAAAGTAGCACGTGTGCTCGGACCTCGTGGCCTGATGCCCAATCCTAAATCGGGTACCGTCACTGACGACATTACTGCTGCCATTCAAGAAGTGAAAGCAGGCCGTGTGGAGTTCAAAATGGACAAAACGGCGAGTATGTCTGTTATCGTTGGCAAACGCTCCTTCACCAAAGAGCAATTACTGGAAAACATGCAGGCTGCTCTCGACAAAGTCGGCAAATCTCGCCCGGATGGCTTCAAAGGCCGCTTCATCAAGAACATTTCCTTGAGCAGTACCATGAGTGCTGGTATCCGATTGGACCAATCTATTTACAGCGGCTATTGAGCTTCTGACTTATTCGGTCCCTCTCAATTATTACACTCCTTTCAAACATCCCACACACATCATGAGGCCAGAAAAGCAATATCTTCTCGACGAGATCAACCAGCATCTCGACAAATCCAACTATTTCTTCATCACTGATTATTCCGGCATCACTGTCAGTGAATCTGCTCAACTGCGGAAAGACCTTTCCAAGCAAGGTGCAGAGTATCACGTAGTGAAGAACCGTATCCTCAACGTGGCTCTGAAAAATCGTGAGATTGAGGGCTGCAATGAATACCTGACTGGTCAAACCGCCATTGTTGTTGGTGGTGACAATCCTTCGGGAATTGCCAAGTCAATCGCCAAATTCGTCGGTAAATCCGAAAAGTTTAAGTGGAAAGGCGGGGTTCTGGGCAAAGAAGTCTTCAATGCTGAACAAATCGATCAACTCAAGGATCTCCCCTCCATTGAAGTACTCCAGGCTCAACTCCTTGGGCTTCTCAATACACCAGCTCAAAAGCTTCTTGGTACTTTCAATGCCGCTCAACGCGACCTCGTCAGCGTTCTTTCACAAAAAGCAGAACAAGCTGCTTAATTTTTTATACCCAAACTAAAACCCAAACCTGGAGAATCTGGTTAGGGGAGGCTTCTCCCTTAAACGCTTTCCTAAGAAACACTAACCAAATCCAAAGGAAAACATCATGTCTGATATCACAAAAGAACAAGTCGTTGACTGGCTTTCCGCTCAGTCTGTACTCGAGATCAGTGCTCTGGTCAAAGAACTCGAAGATAAATGGGGCGTCAGTGCTGCGGCTCCTGCTGCTGTAGCTGTTGCTGCAGGTCCTGGTGGAGGTGGCGATGCTGCTCCTGCTGAAGAAAAGACCGAGTTCGACGTAGAGCTGGCTGAATTCCCTGCCGACAAAAAGATCGCGATCATTAAAGAAGTTCGTGCCATCACCGGTCTTGGCCTCAAAGAAGCCAAAGATCTTGTCGAAAGCGTTCCCAAGGTGCTCAAAGAAGCGACCACCAAGGACGATGCAGAGGAAATTAAAAAGAAACTCGAAGAAGCTGGCGCTAAAGTAAACCTTAAGTAAGCCTGCTATTCGTGAGGCAAAATCCTCACTGTCACATCCTTTGCGAGATACCCTTCCGGGAAGAACTCATTTTTATTTCCAATTCACCCAAAATCCCCCAGCAACGCATACCATCATGTCTGATCGCAAGAACTTCGGACAACTTACGGAAGTCATCCAGCCACCCAACCTCATTCAAAACCAGATTGATTCTTACACGAACTTTCTGCAGATGGACGTTCCCAAAGGGCAACGGACCAATGACGGACTGGAGGCTGTCTTCCGGGAGGTTTTCCCGATTGAAAGCTATGATGGCCGCTGTACTCTCCACTACCTGAGTTACACGCTGACACCACCCAAGAATTCGGAAACAGAGTGCTTCTCGGAAGGGGTCTCTTATTCTATTCCCCTTCACGTTAAACTTCGCCTCGAACAAGAGGAGGAAGATGGGGAAAAGAAACGTTACGATGAAGAGATTTTCATGGGGGACATCCCCATGATCACGGAGCGTGGCTCCTTCATCATCAACGGTGCTGAACGTGTTATCGTAAGCCAACTGCACCGTTCCCCTGGTATTTGCTTTGAAGAAGCCCCACATACCAGTGGAAAAATCCTCCATTCCTTCCGTATCATTCCTGACCGCGGTACATGGATGGAAGTCCAGTACGATCAGAATGATCTGCTTTATGTTTACCTCGACCGTCGCCGTCGTCGTCGTAAATTCCTGCTTTCCACACTTTTCCGAGCCTTGGGTTATCCCTCCGATCAGGATATCCTTGAGCTCTTCTATACCATTGAATCCATCGACGTGGACCGTGTCCTCCAAATGGAGAACATTTCTCAGTATGTCCTGGTTGAAGACATCATTAATGCGGAGAAGGGCTTGGTTCTGGCACGTTCCTTTGAGCCTTTGACCAAGTCTGTACTTCGTACTTTCAAGAATTCTGAAATTGATACAGTCCGCGTTATCGACACGACCGTCGATGACGGAGCTCTTATCCGTTGTATCAAAAAGGACGTTACCCGTAACGAAGAAGACGCACTTAAGGAAATCTATAAACGTCTGCGTCCCGGTGAGCCACCAACAGTTGCCAATGCGAAAGCTCTTCTCAAGAGGCTTTTCCAGGACCCCAAAAGATACGATTTAGGCCGCGTTGGTCGCTACAAGCTCAATCAAAAACTTGATCTCACCACAGACATTGAAGTCCGCACATTGCAGGTTGAGGATATCGTAGAATCCACCTTGTATCTGGCGAAGCTCAAACGTGGTGAAGGCATCATTGATGATATCGACCACCTCGGTAGCCGCCGCGTACGTACCGTTGGTGAACTTCTTGCGAATCAGTGCCGCACAGGTTTGGCCCGTACAGAGCGTGTCGTCAAAGAACGTATTACACTCTACGACCAGAGTGTGGATTCCCTGACCCCAGGGAAACTGATTAATCCGAAGGCTTTGACCACCGTGATTCGCGATTTCTTTGCCCGTAGTCAGCTCAGTCAGTTCATGGACCAGATCAATCCTCTGGCAGAACTCACTCACAAACGTCGACTTTCGGCTCTCGGACCCGGAGGTCTGAACCGGGAACGTGCCGGTTTTGAAGTACGTGACGTTCATCCAAGTCACTATGGCCGAATTTGCCCGATTGAAACACCGGAAGGTCCAAACATCGGTCTGATCAACTCTCTTTCGATTTACTCCAGAATTAATGAGTTTGGATTTATCGAAACGCCTTACCGTGTTGTAAAGAATGGTAAGGTGACCAATGAGGTTCACTATCTCAACGCAGATAAAGAAGAAGACCTCATGATTGCTCAGGCCAATTCTGAGTACGACAAAAATGGTAAATTTATCGGTAAAGTTACCTGCCGTGACCGTGACCAGGTTTTGGAAACGGAAGGGGAGAAGGTAGATTACATGGACGTTTCGCCGAAGCAGGTGGTATCCGTCGCTGCCGGTCTTATCCCCTTCCTTGAGCATGATGATGCGAACCGTGCTCTCATGGGGTCCAACATGATGCGCCAAGGTGTACCCCTTCTCAAAACCGAATCTCCATTTGTTGGAACAGGTATCGAAGGGCGTGTTGCCAGAGACTCCAAAACTGTTGTTGTTGCTGAAGGAGATGGCATTGTTGCCTCGGTTGATTCAAAATGGATTGTGGTGACGCCTGATGGTGAGTTGCCACCACGTTTCCCACGTAGCCGCCAATCGGACCCCAAGAAAGACCTGTGGGTCTATCATCTTCGTAAGTTCATGCGTTCCAATGCCGGAACCTGCTTTAATCAGCGACCCATTGTTCGCAAAGGTGACAAGATCAAGGTAGGCGACATTCTTGCGGATGGAGCCGGTACTCAGCTTGGTGAACTGGCACTTGGGAAGAACGTGCTGGTTGCCTTCATGCCATGGAATGGCTATAACTTTGAGGACGCAATCCTCTTGAGCCAAAAGCTTATTAAGGAAGATGTCTACACCTCCGTACACATTGAAGAATTTGAAGTCACCGCCAGAGATACCAAGCTCGGACCTGAGGAAATCACACGTGATATTCCCAATGTGGGAGAAGAAGCCCTGGCTAACTTAAGCCACAATGGTGTAATTCGTATTGGTGCGGAAGTGAAACCAGGAGACATTCTCGTTGGTAAAATCACACCCAAGAGTGAAACCGAGTTGGCTCCTGAAGAAAAACTTCTTCGTGCCATTTTCGGTGAAAAGGCCGCAGACGTTAAGGATACCTCTCTGGTCGTTCCTTCTGGTTGTAACGGAATCGTGATGGATGTGAAAATCCAGAGTAAGGCTGATCCGAATCAGGAAGCTCTCAGCCCATCCGGCAAACGTCGTGAACAGAGAAAAATTAACGAAGAGTATCGTACACGTAACGAAAAACTTCGTGAAGAACTCACCGAAGCACTCTCCAATATCCTGCTCGGGGAAAAGATTCCTCTGGACGTCAAAAATGGCGAAACTGACGAAGTCATCATTCCTGCGAATCGCAAGATCACAAAGACTTTGCTCCGTCGGATGGCTCAAGTCTACAACGACATCAGCATCAATCCTTCACCGGTTCGCAATAAGATCATGGAAATCCTCTCGGTCTATCGTGAGAAATTCAAGGACCTTGATGATGACCGGGATCGCAAAATGGCGATTCTTGAAGAAGGCGACGATGCGGCACAAGGCATCATCAAAAACGTTAAAGTTTACATTGCCACCAAGCGGAAGATCCAAGTTGGAGACAAGATGGCTGGACGTCACGGAAACAAAGGGGTTGTTGCCCGTATTGTTCCTGAAGCTGACATGCCATTCCTTCCCGACGGTACCCCAGTGGAAATCTGCTTGAATCCTCTTGGTGTTCCCAGTCGGATGAATGTAGGGCAAGTTCTGGAGACCCATTTGGGCTGGGCCTGTAAGATGCTTGGCTTCAAAGTCGCTACACCGATTTTCGATGGTATATCCGAGGAACGTGTCCGTGGATATCTGGAAGAAGCCGGGTTGCCCACATCTGGAAAAAGTTCACTTTTTGATGGCCAAACCGGACAGAAGTTTGATCAGGAGGTGGTTGTTGGTTACATCTACATGATGAAGCTTAACCACCTTGTTGCGGACAAGATTCATGCCCGTGCAGTAGGCCCTTACAGTTTGATTACCCAGCAGCCACTTGGCGGTAAAGCCCAGTACGGTGGTCAGCGTTTTGGGGAAATGGAAGTGTGGGCTCTTGAAGCCTACGGTGCTGCCTACACCTTGCAGGAACTTCTCACCGTCAAGTCTGACGATGTTGTCGGCCGTACAAAAATTTACGAATCTCTGGTCAAAGGAGACAACAGTCTTCAGGCCGGAATTCCACAGTCCTTCAATGTCTTGATGAAAGAAATCCAGAGTCTTTGTCTGGACATCCAAGTCAAAGAAGACCGTTATTGATTCCACCTTTCCATTCCATCGGAATATCCACCTTTCCCCTCCACAAATCTTCAGCTGAGGTCACACACTTATGAGCGCAGACGATAAAAAGACTGAGAACGTCAAATTCGATAAAGAACAATCCTTTGACAGCGTAAACATTGTTGTCGCCCACCCACAAACGATCAAAGGTTGGTCCAAGGGTGAGGTCAAAAATCCCGAAACCATTAACTACCGTACATTCAAGCCGGAACCGGGAGGACTTTTTTGCCAAAAAATCTTCGGCCCTGTCCGTGACTACGAATGTGCCTGCGGTAAGTATAAACGGATCAAGTACAAAGGTGTCATTTGTGACCGCTGCGGAGTGGAAGTCACACTGGCCCGTGTACGCCGTGAACGTATGGGCCACATCGAACTCGCAGTTCCGTGTACGCACATCTGGTTCTTGAAAAGCCTTCCCAGCCGACTGGGCCTGATTCTCGATATGACCGCCAAGAATCTTGAGCGTGTCATCTATTACGAGAATTACATGGTCACCGACCCTGGCAAAACCCCACTTGAAGAAAAGCAACTGCTAACAGAAGGGGAGTATCTTCAGACCATAGATGAATATGGAGATGATGCCTTTACTGCGAAAATGGGAGCAGAAGCTCTACTTGAAATCCTGGAGCAAGCCAATCTCGAAGAAATGGTGATTGAACTTCAGGAGCAATTGGACAGCACACGTTCCAAACAGGTCAAAAAGAAGCTCTCCAAACGGATGAAACTCATTCAGGGCTTCCTTGGTTCCGGAACTTCACCAAGCCAGATGGTTCTCCAAATGGTACCGGTGATCCCACCTGATTTGCGTCCACTGGTTCCTCTCGAAGGTGGTCGTTTTGCAACCTCTGACCTGAATGATCTGTATCGCCGCGTCATCAATCGGAACAATCGCCTGAAGAACCTTCTTCAGTTGAAGACCCCGGATGTCATTATCCATAATGAAAAACGCATGCTTCAGGAAGCGGTGGATGCATTGTTGGATAACGGACGACATGGTCGTGCGGTAACAGGAGCAAGTAATCGACCACTTAAGTCTCTCAGTGACATGCTGAAAGGCAAACAAGGTCGTTTCCGCCAAAACCTTCTTGGAAAACGTGTCGACTACTCTGGCCGTTCCGTGATTGTGATTGGTCCGGAACTGAAGCTGAACCAATGCGGTCTTCCAAAGAAAATGGCATTGGCTCTTTTCGAACCCTTCATCATCCGTCGCCTCAAGGAACTTGGTTTCGTGCACACCGTCCGTGGTGCCAGAAAGATGATTGAACGGAAGACCCCGGAGGTATGGGACATTTTGGAAGAAGTGACCAAGGGACACCCCGTTCTTCTTAATCGTGCTCCCACCCTTCACCGTCTTTCCATTCAGGCATTTGAACCAGTCCTGATTGAAGGGGATGCCATTCGTGTGCACCCTCTCGTATGTACTGCCTACAATGCAGACTTCGATGGTGACCAAATGGCGGTCCACGTGCCTCTTTCTTTGGAAGCAGTCATGGAAGCCAAGCTTCTCATGATGGGGATTCATAACATCTTCTCACCCTCCAGTGGAAAGCCGATCCTCACACCCTCTCAGGACATTGTGCTTGGGTCCTACTACCTGTCTCTGGAGCCTCGCCGTGAGCTGAAGAAGGGAGAACGTGTTCCTTTACTCACAAATCTGGACGAAGTACTCCTGGCAAATACTGAAGGTGTTCTCAACAAGCACGACTGGATCGACTACATTAATCCAGATTTCGGCAACGAAACTTTCTTCGGCAACGCTGAACGCAAGGTCATTCGTACCACTGTTGGTCGAGTCATCTTCAATTCCATCTGGCCTGACGAAATTGGCTTTTTCAACAATACCGCAACCAAAGGAAAGCTTGGAGACCTGATTCTTCAAACCTTCAATCATTGTGGTAAGGAGCGTACAATCGAAACTCTCGATGCGATGAAAAACCTCGGTTTCCGTCAGGCAACTGAAGCGGGTATTTCAATCGGAATTGACGACATGATCATTCCTGAGGACAAACCGGAAGTTGTAAGAAATGCCAGAAAAGAGATCGATAAAGTAGAGTCTCAATATCGACAAGGTATTATCACCACTGGAGAGCGTTACAACAAGGTTATCGATATTTGGACCAACGCTACCGACCAGATTTCTGAAGCTGTGTTCAATGGCTTGTTGAAAAATGATGATAGGGAAGAAGTAAATCCAGTTTACCTCATGATGGACTCCGGTGCCCGGGGTAACCGTCAGCAGGTTCGCCAGCTTTGCGGAACCCGGGGCCTCATGGCTAAGCCTTCCGGTGACATCATTGAACGTCCCATTCTTTCATCTTTCCGTGAGGGACTTACGGTTCTGGAGTACTTCATCTCCACTCACGGAGCTCGTAAAGGCCTTGCTGATACGGCACTGAAGACCGCTGACGCAGGATACCTCACCCGGAAACTTTGTGACGTTGCCATGGACTGCGTTATCAAGGAAAAGGATGACGGACGTCGCGACGGAATCTGGAAAGAAACCATTTATGAGGGCGACCAGGAAATTGTTCCATTGCGTGAACGGATTGAAGGCCGTTGCAGCTCCTTGGACATTCATTATCCTCAAGAACCTGACAAGATCCTGGTCAATAACGGTGAGTTGATTTCGGCTGAACAAGCTAGAAAAATTGAAGAAGTCGGGATCACCCGTGTGAAGATCATGTCTCCTCTCAGTAGTCGCCAAATCAATGGTATTACTGCTCTGGAGTACGGTATTGACCCATCATCCAATAACCTCGTTAAGCGTGGTACTGCTGTAGGAATCATTGCTGCACAATCCATCGGTGAGCCCGGTACTCAGCTAACCATGCGTACCTTCCACATCGGCGGTATTGCCAGTGGTGCTCTCAAAAACCCGGAAATCAAAGTTCGGGTTGGAGGACGAGTCTCCTACAAAGGTCTTCGCTTGGTTGAAATCTTTGGACCCAATCGCGAGCCTCTTTTCGTGGTTCTCAACAAAACCGGTTCCGTTCTCATCTTCGATGAAAATGATCGCCAGGTAGAGGACTACAACATTGTTGCAGGAGCCATCCTTTCCGTGCCTGATGGTGAACGGATCAAAAAAGGTGAAATTCTTGCCCGTTGGGACCCCCACAACATCCCCATTCTCTCTGAGAAAGCCGGTAAAGTCCGCTTCCGCGACATGATTGTTGGAGTGACCATCCGGAAGGAATTTGATGAATCTACCGGGCGTGAAGCCTTCATTGTCACTGAGCACAAGGAAGACCTGAATCCTCAAATTGAGATCATGGATGACAAGGGCAACCTTCAGGCTGCCTATTCCATCCCAACCGGCGCTCAGCTGGCTGTCAGTGAAGATGACAACATTTCCAAAGGTGCAGCACTGGCAAAAACGCCTCGTCAGGCAACCAAGACCCAGGACATCACTGGTGGTCTGCCACGTGTTGCAGAACTGTTTGAAGCCCGCCGTCCAAAAGAAGCCGCAGAGATGGCAAAGATTGACGGTAAGGTTTCAACTTCGGGAACCGTTCGCTCCAAAGTTCGTCTGCTGGTTACAAATGAAGAAACAGGAGATGTGGAAGAGCACCTGATTCCTCACGGTAAGCACATCATCGTCCAGCCAGGAGACCATGTGCACAAAGGCCAGAACCTGACGGAAGGCTCCGCTGACCCACACGAGATTCTCGATATTCTTGGACCTGCGGCAGTCTACGACTTCCTCCTTCGAGAAATTCAGAAAGTTTATCGTACCCAAGGTGTTACCATTAATGATAAGCACCTTGAGGTCATTATTTCCCGTATGCTTCACAAGATCAGGATTTCTGATCCCGGTGACTCCGAATTCTTTTGGGGTGAGCAAGTCAGCAAATACTCCTTCATTGAGGCAAACGAAGAGATCGTGGAAGCCGG
>Ga0181587_10001985_pt1 | contig 17085 bp, 9 predicted proteins | sample 071ome_27_FD_132463 | JGI IMG/M metagenome (GOLD analysis project Ga0181587, IMG submission 132463) | Coastal salt marsh microbial communities from the Groves Creek Marsh, Skidaway Island, Georgia - 071409AT metaG (megahit assembly) | ecosystem: Environmental > Aquatic > Marine > Intertidal zone...
GTGCTTGCAAAATAGACTGCCTAATCCACCAAACGGCATACGAAATAAACTTGAATCCGCGAGTTTCATCAAATCTTTTAGCCGCTTTAATAAGACCTAGGTTCCCTTCATTGATCAAATCACCAAGTGACAAACCTTGGTTCTGGTATTGCTTAGCAACAGAAACCACAAATCGTAAATTGGCTTTGGTTAAATCTTCGAGTGCTCTTTGACTGCCTTTTTGAATTTCTTTTGCTAGACGAACTTCATCATCCGGAGTAATTAGTTTTTCTTTACCAATTTCATGTAAATAGCGATCGAGTGATTCAGATTCACGGGTAGAAATACCAGAGCTTTTTGCCACAATAATATAGTTTAATTCGAATTGTTCAGAAAAATTGTAGGAGTTTGAATAATATATCGAATGCGCCTACAAGGTGCGAAGATGTTGCGAATAGCAATACAATACTAACTCTACAATCTAGGCAACTTTAAATATACGGAAAAAATTCACTCTTTTGTAGCCTTTAATACAGTTATTGTCATGCTATTTTTACAGTAAACTTTCCGCCCCAAAGGTTTTTTCATAGCCGAAAAAGTCCATTATACTCACCGCCACTTGGCTAAACCCATCTCGAACTCCTAGGGCTCTAGCAGAAATACGTTTACCGTAAAGCAGTACCGGTACAAACTCCCTTGTATGATCGGTACTTTGGACGCATGGGTCGTTCCCGTGATCTCCTGTTATGATCAAGAGATCTTCGCCAGTAAGCTCATCCATTATCGCGGGAAGAGCCGAATCAATTTCCATAAGTGCCTCTGCATACCCCACTGGATCTAGCCTGTGACCATATAACTGATCAGTGTCAATGAGGTTAATAAATAGAAAGTCTTCTTTATTGGCTCTTAAACGCTTCTTGATTTGCTCGATGCCTTCGGTATTTCCTTTTGTCGGATACAAAAAATCGAACCCTTCACCATTAAATAAATCTGCCACTTTACCTATGGATGCGGTCTTATGTCCTCTATTTTTTAATTCAGTCACTAGATGATTTTTAGGTGGAGCTGCTGACCAGTCGTGTCTTTTATGCGAAATTCGTTCGAATAATGGTGCTTCACCTTTGAAGGGCCTTGCAATCACCCTCCCTACCTCATGTTCGCCGACTAATAAGTTATTCCTAGCCCAATCACACCATTCATACAGGGTTTCGATTGGAACGATGTCTTCGTGGGTAGCAATCTGAAATACACTATCAGCTGAAGTGTACACGATAGGGAATCCTGTTTTTATGTGCTCAGTCCCAAAATCTGCAATGACGTTAGTCCCAGAATATGGGGAATTACACAATACGCCGGCTGTACCAATTTCAGCACAAAAAGATTGGATCAACTCCAATGGAAAGCCCTTTGGATAGGTAGGAAAAGGGGCATCGAGTACAATTCCTGCCAGCTCCCAGTGCCCCGTTGTGGAATCTTTGCCACTAGACTTTTCGCGTAGCTTGCCATAACTAGCTATTGGAGAAGATGTTGGTGGTATACTAGCAAGAGTAGCGATATTGCCTAGACCCATTTTTTCAAAGTTGGGTAGTCTAAGCATGGTCTCTTCGCTAACATGCCCCATTGTGTGAGCCAATTGGTCTCCGTATTCAATGGCGTCTTCCTGAGCCCCAATGCCCCAACCATCCACAATCAATAAAATAACCCGTTTCATTAATACACCTGGAGGTGTTCTTGCTCAGCTTTCACTACTTCGGCAAGCTGTTGTTTGGCTAAACTTAGCACTTCGTAAGCGTTTGGGTATTCGGCATTTAATTTTACCGCACCAAATTTAAAGGAAACCGTTATGTTCATTCCTGAACTCAGTTTTAAACCGTGAGCAACTTTGGAGCGGGTTTGCTCTACCCATTCTTCTAAGGCCGATTCTTTGTTGCTTTGAAGCATGAAACTATAGACATAATCGGACTGAAACCCGATATAACCCTTCTGCTGAAATCGGTAAGGATTCAAAAAACGCACGATATCTCGTTGCATTCTTTGTAGCTCTTCCATTCTAAAGCGAGTTCGAAATGAGGAAAGATCCTCCAACGTTACGAGCCCCATCCAGGTATGACGTTCTGGCTCGGTGCGTAAACGGTACAATTCATGCTCCACAGATTTTTCCCAAAGTTCTGTGACCAAAGCTTCATATTTTTCAGTGAAAATATCTTCATCCATGGTGGATTTGCGCGTGTTGCTTTGTAATTGTAGCGCTGCAACTCGAGCCAAGTTGGCTAACTTATGCTTCGTAGATTCCTTGAAGCTAAGCGGGTCTTTGTCATAGGCAATAAAGGCTCCTTGACGACGATCATGGACTAATAATGGCAACACATAGCTTGCACCTTCGGTTCTGGATTCATACGCGGATACCAACTTAGGATTTGAGTTAAAGTGCATATTAAACACAGGAATTCCTGTCTCCAAAGCATCCCGCACACTGCTTTTATCATCCACCCCAAGCCCTACATAGGGTGCATTTTTTGCAAATTTGGCATTAAGTGCAAGAGTCCAGTGGTCCATAGCGGCACATAGGAAACTTACCCCACCATTTGGTAATAAGAATTGCATTTCATCCAAACAAGTAGTGATCACTTCCACTTTGTTCAAGCGCGAATGGACATTTGCAAGGGATTCCTCGTATTCCTCCCATTCCTTTTGCTGCTCGTGCAAATCTACGACTTCAAGGTAGGTATCCAGCACATTAACCATCGCATTGTTGTAGGAGTAGATAGCATCGAGCAAGGACTCTTCTTCCAAGTCTTGATCAGATTCAAGCACCGTAAGCCCAACCGTCTCCCCTTTGTTTATAAAAGGGATTATCAACATGCTTTTTGCGTGTACCACACTGAAATAATGCCCCAATTTTGCTTTTGAAATATCCTCTCCAATGCGCAGCTTAATGAGCTCATCAAGCTCCTTATAGTCGTCAAGGAAATGATGGTGAAAGTTCACTCGATCTTTGAACATAACATTACTAAGGCGAGTACTGTGAGTTTCCCAAACAAACTGCTGTCTAGATTGGTTAACCCAGCACATATAGGCTAACTGAGAACCAGTTGAAGCGCGTAGTAAATGGACTAAATCAGCAATTATTTGCTTGAATTCTCGTAATGCTTTTTCTTGACGGTCTAAACTCATATAGGGGTAATTTTGCTTAAGATAATGTGTAAAAAACTCACATTCACCTCTTTATTTTGCTATTGATTTTGTACCTGTGCATATAACTCTTCCGCTCGGAGTATCATGCGTTCAAAGGAAGCCAATCCTTTTTGCCAGAATTGAGGGTCTTGTATATCCAGCCCCATACGAGCAATGAGTTCATGCGGCCACTCAGACCCCCCTGCTTCCAACAAGGACAAATAACGATCCGCAAAGCCTTCCGGCTTACGCTGATATTCTTCATATAATGCCAGCACCAGTAACTCACCAAAAGCGTAGGCATATACATAGCCTGGTGTGTGCAAGAAGTGTGGAATATAACACCACCAATGACGGTATTCCGGAGTCAATTCAACCGATGATCCATAGAGTTTTTCTTGCTCGGTATTCCAAAGTTCAGAAAACCGCTCTGTAGTGAGTTCTCCCTCTTCTCGCCGCGCCGTATGCATGGCTTCTTCAAATCGATTCATGGAAATTTGCCGGAATACGGTCGCGATGGTGTCATCTATTTTACCCATTAACAGGGCTAATTCCTCCATTGGATCGTCCAGCTGCTTTAATAAGCGTTGGAATACCAACATTTCACCAAATACCGAGGCCGTTTCTGCGGTCGTTAGGGGTGTACTGGCTTGAAGGGCACCTTGTTTCCTGGATAGGTATTGGTGTACTCCATGACCCAATTCGTGGGCTAGGGTTTGTACATCACGTAGCCTGCCATCATAGTTCATAAACACATATGGATGGACAGATGGAACGGTTCCTGCCGAATAGGCACCTCCTCTTTTGCCTTGTTTTATAGCGGCATCAATCCATTTTTCGTCGAAGAAACGCGAAGCGATGTCCGACATCTTGGGGCTAAATTCACCATAAGCATCTAAAACCATTGACCGTGCTTGCTCCCATGAAACCGTAGTCTCTGTCTTTTTCAAAGGAGCATATCGGTCGTAATCTTTGAAATCTTCTATTCCTAATAGCTTCGATTTAAGGGTATAATACCTTTGTGCCCATTGGTAATGACCCGTCACAGCCTGGACAAGGGCATCCACTGTTTCTTTGTCGGTTTCGTTAGATAAATTACGTGCATGAATCCATGATGGGTAGCCACGCAATTCATCGTTGGTTGCTTTATCGGCCAACAATGTGTTGAATATGAAGGTCAAACTTCGAGAAAGTTTGTTAAAACCATTCGATAATGAGGTATGAGCCTCTCTACGAACCTCTCTATTGGGGTCATGCAAAAGGCTCAAGACTTCCTGCTCTGATTTTTCTTCCCCATCATAATGAAAGGTTGCTGAGCCCAAAGTCTCGTCAAAATAGCGCACCCATGCGCTCTGCCCTGTTACGCTTTTGGCTGAAAGTATTTGTTCTTGCTCTTCGCTAAGTGAAAAGGGCTTGTATGACCGCGATGACTCTAAATAGTGCGTATACTGTGCTAAAACTGGGTCGTTGATCAGCTGTTGGGCGTGTTGCTCATTGAGGGCTAACCATTCCACCCGGAAAAACACCATATATTGACTTAGCTTGGAACCTAACTCGTTGGTGGATTGAACAGTTTTTCCATAGGCAGCATCTTGAGTATTAGTACTCCACAGTAAATAGGCAAAGGATCCAATTTTACCAGCCATATCCTGGATAGCCTCGTATTCTTTTAGTAAAGCTAGGAATTCTTTGGCATCCAAATTCACAATTCGGCCTCGATATTGTGCTGCAAAAGATTGAGCTCTTTCTAGTACTTTTACTTGGTCATTAGCAAATGCTGGATCATCAATTCCCGCATACAAATCACCCAGATTCCAATGTATTTCTTCAGCTCCAGTAGTCTTTTTCTCCGTTGATTTCATGTATATTATTGGCTGGTTTGTTAGGTTTTAAAGGCATGATAACCGCATGGGTTAATCAATTTGAATAGCATGGAATATACATTTTGATTAAGCCAGTTTAAAGTGTGAATAAGGCGCAGATTAAACGAATGTTTGAGTGCTTTTTTACTTTCATCTGCTTAATTTACGTCGATAACAAAAAGGTTCTTATCGGCCTGATGTATGTCTTTACAATTGTTCAACCCACTTAGTTAATCTCACCTTGAAATCATTAGAAGCCGCATTCGGCCCAAATTCAGCACTAGTAGAAGAGTTATACGAGCAGTACCAAAATTCTCCTAATTCAGTGCCCACGCACTGGAAACGTTATTTTGATGAATTAAATGGCCTAGAAAGTACCGGCACGAGTACCCCAAATAGTAGGGAAACCCATCAGGATTCGGTGGCGAACAATGCTCCCCCTTCCACAGCCACTATACCTGTAGCCTCTGAAGCAGCTTCAAAAGCTAAAAACCCAGCACCTGCAGGTGAGCTTCAAAAAATCAAAGGCGTTGCTACAAAAATTGTAGAAAATATGGACGCCAGTTTAGAAGTACCTACTGCTACTTCCTTGAGAGTGCTTCCTGTGAAGATGATGATAGAAGACCGGACCATCATCAATCGGCATTTGGTAAAAAGGAATGAACCGAAAGCTTCGTTTACCCATTTCATATGCTGGGCAGTTATTCAAGCAATCAAAAAATTTCCGACCATTAATCATACCTATCATAAAGATGGTAAGGTTCACTATCGAGTAGTCCCTGAGCAGATTAACCTAGGCGTTGCAGTTGATTTACCTAATAAAGACGGAAGCCGAAATTTGGTTGTACCGAACATCAAAGGCGTAGATAAAATGAACTTTAAGGAGTTCTTGTACGCGTTTGCTGAACTGGTGAACAAAGCACGTAATGGTAAACTTCAAATAGAGGATTACCAAGGAACTACTATATCGGTCACCAATCCTGGAACACTTGGAACCGTATCGTCTGTTCCTCGACTCATGCCTGGTCAAGGTGCAATCATTGCGACTGGGGCGATTGACTACCCTGCCGAGTTTCAGAATATGTCCAAAGATGTGCTCAACCAACTTGGTATATCTAAGGTTATGTCCATGACTTGTACGTATGATCATCGAATTATACAAGGGGCCGAATCAGGTGCTTTTTTGAACGAAGTAAATCATTTACTGAGTGGGCAAGCCGATTTTTACGATTCTATTTTTTCTGATCTAGAAATACCTTACGACCCTATTCCATATGGAGAAGATTTTTATTCGGGACCATTCAATGGTGGTGGCAACACACTAGAAGAGGATCGCCGGACCATTGGTGTTTGGAGACTTATTAATATGTACCGGATGCGTGGCCATGTACTGGCTAACCTAGATCCATTAGAAAAAGAACCCGGATATAATCCTGAGCTTGATCTGGCCTATTATGGTTTATCGGTTTGGGATTTGGATAGAGAATTTTATTGTGGTGGGCTAGGTGGCAAACGTCAAGCCACTTTGCGCGTAATCATTAAGCTTCTTCGAGATACCTATTGTGAGCAAATCGGTGCTGATTACATGCATCTGCTCGATTTAGAAGAGCGAAAATGGCTACGTGAACGCATGGAGTCTTCACTTAATGAAGCTGTACTAACAAAGGATGATAAAAAGCAGATTCTATCAAAACTTAACCAGGCAATGGCCTTTGAAGAGTTTCTGCATAAAAAATACATTGGTCACAAACGTTTCTCTTTAGAAGGTAATGACACCTTAATCCCCATGATGCATTTCTTATTGGAGAAAGCTGGGGATTACGATGTAGAAAAGGTATTCATGGGTATGGCCCATCGCGGTCGTTTGAATATGTTGGTTAATATCATGAATAAACCCTATCACCGGGTATTTGCCGAGTTCGAAGGCAACGTAGATCCAGATACCATTCAAGGTTCTGGCGATGTTAAGTACCACCTAGGCGCCAAAGGTACTCATGTGACTGCATCTGAAAAGCAAATCGAGATCGAGCTAATGCCTAATCCATCCCATTTAGAGGCAGTAAATCCAGTGGTTGAAGGAGCTTCTCGCGCAGTGCAAGATCATCATGAAGCCAGTAATGCTCAACAAAAAATTATCCCAGTTCTTATGCACGGTGATGCTGCATTCGCTGGACAAGGTGTAGTGGCAGAAACGCTAAATATGTCCTTGTTAGAAGGGTATAAAACCGGTGGAACGGTTCATATCATCATTAACAATCAAATAGGTTTTACCACCCTACCTAGTGATGGTAGAAGTACGGAATATGCTACAGATTTAGCTAAATCTGTACTTGCCCCTATTTTTCATGTAAATGGTGACCATCCTGAAGCGGCTGTACATGCAATTCAAATGGCACTTGAGTACCGTCAAAAATTTGGCAAGGATGTTATTATAGATCTAATTGGTTATCGTAAACATGGTCACAATGAAGGTGATGAGCCAGCTTTTACGCAACCAGGTATGTATAAGGAGATTAATGACCACAAAACGGTACGAGATTTATATACCGAATGGTTGGTCAAGCACCAAGAACTCACCACCGAGGAAACTCAACAAATTTTTGATGAGTTTGATGAGTTATTAATGGCCGCTTTTGAAGATGCCAAAAAAATTCCTCATTTGGAGGTCACAAACGAACTCATAGATCGCAAGGAAAGCGTTCAAAAAAATCGAAATATATTCCCAGACACCACCTTCTCAAGGGAAAAGCTGGAAGAGATTGCTGTTAAAATAAATACCGTACCAAAAGATTTTGACGCCAACCCAAAACTCCTACGTCAACTAGCAAAACGAGCAGAGACAGTTCAAAAGAACGAAAAGAAAATCGATTGGGGTTTCGCGGAAGCTTTGGCATTTGGATCCCTGCTTACTGCCGGTAGAACCGTCCGCGTAACGGGACAAGATGTGGAAAGGGGAACTTTTTCTCACCGTCATGCCGTACTCCATGGGACTACTACCGATCAAACCTTTACTCCGCTCAATCATCTAACAGAGGGACAAGGTAGATTCCATGTGCATAATTCACTGTTGAGTGAATATGCGGCATTAGGCTTTGAGTTTGGATATTCAGCAGTAAAAAAGGATGCATTGGTAATTTGGGAAGCACAATTTGGTGACTTTGCCAACGGTGCTCAAATTATTATTGATCAATTTATTTCTTCAAGTGAAGTAAAATGGGGACAAACCTCCTCTCTTTTGATGAATTTACCCCATGGCTATGAAGGTCAAGGACCAGAACATTCATCGGCACGACTTGAACGCTTTTTACAATTGTGCGCGGAGGACAATATGCAGGTATTTAATCTGACTACTCCTGCACAGTACTACCATATGCTTCGAAAGCAATGCTTACAGGAGCATAAAAAGCCAGGGATTCTTATGAGTCCAAAAAGCCTTCTACGCCATCCAAGAGCTGTTTCCAATGTGGATGAATTAGCGAAGGGTTATTTTCGTCCATTCTTAGAAGACGATCGTTTAGATGATACCACGTCCGTTGAGCGGGTGGTGATCTGTTCAGGTAAGGTGTACTACGATTTGCTCCAAAAAGCCGATGAATTATCATTAGACAACGTTGCACTAGTGAGAGTTGAGCAGCTTTATCCCTTCCCAGATTATGACATTCAACAATATCTAAGAAGCTTTAAATCAGCAAAAGATATAGTCTGGTGCCAGGAAGAACCCAAGAATATGGGAGCTTGGTTCTTTGTATCTGATCGCATTCAACAGATTTTAGCCAAAGGTCAAAAACTTCGATATGCAGGAAGGCAAGCGTCTGCATCACCCGCTGCTGGGCAGAAAAAAATTCATGATGCCGAGCAATTACAACTCGTGATGCAGGCTTTGGAATCGGTTTAATAGTCTCAGTAGTTACTAAGGCTGTACGACCGTTTGAGTTCGGGTAAACGCTCTAATACCTTGTAACCCTAATTCTTTACCCCATCCAGACTCATTGTATCCCCCAAATGGTAAACGAGGATCGGATTTAACCATATCATTTATAGCTATGTTTCCTGCCTGTAACAATTTAGGATATTGTGTCATTCGAGACTCGGATTTGGTAAATAGCGCCGCTCCCAACCCATAGTTAGTTTTATTTGCCAATTCAATGGCGTGTCGATCATCTTTAGCTCGGATAATAGCAGCAACTGGACCAAATAATTCTTGATCAAAGGCTGGCATACCTGGGCTAACGTTTGATAAAACAGTCACAGGGTAGTAGGCACCCTTAGCTTCAGGAATGTATCCGCCTAATTCGCATTGAGCCCCTGAGGCAATGGAATCACTTACCTGCTTAGCAAGTTGATCTCTCAGATCTAATCGTGCCATTGGGCCCACAAAATAACCCTCAGTAGTGCGATTTGAAGGATTTGTGAAACTATATTGACGCGCAAAAGTCAAAAATTGGGTCATAAATTCATCGAAAATAGCGTCCACTACTATCATTCGCTTAGCGGCTATACAAGACTGACCGGAATTTAACCATCTGGATTGTGCACACTTTTCAATCGCATTTGTAAGCTCTGCATCTTCAAATACTAGATAGGGATCACTTCCACCCAATTCCAACACACTCGGCTTGAGATATTCAGCTGCTTGTTTAGCCACTATCCGACCTGCCTCCGTACTCCCTGTAAATGTGATCATATTCACAGCCGGATGCGCTATAATGGTCTTAACTCTACTGTTATCTACTTTAATATGCACCAATAATCCCTCCGGAAACCCTGCCTCCAAAAATAGTTGCTCGATCATTTCTGCGCAGCCTTGGGTACTTGGGGCATGTTTCAAAATAATGCCATTACCCGCCATTATTGCGGGTACGGCACATCGAAAAACCTGCCAAAAAGGAAAATTCCAAGGCATAATAGCCAAAACATTTCCAATTGGCTCAAATTGAACATAAGAGCGTTGGTATTCAGTGGGTATTATTTCTGTATCAAGGTATTCCTCTGCAGAATCGGCAAACCAACGGCAAAGCCATGCACATTTAGAAATCTCCCTGATACCTTGTGCCCAAGGTTTTCCCATCTCTAGCGCCATGGTTTCAGCGGCATGCTCTTTAATTTTTTCCAACTCTGCAGCCAGCTTATGCATACAGGCTTTACGTTCCGTAAATTTTGTAGCACTCCATTCTTTTTGAGCTACGCTCAGTCTCGTCAATCGTATTTCTATGTCCTGCTCATTGTGCTGTTGATATTCCTTTACACATTCGAGGGTGGCCGGATTTACACTATATAGAGGAGGTAATTGGATCATAGACATCGTTATAATCGATTTTCTAATTAGCAGATTTTGAGCGGATCTTCAATCGTTTTTTCAACCGTTTTTTTAATCGTTTCATCAACTGCTACTTCAATTGCTTCTTTAATTGATTCTAATGTTTTGACTAACAGATTTATGGGTATAGTTAATGGGGGCGCAAGCCGAATGAGAGTATTTGAATGCAGGGTCCAACCCAATAATATACCTTTATCAAAACAGCGCTCTACCACTCTCTGAGTCAATGAACGGTCGCGTAATTCAAGTCCTAACATGGCCCCCAACCCCCTTAATTCAACAATACCTGGGCCTGTTAAAATAGCTCGTGCATACTTCTCAATAATTCTAGCCTTAGCCGTGTAATTACCCTGCCTTAACACCCTTAAGTTAGCCAAAGCAGCAGCAGCACTTACCGGGTGCCCCCCAAAGGTAGTGACGTGATTGAGTGGTGGATCATACATAAAGCTTTTGAAACGCTCACGTGAAGACACAAACGCTCCCATCGGCATTCCTCCAGACATGGCCTTTGCCAAACATAAAATATCGGGTACAACTTGGTAATGTTCAAAAGCAAAAAAGCGGCCTGTCCGTGCAAATCCTGATTGAATTTCATCAAAAATTAACACCGCCCCCACATCGGTGCAGCGCTTTCTTAGCGCCTGTAACCAATTGAGATGAGCTACTACCACCCCTCCTTCGCCTTGAATGGGCTCAACAATGACCGCTGCTGTTTCCGTATCAATCTTAGAGAGATCTTCTATACGGTTAAAATGTATAAATGAAACATCAGGAAGCAAGGGTAAATAAGGATCTCTGTACACATTACGACCCGTAACACTTAACGAACCGTGTGTGTCGCCATGGTAAGAATTATGAAAGGCTACTAATTTTGTTCTCTGGGTTGATTTTTTTGCAAGCTTGAGGGCCCCTTCATTTGCCTCAGTTCCACTGTTCACCAAATACACTTGTTCCAATGGCTCCGGCAGTAACTCTACTAATTCTTTAGCAAAATTCCATTGCACCTCTTGTACAAACTCTCCATAAACCATTACATGAAGGTGTTTATCTACTTGTTTTTTAATAGCGGATACAACGGCTGGGTGACGATGACCTAGACTACTAACTGCGATTCCAGAAATAAAATCTACGTAGCTTATCCCCTGTTTAGTGTGTATAAATGATCCTTCTGCCTGCTCAATTTCCAGGCCTATTGGCGCATCACTCGTCTGGGCTACAAAGTGTTTGAATTGCTCAAATGAATTGGACATGAGTATAAGGGCAAAATAGGTTAGTGGCTACGAAAGTCATAAGCTGGCTGCAATATATGATAGTTAGCCTGAGCTTTGTTCAATTTAAGTAAATATACGTATTGTCAACTTCACTCTAAACGCTACTACCATTAAATGGGTTCATTATTAAAATCAGAAATAATATTAGCTAAAATCAGTATACTCAAACATGTACCTATGTGTACCAAATGAACCATAGTCAAACAACCCTGCTTTATTGTATTTTCTTGCTTATGTCCAATAATGCTGAGCACGTGAATACAACGTCGAATTTGCAAGGATATAGAGAACTAGTAATTTACCATCATAGCTGATCAGCAAAATCATCATAAACAAACCCGTTCTACTTTTTAGGCCCACATATTAATTCCTATGAAAAAATCATATTCATTTTTAGTTGTTACAATCCTTAGCCTACTTGTGCTCTCGTCTATTTGGTTATTACCTACTTTTTGGTCCAGCCAACACGGTGAAAATCCTATTTTATCCAGTGAGTCTTCTGTTATTTTACCCAAAATGAACAAAGCGGTAGATTACCGTGCAACCACTAATGAAGGCCGGCAAGAATACCTATTTAATCTACTAAAAGATCCAGTAAGCCAAGAAATTCCAAGAGGAATACGCTCAAGAGAGCTAACTTTTGGCCAAGAACTTGCTAAAGAATTAGCTCCAAAAGCCAAAATGCTAAATGGTATGGCTTGGTCAGAAATTGGACCCTATGATGTTAGTGGACGAACACGTGGCTTGGCTATAGATCAACGTAATTCCAATATTTTATTAGCTGGTGGAGCGTCGGGTGGAATTTGGAAAAGTACCGACGGTGGAAAATCTTGGACGCTAAAGTCAAATCCTGGTGAAAATCTAGGTGTTACGGATATAGTACAACATCCCAACTCACCTAACACATGGTATTATACAACAGGAGAATATTACAGCTCAACTGATGCCCGCGGAAGTGGTGGTGGAACTTATTATGGCTCTGGAATCTATAAATCTACCGATAATGGGGAAAGCTGGAGTGTAATAGCCTCTACTGAAGATACCGACAACAGTTTCAACTCGCCCTTTGATTTCATCTCTGCTATCGAAATAAACCCTACCACCGGTAGCATCTTTTTTACAAGTAATGCTTTTGGCATTTTTCGCACTACGGATGACTTCAATACCTATTCATTAGTCTTAGGTGGCGTAAATGAACATCGATATGCTGATGTTGAAATCACATCTACAGGAAAATTGTATGGTGTTGTCTCTACCGGTTTTAGTAGTAGCCAAGGAAATTCAACACCTGGTGTCTATGTCTCAACTGATGATGGATCCAATTGGCAAGATATTACTCCTGACGACTTTCCAACCACTCATTATCGCTCTGTAATTGGAGTAGCTCCATCATTTGAGGATATCTTTTACTTGCTTAGCGATACTGGAGGTGGAGCAAATGGACTTAGCTTTTATTTGCTTCTTACCAGTGACCTAAATTATGTTAGCGCCCTAAATAGAAGCGATAATATTCCAAATTTCGGGGGTAGTGTTGGTGAATTAAACCCTCAAGGTGGGTATAATTTGGTTTGTGTGGTGTCACCAGAAAATCACAACATCGTGTTCATTGGCGGTACAAATTTATTCCGTTCGAAAAATGGCTTTGGAAGTCCTGTAAATACCAGCAACGATCCAAACGTTTGGGTGGGTGGTTACGCTTATGCTAATAATGTGAGCGGTTACAAAAACCATCATGCCGATCAGCACAATTTGGTCTTTGATCCAAATGATCCAAAACGCGCCTTCAGTGCTCATGATGGTGGAATTAGCGTTACATTTGATGCTACTGCTACACCCGTTTCATGGAGTTTACGTGAGGATGGATACAACGTAACCCAATTTTATACTGTAAGTGTGCATCCTGACTCAGGTGACACACGGATTATAGGGGGAACCCAGGACAATGGGTCACCTTATTTCCGTTTCAACACAGCTGGCAACCATCCAGCTTCGGTTGATGTTTCCTCTGGAGACGGATCATTTGCTTACATGGGTAAGAGTTACTTCTTAACCTCGTCTCAACGAGGGACTGCCATTCGTTACAACTACAATTTCAATGGTCAGGCCACAAACTGGTCCTACGTTGCGCCATCTGAAGCAAGTGGGCAGTTGTTTATTCATCCATTTGCGGCTGACCCAACTAACGAAAAGTATGTGGCATATCCTTCTGGGAACCATATTTTTCTAAACAAAGAAATGACCACTCTTGCGCGCAATACCGGCAATGAAAACATGAACGGCTGGACCCGTTTGCGACATGTATCTGTTGGTTTGGAACATACTGTGACTGCGCTAAGCTTTAGCAAGAGGCGCCCCTCATCACGTCTGTATCTTGGTGGAAGTTCAGACACTCGTAAACCCACAATTCTTCGCATGGATGACATGGAAGATGACAGCACATTTACCGTTACTACGATAAATGAGGCGGATGCGGGTTCTTATATACATGATATCCATGTCAATCCTGAAAATGGTGATGAAGTATTGGTTGTTTTATCGAACTACGAAGTAGAAAGCTTGTTTCATAGCTCTAATGGAGGTACTACCTGGACCGCTGTTGGGGGTAATCTGGAGGGTGAAAACGGTCCTTCTTTCCGGGCAGCGGCTATAGCACCTACCAATGGTGGTGGCTCTTATTATTATGCTGGTACAAGTATTGGTTTATACATGACCGATGAGCTGAATGGCGCTGAAACTGAGTGGGTTCCTACAGGGTTGCAAACAATGGGAGCTCCAATCATTGCCGATCTAGATTACCGGGAATCGGACGACCTATTAGTTGCAGCAACACACGGTCGAGGAATATTTGTGGGTGAAGTACCTCTCAAAGTTTCCAATGAGGAAGAACTAGCGCCTTTAACACATGACAAAAAAATCCAACTTTTAGGTAACTATCCTAATCCTTTTAACCCGAGTACTCAAATTGCTTTCGAGTTGTCAGTACCAGCTCGAGTTCAGCTTGATGTGTATGATATTCAAGGCCGCAAAGTAGCTGCGTTACTTTCAGGAAGTATAGTAACAGCAGGTCGCCATGAACAATTATTTGATGCCTCCCGCCTATCAAGTGGCACTTATTTTTATCGATTACAAGCGTTCAGTCTAGGAGGCGAAATGCTCATCAATACGACACGCACAATGAGTTTGGTGAAGTAGAATGAGGGTGTAACAAATATCAAGCTTATGATTAATTAGCATGCACAACGCACATTAGTTTGAGTTAATCAAACTATTTCAAACTAACATGTAGATACCAAGCCGCGAATAGTATAAACAGAAGAAAGCTAAAAGATGAGAGGTATTTGATACTCATTACTTGTTTATACTCTTTTTCTGTACCTCTTAGTTTGTGAAGTACACTATAGTTTAACGATAAACCCGTTACAGAGGCAATAAAGAAAAAAACAGCCAATCCAGAATTGATGAGCGATAAGCTGCCACTCAGCATTATGGTCCCAAAAGAATACGTAACGAAATAATAGGTGCGCACCCCTTTTACCCCAATCTGTAATGCAAGCGTTTGGTCCCCTCTGCGCTGGTCTTCTTCTAACTGGAACAACTGTGATATGGGGTATAAACTCACGAGTATGCTTGCTACACCGCAAGCCGCAATTAATGAAAGCAACGAAATGGACATTCCACTACTTGAAAAGTAGCCCATAAAAAAACCATTAGTTCCTGTACTCAGAAAAATCACGAGCACACTTAGATAAGGATGACCCTTCCACCGAATTATAGGACTAGAATAGGCCCAAAAAAGAAAAAAGCTAAGTAGATACACCACCATACTAGCCAATGGCAAGGTATCTGATACAATATCGTACATTAGAAATGGTGCGGGAACCATCATTAAGAAAAAAGAGGCCCATCGCATCCATGGTCGCATAGGTGGTGGGTTTTTTAATCCCCCAATGGGGCCTTCATCTTTATCCCAATATGAATTAAATGCGGTTGCCCCACCATACAAGCCAAGATGCCAGAGTAGGAAATACTCTGTAAAAAGACTAAAATCGGGCTCTTGAACAAACAAAATAGATATACCGTAGGTGCCTGATAAAAGTAGGATTTGGTAAGGCCATCGAAGATGTGCTATGAAATGGACTATTTGCCTGATCAACATATGGGTGAAAAACTGGGTGATTATAATGTGAAGGTAGTGATTTAGCTAATGAGATTTTTTCACTGAATAAAAGTAATTATGGGCAAAATACTGCTGTTTAGGTTGTAGATGAAAAGGAGTTTATTCTTCGTTGATCCTCCGATTTTGTTATCTTTGTACATGCAAAAAAATCGCATACAATGTACTGAAGCCATAGAGCTATTGGAAACTGAAAATATACTTTCTTTTGAGGAGTGGACTCTTAGAAAAAAAGCCCATGAACAGCGCACAGACACCCTGCTATCGGAATATTTAGAGAATAGATCTCGACATCAAAAGCAGCCAGTGCTCGATTTCCTTTTTGAATATTATCATTTTCGACCTAGCAAACTACGAAATTGGTCACCCGGAGTAGGACCGTATTTAGCATTGGATTCAAACATGAATCCTAATACGAACACCGCTACGCACACTACAGACGAAGATGGTGGATTACCTAGTTATCTACCAGCCCTAAGTGAACTTTATTTGGCCCAAGAAATGGCCTACTTAGACCCCAAACTCTTCCCCGAAAAAAGACTTTCTTCACTTGCATGGGTGATCAAATTGCTCCATAACACACAAGATAAAAGACCCCAATTTGGCTGTTTTGGCCTGCATGAATGGGCAATGGTGTACCGCTCTCATGAACCTAGACACAATCAGGTTCCTTTAAGATTTAGCCACGAAAAGATTGCGGAAATTGTAGATAGCCATCATTTATTGTGTACGCACTTTGATGCTTTTCGTTTTTTTACACCACAAGCACAGCCACTAAATCGGCACTCACTCAGCCGAGAGGTATTTGCTGAATCCGAACAGCCTGGCTGTATTCATACTAATATGGACGTCTATAAATGGGCCTATAAGTTTTATCCTTGGGTATCAAGTGAACTTATTTTAGATGCATTTGAACTAGCCTATCAAGCTCGATATATCGATATGAGAGCGAGTCCCTACGACTTAAGTTTTATGGGGCTCAATCCTATTAAAATCGAGACAGAAGCAGGAAAAAAAGAATATCGCTTAGCCCAAGAGTCCTTATCTATCAAAGCCAAAAGTATACGTGCACGGCTTATCCTTGAGCTCGAACTACTCCAGGATACCCTCTCCCTTGGGTAATGCAATTATGAGGCTGTACACATACAAGGCGTTTAAATAATCTGCTTGCGAAGCCTAGCCACCGGCTCATTTAACTGTTCTCTATATTTACTCACCGTCCTTCTTGCGACTACATACCCTTCTTGTTTAAGGGCATCTGCAAGAGCTTGGTCACTTAGTGGATTTTTCTTGTCTTCAAGATCAATA
>Ga0181587_10001987_pt1 | contig 17076 bp, 13 predicted proteins | sample 071ome_27_FD_132463 | JGI IMG/M metagenome (GOLD analysis project Ga0181587, IMG submission 132463) | Coastal salt marsh microbial communities from the Groves Creek Marsh, Skidaway Island, Georgia - 071409AT metaG (megahit assembly) | ecosystem: Environmental > Aquatic > Marine > Intertidal...
ATTTCTTCAATTCTGATGATTTGTGGTTACGGCATTCTTGCCGTTCCAACCGGCATTGTCAGTGCTCAACTTGCTCAAGGACAGAACATGTTGTTGACAGGACGATCTACGGGGGAAAATTGCATACTCTGCCTAAGCCAGGGTCATGACGAAGATGCACGATTCTGTAAAATCTGTGGTCGCGTCCTCTAGCGATTCACGGCATACATGAATTCAAGGTACACGTAGCAGCACACGAACGAAAACAGGGCAATCAAACAAACAGCGTAATCAAACAGGGCGCTTCAGCGTAATCAAACAGGGCGCTTCAGCGTAATTCAACAGGGCGCGCTAGAGGTAGAACGGTCCATTCGGAACATCCACGTTCTCTACCTCGCTAATCAGGGCGGCAAGAGCTGCATGATCGAATAAAGAGGCTCGCTCTGATGATGTGAATTGTGAATCTCTGATGGAACGCTTCGGATTGATGGTTAGCACCTTGCTCCCCGGACTGAATTCTCTGGGAATCGTGCGTTCACTGCGGTAGTGAGGTAGAGAGACGAGAGATGGAGACTTCCCATCTGAGGCCTTCCTCTTACGCGCGCGTTCTAAACGCCTGTATGTAATTATCTTGTCCTTATCCATACTCAGATAGTATCACCGAAATTTTCCTCCAAGGGAAGAGCTATCCCCTATCTTACTAAAATGACTTACTATGGAATGGAGGCAACTCCATCTTCTATAGCTCGCTCCTTTACTCGCTTGGCCACAATCTCACCAATTTCTCCTCTGAATACGCTCGGAATAATATAGCGTTCGTGGAGTTCTTCTGCAGTTACAGAATCAGCAATCGCTTCTGCGGCAGCTATCTTCATACCCTCTGTGATATCCGTTGCCTTCGCATGAAGTGCTCCTCGAAAGATTCCAGGAAAACAGAGTACGTTATTTACCTGATTCGGATAATCACTACGACCCGTTGCTATGACACGAGCAATATCCTCAATCTCTCCAGGCATTATTTCTGGAATTGGATTGGCTAAAGCAAAGACGATTGGGTCCTTTGCCATCCGTGATACATCATCGCGGGTAATCGCACCTGGTTTAGAAACACCGATAAATACGTCTGCCCCCTTCAATACATCTCCAACACTCCCCTTAAGATTTTCAGGATTCGTTAATTTAATAACTTCCTCTTTCACTGGATTCATTCGCTCCTTTCGCCCACGGTAAACCGCGCCGGCTCTATCACACGGAACTATATCCTTCACTCCTGCAGCTAATAACATTCGAGTACAGGCGACACCTCCCGCTCCAAATCCATTCACTACAACTCGAATCTCTGATAGCTTTTTACCTATAATCTTCAGAGCATTCATGAGACCCGCTAGAACGACAACGGCCGTTCCATGCTGATCGTCGTGAAAAACAGGAATGTTAAGTTCTGCTCGTAGACGATCCTCAATTTCAAAACATCGAGGAGCGGCAATATCCTCTAAATTGATACCACCAAAACTTGGAGCTATCGCTTTCACCGTCTGAATAATCTCTTCTGTATCTTGAGTAGCAAGGCAGATGGGAAAAGCGTCCACCCCAGCAAATTCTTTAAAGAGAACGGCCTTTCCCTCCATAACAGGAAGCGCTGCTTCAGGGCCAATATCTCCAAGGCCAAGTACGGCACTTCCATCTGTAACCACTGCAACGGTATTCTGCTTTATCGTATAGTCGTAGACATGCTCTCGCTTCTCAGCAATAGCAAGACATACTCGGGCAACTCCCGGAGTATAGGCCCTTGAGAGTTGATCGGTTGTTTTTAGCGCTACCCGTGAGTTCACAGAAAGTTTCCCCGCAAGATGTAAGTCAAAGGTATCATCCTTCCAATCGAGTAGCTCAATGCCATCAAATGTTTTTACCGCTGCAACAATTTCCTCAGCTTGTCGGTCACTCAGACAGTTGACCGTTACATCTCGAATCAGAAAATTTGAATCTCCATAAATGAGAGAGAGATCGCTCATCGATGCACCTCTCGATGCAACTTCTTGTACCACCTGCAGAAAACATCCTGGGCTATTACGAATCTTTATCTTTAAGGTAACGGAAAATCCAGCAGACGGCTTTTGATAGGGTGTAGTTTCCATATTATTGTTTCTCTAAGAGTCTTTTTTCTTGAACTCTATAATCCATGAAGTTCACATATGGAATCAAGATTTAGTGGTGCTCTTTTATCTGCTATAATAGAAAAAAGTCGAGAACTACGGAGCTTTCGCCATTCATGCCTCTGAAAAAGACTGTATCAGTCATAATACCGGCCAGAAATGAGGAGTCATTCCTTCCGCGGTGTATTGCTGCTCTGCAATCTGCATCCCAATTTGCAAATTGCAGCTTAGAGATCATAGTTGTTCTCAATCGATGCACGGATAAGACTGAAGAGATTGCAAACGAACTCGGCTGCATAACGGTTCGTTGCGATAAAAAGAACCTCTCTGCGATACGCAATGTGGGAGTTTCAAAAGCGAACTCGGAATGGATTGCCACTCTCGATGCTGACAGCATTGTCTGTCCTCATATATTTAAAAGCATCCATCAGGCTCTGGAAAATCCAAAGACCGTAGGCGGTGGTGTAATGATATATCCTAGTCGTTACTCCCCTGGTATCATTCTTACCGGGCTGCTCCTTCTGCCGATTGTCTTACGCTATGGCATTTCGGGAGGAATGTTTTTCTTTCGAAAGGATGACTTTCAACGTATCGGGGGGTTTGATGAGAATCTTGTTAGTATTGAAGATATTGACTTCGCAATCCGTTTGAAAGCACTGGGCAAAAGTGACAATAGAACATTTCGTACATTATGGAAGACATATATCACGACTTCGACTCGCAAATTCGACCACTTCGGGGACTGGTACTTTCTACTCCGTCCGCATCTTCTCTGGCGGCTATTCCGGGGGACCGACAGGGATGCGTCAAACATCATCTGGTATGACTTCAAACGATAGGACTTTCAAAATACACTGAACGAGCAAATTTTTCCTCAATTACTGCTACGCCATACCGAAGATAGGGCAAAGCTAAAATAAAGATGAAGTCCAGACGCGATACTTGGATGTGACAGCCTACAAAGGCTTTTTATCAGATATCCTTACTAATGCTCGCCTCTCCAAATCACTCGCCTCTGCGTTACGGTCTACCAGAGGCTTCTGAGGTGAACTCATTCTGATAAAGCTTTTCAACTAACGCTGAAAAATTCTTCATGACTACTGGACGCTTTACCTTGAACGTCGGGGTCAACATCCCATTTTCAACCGTAAAGTCCTCTGAAACTATCTCAAAGCGCTTAATCCTCTCATACTCAGCAAGTTGAGTATTACCTCGCTCCAACTCCTTCCAAAGAAGATCACGAACTGCTTGATTTTGTGCTAAAGATGCATTGTCTAAATCTGATATGCCTCGCTTTTTCGCCCAAGCAGATACTGCTGACATGTCTATGCTCAGTAAGGCGGTGATAAACGGTCGTCCATCACCCACCAGAACTACCGCTGAAATAAACTCTGATTGCTTCATCAGTGCTTCAATATCTTCGGGTGCAATATTTTTCCCATACGAGGTGACGATGATATCCTTTTTTCTCCCTACTATTGATAGATAACCATCAGGCGCGACTTCACCAAGATCTCCAGTATGAAACCAGCCATCGGGATCCCATGCAGCCTGTGTTGCAGTTTCACGACCATAGTAGCCCTGAGTAATGTTTGGTCCCTTGTAGAGAATCTCCCCATCTTCTGCTATCCGCAGTTCAATATCATCAGCAATTACAGGACCTACCGTACCAATACGTTTCTCACCATATCGATTCACGTTACACGCTACACACGTTTCTGTTAACCCGTATCCTTCCAAGATCTCCATGCCCAGCATGTCAAAGAAGCGTGCAACATCAGGGTTTAGCTTGGCCCCGCCAGAGATGGAATAAAGAAAGTTCTTCCCAAACAACTGCGCTTTGACCTTCTTTCTCAGAAAGCCTGTTAGAGCATAGGCTACTTTTTGACCAAACGTAGGTTTCCCGAAATAAACACCACGAGCTGACCAAAGCATTAACGTTAAAAGCTTTCCAGAGACCCCTCCTGCCTTAGATTTTGCTATAACTCCAGATTGCATCTTCTCTAATAGTCGGGGAACAACGGGTACGACTTCAGCACTTAACTCACGAATATCTCTTGTTACTGACTCTGGATCAGCCTTGGATGAAAGTGGATCTTTAATAGCTGGGAAATAAAGCTCAGCAGGAGCAAGGAATCCGACATATCCCATGAGCTTGGCAAAGGCATGCGCGAGAGGCAAAAAGACCATTACGGTCGAGTCTACCTGTAACATTCCACATCCATATACTTGCCGAACGTTTGCAAGATGGTTTCCGTGCGTTTGGATTACGCCCTTTGGTGGACCTGTGGTTCCTGAGGTATACACCAAAGCAGCCATATCCGAGCGGGTAATATCCGAATAGGCAGCATCAAGAGATTCTGGCTCAGGTCCCGCTAAGACCTCACGAAGTGGCGTTACCAGTTGATGCTCCTCTACCGATTCAAAAGCAACAATTTTCTTTAGGCCGATCTGTACACTTGAAGCCTCCCTATCTTCTGTTGCTGGCACCCTCAGTGGTGCACTTAAAAGAACCTTTAACTTATCAACTTGCTCTTGATTCTCAACGAAAACAACAGAGGCTCCTGAATCAAAGAGAATATATCCAACGTCATCCGAGGGGATTGATTGATAAATTGAAACCACCACAGCTCCCAAAGTGTGGGCAGCCAGATCGCACTCCATCCATTCAGGACGAGAGGATGAAATAATTGCAATCTTATCACCACGAGCGACTCCGATGGACTTTAAAAATTGGGCTATTTTTTTTACCCGCACCTCCACCTCTCGAAACGTCCGTCTACAGCGCTTCCGAGGCTCTCCATTGCCATCCGTTGCGGCATCATATATCGCTTGTTGATACACTGGGGTATCTGGTGCTGATCGCGCGATAGAGTAGAATGCTTCCGCCAAAGAACCGAATGAATCTAAATGAGAAAAGTGAGTCATACTGGTAATTCTCTCACGATTATGGTGAGGGAGCTACTAGGAAGAGTGAGCAATTCTTGAAAATTTATAGCATGCGCTCTAAATCAATCTTCAAGCACAGCCGATGCGACCAGCTCTTCTGAAACATCATTTATATTTACAAGAGAGAGCTGAGGTCTACCGAGGCATAGGTAGATGGTTTTCGAACCTTTCCTGTACTATCTTTTCCGACGGCAAAAAAAGTCCCTCGAACTTCAAGGACTTCTACTGAGACTACACTCTCTGGCCAAGTGACCTCCTGGTTGAGGTGCCACTCTGCTTCACTTAAAATCCCTGCTCCCTGCTGCCATTCGTCCAATCTGACAAATTTCGATAGATTGTTATCACAAACAAGCTCAAAGGCCGATTCAAGTGGAATACCAAACTTGACCTTATTCCAAAACATCGTGTACGCCACATCCGCTAATCCATCAAGCATCTCCTCGCGATCTGGCCTCCCTCCATTTGCCTTATAGACAACATCATTCGGCTTTGTAATCGGTTGTCCATCGATATACGGAGTTACTCCCAAACCATGGATCACATACTCAAGAACTTCCGACAAAAGAAGCTGAGCTCCAAGCTCTCGGTCTGAGTCACTGCCTTCGTGAAACTCATCGCCACATACTTGTCCCGCTAAATGAAAAAATTGTTGAATTTTATCTGATTTCATTAGAGCACCCTTATCGCTGCTTTTCTTATGCCATTGGTTTAGCCTACTATCAAGGAAACGACAAGGATTGAGCGATGCAAAGAATAGATGGAAGAAAAATTGATGAATTACGCAAGGTAAGATTTGAACCGCACTTTGCACCGAATGCTGAAGGGTCGGTTCTCGTACACTGTGGCAACACAAAAGTACTGTGTACGGCTACACTAGAACACCGAACGCCAAAGTGGATGGCAGCCGAAGAGGGCACCGGAGGATGGATAACTGCAGAATATTCGATGCTTCCTCGATCAACGACAACACGGGTTCGCCGAGAACGAAATGGCGCTAAAGGCAGGACCCAAGAAATACAACGACTCATTGGCCGTTCGCTTAGAGCTTCAGTAAACCTTGAGCTCCTTGGGGGAAAAACAATCCTTATCGATTGTGATGTAATCCAAGCTGACGGCGGAACCCGCACTGCATCAATTACAGGTGGGTATATTGCTCTTCTACTTGCGCTTTTACCTGAAATAGAAAATGAAAGTATCTCAAAAGATGTCCTTCGTGCTCCAGTAGCAGCAATCTCAGCTGGAATAGTTGAAAACTCTCCTGTATTGGACCTCTGTTATGAAGAAGATGTCAGAGCTGAAGTTGACGCAAACTTTGTCCTCACTGGAGAAGGAAATATTGTAGAGGTTCAAGGAACAGCTGAAGGGAAAACGATCTCAAAGAAAGATTTTGATGAGCTCTTCTCTCTTGCTCATCAAGGCATTACACACTTAATCAACCTTCAAAAAGAAACATTAAAGCAATACGGACTCTGACCCACTCGTTAAGCGCTTAATGAGACGCGGATGATTTGAACGGCTCAAGAATGCTTACGACCTCAGCTGCCACTTGCTTGGTCATACTGAGCGCTCTTCTCTTCCTGTTTTTTGCTTTCTTTCTCAGTTTCCTCGCTTCAGCACGCTTTCCAGCTCTTCTCAGCTTGCGGGCTTTTTTCTTGATTTTCTTGGAGCGTAAGTGCTTCTTCTCTGCTTTTTTCAACTTCTGAGCCTGCAGCTCAAGTTGAGGCTTTAAGGCCTGTATTACCAGGAGTTGTTGCAATGGAGATTCACCAAGGAATGCAGCAGCGACTGGCTGTGGATTCAATATCCCATCAGAAATCAGTTGCTGAATTTTATCTTCTAATACACCGATCAGTAATTCGAGCAACTCCATCAGGATCAACTGAATCCCGCTCTCGAGACCTTCTCCAAGTCCAAGTGAAGCAAGAATGCCTTCTGCGTCTGCGTGAGCTCCATCAAGCAATGCTTGAGCCTCTTCCTCAGTAAGCGCACCCCCTCCACCTGCACAACCTGTAGGAGGCTCTGGCTGCCAAAAGTTTATCTCACCTCCATTGCCCCGATTTGTCTCGGTAAAGCAAGTGGCAGCATCGTAAATTGACACCTGGTCATCTGAAGCCACCATGAAAAACGAAGAGCCATTCTCAGACTGTACGGCTCCGACCTGCTTACCAAATCCAACAGCCGGATCTGCTATGGTAATGGCTGTATTTAGATTTTCGTCGCTAAACGAGAAAAGCATCACATAGTTGCCTCCCGGAGCTCCTGCGATAACCTCAGGATAGAGGTCATAATTGAGGTTCCCGAGCGCAGCCACATCGTACCCGAACTGATGACCCGCTTCCTCTCGATAAAAGAGAAACGAGTCTATCAACTGACCATTCGAAGGATTATGTACCGCTGCAACGACCACACCACCTGCGGTTGGAGGCAATGTTGCTTGTGAGTACGTTGTACACGAGTTAACGGGGAGTACAGTTGAAGCATGTCCTTCTCCTGGTCCACCAGCTACACTCGTGAAGCCCATCATGAGTTCTCCTGTATCGTCATTGACTGTTTCTCCTGCTCCTGTTGCCGCAACGGAAAATCCGAGCTGCTGCCCAGTTAGGGGATAAAAAACACTTGAATTTGCAACATTCAGAACCTGATTCGTCTGAAACTTTAGGTAGGTTACGATGCCCACATCATGTAAGTCCGGAACATGCTCATCGATACTTGCTCGTACGCCAACAACGGCAAACTTACTCTCGTGATCTATCGAAACATCCTCATAATAATGAAAGATGAGATCTCGCATAGGAGAATGTCCAGGGTGTGATGGGTAAATTTCTTGTAAAGCCTGACTGAGTTCTGGAATGGAAGGAAGGCCAAGTTTCTGATGTGGGAGACCCAAAAGAGTATTGGTATCATCAGCAACTCTTATTCCCCCCGCTACCATCGCTCCATCCGAGAGGATACAATTGCCCGCAGGCCACCAACAGGTCTCTCCATTCTGAAAAAAATAATTCTCCGTATATTCTTGACCATTCATGAGAAAACCAGTGTTTCCGGTGGAAACATAAAATCGTCCCTGCATCCCAAGGGCACTACACGTGGAGTTGTAGCTACATAAATAGTCATCATACCAATTATCCCATGCATAGCCCCCAGGCCTATAGACCCGTATCCAAGGAAAGGTAATCTGGGGCTGAGAACCTACTAGATTATTATTTCTTTCATCGATAAAACCTTCGAGCGGTGCTAGATCTTGAAGGCTGAACTTATGAACGGTTCTCTGGCTTAAAGGCGATGAAAAGCTACTTCCGCTTCCATTCACTGCCTCGTATGAATGCAGCGAAATGCTGAGAGTCTCTCCATTTGTTGCAAAATGAGGAGTGCCCCCGAGAGGAAGTGGCATCTGTCCAACTAAAATTGGCTGTCCTGAGGCATCGAGTCGATAAGCATAAACAGTAAGTCCCTGACGGATTATTGCAGTTTGTCCTAAAAGTGTTGCCCCTCCGGTGATATCAGTATGAATTTTATTTGCTCCATGGGGTATTATTCCTACAGGCTCACAGCCTGCTGGATTTTCTTGCGCATGAAGCGAAGTGCCCCACAGAAAGAGGCATATAAAAATGAATGATAATAATCTGTCTGGTGAATAGCTCTTCAAATCCCACCCCTAGTAAAAACCTCTGCGTACCTCACGGTACAGAAGCTCGACCTCTTTTCCCCAAAAGATGTAGAGTCTCAACTCCTCTACTAAGGGATATGAACGAAAAATGACGAGATGTTACAGATTATTTTGCCTGCAGAGATGGAGAAAGCGTGGGAGAGAGCCGTTGAAGGTGGAGCAAACCGTATTTGCCTACAGGAGTTGCTGTAATGCTCTTATAAACCCCTGATAATGTGAAGAATTTTTATAAGAATCGAAAAAGTGCCTTTAGTGCTTCCTCAAGATAGGCAGAAGAGGGGAATTCACGAGAACATTGAAAAACATGATCCGCTCCTTCAATGGGCTCAAATTCAGATTGCTCTCCCCATTCTGCAAGCTGCTGTCCACAAGACAGCGGTACTCTCACATCTTTTGTACCATGAATAATTTGAAGTGGCATGGAGAGCGATCGTACGTATCTTTCCACTCTATTCGGCTCTCTCTCCATATCTTCCAAAATCTCAAGCCCCAAGGCAGTCTCTATGCCTAATCGCTGTATCGGATAAGGGATATGCCCTAATTCTTCCCATATTCGTCGATGCTCTTCTGTTAATCCAAAACGAGATGGCTCAGTCCCTGAGGGCGCTGACCAAACACTCACTCGTTCAATGACATGACTTACCTGAGAATCTGAAGCCGCACCAAGGGCAGATACCCCTCCTCGACTATGGCCGATTACAATGATACTTTTTACCTCTCCGAAGACATGATCTTTCGATATTACATCAATGAGAGAAACCAACTCTTGTCGCTCATGTTCAAAGGTATTTCGCGAAAATCCTTCGGGATCCGTGAGTTGGCCGGTTGTCGCATCCATGCCATTTCGAGAAAAATCGGGAATTAGGCTCGAGATACCTCTTTCAGCAAGAAATTTGGCAATCTCAGGAAGAAATGCGAACCGGCGATGAGCAGAGAATCCGTGACAGATAACTGCTACTTTTCCGCGATCTACCGCTTCAGGGGCTCGGTACCAATCCGATTTCAGAGCGATCCCATTACCAAGTTTAACGAGGATTTCCTTCATCGTACTCCCTTGAACACAAATAACTTCCTCATTTTACTGACAGTATGCACATTCAAAATATTTGAGTAGTAACATTTTTGCCTCTATATTCTTTAGTATATGAGTTCTTTCACTTTTTCGCGAATTGCATTCAGGTTCTTACGTTCTTGGCTATAAACAGGGAATCTCGTATGGCACCTTTCTCTAAATTCAAAAAGACCTCCACGCAAAGTCTATCATGTGATTCAACACCGCACTTAAATTCTCAGAGACACCTGATCGGCGTACAAAAGTTTTACTCTAAACAAGAGATGGAAAGCTCCGCTCGATACCTATTCGCTATAAATCGTGGCCATGGACGCTCGCGCTTCTTATCGGATCAAGGACGAGACCAAAACACTCTAACGATTAAAAAATAGCGAGCTGAATTTCTTTATCGCTCGCCATTTTCATCAACGTAAAGCTCAAGTTCTGCAATAGACCAATCAAGTACTGGATGAGCCCCAATCTGCTTTATAATTATTTCAACGAGTGGTTCTTCATATTCTTTTACATATACTCGCTCCTGCTCATAGCTGAATGGCCAATGAAAGTCGTGATGAGGTGAAACTTGACACTCTCTGTAGTAACAGACCGTCTCAAAATCTGCCCGAGAAAAAAGAGTCATCGTGGTTCCGCTTTGAGAAATCCCTTTGATGACGAATTGTCTCGCGTAATCATGATCCCAATCTCCAAGAAAATATCGAAATGCTTTAATATGCTTTGGTTCTTGAAAAACAATTCGAAACTCCATTCCTGGTCTTTGTGGCTCTCCGCTTCCCCAACGAGTTTTTATATCACCATCAAGAGCGTTAAGGGGACTGAGCTCCTTGCCCTTGGTATTCGTAGAGACCTTCGCCAACTCCTCAGCTTTTATTTTTCTCAGCTGAAGCGGTGCTTTTGGAGATAAGTTATAGAGAAGAATATATCCTCCAACCTCTTCTCGAATGAAAGAGTAGTGATACATTGCTAATGCCCTCTCAAGAATCGATGCCTGCAAAGGAGCCAATACAAACGGAATATCCCATCGATCTTGACGCTCATAAGAAGGTATTCGTACTTGTGATGGCTGACCAAACACGGTGAACGTAACCCGCTGTTGAGTTTCATACGCCAGTCGATATCCCACCCAGTAGTTGGTATAAACATGTGAGATACCAAGCTCGGAAAGACGTTGAATAAGTGGCGCATGATCACGAGCTACACGTTGTTCTCGAAAGATAAATGGCTCTCCTGGAATAGCGCGCCCATGTAAGTATGCAGAACTTAAATGAAGCCCGAGAATCACCGCAAAGAAGGAAACTCCCAGCCCACGACTCAGATGATAGCTCTGTGATACTGCCGCACCGAACAGTGGGAAAAAGACTAAGTACAGCGGTAGCAGATACCTTGGAGCTTGTGAAAGATCTCCATAGGGACTTGAAATAAAAATCAGCGCTGTAGAGGCAAAAACTCCGACCAACATCAATACAGCATCACGCGCCACGGTCCCCTTACGAATGCCATACCAAAGAAAGACTATCGTAATCAGAAAAATGATAAACAAAAGCAAAAGGGAACCAGAAAACAACTCCTCGGTGTGCCAATATTGCTTCGCTCCAAGAAGGATAGGAAGTGAATTCTCTATAAATCCTCGAATATGGCTTCCATACTGAACTTCTCCTCCACGAAAGAGTTGAGCGAAAGATGCAAACTGATTCTGAAGATTATAGAGCCAAAATGGGAGTCCTCCAAGAATTGCAAGGATTGTACATCCAAGAAAGCTCCAGCCCAGGGTCTTTGCTTTCTCATGATAACTTTCATTTTGATGCCAGAGCTTCCAGAAAACAGCAAAGGCAATGGGTAGATAGACATAGACAATTTGATTATTGGTCCACCATCCAAACCCAAGTATTACCGCAATAATTCCTAATCGAGTCCAATCAGGTCGCTCATCTCGCAACCAATAGATCGTGAGCAGCACGGCGAGTGCTGCAAAAAATACAATCTCGATGAATCCGCCACGAGCCTTGGTGCTCCAGACCAAAAGCGTACCGGGACCAATAGCACAAAGCGTAGCACTTACAATTCCGGCTAAGCGTCCAGCAAGCTGTACACCTATAAAATACACGACGAGAATAAATAGAAGCGAAAAAACAAGGGGGACAACTTTTATCCATGCAGGATGGAATCCAGCTAGCGAATAAAGCGCGCTTACAAGCATCGCCTCCAGACTTCCCATGTAATGCTGCCCATAATAAAAAACCGGCACTGTTGCTCCCTGGCTGATGTCTTGAGCCATGAGTCCTACAATCGCTTCATCTGAGTCTACTCGAAAATTACTTGCAGCAAGAAAATCCCATCTGAGACCAGTGGCAAGAAACAGAAGGATCAAAAGAACGACCCCATCTCTCCACTTCACTTGGCGCTCACTGACTAGAGACATACTCAATCACCAACCCACAATGCACACAGAACAAGAGATACCAGAGGGAATACCCCTTTTTGAGCTATTTTTCCTCTCGAAGCTCGGCAATAGTCTATATCCTCTCTATTGCAGATTCCAGCACCTGCCCTACTTTCTCCTGATTACCAGGCATCACAGCCCCTCTATCTCTCACAGAATGCCCTTGACTCTGACTCACGACTCCCTTGAAGATAGCCGAGAACCGCAAAGATAGAGTGAGTTTATAGGTATGGAAGACTTTCTTACATTAGAAGGGATTATCGGTCTGGCTCTCCTAACACTGGTAGAGCTCGTGCTGGTTGTTGATAATGCTCTGGTAGTAATTCTTCAATGTAAACCGCTGCCGGAAAACCAACGAAGATTGATAGAAAGACTCGGTCTCATACAAGGAGCGGTAGTCCGAATCATTCTTTTGACTGCCCTCTCTTGGCTAACAGCTCTTACTGCTCCAATAGGAATCATTGAAAACGTGCTGGGTCTAAGCATCTCTTACAATGAACTTATTTCACTCGTAGGAGGTCTTGTACTCATGTGGATTGCGATCAAGCACTACAATGATCTCGGGATGTATCATCATCACATGCGTTCAAAGAAAACTCCGAGCCCTGCCCTCATATTGATACAAATTTTAGGGGTAAATTTAATTTTCTCACTTGATAGCGTTCTCAGTGCAATTGGAACCGTTGATTCATATCCAATAATGGTTACTGCCGTAATGATTTCAGTTCTCGTACTTCTTACCTCGGTTGGTAAAATTAGTCGGATCATTGAATCAAATCCAAATCTTAAAGTATTTGCTCTGAGCCTTGTATTTCTGATCGGCGGCTTTTTGTTTGCTGAGGGGCTAGGGGCTCATATCGAGAAAAACCAGCTCTATGCAGCGATGGGCTTCGGGCTTTTTGTGCAAGTAGCATATATGAGAAAGCGAACTCGACTCTATGCAGACCCGGAGATGAAGAAGCGTATCGAACCCCTCAAAGAAGCGCTCAACGAAGCGGATTCGCTGTAACACAGATTGAACGCCAATGGGAAAACAAAGCGTTTCCCAGACTCTCACGTACGATGCTATCTTTTCTCGATACTCATAAAGATTGTATATAGAATGTAGGGACTGACTCTGGTTTGTAATAAAAAATCGATTACAGAACCACATCAACATTCTGGGCACATGAATACTTTCTCACCATGAACCGTAGAAGACCTTTATATATCTTAGTAGGAGTGATTGGCAGTCTTAGCGTTTTTCTGTTTTGCATAATACTATTCTCCTATCAACAGATACAACTTTGGGGAAACAAGCCTCTTTCTTTCTCAACCCTAATAGAAATTGAACTAGAACGAGGGGAAAGTTTAGGTGCTCTTGCTATAAAACTCGAGAATCACGGTGTTATCGAATCTCCCGTAGTTTTTAAACTTTGGGTCAGGCTTTTTTCCGATTATTCCCGCTATCAAGCTGGCCATTATCAATTTCAGCCTCATACGACACCCTCTCAGATTGATACAGCGATTCGAAGGGGAGATATCTATGAACCAGTCGTGCTAGAGATGACTATTCCCGAAGGATTTACTCAGCAACAAATACTGGCTCGTGCTGTTAAAAGCAAAATTGGAACGCTTGAGGAACTAGAGCATGCGCTTACAGCCGAAAACTGGCACGTACGCTATCCGAGACTCTCGCAACCAGCTTCATCTCTTGAGGGTTATCTTTTTCCCGCTACTTATCGATTTACGACATTTCCGTCGCCCAATGAGTTTATCTCGACTCTCTTAAATACATTTTTTGAAAAACTACCGGCCGACTACATCTCAGCATTAGAAACAATGAATTTTTCTCTTCAGGAAGCGGTCACAATGGCAAGTCTTATTGAACGAGAAACCAATAGAAATGAAGAAAGACAAATTGTTTCAGAGGTTATTCACAACCGTCTACGAAAAAGAATAGCCTTAGGCATTGATGCCACTATTATCTATGGTCTAAAGGATTTTGATGGGAATCTGCGCTACCGCCACTTGAATGATAAGACCAATAAATATAATACCCGCATTCATCTAGGCCTTCCTCCAACTCCTATCTGCTCACCAGGGCTTCATTCGCTGAAGGCTGTTATTACGCCGACGCACCATGGTTTTCTTTATTATGTTGTTGATGCTAACGACTTCTCAAGACACCGCTTTACCAAAAAGCTCTCTGAACATAATCGTAACGTAGAAGCATACTGGAGAGCACGAAAAAAGGCAGATATAATTTCTCAAAAGCCAGTCAGGTAAGCTTATGTATCCAATTTCAGTAATCGTTCCCTTGGGGAAAAATGAGTCATCTGTTCAACACCTCATTGATGCATTATTACAATTCGAGGCAATCCATGAGATCGTCATCTCAACTACAAAATGTTGTTTGCACGAGACGCCTCTTGATACCGCTCAGTCTAAAGTAAAGTGGGTTATATCGGATACTCCGCCGGGAAGAGCACGTCAGCTAAATGCCGGAGCTGCCCATTCCTCTGGGAACTATCTGTGGTTTGTACATGCCGATTCCAGACTTGCTGCCTCAACTATTAAAAGTATGATGACTTCTATTATCGTGCATCCGAGTGCACTTTTTTACTGTGACCTGAAGTTCAAAGAAGACGGGCCAAATCTCATGGCATTAAATCAATTTGGAGCATGGATACGGTCTCGTTACCTGGGCCTTCCGTTTGGCGATCAAGGACTTTGCATCTCTGCTGAGAATTTTCGCGCTCTAGGGGGCTACGATGAAGATGTCCAGGTTGGAGAGGATCACCTGTTCGTCTGGAAAGTAAAAAGAGCAGGAATGCCCATCATTGCATCAGGGGGGATAATCGAAACGAGTGCTCGAAAATATGCCCAAAATGGATGGCTTTCGGTCACCTATTCACATCTTCTTACAACAGGCACACAGGCATGGAGAGAATGGCGACGATCCAGCAGTACCTCTGGGATATCTTCCTGATGTGAAAGATAGTCTCTATCTGCTGACTTTTGACGAATAGCTCTGATAGACTAGCAGGGAAATGCAAAACAAAAATCCATCGATACTTCGAGAACAGTTCCCTACCTTTCTCTATAGAGGCTTTGAAATCATACCAGAGCGTAATAGAGATACTGTTCGATACTTCTATACCATTGAGGGGCTAGAGGATTTTACCAGTGAGTTTCACTTTCCTCGTGTTGACTCGCAAAAACGTATTGACCAACTCATTCCAATGGTAACGAGGCTCGGATTAATAGAAGCTCTGAGCTACTGGAAAGCGACATGCTCACCTCAGTTTCAATTCGTAGATGTTGAAATTTCATCAGACGAGCTCACTTTTTGGAAACATCTCTTCTATCATGGTCTTGGCGAATTTCGATATCAGAATGGAATACAGACTCTTGAGAATGAATTTATTTCATTTTGTGGATCAGTAGACTCTCCCACACATTATTCTATACCGCTTGCTACGGATGGAAATCTCATACCAGTGGGTGGAGGAAAAGACTCTCTAGCTACTCTCGAACTCCTCGCTCACCAAAAAAATGAAAACATGCTTTTTTTTCTCAATCCAAGACCTGCTTGCATGCGCTCAGCATCTGCTGCAGGCTACGTAAAAGGCGATATTTTTGAAGTATCTCGCTCGCTCGATCGAAAACTATTAGCACTGAATAGCTTAGGATATCTCAACGGACATACTCCATTTTCTGCGCTACTTGCTTTTGTTTCGCTGTTAGCTGCTGCGCTTTTAGGGAAAAAAAACGTCATCTTATCAAATGAGAGAAGTGCCTCTGAAACGAATATCGCGGATAGTGAGGTAAACCATCAGTATTCAAAATCACTAGAATTTGAGTCACAATTTCGAAGCTATTCCCACATATATCTATCTCAAGATATTGAATACTTCAGTTTGCTACGCCCACTCCATGAAGTACAAATTGCCCGATATTTTGCCAACTTTACCAAGTATCATTCAATTTTTAGAAGTTGCAACGTGGGCTGCTATGAAGACAAATGGTGTGAAGAGTGTCCAAAGTGCCTTTTCGTCGCGCTGATTTTATCACCGTTTACATCATTACAACCGATCTTCCGCAATAACCCTCTGGAGAATCAGCATCTTGAAGAGATGCTCCTTGACCTCTGCTTACCAGCTCGAATAAAGCCTTTTGAGTGTGTTGGCACACGAGAGGAATCAACAGCGTGTGTAAGGGAACTTTTGCAAAGGAATCCAGTATCAAAGCTCTTGAGGGATAAGAACCAGATCTGTATCGAGGAAAGCACTCTGAAGAGTCTATTATACGATTGGAATGAAAGGCACTTTCTCCCCCAGGAGTTCGAGAAATGCGTGAAACAAAAAGTATTGCAGCAATGATACGAGATGCGTTAGCCAAAGAGTTCTCTGCGAAAAAAATCCTTATTCTTGGATATGGAGCGGAAGGAAAGAGTACCGCCACGCTCCTCCGTGAGATGAATACTCATTCGACAATGGCAATTGCTGATATGAGAGAAAATCTATCTATCTCTCACGCAGATATCCTGTATCTCGGCGAGCATTACCTACAAGCCTTATCGGAATATGACCTCGTAATTCGCTCGCCAGGAATCCCTCTTTCAAAGCATATCTGGGAAGAATGCGGTTCACGAATTACAAGTCAGATCGAGCTTTTCCTCAAATATTTCCGAGGAAAAACAATTGGAATCACTGGAACCAAAGGAAAGACTTCAACAAGCTCACTCCTTGCTTCAATACTTGAAGCTGCTGGGAAAAAGCCACTTTTGATGGGAAACATCGGCATTCCAGTATTTGAGCGGATTGACTCCTGTTCC
>Ga0181587_10001988_pt1 | contig 17074 bp, 19 predicted proteins | sample 071ome_27_FD_132463 | JGI IMG/M metagenome (GOLD analysis project Ga0181587, IMG submission 132463) | Coastal salt marsh microbial communities from the Groves Creek Marsh, Skidaway Island, Georgia - 071409AT metaG (megahit assembly) | ecosystem: Environmental > Aquatic > Marine > Intertidal...
AATGGATCTAATGGTGCACAAGGTGCTCAAGGTGCTGCCGGTTCAAATGGATCGAATGGTGCACAAGGTGCCGCTGGTTCGAATGGTGCACAAGGTGCCGCTGGATCAAACGGTTCAAATGGTGCACAGGGTGCTGCTGGTTCGAATGGTGCACAAGGTTCTGCTGGATCAAAAGGTTCAAATGGTGCACAAGGTGCCGCTGGTTCAAATGGATCAAATGGTGCACAAGGTGCTGCTGGTGCTCAGGGAGAGCCTGGTGAAGGTGGAGGTGGAGTTAGCTTTAGTGATTGTCAAGAACAATGCGGCAATATGTTGTCAATGGATTGGTGTCTTGAAGGACCTTGTATAGTCGTTACAATTGGTACTGAGCTTTGTGGAGATGTGCGATACTATCTAAGTCCATGTAGTCCTAAGTAATTGAAACCTCTTTAATATTCTTTCATATAATTATTAAATATATTAGATATGTCAGACACTATTAGGTATCAATGGATTAAAGGAGACGATCAAGGAATATTAGAAGAATTATCAGATTCTGAAGGTAAATTTTTAAAGTTTGCTAGTGGTCGTCGTTGCAACAAAGAATTAATTGGAGAATATATTATTGAAATACAGCATGATTCTGAAATCATGTCTTTTGAGGGTGAGGCTGAAATGCAAAAACCTAAAAGAAAACCTAAGCCTTCTGTATTAGAAACTAAGGTCGGTAAAACTCCATCAAATCCTATCATTCCTGTTTTAGAAAAGGCAAAAACCAAGAAGACAAAGCTAAACATTCGAATGGAAATGGAATTACCGTCTAAAGAATTTATTTCGGTACTAGAAGATTCTTTCGATGAAAATGTTTTAGAAATTCTTAGTAGTTATATTGCATCTAAAATTGAAAATCCAAAAGATTTTTTAAAGGATCAAATATTGAATTCAATTAATGACTGGTACAAAAAGGGCTAAATATATACTATATGAGTTCCTCTAACCAAATAAAAATTGAATTTGATTCTATTGAAGAATGTATTGATTTGAAAAATAAATTGATTGCATTCATTAAGAGGAATAAACGAGAAGTAAAAGACAAAGGATTAGATCCTAATTTAACATTCATATATACTAAACAAAACAAAAATGGGTAGAAAAAGTGTATCTTCACGCCGTCAACAAAGACGTAGCTTTTTAAAGCAAATTAAGAAAAATATGCCGGCTAGTGAATTCAAAGAACTTAAAAGACAGTTTGCCGAAGAAGGCAGACAAATGAGATTAGAAGAATTGCGTCAACATCTCGAAATGGAAAAGGAAATATTGGCCAATAAAGAAGGTGAGATGCGAGAAAAGCTTAAAGCAGAAGGACTTAAGAAAAAAGAAATTGATGCAAAAATAGATGAATGGTATGATGGAGTTAAAATATGGGCTCTGCATTCAGATGTAGCTGATAAACTAGTATAATGAAAAACACAAAGAGAATCAACGAAAACGGATATCTTCTTGAATGGAAGATGGGTACAAAATGGAATGAAAAATCTTTTGGTTGGTATCTCGAATGTAAGAAATGTAGCGAGCCAACCAGAGTAGGAAGTGAAGATGTTGCTGCGGTAACCTGCTATAAATGTGTAAGTAAAGAAGTAAATCAACCAATAGAATCTGATGATAACGATTAAATTAGAAATAGCAACTAATGGTATCATTAAAACTATAGTTGATGATAACTATAATGGCGCTGATGAATTAAGCGAATTCAAAACAGTTTATGAAACTGATGGCGATTCATCTAAAGGATTTCACCATACAATTAAATTTTTGTCTGATTTAACCGATGAGTTAGGCGTAGATTTAGGAAATAAATATTCATCGGAAGTACTTACCTTCGATACTGAATGGGGCTCACATTACGAACCTAACGAAAAAGACTTAAAAGAAAAAATCAAAAGTCTTAGCGAAGAGTTAAAGTTTCATAAAGAGTGGCTTAAAGAAATATCAAAAGAAAACATAGCCAAGACTCTTATTGAGGCTACTAAAAAATAATTATGGAATTGGATACGGCAACAAAAGAATTTGTAATAGTTCATTGTTCATTAAAGGAATTTAGTGATAACTTCAAAAAAGATAAAGTTTCTGAAGTTATTAACTACCATGATATTATGGCTAAATTAGAGAATAATGATATTTACAAGAATGTTCCGGATAGACAAATAATTGAGTATTATATTGTTAAGCGTATCAATCATATAATTAATTCAAAGAAAACTGAACGCATATTTTACTTCCTTGAAAATCTAGAATTGGAAATAATTCAAGCAATTAAGCGAACAATTGACCAAGATGATTTATCGTATAAGCTGATCCTTATGGAAGATGATGATATTGATGATATTAAGCTAGAATTTGATACGATTCAAATCGTTGATCTAAATAAGAAAAAGTGATAAAAAATCACCACCAGAAATGATGGCTCTTTGGTGGATTGATCAGCCACTAATATAAATACATATTCAAAAAATTCAACTTTTTATGATTAAGCACAAGTTAATAGACAAAGGATCCGTTGCCCATGCTTTAATCAGTTCAGTACACGAGCCTAATGTTTTGATACCTGTAAAAGTCACTATCAAGGATATTAAGTTTGATGAATACAACCCTACATACTTAGTAAAGATAGTAAAATTCTACGATAACATTAATTTTTTGAAGAAGTATTTTATTGGCAATTCTTTCTCAAACTCTTTTGGTAAGAAGCCACGTCCATTTTGGATACCTGAAGATATTAAGACGGTTCAAAAGCTAGAGAATTATCTAAACAAAGAGGATTCTAGATTTTATGTAGTCGTCGATTCTATACATACGGTTAGATATAAAAACGAGTTAGAAGATCTTTTTAACAAGATACAAGATTTTCTTATACTAAGAAATATCACAGAATTAAAAGAATTGACCACTAGAGGTCTCTATTCCGGTGGATATAAATATAACACTCAAATAGAATTCCTTTCTTCTCTCCGCAATATGTTAATTGGAAAGATTGTTGATATGAAGGTTACTTGGGACGAGTTCACAAAGCGTCTTTGATATATAACCTATAATAAAATAATCTGTTGATATATGGCTGGAATTCCTATTACCGGTAGAGACGTAAAATCCTACGAACTTAAATCTGCTACTTCCGGAGTAAAGCAACTTGCTACGCCGTATACCAAAGATTCTCAAGTTCAACAAGGTGATAATCCACCTGCAGGTCCTTTCAAAGGAAAGGAAGCATTATTTAACAGATACTATACATTTTTCTATAATGGGTCTATAGGTGGCGGTGGAACTGAAACGATTAATTTATTTGAAGATGAAATTGGATGGAATCCTTTAGAAGTTGAGAGAAATCCTACTGCTTCGAAAATAATTGAATGGAGTCGAGAAGGAAGAAACGCAGTTGAGTATTCGTGGGAAGATTTCCTGTATTGTAAGAATTATGGAAAGGTTCCTAATAACTATATGATTACTTTGCGAAGATTCGGTACTCCAGTTGGAGACAATCTCCTTAATTCAGAGAGACAAAATACACCAGACATCGGAAGGCTTATCACTTGGATGGATGGTGAAAGTAATAAATTAAATGAAATTCTGAAATTTAGTGTCAAGTTAAATTGGGAAGAATTTAAGTCAGAAATACAAACTTTACAAGGTAGTGGCTACGGCGGTAATGGTGGTGGCGGAAACTTATTAGGTAAACTATTAGGTGCTACCGATACAGCCGGGTCTAATACTGCTTTGAAAGGAGATCAGAATGCTAACTTTGATCCTTATTCGAATACTACAAACAAGACATTAGGACCTATTAACGTTATTGACAAAATGATGGTTAGAAAAAGAGGTCTTGTTTTCGAACAAAGTCTTAAGCTGGTTTTTGAATATGAAATGCGTTCGATTGATGGTATCAACGGCAAAGCTGCTTTCTTAGATTTATTGATGAATGTATTGATGATTACATATAATCGTGGTGATTTCTGGGGTGGTGCTATTAGATATGTTGGTGGAGCTAGAAAATCAAATCCTATTGCAGGACAGGATGGTATGGCGGCATTGGCAAAAGGAGATTTTGGTACATTCTTAGATAAATTAACAACCGGTTTTTCAGATAGATTAAATGATTTAACCGGTGGTGCAGGTTTATCTTTAGAAGGAATAGGTAATGCTATTAAAACTGTTGGTGGTAACGTTGCATCAAGAGCTGCTGGTTCCGCAATGGATAAAATGGGAAGACCTCAAGCACAAGCAACAATGGCGTTATTAACTGGTGAAGATACCGGTGAATGGCATGTAACTGTTGGTAATCCTTCAAGGCCAATTTTAAGTATGGGAAATATGATACTTGAAGGAACTGAAATACAATTCGATGGACCTTTAGATAAAGATGATTTTCCTACAAAATTAAAAGTTGAATGTACTCTTAAACCAGCGAGACCGAGAGATAGAGATGATATTCAAATGATGTTTGTTCCTAATAATGGAGAGAGATTATATTCTTCAGCATTAGATTATATTAAAAAATCTTATTATGGCCAGGTTGGTCCTAACTTTGGAGGAAGCGGAGATCAAACTAAACCAGGTTCTCCATCGTCAACGGCACAAACATTAACAGGATTTAATAATGCAATGGCTGAAGAAGAATCCGCTGAGAAAAATTATTTAGCTCAACGCTTTCCTAATTTCCAGAAAGATGCTGGTATTGTGGAGAATGTTGCAAAATGGACTACGTAATATGGCACTTAACTTTAAAATGATAAACCTTAAAAGGATTATCACCAAGACTAATTATTTTGGTGAGAAGAAAACGGTCACAGATCTAAGTGAGCCTACCCTGAAGCCTAATTTTCAGGCTACAACATTTACTATTAAAAGAACCGTGACAGTTACGGATGAGTATGCCATGAGACCGGATTTGATTTCAATGTATGCATATGGAACCGATCAATACGCCGATTTGATATTAAAGTTTAATGAAATATCAAATCCTTTTTCGATAGCTGAAGGTGATGTGATTATCATTCCTGATTTAGATGGAGCCAAGAGAGCTTATACCAAACCTAAACCTAGTAAGAAAGAAATTGAAGATGTTAAGCGTGCATACATCGATAAAAATAGATTTAGTAAACCTACACAACAGCGTTTAGAAAAGTTACAGGCATTGGCTAATAGTCGTAAAAATGGTTCGCCAACAATAACGACAAGCAATAAACTTAAACCGGGAGAATCTGCAATTACAACAAAAGGCGGTGCATTAATATTTGCTGGATATAAGAGCAAACCTAATTCAATTGCCCAGAAAAACGATTCAAAAGAGAGTAATAACAAAGGTAATAATAGCAACGTATAATGGCAACGGTAGATAGAGACATATTAACTATCGTAGAGCCTACGATCAAAGTCGACGAAGTCTTTATTGAAGACGAACAAAGCGAAGAAGCAAAGAAAGAGTCGGCAGTAGAAAACCAGAATCAAACGATGAATCAACAATCGTATGAAGGTGGTATCTACCCAATGGTTCAAATAGGCTCTAATAAGATATTACAAGAAGATTTAGATGCAATGGAATTAAACCTAAGTGGTTTAGTTCCTACTGCCACGTTTACAATAAGCGATTCTCTTAATAAATTTACTGATATTGAATATCCTTTAGATGGCACTGTTATTTCATTGTATTTGAAACCTAGACCAATGGAAGAATATCGGCCAATTAGAATAGATTTTGATATTCTAAGAATAACATCTAGTCCAGCAGAACCAGCGACTGAAGACGCCGAAGCAATTCCACCTTCATATACATTTTCTTGTATTATGAAAGTTCCTCTCATGTTTGCAGATGTAATACAAGGTTTTGAGGCTGGCAATTCTTTTGACCATTTATTAGAATGTGCCGAAGGATTAGGTCTCGGATTTGCATCAAATGAAGATGGTACTGATGATTCAATGCCTAGAATAATAGCACAATCAAGTAGAGATGAATTTATACATCAAACTACATTATCTGCATATAAAGATGATGAATCTTTTTTTGATTCGTTTATAGATCTTCAATATTATTTATGCTTTGTTAATGTTAACAAGCAATTTAGCGAAGAAGATGAAATGGAAACGGTTAAAGCAACGCCGCAAATTGATACTACATTACAAGTTAATGAAGATCAATCAGGTGATGATGGATTTGAGGCTAGTTTAAGATTGAGTAATGGCCAGGATGTTGCTGGTACCAATTTATCTATATCTTCGTACAATTTGATTAACAATAGTGGAGATATTTGGATGACTAACGGATATGCTAGGCAAATTAAATATCTAAACCTGAATGAGAATAATAATGGAGGACCTACTGGTGGATTAGAAAGTTTCATGGTTATGCCATTGAATACACCAGGTTCTGATGAAAATAAGATACCTCTAAGAGGACGTCGAGACGAGGACTATTGGGAAGATAATAATAAAATTAAGTACTTAGGAAAACAGCCATCCGAAGATTTCGAGAACGTTCATTCTAATTATATGTATGCCATAGCTAATAATATAGGCAATAATGACGAGATTAGCAAAATGGTATTAGAGGTTAATTTAGAAGTTGTTAATTGGTCATTATACAAATATCAAAGAATACCTGTCTTAATATACACAGAAGGTGAAGTTAATAATAAAGGTTTAGAAAATCGAGATTTGCAATTAGGTGATGATGTTCAACCACAAGCGGCTAAAGATGAGGCTGGTGATGAAACTAAATATGATGGTCCAAATCAACAAACTAAAAATGAATTTTTGTCAGGCTATTATGTGATCTCTGACATCCAATATAAATATAGTAAAGAGGATACGAAAATAACGCAATCTCTTAAGTTACTAAGAAGAGAATGGCCAATACCGGCTAAAAACAAAGATAATTAATGGCAGCTAATTCACCATATACCGATCCTGCAAAAAACGCTTTTGTTAAAACAAATTTGTTTTACACTAGCAACTCATTTTTACAGACACAAGATCCTACTGTACTAGGTTTCAAATTTTTCTTTAACTTTGATCAGCCTACGAGTGGATTGTTGTGGGGTACTGGTATGGTTGATCCGGCTGAAGCACCGGTTAACACTGCTCTATGGTTCCTAAATAAAATTGGAGATAAGCAAAGAGCATTGTATATGCAAAAATTTCTTTATCTTCTTCATGGAATAAACAATCAAACTCCATGGTTCTTTCAAGAAATTGGAGGATTGGCAGATGCGTGGAAGAGAGATTTTAGCAAGCCATTATTGATAGACAAGAAAATAGAAATAACATGTTTAGAATCTATTGATTTACGAGTAACCGCATTATTAGATTTATATAGAAAGGCTTGTTTTGATTGGAAGTATCGTCGAGAAGTAGTTCCTTTAAACTTAAGGCAATTTGAGATGTTGGTTTATGTATATGAATCGAGATATATCCAAAACCCTAATGATATCGCGTTAACTCAAGACAATGTTGATGTTGAATACGGGTTTGGTGGTAACCTTAAAGGTGAATTAAGTAGAAATGCAGCAGAAGCTACTGGAAGATTAACAGGACCTAATGAAACTTTAAACGATCCTAATACATCGAACGTAAATGTAACTTTAGGTGTTCCTATGAGTACTACACGAAATATGTTTAGATTTAGTTTTTGTGAATTTGACCATAATGAATCAGATCATTTATCCGCGGTTTCCAATACCGCACCGGCAGATGCTAAGCAGAAGATTGTTATTAAATATCAGGATGTAGAAGAAATTAATATGTATAATTTCTGGGATCAAAATTTAGTTTCTGATGGATGGATTCCTTCACTCGATAATGCCGCTTTAGATGGTGGTGTTTCAACTACACCAGGTGAACCACCTAGTAGACCTGCCGGAATACCAGATCCAGACAAAAATAGAGTTGGAGCATTCTTAGATAATTTGCAACAACAAGGTCAATCTAAATTAGATCAAATTAAGAAGGCAATCAAAGATGCCACTAATTTAGAAAACATAAAGGAAAACGCATTTGGACGTGCAGAAGACTTTATTGAAGGACAATTAACTCGATTGTTTTTAGGAAATGTGTATGGATTAAGTGCTGCTGATTTAGCAAATCCACAAAAACTAGTATCTAAAGTATTGGATGCTGGGGCTTCGTTGGTTAATGATAAAAGATTCAGGACTACTGGGAGTGATAATGTTTATTCAACACCAAGTCCTTCACAGGCTAATATTACAGGAAACATCAATGAAAACGTTTACTCAACACCAAGTCCTTCACAGGCTAATATAGATCCTGAAAATTCACCAAACTCTAATATATTTGAATAATGCAAATAAGTAGAAAAGATTTTTTCGTAGATAATGTTCGAGATGGTAATTATTGTGGTACCGTCGTTGATATTGAAGACCCTCTTCAAATAGGAAGAGTACGTGTCGAAGTCTTTGGCTTTTTTGATGGATTAGATGCAGCTTTAATACCATGGGCTACACCTGCAACTTCAACAACCGGTGGATCTGATACTGGTGGTGGGTTTTTCTCAGTCCCAAAATTAGGATCCGTAGTTGAAGTGAAATTTGATAACGGTAATATATATAGCCCTTCTTATACGTTTAACCAGAGGATCTCAGATGAACTTAAAGAAGAGGTTTCGGCATCATATACGAACGCTCATTCTATTATATACGATACAGTAACTGAAGGATTTGTTAAAGTCTATTTCACTGAAGAAAAAGGACTAATGCTTGACTATAAAGAAAGTCAAATTAACATCAAGCCTGATAAGTCTATCATAATTCAGAATGCATCTAGAGATGGTATATTAGAAATGCTTGATGATGGTACTATGAACATTACTCAAGCTAGTATGATTAATATAAAAACAGATGCTGATGTTAATGTTGAATGTCAAAATGTTATTGTAGATCATGCATCATCAATTGAATTAGGTAAAGGTGCTTCTGAGCATTTAGTTTTAGGAGAAAAGATGATGAGTCTATTTAATAGCCATACTCATATTGGTAACTTGGGTGCACCAACATCACCACCAATGCAGCCAATGACACCAAGCCAATTAAGTCAAAAGGAAGTAAAAACTCTATAAATATATAAACTATGCCATTAGTAAAAGCAACATTAAAAGCAGGTATCGAATCAAAGTTAAAAGCCGAATTCAAAAGTGAGGCAGTTAAAGCTGCACTTAGAAAGGAATTAGACGGTGGAGGCAAGAACGGAGCAAAGACTAGCGCGAAAACTATATACAAGGCCTTAAGTAATATTAAATTACAGGCTGATGGAATTGGTGCTGTCGCTGGAGCTGCTTCAATTGCAGCCGGGCCGGTTATACAAGCAATATCTTCAAACGAATGGTCTAATGGATTAGCAGACTCTATATGCGAATGGATGTCTGAAGAAATTGCTCCTATTATAGCAGAAACAGTTGCTGATCAGGTTGATATATTCATAAAAACCGGAACTGTTGTTACCGCTGGTACAGCTGCTGCTCAAACAGGATCCGTTACTTAATTATCAATCAGTTCATTATATACTAATATAATAAAAATTTTCGAAAGAAAAAATTTTTTTGACAAAAATTTTAGAGATATATACTATATTATTACATTCACCCTTTAACACAAAAATAAATGTCAGTTACTACACAAGTACAAAACAACCCCGTTACCGATTTTGATTGGGAAGCTTACGAAAACGAAGATTACAAAAGAAAGCTTAAGGGAAAGGGCAAAAGTTTCATTTCAAAAGACCCTGAACAACAAAAACTTTACGATTTATTAATTTCATCTGTCGAGAAAATTTCGCTTCCAGTGAAAGATTCGATTGTTGAAGGAACCATTATCACAGTTGGCGAAAGATATGCTTATATCGATATTGGCTGGACTGGTGATGCCATTATGGATTTAACTCGAGAAGATCGAGAATACATTGAATTGTTCGAGCCTGGGGTTAAATTAGAAGTGATTGTAAAGAAGGCTGATTTAATGAGCCAACGACCTGAAGTTGAAGTATCATATACTGAAGTTGTATCACATCTTAAATATCGAGAAATATTTGAATCTATCGGTGAAAAGGTAGCTTATTTAGCCAAAGTAAAAGAATTGATTCATGGTGGATATTTCCTAGATATTCAAGGAGTTGAGGTCTTCATGCCGGGATCATTAGGTGGTGTTAATAAACTTGTAAACTTTGATGAACTTATAGGCAAAGAAATTTATGTAGTTCCTATAAATTATTCAAAAGAAAAGAATTATATTGTCGTATCTCACCGAGAATATCTACAATCTTTAATTCCACAAGCTATGGAAAATATTAGTAGTGGAGATGAGTATTCCGGATTCGTTACTGGTACTACAAAATTTGGAGTCTTTGTTGAATTCAACGAATGCTTGACTGGCTTAATACACAAAACCGATTTAGACGAAGAATATTCAGAGAAATTTAGAAACCGAGAATTAAAACCTGGTTCTGACATTTCTTTCCGAATCAAAGAAGTTACAAATAAGAATAGAATCATCCTAACTCAAAAAGAGCTAGTCGTTGCATACGATCCTTGGAGTGATATTGATACAAAGTATAAGATACCTTCAGAAGTTACCGGTAAGGTTCGTAAAAAGACTAGATATGGATTGTTTATCGAATTAGAGCCTAAGATTGTAGGTCTCTTACATGTATCAGATATTCCGGATTTTATCGATATGGATAACATTGTCGAAGGTAATGACATCACACTTAATCTTGTAAAAATAGACAAAGAGGCGAAAAAGGTTTTCTTCAAAATTTGATTGGGATAAATAATAAAAATATCCTAATCTATGGATTTTAATCTTGTACAAGAGCAGCAAATATCGAGAGCAACTAGAATAAAAGTGAGTTTAGACTTTTATTGTAAATTTAGCATATCGAAAGTTGCACAAAAGTTTGCCGAAGTTTTATCTGCACCAGTAGAAGTAATTTCAGACCCTGAAAACTTTGAACCTGCTAAAGATCGATACTATATCGTTAAAGGATTCGGTTATGGTAAAGAAAGATATTGCTTTACCGCTGCACCAACTGATTATGTTGATGGTAGACAAATGATAATCAAGGCGTTTGCTGCAATAAAAGAATGGTGCTATACTGATGATACTTGTACTGCCACGGTAGGAATATCGTACGATAAGAATTTAATCAATCTAGATATTAGAAAATTGAATCCTCTTAAATTCGTTTTAGAATTTAATGAAGATATGATGTGGAGATTTTTCCCGGAAAGAAAAGATTCTGTATACGTTCAGTCTATCAAGACGATAATGCCACAAAATAAGTTTTATCGCTCGGAAAATCTTACAATAAACAATTTCAATTATATTCTACCTACAAATAAATTATCAGCCGTTATATTTGATGATATTAAAGATGGTGTACTCACACTACGATACATCGGAGGTAAGGATTATGAATATAAAACAGTTGAAGCTTTGGATGTTGTAGGAATATTCAATTCTTTTATTTCTAAATGTATATATGATCCTAAGTACACCGAGAAGAACAAGGAAGATTTAAAGAAAATAGTGGAAAGTTCGAGCAAAGTTTTATTAGCTTACGATTCGTATGATAGTTTTGTTGAGCAATTTCCAAATATTAAATTAACTGTTGATCTTGAGGCAAATCCTCAAATTATGAAAGCTAAGTATGCTCAATTTAGAGATCAAATATTTGATATTCTATCGTCATCTGATATTAGGAAATGTGATATAAACTATGATAGTGCATTATCAAAAATTCAGATGCAAAATGCTGATGGTATCATATATAAGGTTCGTGGATGGGAATTCGTTAATTGTAAATTGATGATTAATGAAGCTAATGATTGCTCATTTTTTGAATGTAAATTAGAAAATTCATCAATAGAACGATGTAATCTTTATCGATATTCTGAGATTAAAACATCACAGATATTAGATACATATATAAACAGAACTTGTACGGTGTCTGATAGTTATATTTCCGGTCGAGTATCTACCATTGAAGCAAAAGTTACACGTGGAATAATTGCTGGTGGTAGAATTGGAACGTATGCAGATATTTCAGGAGAAACCGAACTAATAGATTATACGAAAGTATACGCAAAATAAAATATTAAAATGGCAGGTAATTTTAAGAACGTTTATTCAGGCCAGTTATCGGACAATATGATGGCCGAGGACGAATTTCTCGCTGAAGTTCAGCAGGAATTAACAGTCTCTTGTGCCTTGCCGTTTTCTGTTCCTGAAGGTGAAATTCGTAGGATCATTAAGTATGCTTCGAAATGGTTCTATAAGAAATATGAATATTCAGTACAAGAAAGGTACTATGTTATTCCACAAGAAAATTTTAAGCAAATACCTACATTCGCTTCTTTCGGAACGATGAAATTACCTGATTGCATATTTTCGGTAATAGCAGTTAGGCAATGTAAAGATGGATTTAGTTTATATGATCCGTTGAAAAGTATGCCAGATTTCTCATTAGAAAAAGTTTTGTTTAAAGATATTTACACAATTGATGGTTCTACCGAGGCTTTAATGTATGCGACAGTATATCAATATTGGATTGATTTGGCAAGTCACGTTTTATTCCATCCTATTAGCTATAACTTTAATACAAATTCAAAAGAATTAGTTTTCTTAGGTGAACCACCTCAAAATGATGTAGTATTAACTGTATATGAAGAATTGCCTCTCGGGTATTTGTTCAAAGATGAAATATTCTTTAGATATGTAACTGCTAAATGTAAAACTCAATTATCTCGAATATTAGGAACGTTTGCATTTAATCTTCCTGGTGGTATAACAATCAATTATGATTTGCTTCGTGAGGAAGGACAAACTGCCTTAGATAAAATTGAAGAAGAAATTAAAACTGATGAAGGAATGGATTGGTTCTTTACTTCAGGAAATGACAATAAATAACAAGGATAAATATAATATGATACTATGTGATTATTCTCGTTTGGCGAGTTGATCTTGTATCTATTAAATGAGTAAAATAATAATTCAAATATTCAATGCGTAACGATATCTATAATAGAAATTCTGGCGATCCAAATTTTATAGAAGGGCAGTTAGAAATGGATGATACGCTTGAAATGTTTAAGCAACAAATTGAAAGTTGTTTATTCACACCAAAAACGAGTGTTATGGGACATACGGATTTTGGTGCAAGTTTGGATGAATATGTGTGGTCTTTTAGAACGTCAGCCTCTGCTTTGAAGGCAGTTATTTCTAGACAAATACAAACATATTGTTCGATGTCTAAAGGATATCCATTTAGTGTTGATGTTCAATTCTTTCATGGAACTATCCGCGATATCGCACAGATAGATATAATAATCGATGCAGAAAATAAGTTTTCAGTAATCGTAGCATAAAATTAATTGGGTGAATGGCAACTAATAACAGAAATAATGGCTTCTTAGATAAAAGCAAAATAACGTTTGCCAATCTTGTGAATCAATCACAAGAATATCTGGTTAGGACCTATAATAGAGCTAGGGCTGCATTTACCCCAGCATCACCCTTTGGACAGATTTTAGATGTAGTACAAAATTTAACTCAATTAATATTCTTCTATATTGAAGATGCCTTAGTTGAATTGAATATATTCACAGCGTTCAAAGAAAAATCTGTTTATGGTTTAGCTAGAATAGCTGGCCATAATCCAACTAGAATTATATCGGCGAGAGGTACTCTTAGAATGTCTATTAAACCTGGTGCTCAAGCAACAATACAAGCTCCATTCATTTACATTAATAACAATACTCAAATAATAAACGTTAATACACAGTTGCCTTATATTCTTAAGGTTGATAATGTTACTGGTAGAGTTAAGGTTGATTTAGGAACTAATTCTATATACAACTTTAGAGTTATTCAAGGTGAAATTGAAGAACAATCGGTGATTGCAAATGGTAAGAGACTTCAAAGTTACAATTTCGGTAGTAACAAAAACATTGAAAACGATCATGTTGAAGTTTATATTAACGGTGAACAATTTGGCATCGTTGATTCATTATATGATTTAACTAGAAATGAGAAATCTGTAATCGTAAAGACAGGTATTAATGGTGGCATAGATGTATACTTCGGAAACGAAGATTTTGGATACATTCCACCAAATGGCTCTCAAATATTGGTTAGATACATTACATCTGCTGGGCAAATGGGTAATTTGTTTGCGAAATCAGATATTCTTAAATGGAAGTTTATAGATAAAGGCTACAGTAATATTGGTGAAGAGGTAGACTTAAATGAAGTCTTTACGGTTGGTATTGAAAAGCCACTTGTATTAGGATCCGCTAGTGAAGAAATGGATTTAACGAGATTAATAGCTCCAAAAACATCAAGAGCTTTGGTTTTAGCTAATCCTGATAATTATGTTGCATTTTTGTCTAGGTTTGATTATTCTTACGTTGATGCATACACAACTTACGATGATGAATATTTAGATGATGATAATGTAATTTATTTGTTCCTAGTTCCTAATGTCCAGAGCCGTTTATCTAAAGATACCGATTACTTTACTACCCCTGAAGCTAATTTTAAGCTAACCGAAGATGAACAAGAGGCTTTACTTACATATATTCAACGTAGTGGCAGACAAATCGTAACAACTGAACTAAGTATCGTAGATCCAATCATTACAAAGTATGGCTTAAATATTGCATTACGAGTGTTCAATGGAGTTGATTTTAACACATTAAAAACTGATATATTAGCATTACTATCTGAGTATTTCTTGAGAGTTCAACGCCGAGACAAGATACCTAAATCCGATATCGTTGCAATGATCGAATCTGTTAGTGGTGTTGATTCAGTGAATGTTGAATTTATTTCACAAAAGAATGAAGAAGCAATTAAGAATGGATATTATTTCAAGACTACATATAAGATCGACAAAATAAGATCAATAAGAGAAGCAATAAGAACCCGAATAAATTTGAAATTTGATTCGAATGGAAATGTAATAGAAGATCCTAAATTAGGATTAGATAAATTCGGTGATATTAAAATTGGATTGAATGAACTACCGATTATACGAGGCGGTTGGTCAGATAGAAATGAAGTTTTTTATAGCACTGATATAAAAGATAATAATGTATCTTCAGTTAATATAATTATTGATGAGGTGATCGATGAAAGTCTATCAAATCAAATAATGGCACAAAACAAAAACATTCTAATTAACGATGAGCGAAAAAATTCCTAAGAATTTATATGACCAAGCATATAAGTTTGGTGAAAAGCGTAAGAATCTCGGATTTGATTATCGTGAGAAGGATGTTGTTGTGAAAAAAACAATGATGCCTCGTTTATTTCTAAATGATAATGTTAAAGACTTTTTGTCATACATAAATGATGTTATGGTAAATAATATTGATTCTGTAAAAGTCATCCGAAATTTCTTTAACTTTACGGTTAAGAAAGACGACATCAATATAAACTAAGATGAGTTCTAAAAGGCAAAACTATTCATATTGGAGGTTCTTCAACAAAGAAGGTGATAACTTTAATTTCATGTATGATGAGATTAATGATATATGGAAAGGGACTGTTTATTTAGATAAAGTTTCTACTGGGTTGATTGAATATCAACCAATTTATATTTTAGCGGATGTTTGGGATGGAGTTAATAATCAAAATCTTGGATTGAGAAAACCTAGAAAGGCTAATCTAACTCCATGGTGCCCAGGATCTACGCAAACCAATATTATTGCTCGATGGAAAGATAACATAGCCGGTTCAACCGCAAGCAATACGGATGAATTTTTCTTATGGGAATTTGAAGGATATCCTGGTCCAGATCCACAGATAGTTAAGGTTGATTCTTTAGATGTCGATCTCGGTAGTTTTGCTGGAGATTTAGTCGGGCCCAGTGGAGGTGGTGGAACTGGTCAATTAGTTCAGGGTGCTACATCTACTCCATTCGAAAGTGAAGCAATTTCCTTAAGAGTTGGATTGCAATCAGATGTAGAAGATTCATATTCAAGAACCTTACAATTAATAGATCCTGATTACTTATCTGAAGATTCTTATAGTGTATTCGGTTGTACTGGATCAACACACGTTTTTGCTGAAATTACTTTCTATGGTGAGACTGAAGGTGAAGATGAGCGTTTAGAAACCATGATAGAAAACATGGGTAACGCTATTAACAATTCTGATTTTAAAGTATTTGATGATACTGATGTTAATGAAGCTTTACCTGATTTTATTAAGCTAAACTATAAACGAAAAGAGTTACTTCTAGAATGGAGTAATATATTTCCATTCACTGGTTCATATAAGGCCTTAATTAACATATTAAAATATTTTGGATACGATCAAGTTACCTTAAAGGAATACTGGTTAAATGTTGATGAGTTAAAAGGTAATAACCCTGAGGGTATAAGTCGAATAAGGTATAAACAAACACCAATTCAGGATTTATTTAGTACAAATCCAAAAACTGCTAGCACATCTAATAATATAATACCATCTAAGTTATATAAGAAAACATCTAAGTTTGGATTGTTTTATGACATCACTCGAGATAGTGGTGAATTTGATGCAGATGGTATTCCGATTGTAGAAGAAGCATTTACATTCACTAATGAAGAAGTTCTAATTAAGCTTTTTGCCCTAAAACAAAAGTTAAAAAAATACTTCTTACCACTTAATGCTAGAATCGTAGATATTGTAGGAGAGGCAGTTTATTACACAAGATACGACGTTAATATTTGGAGTGACTTAATTAGGGTTGATGATATTGAATTAAATACAGATCCTTGTGTTAAAGTATATCCTGAAGATAAGACTAGTCTAATAACTAATTTAATCGCCGATAATTTTCTAGGAGTTAAGGTACCACCTGATTTGAATATGGCAGGTATCACAGATTTTGTGGTATATGCAATTGGAGTTACTCAAACTGGATTATTAGGATCAAATGACTATTCGGGAGTTGGTGATACTTATATCATATCAGATTCTGTTAGTGGATCTACGTTTAGTTATGAAACGCCTATTGCCGGATTAACTTCAGGACAAGTAATTGATGGAAT
>Ga0181587_10001998_pt1 | contig 17056 bp, 16 predicted proteins | sample 071ome_27_FD_132463 | JGI IMG/M metagenome (GOLD analysis project Ga0181587, IMG submission 132463) | Coastal salt marsh microbial communities from the Groves Creek Marsh, Skidaway Island, Georgia - 071409AT metaG (megahit assembly) | ecosystem: Environmental > Aquatic > Marine > Intertidal...
CCGCGCCGGCAAGCTGGATCGCGCCGCCGAACAGCAGCAATTTTTCGGTCAATGTCGTCTTGCCGGCGTCGGGATGCGAGATAATCGCAAAGGTGCGCCGCCGGGCGACTTCGGCTGAGAGGGCAGACATATTCTTTTCCGTTGAGGCGGCGCGATGTTTCGCACCACGGGCGGGTTTGGTCAAGCGGATTTAACCCGCGTCATACCCGTCCATGATTTCACTGACGATGCCGTCGAGCTCTTGCCACGGGCACATCTGGAAGGAATAGAGATTCATGATAAAGCCCGGACCGGCGTAAAATTTTTCATATTGGGCGTGGCGGCTGGCCATTTCGGATCCCAGCATGTCCCAGGCAAGGCGCAGCAGCTTCATCCGTTCCTTTGCAGTCTGATCGGGGGTGGACCAGTAGGTCTCGAATTTTTTGGTCAGTTCGGGGTCTTCCAGCAGCGATGAATCGGCCGGCATCTGGATCGGCCCGCCGCCGAGAAGTTCGCGGATCGTATCGCACAGCGTGCCGTAATTATTGGTGCACCAGTGCAGCGCCGCATACATATAACGCCGGTTGACGGTGACATAGCCCGATCCCGGCACCATTTCCTCCGCCCCGTGAATCTGGCCCATGATCATGCCTTCCGGCGCCGCCAACTGCGCCGCGAGATGGCCGAGCGTTGTCTGCACCGCCGGGATGCCATCCACCTTGTTCGATTTGGTGACGACATGGGCAATGGCGACCAGCAGTTTGAGCTTTTCGAGGAAACGCACATTGGCCTGATGATTGGCCAGCGAATGGCCCGGCGTCTCGAAATAGACCGCGCGGGTTTTGGCCACGTTATTGTGCAGCACCACGTTTTCCCACGGCACCTTCACATTTTCGAACAGAACCGCGGCGTCGTTTTCGTCATAACGGTATGACAGCGGCATATCGAATTCATTGGTTGCCGTGGTCTCGTATGATTTGCGCGACCACATGGAAACGCCCGGCGAATTCAGCGGCACGGAACAGGTGATGGTTTCGTCCTCATGTCCTTCGGGCACGGGTTGCAGATTGCCCACCCAGGCCTCGTGACAAAAAATCGCCGCAGTGCCGATCATTTTCAGCCCGTTGATCACCACCCCGTCATCGTCCTCGCGGACGACCTTCAGCGTCGGCGACATCCGGTCGGAGCCGTCGAATTCACCGCGCCGTGTCACCTGCGGGTTGGTGACGGTGTGCGACAGAAACAGATCGTCGCGGCGGCAGCGTTCATAGATGCCGGTCAGATTGTCACCGAAACCGGGATGCAGCTCATTGAACAAATCAGGGTTGGTGGCGAGGCCGGAGAGATAGCTCGGGAAATTATCGGGTGAGCGCCCGACCAGCCCGTATGTCCAGCTTGCGATCCGGCGGTGGGTCTCGAACCGGCGCTCCAGATCTTCTTTCGAACGCGGGCGGAGGTAATAGGTGGAGAATTCCTCGCCGTCTTCCTCCGCGACCATCAGATCGCGGTTTTCCGGCGCTTTCTTGCGGTCATAAATCATCGCCATGGTCTCGGCGGAATTCTTGAACGCCGGGTGGCTGGTGACGTCGGTCACCTTTTCCTTGCCGAGATAGACGACGCGCCCGTCGCGGATGGATTCGAGATATTCTTCGCCGCTCAACAACATGATCTGTTCCTAATTCTTCTCCAAAAGCGCGCGCACCGGTGCGCCGTCCGCCCCCGCCAGCTTCATCGGCAGGCAGGTGAGTTTGTAGTTCCCCGGTTGGGCGGCGCGTAAATCCAGCGCCTCGACAATGATGACCTCGGCATCCAGCAGTACCAGATGGGTCGTGGACACCTCATCATCGAAAAGCTGGATCGACAGGTAATCGATGCCGATCAGTTTGATACCGCGTTCCACGACCCATTTGGCCGCATCCGCCGTAATTGCCGCATAATCGGTCCGGAATTCATGTGCCGGATTGTCCCACAGGGCGGAATTCCGGGTCTTGATCAGCAGCCGTTCAGTGCCGGGTGGAATGTCGCGGGCCTCCAGATGCTCTGGCGTGACCTCCTGGACATCCGGGACCTCGACCACCAGGCAGTCACCGATCAGCACGCCGAGATCAAGCTCATCCACTCCCTTGCGGCCTTCGATGAAATGACAGGGCGCGTCCAGATGGGTGCCGAAATGCACCCCGCTATCCAGCCGTGTGACATTGCAGCGATACCCGCCCGATATGCATTTCATGTAATCCATGTTCGGCGGCGGATCGCCCGGCCAGAGCGGCAGATCGGTGCTGTAGGGCACGGTGATATCGAGAATTTCAGACATCTTCTCAATCTAAACCATCCCCTCGGGTGACAAAAGGGACCGGGCGGGGCATCTTTCATCGCAAGTATTTTCAGATGGAAATGATCATGACTGAACCGACAGCGGCGCTCTCCGAATTCGCCACTTCTCTGACCCTCGACAAGATTCCGGACAGCGCCCGGCTCGCCACCAAGCTGCTGTTTCTGGACGCGCTGGCCTGCGCCTATGCCGGCCATCAGGGAGAGGAAACGGGGCAACTCCGCAATGTGGCGGAAGCCTTGTCTTCGGGCGGCAATGACAGCCCGGTCATCGGCGGGCAGGGGCTGTCGCTGGCGGGTGCAAGCCTGTTTAACGGCTATTTGATCACCGCGGTGACCATGTGCGACGTGCACCGTGAATGTCTGACCCATATCACGCCCGAAATCGTGCCACCCACGCTGGGGATCGGTTATCGCGATGATGTCTCGGGCGAGGCACTGCTGGTCGCGCTGGCGGCGGGGTGCGAGGTCGCGACCCGCGTCGGTATCGGGCTGGATTATCCGGTTTTCCGGGGTAAGGGTTGGCATGGGCCGGGTATCCTTGGCCCGTTCGGTGGCGCGGCCGCGGTCGGGTCCTTGCGCGGTTTCGATGCGAACACGATGGCTCGCGCCTATGGGCTGGCGGGCAGCCAGGCGGCGGGCACCTTCGCGGCCTGGGGCACGCCGACGGTGAAGTTTCACCAATGCCGCGCGGCCTTGTCCGGTCTGATGGCGGCGTTGACGGCGGAACAGGGTTTTGTCGCCACCGACAAGTTCCTGACCGCTGAGGATGGCGGGCTTTACAATACATATGCTGAGGGCGGTTTGCCGGAACGTGTTACCGGCGACCTGGGCGAGCGGTGGGAGCTGGAACAGATAGCGCTGCGTCTCTGGCCGTCCGCGACCGCTTTGCAGGATGTGCTGACCGCGCTTTACGATCTGATCAACAAGAATGATGTTTCGTTCGGCGATATCGAGAAGGTGACGGTTACGCTGGCGCCCTTACCGGTCAACATGTTTGGCAAGCTGCCCAACTATAAGGCAAAGTTCGAGGCGCTGATCTCCGGCCATTATGTGACGGCGGTTTACTTGCGTGACCGCGAATTGACGCTGAAACAGTTTGAACCCGAATGCTATGACGCGCCGGAGTTGCGCGCCTTTGCCGCCGCACGGGTGGAAATCGTCGCCGATGAAGCCATGCCGGGCGGGAAATGCCGTGCCGAGCTTGTGACCAGGGGCGGCGAGACCCTGACGGGGATGTGCGAAAATCCGTTGGGGACACCGGAAAACCCGATGTCGCGCGAGCAGGTGGAGGACAAGTTCCGCACCTATGCCGGGGGTATGTTATCCGCCGATCAGGTCGAAGCGGCGCTTGCCGCGATCATGGATCTGGAAAACCAGAAATCGGTGAAGGCGTTTGTCGGGCTGTTGAATCCCGCCTGATCATATCCGTTTTTCAACGCCGCGTTTGCGGCCCTGATCGACGCTGAGGAACAGGTCGTCGACCGACATCTTGTTCTTCATCAGCGCCTGCTCGTGTGAATAGTTGATCATGTTCTCAAGCGTCTTGCGGTTCTGATCGCCGAGCCCATATTCCCACGGATCGGTGCCCAGAATCTGTTCCTGCTCTTCCCACGCCTCGCGATACCAGGCCAGAGGCACGATGCGCGGATTGACCATCTTTTTCATCGCGATGTTCTTCGCCTCGTTGAGCGCGTGATACATGTTGATCGGCACCCAGGGATATTGCTCCACCACAGATTTCTTGATCCCGGTGATATGCATGATCGGGAACATCCCGGTCTTGTTGAAGAAGCTGATTTCCTCATTCTTGTAGTCCGGCCACAGCCGGTCGACGCGCGGATCGCCCGCCATGAAGGGCTTGATGATCGATGAATGGATGCAGGCGTCGAGTTCGCCCGTCGCCACCATATCCTCGACCGATTTGTCGTCCGGCAGGGTCTGCAGCTTGATGTCATCCGGGAGTTCGACCGGGATGTCCTGATCCAGCTCCTGATACCAGTCGATGGAGCGGTGCGGCACGCCATATTCATGCTCCAGAATGCCCTTCATCCAGAGGATGGCGGTCACCTGCCAGTGCTTGATGCCGACTTTCTTGCCGGCCAGGTCTTTCGGTTCCTTGATCCCGGCATTGGTATTGATGAAGACGAAGCCGTGGCGGAATCGGCGGTGCGGATAGACCGGGATGGCGTCGAAAGGCCGGCCCTGATCCTTGGCGACGAGGTATGTCGAGCAGGACGCTTCCGCCATGTCGAAATCCTCATTGTTATAGAAGCGCCAGTGCCGCGTGGTGGAGTCCATGTCGGTGAGCACGGTGAGATCGATCCCGTCCGGTTTGACGATACCGTCGATCAGCGGACGGGTGATGGCGTAATCGCCGCAGGCGAAGGTAAGGGGGATATTCTTGCTCATATCCGGAGGTCCTCTCTGTCTTCAATCCGCCGGTCCGGGGCGGCCCGTGCCGGTATGGGGCAGGCGGATGCCGCGACCCATCTGTTTCGCTTTTTCATAGACGTAATGACACATTGCGATGTCGTGCGCCACCAGCCCGGTCGTGTGGATCAGATTGCGTTCCGTGTCGGATTCCCGGCCCGGTTTGACTCCCCGCACCAGCTCATGAATTTCGCCGTGTAGCATGTCATGAGTAAAAAGCCCGGTCTCGGCGGAATGGCGGAAATGCTGCATCAGCATGTTCATTTCCCAGCTATCCACCACGACCTTGTCCAGTTTTGGCCAACCTTCCGGATCGAATTCCCGGCGGGTGAAGGAAACATAGGTCGCGCCGTCCTTCAGCCAGGGTTCCCGGCACATGATTTTATCGGATGTCGTGCCACCGATACCGATATCGGCGCCGGTGATGGCTTCTTCTATGGAAGCGACCGCGCGCACCGGAATGCCGAGCTTGTCCGTCCATTTTTCGGCGAATGACTCGCGCGAGGCGGGTGTGCGGGAGGTGCAACGGATTTCCTCGATCCCGTCATAAAGCTCCACCAGGCAGCGCAGCGCGTTGGTCGCCATCGTGCCGACCCCAACGATACCGACGACCTTCGGGTCTTTCGGCCCCATCCATTTCAGCGGCAGGATTGTTGCCGCCGCGCTGCGGATGGCATAGGTCCAGTGTTCCTCGACAATCGCGACATTATGGCCGGTCATCGGGTCTGCCAGAATGATGTAGCGCCCGCATTCCAGTAGCCCGACCGTGTTTCGGTCACCGTCATTGAAATAGTTATAAAGCCGCACGCCGGTGATCGGCGTTTCCTTCAGAAGCGCGCATTTGACGTGCCAGTGATTGTGGAACGGCTCCGCCACATCCAGTTTGAAGCTCGGCGGGGTGGAGGCCATGATCGAGCCCTCTCCCTGCATCCGGTAGACGTCTTCGGCGATCGTCAGCGCTTCCTTCGCACTCAGTAGATCGACCGTATCGGCATAGGGGACGAACAACACGCCTTCTTCTTCGCTCATTTTCTTTACCTCAATCGAGAATACCGATGGCTTCGATTTCCAGGATCAGTTCGGGCCTGACCATGGAGTCGACCACGACGGTCGTTGCTGCGGGGTAGGGTTCGGCAAAAAACTTCGGACGCCATTCGAGGATGGCCGGGAATTGGTCAAGATCGGTCAGGAAGATATTGATCTTCACGATATCCGACATATCGCCGCCGGCGGCCTCGATCGCCTGTTTCAGGTAGCCGAACACGCGCTCCGCATGGGCATGCGGGTCGAGGTTTCCGGCGGCGGCTTCCCCGTCCGCCGTCTGGCCGGAAATAAACACCATCTTGCCCTTGCGGACGACATGGCTGAATTGACCCGGTTCCGGCAGGCCGGGTACGTCAATGACTTCAAATCCCATGCGTCAAAACTCCAATGAGTTATCATCACTGTCAACGGGAGGAAGATGATGAAATTTCATAAATCAACACTGGAGGGCGCGCCGACGCGCGGCCTTGAACTGGGGCGCGGCACAATCCGTGACCTTGTCGGGCCCGCCATCGGAGCGGTGAATGTCGATGTGCATGTGAACGCTATCGATGTTGGCGCGGGACGCGGCGAAATACACTATCACGCGAGGGCGGAGAATGTGTACATCGTGCTCGACGGGTTGCTGGAGGTGTGTATCGAGGGCGGTGAGCGCCATGTTCTGTCCCCGGGGGAAACAGGCTTTATTCCGGCCGGCGTTGTTCACACGGCTGCGAATGCGGGCACGGAAAAGCCGGTGCGCATTATTGAGATTTACGCACCGGCCGGTCCGGATTTCCATGAGGTCGATGGCTGGCCCGGTGGGGTGGAGCCGCCAGAGGGATAATGCCTATTCGTAGGCCCCCATCTCCCGCGCTTCGATGTGATTTTCACTCACGATCACCTTGCGGCATTCGCTCGGCGTGTAGAATTTGAAGTTGATCACGGCCTTGTCGCGATTGATTCGCAGCTTGATGTGATGCGTGTCGTCGCCGATATGGCGGGTCATACGCCGCGCTTCCTCGTCCAGTCGTGCGGGTCCATGAAAATCTGTTCGGTTTCGCCGGCTTCGACCATCTCACCCAGATGAAAGAACGCGGTGCGCTGGGCGATGCGGGCAGCCTGCTGCATGTTATGCGTGATGATCACGATGGCGTATTCCTCGCGCAGCTCATCAATCAGGTCCTCCACATGGGCCGTGGCGATGGGATCTAGCGCCGAGCAGGGCTCATCCATCAGAATGACTTTGGGGTCGGTGGCGATGGCGCGGGCGATGCACAACCGTTGTTGCTGCCCGCCCGAGAGGTCGGTTCCCGGCATATCCATTCGGTCTTTGACCTCATCCCACATGCCGGCGCGTTTGAGGGACGTTTCCACGATTTCATCGCGGTCGTCCCTGGAATCAACCATACCCTGGATGCTGGGGCCGTAGATCACGTTCTTGTAGATCGATGACGAGAATGGGTTGGGTTTCTGCGCAACCCAGCCGAAGCGGCGCCGCAGGTGGACGGGGTCCGCGCCTTTCTCATAAATATCGTGGTCGTCGAGGGTGATCAGCCCTTCAATCCGGACACCGGGGATAATGTCATTCGTCCGGTTCAGACAGCGCAGCAATGTCGTTTTGCCGCAGCCGGACGGGCCGATAAACGCCGTGACCTCATTGTCATAGATATCCAGATTGACATCATAAAGAGCCTGATTATCGCCATACCAGAAATCGACATGCTCCACCTTCATCTTCACGTTGGCGCCATCGACATGATGATGCGCCGTAAAGTGGAGCGACTGATCCAGCAATGAGTTGGTCACGTTTTCCCCGCAAGAATCTTTACCGGAATGCAGGATTCCGCGAATGCACCGCGGTTACCTGAACCTAGGTCAAGAAAACTATGAAGGTTTGTTGAAATTTATGTGACGCCGCAGCGGGCGCGATCCGGATTATCCCGATCCGATATCGTCGCCATCGACCACAAAATCAAACGCCTTGCCCGCCGGGGTGTATATCTCGAATATCTCAAACGGTACGGAATCAGACGCGTTTTGCAGCGAATGTTTCTGTCCCGCGGGGATATAGATCACATCATCCTTGCGGATAATATGTTCGACGCCTTCAACGATCAGCCGGCCCTCGCCTGACCGGACGATATAGACGTTGTCCGCTTCGGTGTGGGAATGGTAATGCCCGCCCGGCTCGCCGGGCGCCAGGCAGTTCAGATGCACATCCACCTTTTCCGCCCCGCATTCCGCGTTAATCAGGCGGACTTGCTCGCCCCTGTCCCTCTTCATCGGGTTGGTGGGGCAGTCATTCAGATGCAGCAGGCGAAATTCCGGCATGACGCGGGCCGCCTCAGTCCTGACGGCCCGGCTGGGAGAACAGCAGCGATTTGATGATCAGCGGCACCACATGGGTCGTTTCCATCTGCTCGCCGATATCGATGAAGTCGAAATCGTTGAGCTGCACGTTATCGACGGAAATCACTTCGCCCTTCACGCCAAGTTCCTTTGTCAGGATATTGCCGAGGGTGCGGCCCGCATCGCCATCCATGACGACGATCAGGGGGATATCCGTATTGGCGACTGTCTTCGGCAGGCCTTCGCAGATGCCGGAGGCGAGTTCATGAAGACGAGCATGCAGAGGATCGCCGCCCCAGCGGAAGGCGACCGCCAGGTTCATCTCGCCGTCGGTCATGTCGAGCCGCACCATTGCGCGGGAAATCGCGTCGGAAATATCTTTCTTCGTGAATTCTCCGGTGACGTCGCAATCGAGATAGGCGACCGGGACGTTGCGGATCGGCAGCCGTTCCGGATCGGAAATGAAAATCGTATTGCCGCTGACCTGAACGGTGAATTGCGAGGCGCCGACGACTGTGGCCCGGATCCCGGCCCCCGGATCGTAGACTTTCTTGTCGATCCGTTTGTGGCCCAGCGCGTGGCGGATTTCGTGCGCCAGAGATTTGCCGAGGTCGCCCCGGTCCTGTTCTTCCCGGCCATAGACGAATTCGGAGACGCCGCCGGAGAAGGTGATGGCGTCGATTTCCGGCGTCTTCGGCAGATGATCGGTCAGACGGAGCGCCTCGCAAAGCGTATCTCCGTCGGCCTCGCGGTTAGCATAGGAAACGAGAACCTGAACCATGCGGTTGACGATCTTCTTGCGGTCTTCATCGGGCAGCGCTTCGCCCAGTTTCAGCGTGACGCCGACATCCTCGGCGACCTGTTCGGCGGGGCCTTCGATGCGAACCATCTTGCCGTCATCGTCAAAGGCGATCAGGCGGCCACCGACGGCAAAGGCGCTGGTCGCGCTGAGTTTGCCGTTTTCGCAGAGGGCGAGCTTCACCGTGCCGCCCCCCACATCGATATTGAGAACGGTAATGTTTTCCTGACGCGACAGCGCCACGGCGCCGGAGCCGTTCGCCGCCATCAGCGATTCCAGATGGTGCCCCGCGGAGGCGCAAACGAACTTACCGGATTTATCGGCGAACAGGTCGGCGATGGCGCGGGCGTTCGTGCGTTTGAGCGCTTCGCCGGTGAGGATGACCGCGCCGGTATCGATGTTTTCCGGCTCCAGCCCGGCTTCCTTATAGGCATTGCCGAAGAATTCGGAGAGCTCTTCGGCATCAATCGTGTAGTCGGGCCGGTAGGGAGTCAGCAAGATCGGAGAACGCCAGATTACTTCCCGGTTGACGACAACGAACCGGCTGGAGAGCCCTTCCATCAGCCGTTGCAGATGAACCTTCGAAAACATCAGGTGCGAGGTCGAGGAACCGACATCGACGCCGACCGTCGTCAATTCCACATTGTCCTGTTCCCAGATTGCTTCGGCGAGTTCCGCCTGTTCTTCCGGGCTCATATGCAAATGTTCAAAACCGAGATCGTGCACGTCCATTTCCTCTTTTTCGCCTCTTCTTATAAAGAACGGCGGATTTTTATAACCCGCCGTTCAGGGCCGCCATGGCGGCATTAACCGTCAGTCCTGCGGAAAGGGCAGGTGGCTGAATTTTTCCCTGATCTCTTTGCGGAGCTCACTGCTGACATCGACGACCGGCGGGAATACACCCTTTAAGAGCTGATCGTAGGGGATGCAGGCATCAATCAGGATGCGATTGTTGAAATTGCCCGGCAGGTAAAGCGGGTCGCGCTTGGATGCCCAGGCCTTCAAAATAATGTCCACATCCGTGTCGGGATCGAACCGGGTCGACATGGCCCAAAGCACCTGGTCCAGGTCGCTGGCATCAATGTCTTCATCGACGACAACTGTCCATTTGCCGGCATAGGCGCCGCCCTGGCAGCTCGACGCGACATGCAGCACGTTCCGCGCATGACCGGGATAGCGTTGCTTGATCTGGATGGCTGTAAAGCGCGTTGCGGGACCGCCTTCATGGTTCCAGACGCCGAGAATATCGGGCAGGCCGCAGGCTTCCAGCGAGCGCCAGATCTCAGCCGATCCGGCGATGCCTTTCAGCAGGCCGGTTTCATCGACCGGTTTGTGCTGCGGCGCGCAGGTGATGATCGGATCGTTGCGATGCAGAATGGTCTTGATTTCCACATAGGGGCGCGGCACGGAATCGTCCGAATAATACCCCATCCATTCGCCAAATGGCCCTTCTTCCTTGACATTGCCGGGGCGGGCGACGCCTTCGATGACGATTTCCGCGTCGGCCGGAATCGGGAAGCCGGTATAGGGGCCTTTGATGCATTCGATCGGTTCGCCGCGCAGGCCGCCCGCGAAATCCAGTTCACAGACGCCTTCCGGCAGCGGGCTGGAGGCCAGCATGTAAAGCAGCGGGTCCTGACCGACCAGAATGGCGAATTTGCACTCTTCGCCGCGTTCGAAATACTTGTCGCGGTGAATTCGGCCGTGTTTGCCCTCGGTAATCTGGCAGCCGATCGTCTTTGCGTCATAGACCTGGTTGCGATAGGTCCCGAGATTGAACGAGCCGTTATCCGGGTCCTGGGTGATGACGCAATTCGCGGTGCCGATATAGCGCGCCTTATCCTGCTCGTGATGGCGTGGTACCGGGAATTTCAGCACGTCGATATCATCGCCGGTCAACACGTTTTCCAGAACGGGACCGGTCTCCACAACCTTCGGCGGGATCAGCTCCATATTCTGCATGCGGTCGTAATAGCGCTGGACAATATCGGCCTTGCGTTCATGTTCCAACGGCAGGCCAAGGGTCAGCGCCACGCGCTTGATAGAGGAAAGCGAGCCGTAAAGAGTCCGGTATCCGGGCTCATATCCCGGAACATTGTCGAACAGAATGGCGGGCGCATTACCGCGGCTTTTCTCCGTCAGCATCTGGGTAATGCTGCCCATTTCGGCGTCCCAGCTGGCGTTGTCGACACGGAGCAGTTCCCCGAGGCCATCGACCTGTTCGATCCAGTCCCTGAGGCCGCGATAGCCGGCCTCATCGTTGATGAGTGATGCGCTGCGTGCGTCGTCCATATTTTCCTCCCGAAAAACGGCCGGTTCGCCGGATTTCGACCAAAAGCCTCAATTAGTCGTGTTCGAATGAGCCACCCTTATATCATCGGGGTTGGCGCGGGAAAACCCGTCCCATTCTGTCTGCCGGCGGTTTGACAGGCGCTAGTTCCGCTGGTTCAATTCGCCGCCAATTTCAGGGAGAAAGAATATGAGACTTCAAGACAAGGTCGCCATTGTTACAGGGGCGGGCCGCAATATCGGTGAGCAGACGGCTCTGCTTTTCGCCGAGGAAGGCGCCAAGGTCGCCGTTGTCGATATGGATGAGGAACGCGGCAAGCGCACGGCCGACACGGTCAACCAGGCGCATGACGGCGCTGCCGTTTACATTTCGGCCGATGTTTCGAACGAACAATCGGTCAAGGATATGATCGCGGCAACGGTCGATGCGTTCGGCCGCCTGGATATCCTGGTCAACAATGTCGCTATTTCGGATAACAAGACAGTTTTCGAATGTACGCTGGATGATTTCAACAGAATTCTGGCGGTGACGTTGACCAGCCAGTTCCTGACGAGCAAATACGCCGCCGAGCAGATGATTTCCCAGGGAGATGGTGGAGCGATCGTCAATATCGGCTCGACCTCCGGCTTCCAGGGGCGCGACAGCGCAATTGCCTATGCCGCGGCAAAGGGCGGTGTAGCCAATCTGATGCGGGGGCTCGCCGTGCAGCTTGCGCCCAGCAAGATCCGCGTCAATTCGGTGGTACCCAACAAGATCGGATCACCGGTCGGGCAGGAAGAATTCGACCCGACGCGCCCGGTGCCGAACCTGGCGGGCCGCGCGGGTGAACCGCGTGAGCTGGCGCAGGCGGTGCTGTTCCTGGCGAGCGATGAAGCCAATTTCATCTATGGTGAAAATCTGGTCGTCGATGGCGGTTTTAGCGCGATGATGTAATTCGCAATCTTCCGTGAATGAAAAAGGGCGCCTCTTGGCGCCCTTTTTTTTGCTGGTTGGTGTGCCCGGCTACACAAAGAAGCTTGGCAACCAGTCCGGTTCGTACCAAAGCACCGGCACGATTTCATTGAACATGCCGAGCAGGAAGGCGACTGTGCCGATCAGATAAAGCACGATGATTTTCCAGCTATATTTACCCCAGAAAACCAGGTAAAGCAGGACGAACAGCACCAGCGTCGGGAACTGACCGATCACCATGGTCAGGAAGAAGATGCCGAGCATCCAGCTCATGAAATACATGCTCTTCCAGAAATAGCCGGGATCCACGCCAACAACGTCGGGCGCTGCTGTTCCGGCCTTCATTGCTTTCAGCCCCTTCCAGTCGGTCAGCAACGCGCCGGCCGCCAAAAGGAAGCCGAGGATGGATACCGAATGCGGGAACAGTTTTGAGGAGAAAGCCCAAGGGATGGCCTCGTAATAGGTGTAGGCGAAGAGCGCCATCAGGATCGCGGCGATGGGCCACGAAGCCGGTGGACAATCTTTCCCGCCTTCTTCGGCAACTTGCATCGCGGATTCGATATCTTTGGGCGCGTCCTCTGATCTTGCGGCAGCGGCCTCCCGCTTCTTTCTCCGCTGCTTCCGTACTGTGCTGACGATCGTCAGCAGAGTGAGGACGATGATAATGATCACGATCGGACGGTAGAAGGAATCCCATCCATGGGTCTGCATGGAGATACCCAGCGATTCTTCCATGATCTTGCCGAGCACGAAGCCCAGTACGATGGGGGGTCTTGGCCAGCCTCCCAGCTTCATGAAATAGCCGATAAAGCCAAAGACCAGCAGCACGATCCAGTTGCCGAGCGTGCCGTTTCCGACCCAGGCACCCATAAAGACGACGATAATAATCGTCGGCACGATAATGTGGCCCTGGATATAGGTGATCTTGGATACCTGACTGCCCCAGACCAGCAGGATCGCCGCGCCGGCGACATTCGCTATGACCAAGGTCCAGATCAGGGTGAAGGTGATGTTGAGTTTTTCAGTGAGGATTTGCGGTCCGGGTTCCAGCCCCTGGATGAAAAAGGCACTCAACAAGATCGCCATTGAGGCGCTGCCCGGAATGGCGAAAGCGATGGTCGGCAGCAATGCACCACCTTTCATCGCGTTATTGGCGGCTTCCGGCGCTATTACGCCGCGTACATCGCCCTTGCCGAAATTCTCGTTATTTTTTTCGGATTGCGCCGCATGCCCGTAGGCGACCCAGTCGACGATGGACCCGCCCAGCCCCGGCAGCATGCCGATATAGACGCCAATTACCGTACAGCGGAGCGCCAGCCACCAATGTTTCGCGGCATCCTTCATGCCGTTGAGGATACCGCCGGTTTCCACCTCTTCGCGCTTGACGCGCGAAATTGACGTGTTTCTGACGGCAAGTTCGAGCACTTCCGGGATGGCGAATAGCCCCAGCACATAGGGGACGATCGGAATTCCTTCCAGCAGGAAATTCTGATCAAACCAGTAACGCCGGACACCACCGAATTCGGCGAACCCGACCGTTGCAAGGATGAGGCCGAAACAGGCGGCCGCCGTTCCCTTGAAGATCGATTTTCCGCTCAAGGACGCGACCATGGTCAGGCCGAGCACCGCGAGGGCGAAAAATTCCGGTTCGGAGAACGACAGAATAAGCGGACGGACGATGGGGATCGACAAAGCGAGGAAAATGGCCCCGAGTACACCGCCGAACATTGAAACTGTATAGGCGGCACCGAGGGCGCGCGAGGCTTCGCCCTTTTGCGCCATGGGGTAGCCGTCAAGGATAGTCGCCTGCGACGCCGCGGTTCCGGGTATGCCGAGGAGGACCGAGGCCAGTGTGTCCGCTGTTGTGGTCACCGCGTACATGCCGAGGATAAAGGCGAAGGCGATTTGCGGTTCCATCCCGAAGGTAAAGGGCAGGATGATCGCCATCCCGACAAGTCCACCAAGACCCGGCACCGCGCCGAAGAACATACCGATTGCGACACCCAGCAGCATATAGCCCGGCGCCGGCCACACCAGAACGAGCCTCAGCCCGTCAAGCGCCGCTTCCATAAAGGTCATGGCGGTCTACCCCAGAAAAGATTTAGAGAGAGCAGGGGGCGTCCCGATGAGACGCCCCCATACCTGTCAGTTTACGCCGGCGGATTAACCCTTGGCGGCGTTCGCGTAGTCGAGCAGGAATTTCTGCAAATCGGCCGGCACGTTGACCAGCGTCTTGACGTATTCCTGCGCATCCTTTCCGGATTTTCCGACAAATTCGCTGGCATTGACCTTTTTGTATTCGGCCAGGAATTCCTTGTCCTTGACGGTTTTGTCCCAGGCAGCGCGCATGATATCGACGGCCTGTTTGGTTGTCCCCTTCTTGAAGACAAGAATGCGCAGCATTTCACGCGTGCCGCCAATGGTCCGGAGTGCGTTCCAGATCATCTTGGGCGGGCGTTTGCCCTTGCCGAACTTGTGTTCATAGACTTCCTGCAGGGACGGGATGTCCTTGGCGACAGATGGCGAATGCAGAACCGAATTATTCGGCCCCGGTGTGCCGATATGCCACATCGGGATCGAAATGCCCGGTTTGATCAGCTGCTTATGTACGCGGCCATAGAAGCCCGCGAGAGAATCAGCCGTGCAATCCAGTTCATTTTTCAGGATCGCCGCGCGGATCTGGCCGCCCGACTTGTAGCCGGTGACGTGCTTCAGCGGAATCTGCAGTGCGTCAAAGAAGAGACGAGTGCGGAGATCCTTGGAGCTCGTCGGGCCGTGACCGCCGGTGCGGATCGGGTGCTTGGTGTCAACCAGGTCTTTCCAGGTCTTCAGTTTTTTGCCCGGGATCGCATCGACACGGCAGTGCGAAATCGTCTGCTGGCCGATCGCGCCCACATAGGTGAAGCCCGCCAGGTCAGCCCGCAATTCCGGCGCCTTCATGACCTGCGCCATAATCGGGATGGTGAACACACCCATCATGCTTCCGTTGGTCTTCCCGGCCTCTGCCAGGAAGTTCGCGCCGACCGCGCCGCCGGCGCCGGAGACGTGACGGAAGATCAACCGCGGTTTCCCGGGGATATATTTGGCCATATGGCGCATCACCATACGGCCCTGAATGTCGGTATTACCGCCGGCACCGTAATTGATGATGATATTGACCCGCTTGCCCTTGTAAAACTGGGCGTCTGCGGGAACAGCCAGACCGAACGCGGCAATCGCGCCGGCCAGAACTGCAAAGCTCGAAGATTTCAAGAACTTCATTGAGCGAACCTCCCTATGCTCTCTGTTGCCTCTTTACCGCCCCGCTAACCGGCGCGGTTTGTTCTTATTCCGCCAGGATTTTTTGTGGCGGCGTTATTAATGAAAAAAGGCTACGTCATGGATTGGGGCCATGCAAGGGCCGTTTGCAACCTCATTTCATCAGATGGCGGCGCAATCCTAGAATACGACTTCCGGTGCTGCCGGATCGCCATGCATGCATTGACGCATCAAAGGCGAAGGCGCGCCGGCCGTGCCCCAAATATCGTTTTTCTTGCGTCGCTCCGCCCATTCTTCGGGTGTGCCGGTCTTGTAGCTGTCATCCACCTGCTCGACCTCTGCCGTGTATTCGACAACCAGCCCGTTCGGTTCGCGGAAATATGAAAAGATATTATTGCCGGGACCATGTCGTCCGACGCCCCAGTCAATCTCAAACCCCTTGTGCCGCATCCGGCCGACACCGGCCATCAAGGAATCGAAATCGGGCATCTCAAAGGCGGTGTGGTTGAGACACGGCCCGCCCGCCTTGGCAATCGCAATACTGTGGTGATCGGGGTTGCAACGGATGAAATGCATGATGTCGGTCCGGTCGCTCACCTTGAATCCCAGCGCGTCGCAAAACCACTCGGACTGTTCCGGCACCTTCGCGGAATTGAGCACGACATGGCTTAGCTTGAACGGGCGGTCATCCGCCATCGACGCATCACCATGTTGTTCGACATCCGAGCTGATGCCGTATTCAATCCCGTCCGGATCGTGAAAGGAAAAACCGTAGCCGCCGCCCGGGGTCGTCAGGCTGGCGGGAGCACCCGCAATATCGATCCCCAGCCCGGACAGCCGGTTGTGGATTGCATCCACCGCGCCCTTGTCGGCGGCGGCGAAATTGACCTTCTTCACGCCGGCCTTCGCGCCGTCATGAAGAACGACACAATGATGTTCCGCGCCCGTCGCCCGGAAATAATGCGCGTCATCTTCCCGCGCCACCGGCGCTATTTTCCAGCACTCTTCATAGAACCGCGCGGTTCTTTTGAGATCGGGAACCGTAAATTCGATACTGCGTAATCCGTTGACGGCGGCGACGGCCATGGTTTTCTCCCTGAATAAAATTCCCTTTCGGTCATGCTAGGGTGCGATGCCCGTGTTTCCAAGACCGTCCTGGATTTTCCGCCAAAAGATTTTGCGGTACCATCCCGGACGCTGCCGTACCGGCATAGAATATTAATGAACAACAAGCAGTTTTTCGAAAGGGAGAAGAGATGAAGCTCTGCCGCTATAACGACGACCGCCTCGGTGTGGTGATCAATGAAATGATTCACGACGTCACCGATATCCAGAATGATGTCCGTTCTCAGGCGCGCTACGACATGAAGGGAGATCCGGTTATCGCGGCGCTCGATGATATTCGCGGGCGGCTGGAAGAAGCCGCCGGTAAGGTGGCGGGTGTGCCGCGTGCCGATGTGGCATTGCTGCCGCCGGTCGCGCGTCCCGGAAAGATCATGGCCGCGCCGATCAATTATCAGGCCCATATCGAGGAAATGGCCGCCCAGCCCCATGTGACGGGTGAGACCCATGGGGCAAAACGGCCTTCGGGGATTCAGAACCAGGGGATTTTTCTGAAATCCAATACCGCCGTTATCGGC
>Ga0181587_10002001_pt1 | contig 17048 bp, 9 predicted proteins | sample 071ome_27_FD_132463 | JGI IMG/M metagenome (GOLD analysis project Ga0181587, IMG submission 132463) | Coastal salt marsh microbial communities from the Groves Creek Marsh, Skidaway Island, Georgia - 071409AT metaG (megahit assembly) | ecosystem: Environmental > Aquatic > Marine > Intertidal zone...
CTGTGCCTGATGGGCGCAACCATATTTTTCTTTGCCGCCATCCGCACCATCCCGCTCGCTGACGCCATCGCGTTGATCTTTTTTGACGCCGTCATCATCGTCATCCTCTCGGCCGTGCTCCTGAAAGAAAGGGTGCCGCCCGGAAGACTCATCGCTGCCATGATTGGCCTGGGTGGGGTATTGCTGATTGTCCAGCCGGGATTCGGCAACTTTCAATGGGAAAGCCTGTTCGCACTCGCTGCCGCATTCTTTTTTGCGCTGTACTTTCTTTCAACCCGGCATCTCAGCGGCAACACCCCGCCGCTCGTCATGCTGGCATGGCAGGGTGTCGGCGGTTTTGTCGTAATGAGCGTCCTGGTTCCTTTTATCTGGGTGACGCCCACGCCCATGGACTTTGCAATGATGATCGCGCTCGGCTTCATCGGTGCCAGCGGTCACCTGCTCCTGATTCGCGCCTTCCACTATGCCGAGGCTTCTTTGCTGGCGCCCTTTCTGTATACGGAAATCGTCATGCAGGTGCTGCTCGGCTATTGGTTGTTCGGCGATATTCCAAACCGGTGGGCCGTCGCCGGTATCACACTCATTATCGGTGTCGGCATCTACCTGTCACTCAGTCCCGGCAAGAGACAAAACGCCTGACAAGTTTCCGGCAGGCCCTCTCAAGGTGCCGTCAACGGCACGCAAAGATAATGACCGAACTCCAAAGCGAGGTCACAACTGACCCGCGCGTGGACCCGGCCCTGGCGGTCAAGAAAGCGCTGGTGATCCGACACAGGGAAAATACCGTCGTGCCAGATACCCGGATGGATATAAAGACCCCGGCTGCCGTCACACCAAAAAGCAATCACCTGTTCCACGGCAAGATCATCTCCCGGTAACGCGACCGGCACCACGAAGGGGCTCTTGTCTTTGGGAAAAAATAACTGGCCGCCATCCGGATGGTAGTTGAGGTGCCACAACACCACCCTTTCGCGGCTGGCCGTCTGCCGATCGGTGCGAGAAGCCGCAGGGTCGGTGGTCGACCAGCCCAGCACGTAGTGACCTGACACGGCGTCGTTTCTCCCAAAAAGGACATCCCCCTGCCATTCACCGTGGAATGTGCCCTCCACCCAGCCTGCCTCATCGCCGCTGTCTTCATCCACCTGCCGCCACCCGGTGGCTGGCCAGCGGACAATCTCGATCTCAATATCATCGGGATGCTCTACCAGCGCGCCATAACCCTGCACGCTCTCATCCGTGGCAACGATCAGCGGCACATCATGCAGCGGCAACGCCGGCTTGTCCGACGGGTCAAAAAGATATTGGGGAGCGGGTGCCGCCATCGCCTCAGCGCCTGCGGCGGCGTCGGTGCCAACGCCCGCCGGTTCGGGCGGGCGCCAACAGGCGCACATGCGGATATTTAAAAAGCGGTATCAACACTACCCCTGCGACAAAGCCCCCGATGTGGGCGAACCAGGCGACTCCCGGACCATCACCGGCCGCCAATGAACTGAAGATCTGCAAACCGAACCATATCATCAACACGATACCGGCTTTAAGTGACATCGTGTGGATATAAAAACCTATCGGAATCGCCACCAGCACCCTGGCATGGGGAAAAAGGAGCAGATACGCGCCCAACACCCCCGAGATCGCGCCGCTCGCGCCAATCATCGGAATAGTCGACTCCGGATCGGGCAGCGCTTGCGCAAACACGGCCGCGACTCCGCAAATCAGATAAAAGACAATAAACCGGCCGTGTCCCATGGCATCTTCGATGTTGTTGCCAAAAATCCACAGGTACAGCATGTTGCCGCCCAGATGCATGAATCCGCCGTGCAGAAACATTGACGTAAACGGCGTCAGCATCGGGTCCACCCATTCGAGGTGCGATACCAGCCGCGCGTGGTCCAGGATCACGGCAGGAATGACCCCCAGCGCGTAGATGGCGGCCTCCTGTCGCGGGCCCAGTGACAACTGCCAGAGAAAAGCCATGACACAAAGGCCGATCAGGGCAATCGTCACCACCGGCGTGATACGAGTGGGGTTGTCGTCGTGCAGAGGAATCATCAGAAAAACATTACACCGCTGACCCGGTGATCGGAAACAGGCGCTTCAATATGGGGGGTGCAAGAATGCAAGATGCGATAGGCAAAGTGGGAGTCCGCTGAATCTAAAGCCAACCCACCCAGTCCGCCAGCAGGTAGCCAAGGCTTAACACAGACAACCCGCTACCCCAGAAGATCATCCAGCGCTGGCGCAACCGCTTTGCGAGAAAGGTCAGCAGGATGCCAACCCCAAGTCCATACAGCGCCGTCAGCAGCATCATGTCGTCGGTGACGGTCGGCGCACCTGGCATCTCGCCAATACGATATCTTGTCAGGGACATCAATCCTCGCTCCGTTATGGACGGACTGCGCGTTGCCGATCTTGGAGCGCTCCATTCAATCGCACCATGGCGTGCTTTCCCTCAGTCCCAGAAGCGAAACGAGCTTCCGGTCTAACCTGTTTCAGACGTCCGAAACCGCTCGCGCATAGACTGCACGACGAAAAACAGCGCTGGGATCATGACAACGCCCAGCAGCGTGGCAGCCGCCATCCCGCCAAAAACCGCGATACCGATCGAAACGCGGCTGGCTGCACCCGCGCCACTGGCAAGCACCAAGGGCATCACGCCGAGAATAAACGAGATCGCAGTCATGATCACCGCACGAAACCGCAACTCGGCACCTTGCATAGTAGCCTCAAAAAGGGGCTTCCCCTCGTCTCGCAGTTGCTTGGCGAACTCTACGATCAGGATCGCGTTCTTGGCCGCCAAACCGATCAGCATGATCAGCCCCACTTGGGTGTAAAGATTCACCGGCAGGCCAACCGTGCCTACCGCCGCCAGTGCCCCCAGCAAAGCAACCGGCACCGAAAGCAGCACGCTGGCGGGGATCGCCCAACTTTCGTACTGGGCCACCAGAAACAGATAAACGAATATCAGTGACAGGATGATGATGATGCTGGTTTGGCCTGCTGCCTTGATCTCCTGATAAGACATGCCGGTCCACTCAAACGCCATGTTCTCGCTGAGCTGGCCACGTGCGACACGTTCCATCGCCGCGATCGCGTCTCCAGAGGTTTTCCCAGCGGCAGCGTTGCCGCTTATCGTGGCAGAGCGAAAAAGGTTATAGCGATTGATCATATCCGGACCGATTGCAGGCGCTACGCGGATAACTGCCGAAAGCGGCACCATCTCTCCTGATAGATTCCGCACGAACAGTTTTCCAATGTCTTCGGGGTCATTTCGGAAATCGGCCTCTGCCTGAACCATCACACGATACACCCGCCCGGAACGATTGAAATCGTTGACATAGAGGCCCCCCAGTTGCGTTTGAAGGGTCGAGAAAATCTCATTAAGCGGAACCCCAAGGGCCTTGGCCTTCTCACGTTCAATATCGAGCCATATTCGTGGTGTGGAAGCCGAGAAACTGGAAAAGATTCCCGTCAAATCCGGATCCTGATTGGCCGCAACAATGAGTCCGTTTAATGCGGACTCAAGATCTGCAACATCGCCTCCTCCAGTATCCTGCAGGACGAACTCAAAACCAGAACTGGATCCGAGCCCCGGTATCGGCGGCGGCACAAACGGAATTATCCTGGCATCGCTGTTGCGTGCCGAGATCGCTTGTAGTTTATTGAGGATCGTTCTTAATGAGAGCTCAGGCGTTTGGCGGTTGTCCCAGTGATCCAGTATGCCAATCACGAAAGCCGCATTTGAGGACATGGAACCGCTCAGCATGCTGAATCCGGCAACCGACATCACATCCGTTACGCCTGGCACTTCCAGCAGTTCGTTCTCAACGTTCATCAAAACTGCTTCGGTACGGTTTAAAGAGGCACCGTCAGGCAGTCGCAGATCGACCATGAATGCCCCCTGGTCCTCATAGGGTAGAAATCCTGTCGGTAGATTACTGAACAAATAACCCATACCCACAACGATTCCTGTCAGCAGCGCCACAAAAACTGTCACGCGCCTTACCAGGACTGCCGCTGCTTTCGTATAGCCCTGCGTTACCTTGAGAAACAAACGGTTAAAGGCCTGATACCAACGCGGTTCCTTGCCCAGCGGTTTCAACAGAACAGCACAAAGCGCGGGACTGAGCGTCAGGGCGTTGATGGAGGAAATAGCCACTGCTGCCGAAATGGTTACGGCGAACTGCCTGAACAGCTCACCCGTGATTCCCGGAATCATCGCTACCGGAACGAAGACGGCAAGCAACACGAGTGTTGTCGCCACCACCGGCCCGGAGACCTCACGCATCGCGAGGCGAGTCGCCTCAACCGGCGCTTTGCCTTCAGCGATGTGCCGCTGCGTGTTTTCAACCACCACAATGGCATCGTCCACTACGATCCCAATCGCGAGGATCAGGGCGAAAAGCACAATAGTGTTAATCGAGAATCCGAACATCAGCAAAACGGCAAAGGTCCCTATGAGAGAGACCGGGACCGCAATACCCGGTACCAGAGTTGCCCGCCAGTCCCCCAGGAACACAAAGACCACGAGAACAACCAGAGCAATCGCCTGAAAGAGCGTCACGATCACTTCTCGAATCGAGATCCGCACATAACGGGTCGTGTCGTAGAGGACACTGTGGCGCATATCCTGAGGAAAGCGCTCAGCAAGGCCATCCAATTGCTCACGGACCTGCTTTGCGACCTCAAGCGCGTTGGCATCGGGCAACTGGTAAATCCCCATTACCACAGCCGGATTTCCGTTGAGCCGTCCATAGGAACTATAGGACTGCGCTCCCAGTTCGACCCGGGCAACGTCGCCGAGGCGAACGCGGGAACCATCACGATTAACCCGGATCATCACGTCCTCGAACTCTTTTACCTCGGTCAGCCGTCCGCGCGTTACTACGGTATAGGTGAAAACCTGATCACGGGCGACTGGCGGCCCGCCTATTTGTCCGGCAGGTACCTGAACGTTCTGCTCCTTCAGAGCATTGGCGATGTCTGTCGCCGTGATGCCCAAGCTTGCCATCCGCTGAGGCTCAAGCCAGACCCGCATACCCCAGATCAATTCGCCGAAGATGTTCACTTCTCCCACACCGGGTACCCTGGCCAACGCGTCCCGAATATTGACCGCGGCATAGTTGGATAGGGTTACCCCGTCGTGTGTTCCTTCGGGAGATTCGAGATTGACGACCATCACCATATCCGTCGAGGTCTTTCGGGTAATCACGCCTTGGCGTGCCACTTCCTCCGGCAGTTTGGCCGTGGCGGTCGCAACACGGTTCTGGACGTTCACCGATGCCAAATCCGCATCCGTGCCGACTTTAAAAGTCACCGTGATAACGAGAGAACCATCGTTGGCCGCTTTGGATTGAAGATAAATCATGTCCTCAACCCCATTGATCGCCTCTTCAAGAGGAACAGCAACCGTCTCCTCCACAATTTCCGCGCTGGCGCCGGGATAGAACGCCGTCACTTTCACGGTAGGCGGAGTAATCTGCGGAAATTGTGCGACCGGTAAAGCATTCACCGATAACAAGCCGACTAAGGTGATAAAAATCGATATCACAAAAGCAAACTTCGGCCGGCGGATAAAGAACTGGCTGAACATGACGCCGCCTAGTCTTCAGCGGTAACGTCAACTGTCATACCCGGTCGCACTTTTTGCAGTCCCCGGATAACGACGCGCTCACCATTTTCGAGACCAGACTTCACGATAAAGGATGCGCCACTGCTGTCACCAATTTCTATGGCTCGTTGTTCAATACGACGGTCATCACCAACGACCAGAACAGAGCGCCCGGCCCCGCTGGCAAGTACTGCGTTTTGCGGTACGAGGAGTCCGGACCGTACCGATTCCCCGTCAAATTCCACGGTAACGAACTGGCCTGGCCTCAGTAATTTCAGAGGATTCGGAAACGAGGCCCTGAGCGTCAGCGTACCGGTGCCGGGATCAATCTCGTTGCCAATCAGCTCGAAATTGCCGACCTGATCGTAGTTGTCCCCATTGGACAGGCGCAGTCGGGGTTGTAATGGCGGTCGGCCGCCGTCCCCCTCACGGTTTGCAGCCTCACGGCGGAAGTTCAGGTACTCGACATCGCTGACCGTGAAGTGCACGTAAATGGGATCGAGCGCAATAATGGTCGCAAGCACCCCGGAGTCTGGTCCCACCAGATTACCGATGTTGACGTTGGTCTCGCCGATTACGCCCGCACTGGGGGCCAGAATCTGGGTGTACTGAAGATCGAGCTGGGCCCGCTGCAATGCAGCCTCGCTTGCTTTGAGGGCTGCGGCTGCGACCCGCGTTGTTGTTCTTGCCGAATCGGCCTCCTGATCGCTGACGGTTTGACTCAGCACCAGTTTTTCAATGCGCTTTTCGTTCGTCCTGGCCTCGCGGAGCCGAGCCTTGTCCGATTCAAACTGGGCTGTGGCCTGAACGACAGCCGCCTCATAATTATCTGTCTCAATTTGATAAAGCACATCCCCCGCGGCAACCGTTGCCCCTTCCTCAAAAAGCCTTTGCTCCAACGTACCTGTGACTCGGGCGCGCAGATCGACACGGGTCGTCGCGCTGGTTCGGCCGATGAATTCTCGATGAATTTCCAGAGGCGAATCTTTGACCGTGATGACCGATACGGCTGGCGGGGGCGTTTCGATTGGGCCCGGCGCTTCCGAGCACGCGGAGATGCCCACTGCGAAACAACACAAAACTAACCACTTTATCTTCATATCCATCTCTATCGTTGATTCGGCTTGATGAGAACGTCGCGACGGCTGCGACGCGACAGCCCTGGCGCGTTTGGTTCTTGATATCTCAATGATATCTTGATCAGCAGGCTCTCGTAGAAAGAAGTGCCGGGACAGCAGACTACCGGCTGCTGGATTGCAGACCGCCTCGATGGTTAACCTGACTCCTCGGGCGTCCAAGTCCCTCGGAGGCGCCTGGCAAGACCGGTCGGCCGCCGGGCGCTTCGCTCAATCGCAGCGCTCAGCACTTCGGGACTGCCCCAAACCTGAAGCGAGTCTTGCGCGCGGGTAGCGCCAGTGTAAACGAGCTCACGAGAAAGAATCGGCGACACTTTCTCGGGCAGGATAAGCGTCACGGCAGATGACTGTGAGCCCTGGGCCTTATGGACAGTAAAAGCAAACGCCGGCTGATACTCAGGCAATCGACTGAGACTGATTGCGCGAATCTCCCCCAGGGCATCCTGAAAAACCGCCTGCATACCGCCAGGATGATCGCGATCCGGTACCACGATGCCAATGTCTCCATTAAAGAGTCCCAACACTGAGTCGTTGCGCATGACGATCAATGGCATCCCCACAAATGCAGCACTGTCTGATGAGGATCTGGGTGCACGACGCAGGCCAGCCTGAATGCGCATATTGATATCGGCCACTCCCCGCGGGCCGTGGCGGTGAGCGCAAAGCACCATTGCCTCATCCCGCCTGGCGAGAAGAGTTTCAGCGGGCGCGCCTTCAAGTGCCAACCGCTCAAGGTCTGCAAAGTGTGGAATGACGCGGTCGGCGAGCAGCGTATCAATGCCGGACGTATCCGACATCGCAACGAACTCCAACTCCGCGGGGTCTGCGTTTTCAAGCAATGTCGTCACTTGAGAGATATCGCCCTCTCTCACCGCGCTCGCAAAGCCGCCCAGTGCGCTTGCTGATGAAAAACGCCAGTTGTGCCTGAGGGTGATGAGAGCCTCGGGCAGCGTCCCCTGATCCGCAGCGTGGCAGATATCACCAAGTACCGCGCCTGCCTCGACCGACGACAACTGATCCCGATCGCCCAAAAGAATCAGACGAGCCTCTTGCGGTATGGCATCAAACAGACTCGTCATCAGCGACAGGTCGACCATGGATGCCTCATCAAGAACCAAAAGATCGCAGGGCAGCGGGCGCGCAGCATCGTATCGGGGACGCTGGCCGGGTCTTACGCCCAGCAACCGATGAACGGTCACCGGCTGGGGGACCCGCTGCAGGGCTTCGGGCAGCATCTCTTCCGCATTCGCAAGCACCTCGCGCAGTCGGGCCGCGGCCTTGCCAGTCGGAGCGCAGAGCAGAATGCGTTCGGCACGTATCGAAGTCAGTTGCTGCACCAGGGCCAGAATACGTACGACGGTTGCCGTTTTGCCCGTACCAGGCCCACCGCTGATCACAAGCAGGTGCTGATCGACCGCCTTGGCGGCGGCAGCACGCTGATCGGCCGAACCCGGGTCATCAGAAAAGAATGTGTCCAGCCCTTCGGCAAGGGAGAGCGCATCAATCGCGTGACTCACCCGCCGGGCATGCCTGCCAATAGCCTCCGCCAACCGGCACTCAAGCGCATAGTAGCGATACAGATAGAGCCGCCCATCGTCCGTCAGCACGAGTGGCGACAGGCGCCCGCCATCACCCACCAGCGAACAACGCCGAAGCGCCTGCTGCCAGATTGAACAATCCGGCGCCAGCAGATCGCCATCTGAGTCTCCTTCCCATGCAGTGCTGCCCGCAATACTGGCGAGATCAATACAGACATCTCCCGCAAGAGCACGTTCAGCCGCAAGCGCACCCGCCAGCAGCACAGACGGATCCGCTTCGGGATCCTGTCTTTCCAGTAATCCGGCAAACTGCACGGCGGTCTCTGAAAGCGTGCCGGCACGGCTTGCCTTTTGCAGCGCGGTAATGACCCCGCTCATGCACGACCTCCCATCAGCGCATCAAGATCTTCAATCAGCAAATGTTGTGGTCTGTCAAAAAAGACGCCGCTGCCCGGATGGGCGGGATGCATGCCGCGCAGGAAAAGGTAAAACACCCCGCCAAAGTGTTGCTCGTAGCGGTAGTCCGATAATCGCGTCCCAAGCCACCTGTGCAGAGCAACGCTATAGATCAGGTACTGCAGGGTATACGCCGACTGGCGCATGGCGGTTTCAAGCGCCTTGCTGGTGTAGTCGGAAAAATCCGGGCCAAGATAGTTGGACTTGTAATCGGCGAGGAAAAACTTTCCGTCATGGACAAATACCAAATCAATAAAACCACGCATGAACCCCGTCAGGGCATCAAAACTGTTGCCATCGAGTGTGGTGTCGATCGCTGGATGCAGCCCTTTGGCATGCCGCGACAGGGCATCGCGCCATCGAAGACCATCGAGATCATTGACCGGGTAACAAAAGGCCATCTCATCCACCCGGTCACGCCGGGCGAGGCTCGCGAGTCGCAGACCCCGGTCATTGAGCGGGACGTCCAATACCTGCTGCAGCATGCGGGTGATCACAGGTCGCCAGTGATCCTCAAACCCATACTCGCCCAATACCTGGCCAACGATCTCATCGTGTCCCGTTGCTGACGCTTCGCGAAAATCAATCAGCTCAAAGATCCGGTGCAGGCAGGTACCCGCGCGCGCGCCGCGGGGAAACGAGAAGAAATCCTGCCCCCCTTCCACGGGGCCCCGTTGAACCTGACGATCATGGTCGGGCAGCGTGCTGTCGTGTCCCGTGGACAGTGAACTGAAACTGCCCATCTGCCAACTCCGACTGACGTGGCGCGACGGCTGTCGCGCTTTCAGCCTTCGCGGTTTTTCCTGACCCGCCTTCCCGACAGTCTCCATGGGCTCGGGCAGTCGCTGCATGCCGATGACGCCATCCGATGTCTTCGCGAGCGCCTGGAGCGTGTCACCCAGATCTTCATCCGACAGGGTTTTGAAATGATTCACCAGATGACCAGCCAGACCCGTGTCATCGGCTTTTTCGTCTTGTACAGGGCGGTGCAGCAGCCACGACAGTGCAGAAGTGGCGGCTCCGTTCACCGCGCCGTAAGTCAGATAACAGCGGCTTTGTGCCCGGGTCAGTGCGACATACAACAGTCTCAGATTCTCGGCGAGTTCCTCTTCTTCAGCACGCGCCCGGTGGGTCTTGAAATTCTCCGAACCAAAGTCCACCCAAAGACTGTCGTGGTCCGACGCATCATGGAAAAACACGCTCGCCGCCTGCTGGGATTTCAGCGTGCCCTCCCAGGCAAAGGGGACGAATACCACCGGATACTGCAGACCCTTGCTGGCATGCATTGTTACGATCCGTACACGGTTGTCGTCACTCTCCAGACGCAACAGAGTCGATTCTTCCGCTTCCAGGGGATCCTGGCGCATCGTGGAAAACCAGTTCAGTACGGCCGGGATGTCCGTATGACGGGAGGCGCCGGCAGCGACACATTCGGCCAGGTGCAAGAGATTGGTCAGGCGGCGCTCGCCATCAGCGAAGCGCGCCAGGCGCGGCAGCACCTCGCACTCACTCACCAACTCGCGAAACATCCGCATGAATCCGTTTTGCCGCCAACGCTCATGCCAACGATGAAAGCGGGCGAGCCAGACATCCCATTCCCCCGCATTCGTTTCAAGCACGAGCAACTGCGAGACATCCAAACCCATCAGGTCCGTAACCAGGGCGCTGCGCAAAACGGGCTCCCGGCGCGGTTGGGCCACCGCCTGAAGAAGGCGCTCAAGCTCCATTGCCTCGAAGGTGTCAAAGACGCTTTCGTGCCCCTGGCGCACGCTCGGAATCCCGGAGGCACTCAGCGCGTTCTGCACCGTGATGCCCTCAACATGATTGCGCACGAGCACCGCTATGTCCTGGGGACGAAGTCGCTCATCGCCCAGCGTCGCCCCCGCATCATACAAACGACGGATTTCGCCGGCGACTGCCGCGCTGCCTTGCGCCCGGGCGACGCCTTTGGTGATGGTGCCCTCGGGATCTTGCCGATCCAGTGTCCAGACCATCATCGACGCATCGCAATGCGGGTCGTTCAGCGCCGGTGCGCTGCCGGCCGACACGGCGTCCGCAAACGGGATGGCATCATAGACAAAACTGTTTTCCCGTCCGCACCAGGAAAAGAGAGTATTGACCGCCGTCACGAGGCCCTTGGTGGCGCGGTGATTGGTGTCCAGCGTGTAAAGCGCCGTCGCGTTCTGACGCGCCTTGAGGTAAGCAAAAATATCTGCACCCCGGAATGAGTAAATCGCCTGCTTGGGATCTCCCACCATGAACACCGGCTGATGCCCATCGCCATAGAGGGTGCGGAAGATCTCATACTGCACGGGATCGGTATCCTGAAATTCATCAAGGAGCGCGGCCGGATAGTCGGCACGGACTCGGTTGATCAATGCGCCGTCGGTATCTGACGAAAGTGCCGCATTCAGATTGAGCAGCAGATCATCGTAGGCCTGCACGCCCCGCTGTGTCTTGAGTGCCCGCTGTCCGGCATCTGCGCTCAGCCGCATGTCATGAAGCCAGTTGATGAAGTGAGACCGAGCAGCTTCATCATAGGCATCCAAATGAGACACCAGGGTGTCCAGGCAATCGAAGAACGCGTGCTCGGGTGCTGATGCGCCTTTCTTGACCGCGCCTGGTTCAGACAAGGTCGTGCTTGTGAGTTTTCTCACACCCGGAGCATCCTCCAGCCTGCCGATATCGGCGAAAGGTTGGGAAAAAATGGCGTCGAACCCGCTGATCCAGACCGGCATGCTCTTCAGCCGGTACCGGTTCCGATGAAGCCCTGATGCAGGGTCGGTCAACAAGGCACTGACCTCATCCCGATGGGCGTCCCAGCACGCCGCTGCCTCACAAAAAGCCTTCGTCAGGGCATCTTCGCGCACGTCGAGGTCTTCGGCATCGGGAGGAATCGATATGCTGATAAAGGGCTTCCCGACAAGCGGGCTCAGGCGCTCGCGAAGATCGTCTGCACTGCGCAACTTCTCTTGGCTTGACAGCCAGTTCACCCAACAGGCACTGGCCGGGTAAATGGTCTTGCGCCACAGGTCGTCGACGACCTCGGCCAACAGCGGCCCATCATCGGGGACAAGTTCCGTCTCAAGGGCCATGCCGCTCTGAAAGGCGCTGTCGCCGAGCACCCGCTCACAAAAAGCGTGGATGGTGAATACCGCAGCCTGATCAAAATCAGCAACCGCGCAACGCAATTTTCGGACCGCCGCCTGTCTGTCATAGCCTGCCTCAAGAAGCGGCGCAATCATCGGATCCGCACAGGCCTCTGGATCGCCGAACGCCTCGAGGGCGGCTACCAGTGCATCGCGCAATCTTTGCCGCAACTCACCCGTCGCCGCGCGGGTATAGGTCACCACAAGGATTCTCGCGACCGGCAGATCCTGTTCCAGCAGCAGGCGCAGATAAAGCGCAGTGATGGTCCAGGTCTTCCCCGTGCCGGCGGCCGCTTCTACCAGATTGACCCCCTGGAGCGGAACGGCGAACGGATCGAGCGGTCGGGTCATCATCCGCGCGCCTCTTTCACCAGCCGTGCCGGAGTCCCGAACACCTGCGCCGCAAGCGATTCAAATTCACTGTCGAGGGCCGTCTCCAGTCGGTCACGAAATGCCAAAGCAAAAAACGGATCTGCAGACTCTCCCACCGCTGCCGCATACTCAGATCCCATCCAGGTTCTTTGCGCCTTGGCGAGTGGGTTTTTCGTTGCCGACACATAATCCCAGGCGCTTCTTGGAAAAAACGCCACCGGCCGGCATAACCCCTCACGATAGACCTCAATGAGGCGGCCGAGCGTTTCAACGGCATCTTCCTGCGCAGGGAAACGAATCACCCCTACGGCATCAACAAGATGCGTCTCGCGAGACGGGGCGTCCGAATCCGTATTCAGCAAAAGATGCGCACACCAGGCCCGCAGCATGACCCAGGGACTTAAGGCATCGACCGACCACAGGATCTGTCCGTTGGACCCGACATTCTCAAGCAACCCATGCAGGCGCCATCCTTCGAGCACTCTTTCGATCGCTACCGTTGGGCAGGATTCGTGATCCAGCAACGGTGCAAGATGCTCGATTACCGGGGTGACCCGAGTCCACGCCTGCTGGGCAGCAAGCACACCCGGCATGCCCGACGGCAGTGTGCCCCCAAGACGGGATTGCTCAATAAAGCGTGTGCGCTCCTCTCCCGACAATTGGGCAACAAGCGCATCTCGCTCAAGCGCCCGCCGTGCGCGGGGATCAAGCACCATGGGCTCACGGACCGACAAGAGAGCGGGGCCTGGTTCAAGAGAGATATTGAGGCGACCCTTAAGCAGCACCCTGGCTGGGTTCGCCAGAAAATCCACCAGCCGATCCAACGAAAGGTCCCCGGGTTGCACCGCCTCCAGTTTCGATCCAAAAAGCGGCGGTGTGTCCTGTAACGAGACCGTTGCAGGCGTCACCATCTCCTCGGCATAACTGAAAAGCCCTGACGAACCGTCAAAGTACCGTTCGCTAAAGGGCTGTAGCGGATGACGCACAGTCAATTTCTCGGATCGGGTGGGATCTTGGGTCAGCGCATCAATCTCCTCCAGCAGTTCACTGACGACGACGGACGGCGGCTGCGGGGTGTCGTCTCGGGCGCTTGCCCCGGTGTAACTGATATAGAGCCCAGTGCGGGCACTGTTCAGTGCTTCCAAAAACGCCAGTCGATCCTCATCGCGCCGGAGCCGATCCCCCACACGGGGCGCAAGACTCATCTGATCTAGGCCGCGCACCCTTTCCCGACCCGGGAAGTGATCGCCATTCATCCCCAGCAGGCAGATCAGCCGCGCCGGAACGCAACGGCCATGAGCCAGCGTTGCGAAAGTAACCCCGCCACTCATGAAACGCCCGCCCACGGCATCGCTGATACGCCGCTCAACGGCATCACGCAGGACCGGCAAAGACAACGGACCCACACACTGTGCAATCGCGCCGTCACTTGCGAGTCTGGCAAGACGCTGTCGAAGCCGCACCACGTTGTCCATCTCAGCCTCATCCGGCGCAAAAAAGCGATCCAGGATCTGATGGCAGATCGTTATCCAGCGTGACAGGGAATACGACCCGGACAACGTCTCGCGAAGCGAAATCACCTGCTCGAGAAACCCCCGCCATCGGCCAAGCAGCTCGGCCAGCGACGAATCCCCAGGCAGCACGGGAAGGGTTCCCCCGTAGACCGAATCCGTCTCGCCCAGGGCAAAACCCATCAGCAGGCGATCGGTGCCCCCGCGCCAGGTGTGCTCAGGATTGACCGAGACCGCCAGGGACTCAAGCTCTTGCTCATCCACGCCCCAGTGGATGCCAAGCGTTTCTATCCAGTTCAGGATCTGCTCCACATCGGTTTGCGACAGGGCAAATTTTCGTTGCAGCATGGGCAGATCCAACAGTGCACTGACCTCGCGGGCATCGAGTCGGCCCTGGGGCAAACGAAGCAACGCAAGAAATCCCTGCGCCAGAGCCCCCTGATCCGCAAGAGCATGTTCGGCGAGCGCGAAAGGAATGTATCGGGCTCCGGTCGCCGAGCCGAAGACCGCCTCGATCAACGGCGCATAGTCCTTGAGCCTCGGGATGAACACCCGGACATCTGCCGGCGTCAGATCAGGATCACGCTCAAAGGCATCCAGCAGCCGGTCGTGCAACACCTCGACCTCACGCATCGGGCCATGACAGACATGCACCTCGATCGAACGGTCATCCGCGGCGAGTTCTGGCGGCGGCATCGAGCGGCTGTCAACCAGTTGCGTGATATCGGACTGAATCACACCCAGCAGCGTGTGACGGCCAGGTACCTGATAGGTCTCCGACTCAATAGCGTCCAGACCAATCAACTGTGCCAGCGTTTCACGGCCCAGCCGCCCCATGGAGGCCAGCAGGCGGTTACCCTGATCCAGATAGGCATCTGCTGCTTCTCCCTGCACGGCCAGCAGCCGGGCGCGCTCGCGGTCACTCACGATCTCGGCCCAATAACCCTCGCTGAAATTGAGGTGGTACAGGTGGATCTCGGTATGCCGGGCGACAGTGGCAACAAATTCGAGAAATGCCGGTGACAGCCCTGTCAGGGCAAAGAGCGATAACCGCGCGGGCAACACCCCTTCATCGATTGATCCGCCGGCGAGGCGCTCAAACAACGCATCGCGCCATTTCAGCCAATGACGCGTATCCCCATCGCTGATGAGGCGTTGCCACAAAGTGCCCTGCCAGTGTGCGGCCTGACCCCGCTCCCAATCGAGAATCCAGTCGGGTCGAAACACCAGATACTGCTCGTAAAGAAGGCCCATTTGCCGAGCAAGCTGCCAACGCTGCAGCTCACTGCTGTCCTGAAGGTAACGTGCCAACGCCGGAGGACGCGATACGAAATCCTCATCTTCAAGTATCGGCAGCACACGCCAGGCGAGGACATCGGCTGAGAAGGCATTGGCGTCGGGAACCTCAGCCAGGGTGTCGCGAAAGATCTGCCAAAGGAGTCTCGCCGGCAGCAGCCACTGCATATTGGCGCTGATGCCGGTGGTTGCAGCGAGGCGAATCGTCAGCCACTCGCTCATCGCCGTACCGGGAACCGAGATGATCTCCGGTTTAAGTGCTTCGCTGAGGGGGCTTTGGAGATTGCGCCGAAGTACTTCGGCCAGATCCTCCAGACGATTGGCGTGGTGCAGATGCAGCATCGGCTGCCGCTCAGCAGAGCAACTTTGCGGGGGAAACCATCTAACCAATTATCGCCTGTGGGCGTCTCATGGGGTGAGCCCGTCAGCGGCAGTATCTGCCCCGCGTGCAGACAGTCGGACTTCCAGTCTACCGCGTCTTGCTTTGCTGGCGGATCGAACGCACTTCCTGCTGGGCCATCCAGGTGGCCGAACCCACGATCACGGCTCCCCCGATCCAGATCCAGACATCAGGGGTTTCATCAAACAGGATGAGCCCCAAAATGGTTGCCCAGACCAGTTGCAGGAAAGTAAAGGGCTGCACCGCGGAGACCTCTGCCGCCTCAAGCGCCCGCGTCATGCAGTAATGACCCGAGGTAGCCAACAGTGCCGTCAGCCCCAGCAACAGCAACTCGTCAAGGGTGGGCGTCCGCCAAACCAGAAGCGCCGGCAAAGCGAGTGTCAGGGTGCAGAACACCGATAACAGGACCACAATCATGGAACTGGCCTCGCGGCGGGTAGCGGACTTCGCCATCAGGTAAGAGCAGGCAAACAGCGGCGCAGCGCCCAACTGGGCTAACGCCCCGATGTCGATCACTCGCAGTCCCGGCCGCAGGATCAGCAATGCGCCGATAAATCCGAGCACGACCGCGGCTACCCGATAAGGCTTCAGGCGTTCACTCAGAAATACGGCAGCCCCAAGGGTGACGAAGATCGGTGTCGTGAAACCCAGCGCCGTCACTTCCGAAATGGGAATTCGGCTCATCGCCAGAAACCACAGTATCACGCCGCCGCCGTGCACCAATCCGCGCAGGGCGTGGAATCCCAAACGGTCGCGGTCCAGCGACATGATCCCTGCCCGCGAAAGCAGCGGCAGGATCAGCACAATGCCGAAACAGTAGCGGATGAATGCTGCCTGAACCGGATTCATGTTGGTGCCGAGATAACGCACTGCAACGGTCACACCGACAAACAGCATGCCCGTCAGCAGCATCCACGCGATGCCCCGGAGATTGCCTGACAGGCCTGCTGCCGAAGAGTCGCCCGGCTGCAAGCCTTCAGTCGCCGTATTGCGAGGCGGCGTCACCCAGCCTGCGATGCACGGCCCGACGCAGGCTGTCGGGCGCCAGGACCTCAACGTCGGCACCGTGGCGCATGATATCCATCACCAACTCCGTTTCATCCGCATAAGGAATCGTCAGCGTGTAACTGCCGTCTTCTCCGAATACCCCGTGCTGACGAGAATGCCATTTCTCACGAGCCACCCAGCGGGCCGCCTCCGGTGAGAACTTCAGCACCGCTTCTTTAGTATCCTCTCCGGCGAAAATGCCGTAACCGGTACCCAGCACCTTTTCCAGTTCAGCCTCGGTGACATGCTTGGCCTTGGGATGCTCAACAAGCTCAGCCGACTGGATTGCATCAACCGCAAAACTTCTGAGTCCTTTGCGCAGGTGGCACCAGCTGTCGAGATACCAGTTATCCCGATAATGCGCGAGGCGTTGGGGTGAAACGGTACGCCGGGTGACTTCGCCGGAGCGCCGGTTGAGGTGCTCCAGCTCCAGCCGGTGGCGACGCAGCAGGGCGTGTGAGATGACGCCGAAGACTTCGCTGTCTGCCTGACGCGCCGCCATATGGAGCACTCGGATACGACGGGTCACTTCTTC
>Ga0181587_10002004_pt1 | contig 17039 bp, 15 predicted proteins | sample 071ome_27_FD_132463 | JGI IMG/M metagenome (GOLD analysis project Ga0181587, IMG submission 132463) | Coastal salt marsh microbial communities from the Groves Creek Marsh, Skidaway Island, Georgia - 071409AT metaG (megahit assembly) | ecosystem: Environmental > Aquatic > Marine > Intertidal...
AAAAAGCGCCGAGCGCGTTTTTCCAGAACCCAGTGAATTGCGCTCGCAAGGCGGTCATGTGGGCCTGGTCGATGGGTCCGTCCAATTCAGGAAACAAACTCAAATGCGCCCCCGCAATGCGACGATCCCATTTGGCAGTATCATAGGCTACTGGTAAACCCTTCTGACATACTCATTTAATGGAAACACCCAGCGCAAATTCCCCAACCTATAGCCTTGGCCTGGACTATGGAACTTCCTCAGTCCGCGCCCTCATTACCAGTACCCATTCGGCAAAAGCCCTAAGCAGTGCGGTCTGCGGTTACGCTCACGGCGAAGACGGGGTCTTGCTGGACTCGAATGAGCCTGACTTGGCGAGACAAGCGCCCTCAGATTATTTAACAGGTGCCAAACAAGCCATTCGGGAATCGATCGCCCAAGCAAAAGCCAAAGATCCATCCTTTGATGTATCTCAGATCGTGGGATTAGGAGTGGATACCACGGGCAGCACTCCCATCCCCGTGGATCGCAAGGGCCAAGCACTCGCCTTGACTCCTGCCTTTGCGGAGCACATCGGCGCCCAGGCCTGGCTATGGAAGGATCATACCGCGGCAGAGGAGGCTCAAGAGATATCCGAGCACGCCCGAAAACAACATCCTGAATACCTTGAAAGTTGTGGTGGTTCCTATTCCTCCGAATGGTTTTGGGCCAAGTTACTCCGAATGGCAAGGGAACACCCCGAAGTGGTGGAGCAAACCCATAGCTGGATCGAAATTTGTGATTGGATTCCTGCCGTTTTGACAGGCAACACCGATCGTCCGATAAGAGGCACATGCGCCGCCGGTCACAAGGGGCTTTATCATGCCCGGTGGGGGGGATATCCTGAGAGGTCATTCTGGGAAGGGCTACATCCTGAATGCGCCAGAATCTGGGATACACTGGAAAGGTGTCAGATACAGGTCGTGGGGCAGATGGCGGGGCGACTCAGTCCGTCATGGGCGCTGGAATGTGGACTTCCCTCTGGCATTCCCGTTTCAACCGGCGCTCTGGACGCCCATATGGGAGCGGTTGGAAGTGGCATTCAGCCAGGAACCATGGTCAAAATCATGGGAACTTCAACATGCGACATTGTGGTGGCTCCATTGCAGGATCCCCTACCCTATATTTCAGGTCTCTGTGGTATGGCTCCGGAAACGGTAATACCCAATTGTCATGGCATTGAGGCAGGGCAATCTGCCGTAGGAGATCTCTTTCATTGGTGGACAGATCGCCTTCTCGAAGGGAGTGCACATACGCATGATTCACTCAGTCAACAGGCTTCCATGCTACGCCCCGGACAATCAGGCCTCTTGGCCCTTGACTGGAACAACGGCAACCGAAGTTTGCTATGTGACCCACAACTGACTGGATTACTGATAGGGCAAACACTTCACACCAAGGCCCATGAAGTCTATCGAGCACTCATCGAAGCAACGGCGTTTGGAGCACGCATGATTATCGATCAAATGAAATCTTCCGGAATCCTTGTGGACACAGTTGTTGCCTGCGGGGGCCTCGCCGACAAGAATCCCATGCTCATGCAAATTTATGCCGATATTCTTGGGCTTCGCGTATGCTGTTCTGCCTCCGAGCAAACCTGTGCTTTAGGCTCAGCCATGGCAGGCAGCGTGGCTGCTGGCTCTCACCCTGACATCCAGACAGCTCAAAAGAGCATGATGTCAGCTCATGAAAAAAGCTATACCCCCAATCCCGAGGCTACCAGAGCCTACGACCCCCTCTTCTCTCTTTATCGACAGCTACACAATTCTTTCGGAGGCGTGAAAGCCTCTTCAATCGGCATGGGCGAGATTATGAAAGAGCTGATCCGCCTGAGACGATTGTCACTCAATGGATCACACTAAATTTACTTTACCATCCAAGAGAACGCATCTACCCGAGTAGTTGACGACTCAAGCAATTCTCCGGTTCAATGGAGTGATGTTAATGTCGATGACAGGATATGGTCTGGGAGAAGCACAAGGCAATGGCCTTCGGGTGACCATGGAGATGCAGTCCATCAACCGCAAGCAGCTGGAATTCTCCATATCCCTTCCAAGAGAATTTGAATCCCTCGAAGGAGCATTAAAGAGCAAATGCACTCAGGCCTTTTCCCGAGGCCGCATCCAGTGCCGCATTCGAGTGACGGATCTCGAAGGGCACGAAAGTGTGCGTCCCAAAATCAATGCATCGCTGGCTAAAGCTTGCCATGAGGCCTTCGACCAGCTGGCCAAAGAGCTGAACCTATCCCAAGTTTCCTCTTTGGAATGGCTCGCGAGGCTTCCGGGCGTTCTTACCATGGAATCCAATCTACCCAATGCGGAAGTAGCGTGGGATTTGCTCGACCAGGCCGCAGACAAGGCCATCACAGACTTACTGGATATGCGAAGGCAGGAAGGCTCTTTTCTTTTGCAGGATTTGAGGTCGCGCATTCTAAACCTTGAGGAATTTGTTTCTCAGATCCTTCCGCTGACCTCCGAACTCACCCAACGCCATCGTCAGAATCTCCTGAAACGATTGCAGGAGGCTGGTCTGGAAACGGTTGACCTCGACGATGATCGATTAATTAAGGAAATAGCGCTTTTCGCCGATCGATGTGACATTTCCGAAGAAATCACCCGCTTGAAAAGCCATTTTGAGCACTTTGAGAAACTCATCCACAAAGGGGACCCTGTTGGCAGAAGTCTGGATTTCCTATGTCAGGAAATGTTCCGTGAAATCAACACCATTGGTAGCAAATCTAACAATCACGAGATTGCCCACTTGGTTGTGAGCATGAAAACCGAATTGGAAAAGTTTCGGGAACAAGTACAGAATCTTGAGTAATGGCTAAAGATCTTGCCAGTACGGGACGAAAACCATGGATTTTGTTAATCTCAGCTCCTTCCGGTGCTGGGAAAACGACATTGTGCCAATCGCTCCTTCAATCCGATAACCGATTCCGAAGGTTAATCACCTGCACCACACGCCCACCTCGAACAGGTGAAAGTGATGGGGATGATTACCATTTTCTGAACCGAGAGACTTTTGAACAACAAGTTGCTCAAGGCGAGTTCATGGAACATGCCGTCGTCTATGACCACATATATGGCAGCCGAAAGAAGGATGTCATGAGCCTTATCCATCAAGGGTATCACCCACTCCTCAACATTGATGTTCAAGGTGCTGCCAGCATAAGAGGGCAGAACCTTACAGAGCAATTGGGCATCGACCTGATCACCGTTTTTCTATGCCCTCCATCGTTTGAAGAACTTGAAAGGCGCCTCAGGGGAAGACAATCAGATCAGGCGGAAGTCATTGCGAGGCGACTCAACTCAGCCAGAGATGAAATCCTCCAATGGAAAGCTTTTGATTATTTTATTGAATCTTCCACTCGCTCGCATGACCTTGAGCGCCTCGAGCAGATTGTAAGTGCCGAGAGTTTGCGATGCCACCGGTTGAGCTCCCCCAGCGCCTTGAGCTAAGTGTCCTATGTCACAGAATCCACCATCCAAAACCATCGCTTTAGGAGTCACCGGTTCCATTGCAGCCCACAAGGCCATTGATATTGCCAGTGATCTGACACAAAAAGGTCAGCGCGTGAGAGTCGTCATGACAAAAGACGCCATGCGCTTTGTCACCCCACTGCCCTTCAAAACACTCTCTCATGGGCCCGTTATTACAGACCTTTACGATGAAGAAGACCATTGGAAGCCATCCCATATTCAATTGGCGGATGAGGCAGACGCCATCCTCATCGCTCCATGCTCAGCGACCACTATTGCGCGCATCGCTCACGGCCTTGCGGACGACGCCCTAAGCGCCATTGCCCTTGCACTCAGCCCCAAAACGTTACGCATCGTGGCACCCGCAATGAACGGTCACATGTGGCTCAACCCGATCACTCAATCCAACATACAGATTCTGAAGAACAACCAATGGCATGTCATCGGTCCCGCCGAAGGCATGCTTTCGTGTGGTTACCAAGGAATCGGAAGACTTTGTGATTTCAGCACTATCGTGAAAGAGACGATGGGGCTGCTAGCTTCCGCCTAAAAGCGACATGCACCTACCTCTCCATGCGATCGCTGATTTTTTCAACAAGCGATGGCCCCACTTGAATGCTCATCGAACATTCCAGAGCAAGGTAGAGAACCGGTTGTGTCTGGTGGAAAGAAATATCATGCTACCTTTGAAGCTGGTATGTCTTTTTTTCGTTTGTCGCCACCTCTTTTTCATGGATCTTGAACTCGATCCGGAAAGTGCTCGGGTTGTCGCATTGTCATCGGTAAAGATTTTTTTCCTGCTCTATCTTCCACTCACCATCGGATGCTCCATCATGATTTCAGGCATCCGATCCTTACCACTGTGGTACATCGAACTGGTGGTTCTAACCGTGTCCATTTTGGACATCATACTGCTTTCTGCTCTCACATTGATCACCGGCGGCTTGGAAAGCCCCTTGTTCTGGTTTTATCTCCTGTTGAGTTTTCGTAATTCCCTGAGCATCTACTCACCCACCACACAAATCACCGTCAATGCACTGACGATTCTTGCATATCTTCTTGCCGGCCTGACCGACATCCGCATCGCTCAAATTGCTGGCGAACCCATCGAAACCAACGCGGATTCTTTCACTCTGCGTCTCCTCATACTCGGGGCAATGACCCTGTTTTCATACGCTTTCCAGACCATGTTTGACAAATTGCGCGAAGCAGAGGACGAAGCAAAAGAATTTCAGATACGACAGGAACAACTGCAAGCCACCGGTCGGCTTGCCGCAGAGATTGCCCACCAGTTGAAAAACCCTTTAGGCATCATCAACAATGCCGCGTTCACATTGCAGCGCACCGTCAAGGACGGTAAAACCATCACCCAGCAGATCGATCTCATCCGCGAAGAGGTTCACCGGAGTGATCGGATTATCACGGATTTGATGGGGTTTGCGCAGCTTGCCGAAGGAACCGTTCAACCTCTAGATATCACTTCCGAACTCGACTCAGCTATTGAGCAGGTTTTCCCAATCGCACTGAGTAAGGGGATGAGCATTAACCGTAGTTATGGAACTGCTTTGCCCAAGGTCACCATGCAGAAAGGTCATTTCAGTGAAATCATTGTCAACATCTTGCACAATGCCAAGGATGCCATGAACGGAAAGGGTAACATTCACGTGGGAGCCAAGCTGGGGGAAGGTCTCTCAATTGATATTATGATCGAAGATGATGGCCCAGGGATGTCCCAAGAACTGCTGGATCAGGTCTTCGAAGCCTATTTCACGACTAAAGAAAAAGGGACTGGCCTTGGGCTTGCTATCGTAAAGCACAACGTCGAGATATACGGCGGTAAGTTGATGGTAGAATCACAACTTGGCGCCGGCACCAAATTCATCATACAATTGCCCGCTCGGGCCCTTATCAAGCTCCGAAAAAACCAGTCATGAAGGATCCTTTACCCCCTATGCTCATCGTTGATGATGAGAAGAACATGCGCTCTTCACTTGAAACAGTGATGCATGATGAGGGGTATGATGTGGTGGCAGCTGAATCAGCCGAAATAGCTTTGGAGCTGGTAGGCGAACAACCCTTCTTCATGGTCATTACCGACGCCCGCCTGGGCGGAATGAGCGGATACGACTTTTTAAAGGAAATGGCCAAGCGCAGCCCGGACCTCCCAGTCCTGATGATCACTGCATATGCCACGCCAAAATTAGCTGTGGAAGCCATCAAATCAGGAGCCATTGATTATCTAGCCAAACCATTTGCTCCCGAAGAACTCCTGCATGCTGTGGCCCGGTGCGCCGAAAGACATCAACTAATCCAGGAAAATCTGGCCCTTAAAAACGCACAAGTGCCCTCCTTTACGCTGGAAAGCATTATTGGACGATCAGATGGCATCGAAAAAATCAAAGAATTGGTCGCTACGGTAGCTAAAACAAATGCCACCGTTCTGATTTTGGGCGAAAGCGGAACAGGAAAAGAACTCATCGCAGGGGCCATCCACACGCTCAGTGACCGACGAGCGGAAAGTTATACTCGCATCAATTGTGCCGCCATTCCCGATCAATTGCTGGAAAGCGAGCTATTCGGCCATGAAAAAGGCTCTTTCACCGGTGCCATCCGCAGTAAGACCGGTCGCATGCAGGAAGCGGATGGTGGAACGGTCTTTCTGGATGAAATTGGCGATATGAGCCGACCTCTCCAGGCAAAATTATTGCGTTTTCTGGAAGATGGCACCTTCACTCGCGTAGGCGGTAATGTCGAGCTCAAGGTCGACGTTCGGCTGATTGCTGCGACCAATCGCGACATTGTCAGCGCCATCAGAAACCACCAATTTCGTGAGGACCTTTTTCACCGACTGAATGTGGTTCAATTTACCCCGCCTGCCTTGAGGGAGCGCGGTGATGACATCCTCCTATTGGCCAATCATTTTCTTTCACAATTCGCTGCAACCATGAGCAAGCCGATTCGAGAATTCAGCCCTGAGGCAGTTGAAATCATACGAAACCACCACTGGCCAGGCAACGTGCGCGAATTGCGCAATGCGATTGAGAGATCCGTCATCCTCGAGCAAGGTTCATACATACAGTCAAGCAGTCTGCCAAATTTTAAGGTAGAATCCCAACTGGGAAGCACTGATACATCCGAGCAGCTTTCGAACGGGTCTTACGAGGAGCAAATGGCACGGTTTGAGCGACAAATCCTCTTGAAAAAGTTAGCTGATAATGACTTCCAGATGGAACCGACAGCTTTGGCCTTACAAATGCCTGAACACGAACTAAAATTTCGAATGCATCAATGCCAGATTCATCTTTCCGGAAACTCATTGGATCATTGAAAGAATCTCGCACAACGTTGGAAGTTTGATTCAAGCACCATGTCACTGCCCGACCTTTTCACTCCCATCATCGCACAATCGGATCCACAAAGAACCACCAGTTCTGGAGTACCAACAAACAATGAAGCCAACAAGCCGGTATGGTATTTCGATGACATGGCGCTGGTAGCAGGCATCGCCCTGGCGATCATGGTTGCCTTGGCTGCCGTAGCAGCACTCATCAAGAAACAAGGTGCAAGCAACACCAGAGGCAAGGCCTTTCGACACATACCCGATGCTCGAAACATGGACAAAAACAGTCCGAATGGTGACCATTCGCGCAGAAAAAAACGGCGTCGCCGAAAACGAGATCATCGTCCAAGAAATCCTTCACTTTCTGAAACAGGTGGTTACCCTCATTCGGATAACACGGAGTGAATCCCATGGTTTCCACTTCCGGTCATTCGGTCAGTCACCAGGTTACTAAGAGGAGCGCATCGAATCTTGCCATAGCGTTTTTTCCACTACCTCGCGAGAAACGAAGTGCCATGACGGCCCTTTATGCCTTTTGTCGTTGTGTGGATGATATCACCGACAACCTCAATGCAACCCTCGAAGAACGCGAAGAGGCATTAGCGCAATGGCGGCAGAACGTCCGGAACGCATGCGCTGATAGCTCCTTTGAATCCACCCTTCCGGTGGTCGCCGAACTCACTCCATGGATCCATCGCTATCAACTCTCTTTTGAGGACTTCAATGATTTAATTGAAGGCATGGAAATGGATTTGCGCCTGAATCGCTACTCAACCTGGAAAGATCTTGAGGCCTATTGTTACCGAGTCGCATCCACTGTTGGACTACTCAGCATTCGAATATTTGGTTATCAAGTCCCTTCGGCTCGAAGATACGCCTTCCACTTGGGGCAGGCTCTCCAGTTGACCAACATTCTCCGTGACATCCGCGATGATGCCATGCTTCAGCGCATCTACCTGCCCTTGGAACTACTAAGCCAACTGGACATCAGTGAAAGAGAAGTCATCGAATGTCGCATCCCCAAAGCCAAGCTTGCCGCCCTGGTAGAAAAAATGTCTGGTGTGGCGTCTAAACACTACCAAATGGCTCGAGAGGCTCTCTCTCCGCTGGATCGCCCCAACATGATTGCCTCCGAAATGATGGCCAACCTTTATTGGCGATTACTGAAAAAAATCAAATCTCGACCACAGGATTTATTGCAACCAGAAAAGATCAGACTCAGCAAGGCTACCAAAATTTCGGTCATCATGCAGTCTGTTATCTTTCACCGTTGGAGCCTGCGAAGTCAGTCCTATGGTTAAGTCGAAAAATTGGAGCCAAGCAAGAGGTGACTCTTCCCGGGGTTTACGATCAGGCGATTGGCCATGGCTTGTCGTCCCAGCAACATGGCATACTTCATTCCTTTGCGAGCTGTCGTGAGACTCAGTTCGATCAACCACTGTTGTCTCCCCAAAAGCACTGGCACCCTTATAAAATAACGTAATTCCGAATGCCCATTGGAACTCCGGACCTTGCGTTGAGCATGGATTACATGCGTGTATCGTTCCCCGATAGTGCTTTCTCCCGGAATCTTGAGATAGAAGGAAACGGCCTCACCGCCATGCAAATGGCTTGCTTCAATATGACTGACCAGTAGCGCCGAAGTCCTGGCACCTGTGTCGACTTTGACCTCCACCCTTTTATGATCAAATACGGGAAGCGTGACCCACTCACGCCAACCCACCATCAGCATTTCAGCCTTCATATCAGATTGATTTCCTTGCGCTCTGGCACTAGTTTTATCCAGCTTTTCAGGAGTCATGTTCATGACTATTGAGAAGATGGTCTATGAAAATAGCTATTTTATCGCGCAGCCCAAGCCTTTATTCCACCAGCCGCTTGGTGGAAGCTGCCAAGCAACGAGGACACGAGGCAAGGGTTATCAACCCATTAAAATGCTATATGAACATCACGGCACATCGACCAGAAATCTATTACCGTCAGGAACGGCTGGATGGGTTCGATGCTGTCATTCCGCGCATTGGCGCTTCCATTACTTTTTATGGATTGGCTGTCTTGCGACAGTTCGAAATGATGGGAGTGTATTGCCTGAATGAATCTGTCGCGATTGGCAGATCCAGAGACAAGTTGAGAAGTCTTCAGCTTTTGTCCAGAAAAGGCATCGGCATGCCAGTAACCGCTTTTGCCCATAGCCCGGACGACACCAGGAATGTGATCGAATTGGTCAAAGGAGCACCTCTTGTTCTGAAGCTTCTTGAAGGCACTCAAGGGGTCGGCGTCGTCATGGCTGAGACCAACAAGGCGGCAGAGAGTGTCATAGAGGCCTTTCGAGGATTGAAAGCCAACATTCTCGTCCAGGAATTCATTGAAGAGGCTGGTGGGACCGACATCCGTTGCTTGGTCGTCGGAGAAAGAGTCATTGCCTCCATGAAGCGAACCGCCAGGGACGGGGAGTTCAGGTCCAACCTTCACCGTGGAGGAACTGCCTCAGCGATCAAGCTAACTCCGGAGGAGCGTTCTACAGCAATCCGATCAGCCCGCATCCTCGGATTAAATTGTGCAGGTGTCGACATTCTCCGATCGAATCATGGCTCGGTCGTCATGGAGGTAAATTCCTCTCCTGGCCTTCAAGGTATCGAAGAATGCACTCACAAGGATGTCGCAGGACGCGTCATCGAGTTTATCGAGAAACACGCGGTACCCGGGAAAAACAAAACAAAGGGAAAAGGTTAGGATGCGGAATCCATCCACCGGATTTCGGTTAACTCCTCAGGCATGTTCAGTCCATTGGGTAGGATGATGTAAACAGTCCGATGGGATGCGTTCCAACCTCTCATGAAGGCATCTACAGGATATTTCGTACGGACCATGGGGCACTTGGCAGGATCATTCACAATGACATGCTGTGACTGGTCCCAGCCTGCGACGACAACCAAATGCCCGTCATTGTCTCCCTTGGAAGCCTTCCCTTTGAGCAAGTCGTACGAAACAGATGCTGCCACTGGAACTCCAAGTCGGAGGAGATGAATCAGGGAGTCCACTGATGCCAAGCGACACACCCATGAACGCAACCCATCATGCCCTCCTGCGTGAGCTACGTTGAAGGACCAGTTGCCGGTTCCGGGCCAGCCAGGATCAAAAACTTTGGCCGATGTTTCGGGTACTGCGTAGTGCCAGGAATCCATTCCCCTCATTTTCGACCAATACTGCATGATCATCGTTACCGATGTTGGACTACACCAAACCTTGCCACCCAGATAGTCAAACTGACAGAGGGTTGGAACATCAACAGACCATTCATCGTTACTTGGCAACAAATGGTTGGGTAAAGGTTCTGATCCTGGTTGTCCTACACAGACTCCAAACAGTTTCAATTGAGGTTCCGATGAAGACTGAACGGCTGATCGAAGCGTCCAACGGGCCACATGGGCCGTTTTTTTAAGAATCAGCGTGTCGGTGTATACCGCTGCGTATGCATCATTCTGCCCATTCACACTGGTTCTGGATCCTTGTTCTCCTCGTTTTTGGGCCTGACGATTCCAATGACCAAAGGAGTAGCTGCTCTGGTGCCCATCTTCGAAAACCAATTCTACCTCTATGCTCAAATCATGCTCTCCGATTCCCTTCACATTCCAAGAAGGAATCCACTGAGTCCCTTCCTGCCAATCACCCGGTATCAAAATCTCCCAGCTCCGCTCCTGAAAATGGCTTTCGGTGACGTGAGGCTGAAGTGATCGCCATCCCAAAAATTGAAAGGAGGCGGCATGGGCACTTGTCTGCATCAGAAACAAAAGAAGAAAGGTGGGAAATTTAGCCAATGGCATCCCCTCACCGAAACGTAGTCGGCTCATTGGGAAGACCTTCCAGGTCGGGCATACTCTCAAGAAACATTCGTTCATGATTGGCGACCGTACGATAATCAAAAGACCTGACAAAGGAAGCACCTTTTCTCCCAAGTTCAAAAGCCTCTTGTGGAGATTCCATCCATTTGAGGATTTGCTCGGCAACCTTCATGGGTGCCCTGGAAGGAACCCTTTGAATGACTTTGGAGAACAATTCGCGGAATACCGGCAAATCGTAAGCCACCACAGGGAGACCGCTTGCCAACATTTCGGTCACACTTAGCCCCCAGCCTTCTTCAAAAGAAAGGCTCATACCCATTCTCGATTGTTTCAATAACTGACTTTTCTGCTCTTCAGGGATGCTGCCAGTAAAAGTAACCGAGTCTGCCATACCCCTTTGTCGAACTTGCTGCATGATGGCTTTTCGATGAGGCCCTTCACCTATGACGAGCAATCGAGCGTTTCTGCGTTTGGCTAAAACATGCTGCCAGCAGTCAACTAAATCAAAAACCCCTTTTTGCATATGGATGCGCCCCAGGAAGACCACATCATAGTCTTTCTCAACAGACCGTGCAGGATCAAAATCAGAAAGATCAAGCCCACAGCCGATGACCTTTGTCGGGCTCGATGGCATGCGCCACTCGACCAGCAGACGTTTGTATTGATCGGCCACACTCTGACTGAGACAAAGTGTTCCCTGCGCGAATCGACAGCTAAGCCAAATACTCCATTTCTCGGAAATCAGAAACAGTCGATCGAAAAAACTAACCCGTTGGTTTTGACCATGCAGCAAGTGTTGTATTTTGACACACCACCTTGCCTTGAATCTACGACTCAACACCCACGCAGGGAAAACCTCAAAAATAAGTAGGTTGGAAGCGTAAACCACATCATAGCTCTTTCTTCTCGCAATCCAGAATGCCGAGAGTGTACGCAAAGCATAAGCAGGAAGATATCTCCAGGTCTGCTCCAGGTAACCAGTCGCATCAAACCACGGATCGGAACAAACCAGGCCAGCCGACGGTAGGTGCCCTTGAATCTGTGGGTATGCCGCCTTGGCGACCATAAAATCGACCTCATGCCCTTCGGCAATCCACGCCTTGGCCATGAGGAGATAATGCCTTAGAACCCCGGACATTGATTTACCATCGTTCAGGGAATTATGGACGACCAGTATTTTCAATCTTTTGGATACAAGTTGGAAGGTTTTCAGTCGCCGAAACGTCTTCTCAAGGAACGCATAACCGGCACCATTCAAGCATCCCTGGGAGATTCGGCTCCATCACCTGTGCCCCCCGAAATAGGGATAGGTGAAATACATTGACCTTTGAAGCGAATAAAGCTCCAGCAGCCCACAAGCCCCAGTGCCAGTGACCACCAGGGTGACACCCCGAGCCCTGAAAGAAGGTATCCTACGACAGCAGCCAGCCCCCCCGCACACAATGCGTATGGCAGCTGAGATTTGACATGATCCATGGGATCACAACCGCTGGCAAAAGAAGAGACAATAGTTGTATCGCTAATCGGGGAGCAATGATCGCCAAAGACGGCTCCCGCCAACACAGAACCTATCGTGGAAGTCACGACAGGATGCAAATCCTGCCCAAGCTCCCATTGAGTGAGCTCCAACGCGACGGGAATAGCCAGAGGCATCACAACACCCATGGTTCCCCAAGAGGTTCCGGTACTGAAGGACATCACGCCGGCTAGGAGGAACACCACCATCGGAAGCAACGAGGGGGGAACCAATCTCCAAGAAACCCGACCAGCCATTGGGCCGTTTCCAGCTCCCGAACCACATGGCTCAGAGTAAAGGCAAGAACGAGAATCAACATGGGCATGAACATCGTGCGCATGCCGTCGAGATAAACCTGAATTAAAGGTTCTTTGGTCACTTCAGGCAGATAGAATCGGGTGAGCACGATCACCACAACAGAGACAAAACCTGTGACTGTTAAAAACACAACGTCGGCACGGGCTTGTCCCAACACGTCAATCATACTGGAAACTCCCCACGGTTTCCCTAAACCACCTCCATCCAAAAAGAGACCAAGGAAAACCCCGACAACCAAAATAACAAGGCTCGTCACACCAATCCACATACTGGATTTCCGGGATGACGAGGCTGTCGCTCGATGTCGCGACGGCAGAGCTTTTCGAGCATGGCGTTCAAAGTTCACCATGGGGCCGTATTCACGTCGCATCCATAGGGTGAGAAAGACAATCGCCAACATGAAATAATTGTAAAAACGAAAGGGCAGACTCTCTATCAAAAGTCTGTAAGGGGCCAATTCCCCGGTAGGATCCTGAATTCCCGCGTTTTGAAAGCCTGCCAAGATGAGGCCCATTTCTGTGGCAATCCAAGTGCTCACAAGCGCGACAGAAGCGATGGGAGAGGCAGTAGAATCGACAATGAACGCCAATTTTTCACGGGAAATGCCAACCCGATCCGTCACCGCTCGCATGGTCTTGCCAACAAGCATGCAATTGGCGAGGCCATCAAAGAAAACAACCCACCCCATGGCAAAAGCCCCCAGTCCAGCACGACGCCGGCTCATGTCTTTGCCCAAGAGTTGTTGAGCGACCGCCAACATACTACCATTTCGATTTAAAAGTTCCACAATCCCCCCCATGAAGAAAGAGAAGAGAATGACACTGACGTTCCACGGCTTGGCCAAAACCGGGATCAGATGCTGATCAAAAAAATGAATGAATGCCCTGAAAGGATTTCCGTGATCCAGCAGCAAACACCCGGAAAATGCTCCTACAAGCAAGGCAAAGTAAATATCGCGGGTCATGAAGGCCAGTACAAGGGTTAGAAGACTTGGCCAAAGGACCGAAGGGCCACTAATGGATTCGGGAAGCAGGACCCAAAGAAAGGTTAGGAGAAATAGGGTCCCACAGACCCACTGCTTCCCGTGTTTGATGTGTCGACTCATGCCTTGTAGAACAAAAGACTACTCACGCCGAGGAGAGATGAAAAGCCTTTGGGCGAGATCTCCATCTGGCCGGAGAGATTTCATCCTCCAATCCCTAGCCGTTGACACTCATTACAAACGAAGCGATCGGTCATTCCCGCGATGTAGTTACAGACCGCTCGGGCGAGCTCATTCTGACCATTCACCTGACCATATTGCGCGCCCATTTCCGACGGGTTTTTCAAATAGTAGTCGAAAAGCGGCACCAGCAGTGCGACAGCTCTCCGGTTGGGTTCGTGAACCTCCGGGTGATAATACAAGTTTCGGTAAAGGTATTCACGAAGCTCCAGATTATGTTGTTGTTGTGGTTGACTATAGGTAACCAGAGGCACAGGAGAAGCTCGCACCTCAGACACATTTCGCACGCCCTCTGACTCGAGTCTCCGTGAGGTGAAGTGGACCACATCCCGAACCATGCCGTCGATTAGGCATCGGATCACATAAAAGTGCTTGGCTTGCTTTTCGAGCACGCCAAATTGCTGCTCAACGTGTTTTTTAGCCAAACGCCAAGCTTCGACCGAGTTACTCAAGTGACTCTCAGTCAATAGACCTGATTCCAGGCCATCATCCAAATCATGATTGTAATACGCAATTTCGTCAGCCAGGTTGGCCACTTGTGCCTCAAGGGAGGGCTGATGACGGATGATGTGCGGTTGATGCGGATGCCCCTCATCAAAAACGTGATGTTTGCAAAGGCCTTCGCGTGTCTCCCAAGTCAAGTTTAGACCGGGGAAATCTGGATACTTACGCTCCAGGGTTTCAACTATTTTAAGGCTTTGAAGATTGTGTTCAAAGCCACCGTGATCCTTCATCAGGTGATCGAGTGTTTCCTCACCCTTATGGCCGTAGGGCGCGTGCCCCAAATCATGGGCCAATGCAATGGTCTCGCAAAGATCCTCGTTTAATCGAAGTGCGCGAGCGATGTTGCGCGCAATACCTGCCACCTCCACGGTATGCGTCAAGCGGGTCCGCAAGTGATCACCGGTCCCGTTGAGAAACACCTGGGTTTTGTATTCCAATCGCCTGAATGCCCTGGAATGAATCACTCGGTCGCGATCACGCTGATAATGTGTTCGCCACTCAGGGGGTGGTTCCATATGCACTCTACCGCGGGTTGCCTGACTGAACTGGGCATAGGGTGCCAGAGAGGCTACCTCCCGCGCCTCGAGCTCCAAACGATCACAAACCCCTTGCATGCGTCAGGCCAGAGAAAGCAAATCTGGTGGAAACGCATCCTCCAAGGGGATTCCCTTGAGCTGCAGAACCCTTCGAAGGGTATCTTCGATCAAGTTATTAGGACAACTCGCACCGGCTGTAATTCCAATAGTAACCTCTCCGGATGGAAGCCAGTCCTCTGTACAGATCTCTTTTTGTTGATGTTGATCAAAGTGGTAGATGACACGCTGGTCTTCCATCTTTTTCGCATTCTTGATGAAGTAGGTCGGCAAGACGGTCTCACCCATTTCCGCCAGATGAGACGTGTTGCTGGAATTGTAACCGCCAACCACCAGTAAGAGATTCATTTTTTCCTGCAGCAGACGTTGGAGGGCATCCTGCCGATCCTGGGTTGCACTGCAGATAGTATCAAAGAAACGAAAGTGTTCTGCCAGCTGCTCCCGACCATATCGTTTTTCCATCGCAGCGCTCAATCGCCTCTGCACTTCCTCGGTCTCACCGCGAAGCATGGTGGTTTGGTTGGCAACACCAATGGTGACGAGATGCAGGTCTGGGTCAAAGCCATCGGAGTAGGCTCCCTTGAACCTTTCGAGGAACGATTCCTTGTCTCCACCTTGAAGGATATAATCACAAATCAAATCCGTTTCTTCCAGAGTGAAGGCCACAAGATAGTGTCCCTTCGAGGCCGTAGCTTGTGAGCTCGTCGCCTTGGTTTCCTCATGCCAAGCCTTCCCGTGGATAATGCTTGTGACGCCATCGCCAGAGTATTGCTTGACCCGCTTCCAAACGCTCATGACATCGCCGCAGGTCGTGTCAACGATCACACAGCCTTTTTCCTTTATAGCGGAACGGGTGTGCACTTCGGTACCAAAAGCTGGAATGATGACCACATCCTGATCGTTCAATCTTGAAAGTTCTTCATCGGTAGGTCGGCTAGACAAAGCCTCGATTCCCATGGCCTCGATTTGCTCATTGACTTCTGGATTGTGGATGATTTCCCCCAAAAGGAAGATACGTCTGGGGTGCGCAAAGACTTTGCGCGCCGCATAGGCCAAATCGATGGCGCGCTCCACGCCGTAACAAAAACCAAATTGTTTGGCCAATCGAATCGTCAACTGTCCAGGAATATGGAGTCGGTTGCCGTTGGAACGCATGTATTCCACCAACTGGCTGCGGTAGTGGCTCACCACCTCCGCCTGCACTTCCTGCATGACATCCGGTCGGCGAAGATTGATTTTTCGATTTTGGGTAGCGGAGGACTGACTCATGCACGGATCAAGTTAATCCCCAGCTGCCGGGAAGGAAAGGGCAAATCAATATTCTCCTGATGACTGGAGCTGCTGATTCAATCGATGGTAACGATCGACCTCTGGATGCTTGAGGCGAAGCGTCGCCCCACTAGGCCAGGCAACCAACACTTCTTCCACCTCCGAGAGCTCACCCAACCCAAATAATAATTGATAAGGGGATTGGGTGCGATATCCGTCTCCAGATACCACTACCTGAGGAACCGTTTCTCCTGGCAAACGGAGCTCAACAACACATCCCATGAACGATTCGGGACCTTGTCCCTCGTCAAGGCTCAAACCCAGCCAATGATGATCGGTTTCCAAAAAGTTCGGAAAAAGATGCAATGCTTGTCGCTCGTTAGGCCATAGTTCAAACGAAATAACACATAAATCGGGCCTTCCGTTGAGGTCCAAATCGGCAGCAACCACATTGCGACAATCCTGGGAAAGTGCCAAACCAAAGAGATAGGCCACTTCCAACCACCCTTCCGCTCCCTGGTTCAGAAAGAAACGATTTCTCTCATGCCCCCCAAAAGATGCCCCTGCGCGCCTGAAGGAATCCTGTTTATCTTGAAAAAGCTGATCACGCCCCACATGGTCCTGCGAGTCTCCGATCCAGGCATCTTCACGCCAGAATTCGGATTCATAGTCGGCCACCGTGGGGCCAGTGATGTGTCCATTGACGACATAGAGATCCTGATCCCCATCTAGGTCCGCATCAAAGGCACTGCAACCCCACGACCATCCTGTACGATCCAAAGCCATGCCTGAGGTCCATTCAAACCCACCCTTACGATCGCCAAGAAACAAACGGTTTCCATGATTCATCCTCTGTATCCGTTGACGCATGGGTTCCGTGGCCACATTCCACATAGGGCAAGAAAGCATGCGATCGGCAGCTGGAGAATGCATTC
>Ga0181587_10002019_pt1 | contig 16966 bp, 13 predicted proteins | sample 071ome_27_FD_132463 | JGI IMG/M metagenome (GOLD analysis project Ga0181587, IMG submission 132463) | Coastal salt marsh microbial communities from the Groves Creek Marsh, Skidaway Island, Georgia - 071409AT metaG (megahit assembly) | ecosystem: Environmental > Aquatic > Marine > Intertidal...
CTCATGGCAGAAGTATCGAGTATTAGCCGCGGATCAGTGGTCATGATTCCCCCAGGATGTCATTAGCCGGGATTATGCGTCATGGCCCCGGTTATCATTATTGTCAGTAAGAGCCGACAGGTGCCGGGCAAAAATGCCGGCCAAGCTTAATTCGGCCCCCGAATGATTACACATTTCACCTGGATTCAGGTTAATTTCAATTCAGGCTTTTGCTGACTACTTCGTACACATCCGGTGACAGGTCCGGCGCTGCCAGAATCCGGCGCAGCGCATCCTGCATCAGGCTCTGCCGTTCGTGCCCGTATTTTTTCCAGCGTGTAAGCGGTGTCAGCAGACGCGAAGCGATCTGCGGATTAATGCCATTCAGGGTAATTACCTGGTCGGCCAGGAATTCATATCCTGTTCCATCCAGCTTGTGGAAACTCACCGCGTTATTGAAACAGAATGCACCAATAACGCTGCGCACCTTGTTCGGATTCCTGATATCAAATGCAGGATGGGCCATGAGCTTTACCACTTGCGGCAGGTTATCGGGCACCATGGCGGCACTTTGCATGAGCAGCCATTGCTCGACAACCAGCGTTTCTTGCTGCCATTTTTCATAGAAATGCGCCAGCAGTTCATCACGCATCATGGCACTGCCAGCCGAGGGGTTGTTGACCAGGGCGCGCAACGCGGCGCTGCTGTCAGTCATGTTGTTCGCTCGCTCATACTGCTGCCTGACTCGCTGCCAGTGCTCAGGCTTGTCCAGGCTCGCCAGATAATTCAGGACAGTATTTTGCAGGCTGCGCCGTGCGGATTCATCTGCCGTGTACACATAGTCCGCTCCGCTCAGGCAGGCTTCGTATACTGCCAGGAATTTCATCTCCAGTTGTTCCGCGAGGTAGCGCCGCAGGAATTCGCGCACTTCATGGATACCATCAACATCCACTTCGGCGGCAATCTCGGCGAGATAAGCTTCCGTGGGCAGCAACAGGAGGTGCGCCACCATAGTTTTATCGATGCCGGCGTCACTCAGGGCAAGTTCCAGGACGCTGTCGTAGGCTGCCACCAAGCGCTGATCAACCTCCTTCTTGTCTCCCATTTGCCTGGCTTCCATCAGGTCATTGATGACCTGAAGCGCCAGTTGCTGTGCTGCTTCCCAGCGTACGAAACCATCTTCTTCGTATTGCATCAGCAGCATCAGGTCATCCCGGGCAAAGGGATACGAGAGCCTGACGGGCGCGGAAAAGCCACGCAGTAATGCCGGCACAGGCCTGGAAGCCACCTTCTCAAAAACGAAATCCTGGGAAGGCTCGGCAACATGAAGCACGATATCCTCACCGTGTTCGCGCCCCGCCATGTGCAGCGCGACAGGCTTGCCGTACTCATCCAGCAGACCCACGCGAACGGGAATGTAGAAAGGATCCTTCTCGGGATGCCCGGGTGTTGGCGGACAACTCTGCCTGATTGTCAGGGTGAAGGTCTGTGCCCCGGCGTCGTACCTGCCGCTGCATTCAAGCTTTGGCGTACCGGCCTGGCTGTACCAGCGCCTAAATTGCCCCAGGTCCAGCCCGGACACTTCCTCCATCGTGCTGACAAAATCCTCCGTGGTCACCGCCATGCCGTCGAACTTGTCGAAATAGCGATCCGTACCCTTCCTGAATAATTCGGGACCCAGCAGGTTTGCCTGCATACGGACCACCTCGGCACCCTTCTCGTAAATGGTGGCCGTGTAGAAATTCGATATCTCCATGTAGGACTCGGGCCGAACTGAGTGCGCCATGGGGCCGGCATCTTCGGCAAACTGCACCGTACGCAGCATGCTGACGTCCTCGATCCGGTTCACGGCTCTTGAGCCCATATCTGCGGAAAATTCAGAGTCCCTGTACACCGTGAAACCTTCCTTAAGGCTCAACTGGAACCAGTCCCTGCAGGTCACCCGGTTCCCTGACCAGTTATGGAAGTATTCATGGCCAACGATGGACTCGATGCGCTGGAAAGCCTGGTCGGTGGAGGTGGCGGGATTTGCCAGCACACAGGAGGAGTTGAAGATATTCAACCCCTTGTTTTCCATGGCCCCCATATTGAAATCGTCAACGGCGACGATCATGAAAATATCCAGATCATATTCCCTGCCGTAGACTTCCTCATCCCATCGCATGGCCCGCTTCAGGGCTCCCATGGCGAAATCGCACTTATCCAGGTCCTTTGATTCGACGAAGATACGCAACTGCACTTCCCTGCCAGAGCAGGTCGTGAACAAGCTATCAACGGATTCGAGGTCGCCTGCCACCAGGGCAAACAGATAACTGGGTTTCCTGAAGGGATCTTCCCAGGTGGCGAAATGCCGGCCGTCCTCGAGATCACCGCTGTCGATATTATTGCCGTTTGACAGCAGTACGGGATACTTCGCCTTGTCAGCTTCGATACGCGTGGTGAAACTGGAGAGCACGTCAGGCCTGTCAAGATAATAGGTGATTTTTCGAAACCCTTCTGCCTCACACTGGGTACAGAACATACGGCGCGATTTATACAGCCCCTCCAGCGTGCTGTTCTCGTGGGGCTTGATCAGCGTGTCACACTCGACGATGAATTTATCAGGCACTTTCGAGACAGTGAGTGTTTCACCGGAAACGATGTAATCTTGCGCAGCCAACTCCCTGCCGTCGATTGTGAGTTTCTGCAACTCCATATTGGCGCCGTTGAGAACAAGCTCTCGGCCGCTTTCAGGTGGCGCGTCCGGATTACGCCGCATGGCCAGCCTGGCATGCACCAGCGTCCTGTCTTCGAACAGCCGGACGACCAGGTGGGTTTCATCGATCAGGTAGGCGGGTGGCTGGTAGTCCCTGAGGTAGACGGTTTTGCCTTGCGATTCTTTCATGGAGTTTCCTGTTACTGCGAAATACAGCTGCGATCCGGCTAATTCATGCCTGGCAATTCAAGTTGGAGTTCACGTGGCCGATATACGGACCTGGTAACCGGAGAAGCGGCGAAGGTTCACCACCCCCGTATCCAGGATCAGGTACTGACCCTTGATGCCCACCAGTGAGCCGGCGATCTCCCTGTCCTTGTCAAAATTGAAAGAACTGATTTTATCCGGGTACTCGAGTACAGGATAGTTGATTGTGATCGTAGCAACACCCTTGAGAACACTGATGGCATGCAACCCGAACTGGTTTTCCAGATCAGCCAATTCCCGGGAGCACAGCGCCAGCAACCTGTCCCGCTCATCTGCCAGGTTCAGGTCCCCGTTGTCGCCCTTGAGCATGGCCCGCCAGTTTGTACGGTCTGGCACATGCTGGCGAAACATGACTTCGGCGAAACCCGATTGCTGCCTGGAACGAACACGCAGAACAGGCAGGGCCTGGACGGCGCCCTGGTCCACCCATCTGGTCGGCACCTGCGAGGCCCGTGTGATACCCACTTTCAGTCCCGATGAGTTGGCCAGATATACGATGTGGTCCTGCATGCAAAACTCATCACCCCATACGGGTTCCCGGCAGGTGCCCGCATCGTAATGGCATTTCTCCGGGGAAATGACGCAACTGTCGCACTGGGCCAGCTTCTGGAAACAAGGATAACAGTAGCCCTGATTGAAGCTCTTGTTGGTATCCCTGCCGCAATGCACGCAACTGATCTTGCCGAGCCAGGTGAGCTCAAGCTGTTTCCCCAGCAAGGGGTTCAGCGGCAGCACCTCGTCACCCAGCACCATGCCATAAGTAACAGGGTCATCGAGCCTGGCCTGCATCTTGTGCATTACTCCATGCGTCAACTCAGCCATCAACCATGTTCCTTTTCATTACCATCGGTTTTGCACGGAACCTGTTTTGGCCGGACATAACCAACCCTGGCCTCAGGATCCATGTACTTCTCATCGTAGGCGATTATCGCCTGGAGGCACAGCGACCGCTGCTCATCACTCAGTTTATCGCCATTTTCCGATCGACCGAGGGCCACCGCTTCTTTCAGGAGGTCATGAATCTCGGGAGTTAGCGTGGCCAGCAATTCCTCGAGAGAACCAGGTTTATTCTCCATTGCGGCCCTCCTGCTCTCGATGACTCGAACGCATCATACGACTGACGGTTGCCGTCAATGCGCCACAGACCACTCCCGTCAAAATACCGCCAATGTGGGCTTCGTCGGCGATGAAATCCAGGTCAATAACAGTCATCACCACCAAGGTCAGCAACAGGAAAAAAATCAGTGCCCCGGGCAGGCCAAGGCCCTTACCCGGATCGAAGAGCTGCCACATCCAGATATAGCCGAACAGACCATAAACGACGCCCGACATCCCCCCAAAATAAATAGTACCGCCATAAAGGAACTGGACGGTATTGGAGACCAGCGCGATAACCACGATCAGCAGCAACAGGCTCCAGCTTGCCTGCACCGCCTCTATTCGCCTGCCGAATTCCCACAGCCAAAGCATATTGAAGGCCAGATGGACTAGCCCGCCATGGAGCAGTATCGGGGAAATCATTTTCAGGAATTGCAGCACTGTAAAATTCTCCAGCACCCGCTCCATGATTATCATGCGCGTGCCATAGCTGAAATCAGGAAACAACATCGCCCTTGCAGTGTCATTCATGTTGTTCAGCGGTGCAGCGATCAACAGTACGATGCAGGCCAGAATCAACAACAACGACAGCGGTGCCCGCCTGAAAGCCTGGCGCAGCCTTCGGGTAAAATCACCGGCGTTGAAATAGCCGGTCATACTGCTGGAATCCTGTTCCGAAGGCTTTGCCTCACCCAGCACCCACTGCCGGTAAAGGCTGCCTGCCGGGCCTACCTGCTCCCTGTCGGCTACCGTCAATACCTGCCAGGAATCGACATGGTGGATCCTGTGGGAGATTTTATGCTGCCAGAGCAGCCTGCTGAACTGGCTCAGGTCGTTGTTTTCCGGAACTTCCAGCACTTTAAACATGGTTTTGGCAGACGTTTACCGGTTGGTCGGCCGGTGTGACCAGCCCAGCTTGCTTCGGCATGTTTCGTAATAATCGTAATCCGCCGGGTGCAGGATTTTGAGCTCCTGGGCTTTCTTGTGAATGGTGATGCGATCACCTGGTGCGCAGGTGTGGCTCATGGAGCCGTCACAGCTCAGTTGCGGCAGGATGTTGTGCCGGTCACCAACGACGAGCGTCAGTTCCCTGTTGCCCTCCACGACGATAGCCCGGCTGCTCAGGCTGTGGGGATTGATCGGAACCAGTACCATGGCGTCCAGTCTCGGGTGCATGATCGGGCCGCCGGCGCTCATGGCATAGGCCGTGGAACCGGTGGGAGTGGCGACGATCAGGCCGTCGGAGGCCTGGTTGTAAACGAATTCGCCATCGATATAGAGGGCAAACTCGATCATCTGCACGGCCTTGCCCGGATGCAGTACGACATCGTTCAGAGCGGAACCCAGGTATTGCCGGTTGGTGTCTCCGATGAACAGGTCCAGCAGGAAACGGGATTCTATCTTGTAATCACCTGCCAGCACCTTGCCGAGGCTGGTTTCGAGTTCATCGGGCAGGATGTCGGTGAGGAATCCCAGGCGCCCCCTGTTGATACCGATCACGGGCAGGTCATGCTCGGCCAGAACCGAGGCAACCTGCAACAGGCTGCCATCGCCGCCTACCACGATCACCAGGTCGCACTGGCTTGCCAGCTTTTCGAGCGGGCTGACCGGATAGGACTTGTCCCCAAGCAGGCCTGCGATGTTCACATCCAGGACAATATCCGCCTGGACGCTGACTTCCAGGAAGCGCGTCAGCAGCAGCAGGGAGTCAACGATATCCTTGCTGTTCCTGCCAGTGAGGCCGATGGTGGAAAATTGGGACATGCGTGTATGATTCTGGCTTTGGCAAAAGTAGCCAAGTATATCACGCCACGGGTGTTCTCCATGGTTTATTCTTTGTAAAACAAGCCTGTGCAAGCAAGGATTGTTTATAATGCCGCATCGCAAAGGAGCCCTTTTTTGGATATCAACAACAGTAAAATCGCCGTCATCGGACTCGGGTATGTGGGCCTTCCGCTAATGGTCGAATTCGCCACCAGGTATCCGACCCTGGGCTTCGATATCAACGTAAACCGGGTCAGCCAGCTTGCCAGCGGCCGGGACAACATGATGGACCTGACCACCGAGGAACTGGGCCGGGCCGTTCACGGCAATTATTCGTCCAATCCCGATGACCTGGCGGCTTGCAACGTTTTCATCGTCACTGTCCCCACTCCGGTGGACAAACAGAACCGTCCTGACCTGACTGCATTGAAAAGTGCCTGCAACCTCATCGGCCACTACCTGGATGACGGTGATATTGTCATTTTTGAATCGACCGTATATCCCGGTTGTACCGAGGAAGTCTGCGTCCCGGTACTGGAAAAAATTTCTGGCGGAAAACTCAACGCCTCGTTTTTTGTGGGCTACAGCCCCGAGCGCATCAATCCCGGTGACAAGACACACCGCCTGACCAATGTCATCAAAGTCACTTCGGGGTCCAATCCTGAAGCGGCCGCCTTTGTCGACGCGCTTTACGGATCGATACTGGAAGCCGGCACGCATCCGGCCAGCAGCATCAAGGTCGCCGAGGCCTCCAAGGTTATCGAAAATACCCAGCGCGACCTGAATATTGCCCTGATCAACGAACTGAGCATCATTTTCCACAAACTTGGCATCGATACCGAGGAAGTGCTTATCGCTGCCGGCACCAAGTGGAACTTCCTGCCTTTCCGGCCCGGACTCGTGGGAGGACATTGCATAGGAGTCGACCCTTACTACCTCACACACAAATCACAGGAAATCGGCTATCACCCCGAAGTCATCCTGGCGGGACGCCGCATCAATGACGGCATGGGCACCTTCATAGGCGAACGGGTGGTCAAGGAAATGACCAGCCGGCGCATTCACGTCGTGGATTCACGTATCCTGGTCATGGGGCTCACCTTCAAGGAAAATTGCCCTGATATTCGCAATTCACGCGTCGTGGACCTGGTGAAAAGCCTGAAGGAATTCAATGCCAACGTGGATATTTTTGACCCCTGGGTAGAGCCAGCAGCAGCCGAAGAGGAATACGGCCTCACACTCGTTGATTCACCCGACCCTGGTACCTACGATGCAGTCATCGTGGCGGTGGCCCATGACTGCTTCAGGAAGGAAGGCCTCGAAAAGATCAGAAGCTATGGCAGGGACAGGAACGTCATTTTCGACGTGAAATACCTGTTCCCGATGTCGGAAAACCTGGCCAGACTCTGACCTGTCCAGCGGCTACTTGGTCGTAACACTGAATGAGAACGGCGATACGCCGTATACCAGTTCCCCGGTATCGAGCATACGGTAGGCAACAAACACGTTGAGTTTCTTGTCCGTGAGTCCGGCCGATTGCAAATCTATGCCTTTGATGACATCCACCAGCGCCCTTTGCGCCAGGATTCGCGGAGGACCGCCTGCCACTAGAGTGCTCAGGGCGCCATTCCATGCCGCCACCTGTCCGGATTCCGTCACCTGGAACAGGTTTTGTTTGCCGCTGAGGATCACCATGTGCGGTATGTATGACCGGCCGACCTGGTCGGGCAACGGGGATATTTTCATCCTCAGGTTGATCGTGTCCTCAACGGAAAAAATCTTTTTAAAACCAGCGCCATCGGGCGAATAGGCGCCTACACCGATTGTAGCCGGGACCAGGCCGGAATTCGTCGAAAATGCCGGTGAGGTCGCCATGCGCTCTTCCTGGCTTGGGTAGTATTGTTCGACCTGGTGCTTGGTAAGCTTCAGGCTGGATACCGCATCGGCGCCATTCTGCAAATCTTCCTTGTCGGCGCCACAAACAAAGGGTCCGCAGGCACGATTGGGATCGGAAAACCGGTACAGGCGGTTCACCACGTCAAAATCATCCGGGTATGCCATCACGGAAACAAATCGGGTGTCCACACCAAAACCGGCGGCATACGGCAGCGTCCCGCCGGACTCGTCCTCGCGACGGGAATGCACCAGGCCCAGGTTATGCCCTGCTTCATGTGCCAGCACGCTGTCGTCCATGCAATCGATATTGATGACGGAAAATGCGAAATCCTTGTGGTAAACCGCACTCAGGTCAGCCTGTGTGCTCATGCCGCCGAGATTGGCCAGTCCGCACAGACCATCCTCCTCACCGCTGCGAAACAGGACGACAAGATCACCGCCATACAGTTGCCGCAGGCGAGCCAGGTCCCTGAAACTGTCGTCCTCCTGGTAGGTCACAGCATTCAGGTCGGCAAACAACTCTTCAGCCGGTTCATAGTCCACTGCATGTACTCCCACGGGACGCAGTACGATGCCGGTGCGACTGTCGGCGAAAATCTTGTTGGCCACATTGAAAATCTGGTTGATCCGGGTTTCGACTTCACCAAGGTAGATATCACTGATTTCCGGGGTATAGGCGACCAGCACATCGATGTAGGCTGTCTGGTCACTGCCGGGTATCGCAGGATCTGTGCCGAGCAGGGATTCGTTAAAATCGCTGGTGCCGTCCCCGTCCGTATCAGTGACGACATCCCGGTATATCTCCACGATCACGTCACTGCGCACGTCATCCACCAGCGCTGTGCTGTACACCAGGGGATGGGACGCCATGGAGGTGACCACGGTAAAGCTCAAATTTTTTGCCTGTCCGGAGGTGAAGTTGCCCAGCTCACAACTGAGCACAGGCGTGTCAGCGGTCGACTGCAGGATCTCGCAGCCAGCCGGCAATGCATCGATTTCGGTATTTTCCAGGACAAAGAAGATATCCACATACTTGCCTGTCAGGGCAGACAGTGAGTTATTCCTGAACGTCAGGTCGAAGGTCAGTGCAGAACCTGCCGGTGCCGCTGGCTGGGATACTTTTTGATCAATGCTGAACGAAAATAAATTTGTTGATGAAATATCATCAACTGGAGGTAAATTGGTTTCAGTTGTAGCCACCTCATCGCGTACATGCTTAAGTCTAGCAAAGCGGCCACCGTATATTGTCCCATTACTAGACTTTCCATACAGCTGAAAAATACCTGAAGGTGAAGTTAGAATCAGGTGGGCAGTTTTTTGTCCCACAGTTATTACAAGTGAGTAATCCAGACCCGTACCGATGATTGAGCCATACCAAGTGCGATCCCCGTTATCCATGATCGCCATATCGTCAATTCTTATAGTGTAGTTACCGTCCGTTCCATTGACCTGTATGTCGAAAGTATCTCCTTTAGATAATGTCTCCAGTAACCCTATATCGAGGATTGCCATGGCATCGTCTTCAGGATAGTTACTGGATTGATCCAGCCGCCAGACCTGGGCATGCGCCAGTACAGGCAGCAATGCGCACGCCAGCACGGGCACCAGGAACTTCCCGGCACGTAATAAGGCGATGAATGTGTCCCTGCAGGCCTTCATATTGTCTATAGCGCAAATTTGAGAGTACTTTAAGAAATGCCAGTATCCTGCTGATATTAATAGGATAAGCTAAAAGTATCCACGCAATCCCTGCAGACCGCCTCCATGGATGGCCAGTATACGTGACTTTTGTGGGAAAATATCCCTCTTTTTGGCCAGGGCAAAAATCCCGTATAGCAGTTTGGCGGAATATACAGGCTCCAACGGTATACCATGGCGGGCCTGGAATTCTGTTAAGAACCGCATAAGTTCAGGTGAAGCGCAGGCATAACCGCCGCAATGGAAAGCGTCGTTCACAGACCACGGACAGCTCTCGGCCAGGCCATGCGTGCTAAGCATGCCCCTGACGGCCCCTGCCAGGTAACCAGCCCCTTTCAGCACCTGGAATCCCATGAGCGGCACCTTGCTGGTCGTGGCCATGCCTGCCAGGGTGGTCCCGGTACCGCAGGCCAGGCAAACCAGGTCGAAACCGGCTTCTGGATACAGGGCCGTTATCTCAGCGGAACCCCGCACCCCTTCAATGTTGGCACCACCCTCAGGCACCAGGTGAAACGGGCCGTGCAGTTCCTCAAGACTGGCGATCAAGGCAGGATCATGACGCCGCGCATAGTCATAGCGGGTAAGGCCTGAGAGATGCATTCCCGCATTACGGGCATCCTGCAGGCAGGCGTTCAGGGGATCAGGCAGTTCCCCCCTCACAATACCCGTGGTGCGAAATCCGCACTCCGCCCCTGCGAATGCAAGGGCATGCAGATGGTTAGACCAGGGACCGCCGAACGTCAGCAGGCTGTCCTGCCCCGTTTCCCTGGCCCGGGCCAGGTTGTATTTGAGCTTGAACCATTTGTTTCCCGAAATGACCGGGTGGATCAGGTCGAGACGGAGCACAGACAGGCTGATACCTGCCGTGGCGAGGACTGGATCGTCAACAGGTTGGATTGGGATGTCGGGCAAATCCCGGAGCAGGTCTGAGGCCATGCATGAATCCGTCTGAAAAGCGGATTATGCGCTGTAATCCCTGAAATCGCACACCTTCACCCGTTTTCAATTGAGTACCAGGTAACCCCGTCCTGCCAGGCAGTTGCGCACTACCCGCTGGCGCTCTGCCATGACCTTGCCGGTGCCGCTGAGCGTACCGCTGGCCGCGCCGACGCCGGCACCGCGTTTTGCCGTTTCACTGTTACCGGCGGCAGCCCCGATCACACCGCCAACCACCGCCCCAGTTGCGGCACCGGTCAGGATCCTGTTATCTGCCTCCACCTGGTCGGCGAAGGTAAAGCAATCCTGCAGGTCTGATTCATAGGCCTCCATATCGACCCCTCGGGTGTCCACGATCGGGCGGTTACCGGTGATTTCATCCACCTGCCGGCAGGATGACAGCAGCAGGACGATGGTGGCTGCAAAAATGACTGTTCTCATGGTTTCCTCCTGTAGCGGGTCTCTTCCTTCAGAACGCAGGTCGCGGGGTTAAGTTGACAGGCAGGTGCAAAAACCGGCCGCCCCCTATCAGGTTCAGGCAGGTTCTGCATGCAGGTAAAGTGCACCTGGCAGGTAGTATAGGAAGTGCAGAAAGTGCAGGAATTTCGGGAAGTAATGGCGGACCGGACGGGACTCGAACCCGCGACCTCCGCCGTGACAGGGCGGCATTCTAACCAGCTGAACTACCGGTCCACAGAATGAAAGATCTGGCTTTACTATAGCGCACTTTGGTGGGTGAAGAGGGACTTGAACCCCCGACATTCGCCTTGTAAGGGCGACGCTCTCCCAGCTGAGCTATTCACCCAAAGCGCTAAGGGTGCGCATTTTACCTTCTTATGGAGGCATGTCAATAAACCGGAAATGACGGTTTTACGGACACCGACTACTTGGAAGTATGGCGGAAAGTGCCGTCCCAGTCCGGTTCCAGAACCTGGGTTCTGAGGGCAGGAATTCGTTCCAGATAAACGTCGTACAGGAGTGTGTCCGGATCCTTTGCCTTGAGCTGGAGGAACATTCTTTCTGCTTCATCCCAGTCCTGCTTCACGTACTTTTGATGGGCCTTGTGATATTCGTACACCAGGGAGAGCAAATCTTCACTGGCCTCCTTTTCCATGCATAAGGGCTGGTAAATCCGGATGGGTTCCTCTTTGCCTTTTACCTGCACCTTGTCCACCAGGCGGCAAAGGTATCCTTCCAGGTGATCGTATGTCTGCTCCCCGATCAGCAATTTCACGCCGTATACCTTGGTGATGCCTTCCAGGCGCGAGCCGAGGTTCACCGCATCGCCCAGCACCGTATAGGAACGCCGGTAGGTAGAGCCCATGTCTCCAACATTCATGAATCCGGAGTTGATGCCGACACCGATATTGACCTCCGGGAATCCGCGCTCCTTGAATTCGGGCTTCAGCTCTTCCACTTTTGCCAGCATTTTGAGCGCGGCCTGGACGGCATGCGCCCGGTGATTGGGATCATCCAGCGGGGCACCCCAGAATGCCATCACCATATCCCCCACGTATTTGTCGATGGTGCCCTGGTGGTCGAAGATGATCCCCGTGATGGGGGTGAAAAAATCATTCAGCATGGCCTTCAGTTCTGCTGCACTCAGGGTTTCGGAAATCGAAGTGAAATTCCGGATATCGGAAAACAGCACACTGAGCTCCTTGCTTTCCCCATCGAAGTTGTAACTGTCGGGATTGTTCAGCATGGCATCGATATGCGCGGGAGGCACATACTGGTCGAACATGCCCTTGATGGCCCGGCGATTAAGGCCTTCCTTCAGGAACCCGTAAGTCAGGTTGATAACCGTCAGCATCAGTATCAGGAACAGGATGATGATCAGCGACATGTCCAGGTTGTAATCTGCCCACAATTTGAAATTCAGCGCCGTAATGCCCAGCATGAATGTCAGGCTGGACAGCATCAGCAGAGCCGGGCCCAGCAGCGGGTAAACGAATGTCAGGAACAAACCGGAAACGAGCAGGATGGTAATGACGGCACCCTGCTCCCAGTCCGGTTTGGACGGGAATGGTGCCAGCTGGGAAGCTGTCAGTGACGACAACACGGCATCCATACCGGTTTCTGCTTCTAGGTCCGGGTTTTCAGACGCCACGGTAATGGTGGGCGCCGAGTTGAGGATCGCATTGAGTATATTGGCATGCACCTCCACGCCCGGATAAATGTTTTCCATTGGCGTGGAACGCAAATCGAATAAACCCGTGGCCGTCGAACCGATGAACACGAGGCTGTTAAACAGCGCCGCTTCATGTTCAGGCGACAGGCTTCCGTTCAACACATCTATGGCGCTGATATAGGGATAGGTGGTACCCGATCCCATTTGGGTCTGACCGATGTAGGGCACTATGACCTGCCCGAACCTGTCGGTGGGAATGAAAACCTGTCCCATCTTGATGCCAGTGATTTCGCGCCGGGCTGTACCCGGCACCGGCTCGGTCACCGGGCTGAAATTTTCCTCGAAGTAATACAGGCGCGCCATGTCCAGCGCCAGCGAGGGATACAGGTTGTTCTTGTAGCGAAAAATCAGTGGTGAGCGTCGAATGATGCCGTCAATATCGGGCAGGTTGTCGATGAAACCGCCCCCTCTCGCGGCAGTCTGCAGGACATCCACGTTACCCTCGTAACCCTGCATGTTGGCGATGGCCAGGCTGTTGGCCAGTTCTTCATCGATGCCGATAATGGGCTCGGGTAAAGTACCGTACTCGAGCACTTCATGGGGCTTGAAGGAAAACCCGAGAACGACATCCGTAATCGCCATGCTTTCAGAGAAGGCCCTGTCCCCATCCAGGACAGTCTGCAGGTCGGTGAGCCTGGGCAGCAGATCCGCGAATTCACCGGCGCTGCCGGCCTCGATTGCCTGCCGCAGCTGACCGGTGGCATTACGCTCGTGTTCCGGGAACAGGAAGTCCCAGCCCACAACCAGCGCACCATAGTTGGTGAGTTGTTCAACCAGTTGCCCGAGCAGCCGCCGAGACCACGGCCACTGGCCGATTTGCCCCAGGCTTTTCTGGTCGACGTCGATGATGACGATACTGTGTTCACTACTTGGGGGGGGCTCCAGCATGAACTCAAAGCGCTGGTCATAGATCATGTTGTCCATACGCGCCAGGGTGTTGCTGATGACAGGCTGGTCGCTTACGTACAATATGATCGTAAGCACCGTTCCCATCAGTCCGAGGAATACGGGCAGGCGTGAACCCTTGAGTAGTTCAACCTTTATTTTCCTCAGGATTTTTGCAATAACTGACGGGATGCCCATCATTTCCTGCCCTGCATTTTTGTTTCATTATAAGCGAAAGCACTGTACATAACAGTGTCCGCTCGTTACCATCACGCCCCCTGAAACAGGCCCGATCCATGGAAATATTCAAGCGATTCACCTTTGAAGCAGCCCACCGCCTGCCCAATGTTCCCGAGGGGCACAAGTGCGCACGGCTGCACGGTCATTCTTATAGTGTGGAAGTGCACATCAGCGGCGAACCGGATTCGAAACAGGGCTGGATTATGGATTTTTCGGACCTGGCGCAAGTGGTAAATCCTGTTATCCGGCAGCTCGACCATTATTACCTGAACGATATTGACGGCCTGGACAACCCGACCAGCGAACACATCGCACGCTGGATTTGGCAAAAACTGGAAGGCGATCTGCCCTCCCTTTCGAAAATCGTGGTCAGCGAAACCTGCACCAGTGGATGCAGCTATACCGGCGACTGACCCTGTTCATTCCGCCGGCAACGCCCAGTCGATGGGTTCCTGTCCGGTCTTCACCAGATAATCATTCGCCTGCGAGAAATGCCGGCATCCCAGGAAACCCCGGTGTGCCGATAAGGGTGAAGGATGTGTCGACTGCAGCACCAGGTGCCGGCTGCGGTCAATGATCTGCCCTTTTTTCTGCGCGTAACTGCCCCACAGCATGAACACGAGATGTTCACGCTCCTCATTCAGTAGCGCCACGATCCTGTCGGTAAAGCGTTCCCAGCCCCTGCCCTGGTGAGAAGCCGCCTTGAACCGTTCAACGGTAAGCACGGCATTGAGCAGCAGCACCCCCTGCTTCGTCCAGCTTTGCAGGCAGCCATGTGATGCCGGTTTAACCCCGATATCCGCTTCGATTTCCTTGAATATATTCACCAGCGAGGGCGGCACCCGGACACCGGGCAGCACCGAAAAACACAATCCATGCGCCTGGCCTGGTCCATGATAGGGGTCCTGACCGAGTATCACTACCTTCACCCTGTCAAAAGGAGTGGCATCAAGGGCGTTGAAGATGAATTCCCCGGGCGGGAAGATGTGCTTGCCAAGGGCTTTTTCCTCCCTGAGGAATGCCCGCAGGGATTGCATGTACTCCTGGTTGAACTCGGGTTCGAGGCGGGCAAGCCATGACGGCTCGAGCTTGACCTGCCGCCTGTCTTCGGTGCCCGCCCCGGTCATCACTTGTTGTCAGTCGTGCTGGGGACGCATGTGCGGGAACAGGAGCACATCGCGAATGGATGCCGAGTCCGTGAAAAGCATGACCAGTCTGTCGATACCGATACCTTCGCCAGCGGTCGGCGGCATGCCGTATTCCAGGGCGGTAATATAATCCTGATCGAAGTGCATCGCCTCGTGGTCGCCGGCATCCTTCTCGGCCACTTGCGCACGGAACCGCTCTGCCTGGTCTTCCGAGTCGTTCAGTTCGGAGAAGCCGTTGGCGATTTCGCGCCCTCCGATAAACAGTTCGAAGCGATCGGCGATATCCGGGTTGTCATCATTGCGCCGCGCCAGCGGAGAAACTTCGGTCGGGTAGCCGGTAATAAAAGTAGGTTGCTGCAGGGTTTCCTCGACAAAGGCCTCGAATATCTCCAGTTGCAGTTTGCCGATCCCCCAACTGTCCTTGACTTCGATACCCAGCGACTTTGCCAGGGCCCTTGCGCTCTGGTAATCCGTCAACTGGGCTGCCTCTGCACTGGTATGGGCTATGATGGACTCCAGCAGCGTCATGCGGGCAAAGTCCTTGTCAAAGTCGAGCTCCACTCCCTGGTAAGTCACCTGGCCACTGCCCATGACGTCATGGGCCAGTGTACGCAGCATGTCCTCAGTAAGATCCATCATGTCGTTGTAGTCGGCATAGGCCTGGTAAAACTCCAGCATGGTGAATTCCGGGTTATGCCTGGTTGACAATCCTTCATTACGGAAATTCCGGTTCAGTTCATACACGCGCTCGAAACCACCAACCACCAAGCGTTTGAGAAACAGCTCCGGGGCGATACGCAGATACATGTCCTGGTCCAGGGAATTGTGGTGGGTGATGAAGGGTCGGGCCACGGCGCCGCCGGGGATGACCTGCATCATCGGCGTTTCCACTTCCATGAAATGCCGGGCATTCATGAAGGCACGTATTCCATTGACCAGGCGCGAACGGGCAATAAAGGTGTTTCGTGATTCCTCGTTGGCAATAAGGTCCACGTAACGCTGCCTGTAACGGACCTCAGTATCGGTCAGGCCCTTGTACTTGTCCGGCAAGGGGCGCAGCGACTTCGTCAACAGGCGGATGTTTTCGACGCGGATGCTGAGTTCGCCCTTGTCCGTGCGGAACACCTTGCCGGTGGTGCCGATGATGTCGCCCAGGTCCCAGCTCTTGATTTCCGCCCTTTCCTCCTCGGGGAACTCCTTGACGTTCAGGTACAACTGGATCTGTCCGGTCATGTCCTGGATCACGAGAAAGGGGCCCCGCTGGCGGATGATGCGACCGGCGACACAGGCCTCGACAGCCATTTCCGCCAGGGTGTCCTTGTCCTTGCCACCATATGCGGTATGGATGTCCGCGGCAAAATCCGCGGGTCGAAAATCATTGGGGAAGGCGTTGCGCTTTTGCCGGATGGTGTCTAGCTTCTCCCGTCGCTGTGCAATCAGCCGGTTTTCTTCGGCGGCATCCGCGCCAGTCGCAGTGTTGTGTTCGCTGTCTGTCATTACGTCTTCCGATTCTACTCTTGTTACCGGTTACAGGCCCATTTTCAGGCTGGCTTCCATGAAACGGTCCAGGCCGCCATCCAGCACAGCCTGGGTGTTGCTGGTTTCCACCTTCGTGCGCAGATCCTTGATACGCGAATCATCAAGCACGTAGGAGCGTATCTGGCTGCCCCAGCCGATATCGGCTTTCTCGTCCTCGATTTCCTGCATGGCTTCCTTTTTCTTCAGTTCCTCCAGCTCGTAGAGCTTTGCTTTCAGCTGTTTGATGGCCATGTCCTTGTTTTTGTGCTGGGAGCGCTCCCGCTGGCACTGCACGACGATACCGGTCGGTTCGTGGGTCAACCTGATCGCGGAGTCGGTCTTGTTGACGTGCTGGCCTCCAGCACCCGATGCACGATAGGTATCCACGCGCACCTTGCTCATGTCCAGCTCGATTTCGATATCGTCATCGACTTCGGGGGATACAAACACGGAGGCAAACGAGGTGTGGCGCCGGTTGCCCGAATCAAAGGGTGATTTGCGCACCAGTCGGTGCACACCGGTTTCGGTTCGCAGCCAGCCAAAGGCAAATTCCCCTTCGAAATACAGCGTGGCGCTCTTGATGCCTGCCACTTCACCGGGTGAAACCTCGACGAGTTCCGTCTTGAATTCCTTCTGCTCACCCCAGCGCAG
>Ga0181587_10002020_pt1 | contig 16964 bp, 17 predicted proteins | sample 071ome_27_FD_132463 | JGI IMG/M metagenome (GOLD analysis project Ga0181587, IMG submission 132463) | Coastal salt marsh microbial communities from the Groves Creek Marsh, Skidaway Island, Georgia - 071409AT metaG (megahit assembly) | ecosystem: Environmental > Aquatic > Marine > Intertidal...
AGCTGATCTCAGCGTCTCTTCACATCGACTTCACATGATTTTGTATAACTTCTGTATCAATTTTATACGTATTCTAGGTAGCTATCTACGTCGAATCGTTAGATTGTTAGACATATTGTGTCATTTTAGATCAGGAGGAGTAAATCATGAAAAGATTCTTCATCACGTTTGTTTCGGTTGCAATCGCCCTCGTGGCATCTTCCACGTTTGCGAAGGGAAAACCTCCGTTCGCACCAGGCAAGCCCGGTTTCGCAGGCCCCCCGGGTGGCGCCACCATCGTTGAGACGGCGATTGCGCTCAGCGGTACGCCAAACGAGTTCGACGAAAACGGTGACGACTTTGACATTTTGGTAGCCGCCGTTATTGCAACCGGGATCAACGAGTCAGTTCTTAATGGCGAGTATGACTACACCGTTTTCGCACCCAACGACAAGGCATTCCTGGACACCTGTAGCGCCATCACCAAGACAGAAGTGACCGATGAAGAGGCGTGCTTTAACACATTGGCCTCCGCGTTGACTGTTGACGGTGTGGCGGCCGTGCTCGCCTACCACGTGGCCGAAGGCGTCAGAAACTCACGCAGCGTTTCGATGGCCCGAAGCGTCAAGATGCTGGACGGCAACAGGATCAGCGTTAACAACGGCACCATTGAGGCGGAGAACTCTGACGCCGGATTTGTTGCGACGGATATCCTGGTAGCAGACGGCATGATCCATATTATTGATTTTGTGCTACTGCCGTGAAGTAGTAGAAACAAGCTCGCGAGCGGGCTTGCTCCGACGAGGTATACATGGGGCTCCCATTATCGGAGGCCGCTTCATTTTGGGTCAGTGCTGCCAACGCCGATGCCGGAAATAAAATCTCGGCTCAAAGACCGAAGCGATGGTATTGGCAGTTGCATCGACCATGGGCACGCTGGTCGTCCGCTGTCTTGAATTTGAAGCGGAGTTGACGGTTGAACATCAAATCAGTGCAATGTTTGCGCGCTTCAGGCTGATCATTTTGTGTACAAGACCTGCACACCCCGGCTCTCATAAAGGTTTTGAAGGCATTGCTCGTGGTTAAACCCGGAGTCGCCACAGAACATATGCTTATGAGGCTTGAAAACAGTGAATAAAAAAGGCCACCGGAAAGGTGGCCTTTTTTGCGCTCGAGGAAAGAGTTTCCACCCTTTCCTTTTTAACTGAACAACTACCAGGAATAAGTCTCGCGCAGGTACCACTGTCCGCCTTCGTAGTTGGCGGCGCTCCGGCGTGGGTATTCCAGGCCGACACTCAACCGGTTGGCGTACGGGGGGCCCACCTTGTCGATGTATTCATCGAAGATGTTCACCGCTCCAATCGCCGATCCCAGTTCTGGTTCGAATTCGGGCCTCGACTCACGGAATATTGAACACCCGGCGAACATCTTCCGCGGTGGCTGCCTGACGCTCCGAATGCTCCAAGGCGGACAGAAACCCGGAGACCAACTCGCTGTTGCTGGGGGCAACAGACCCGTCAGGCAGCGCCAGGTTGTTCTCGAAGCCCAGCCGGACATGCCCCCCCAACTCCGCCACCTTCAGCATCAACGCCCGCTCCGACTGGCCGAAGCAGCAGGCGGCCCAGCTGAATCGCGACAGGTCGACCTGATGGAGGAAGCCATCCAGCTCCCGCGTTGATCCCGGCCTTGACTCCAAATAACTGCCCAGCACCAGCAAAACCGATGGCGCGGCTTCACGGAGCGCGCCCGATTGGCGCAAATGATCGAGCCGGGCCAACTCCTGGGGAGAATAAACAATGAACTGCTGCCAGATACCTTCTTCGGAGAGCCGGTTAAAAAACGCCAGGGCATCCTTTTCATGGGATTCCGAAGGCATCAGCTCGCGCAGCGCGAGCGAGACGGCCTCAGGGCGCAAGCGCCGCACCATCTCCATTTGCTGATCTGGCGTATACCTGCCCACGGCTTCGGTGGTGACCTGTAGCACCAGTTGGCGGCCGACCCTTTCGCGGATGGCGTCGATGGCCGCCCGGTAAGCCTCCACGGACAACGTATGCTGACCGTGCTCGTCCCGAACATGAAGATGCAGCACGCTGACGCCCGCGCACAGCAGCTGCTCGGCTTCATCGGCCAGCTCAGCAGGGCTGATCGGTAGCGCGGGGTGGTCTGCCTGGCTGCGACGGGCGCCATTGGGCGCGCACATCACCATTAAGCGACGCCGGTTGAATGCCGCGAGCGCGGGCTCAGTCCGTTCCATCGAAAGAAAACCTGCCAAGCGTGTCGGAAAGCAATTCGCACAGCTCGTGCACCTGGGGCTCGGAAATAATAAAAGGTGGGGCAAGCAGTATATGCGCGCCATCCTTACCGTCTGCGGTACCGCCCCCGGGATAGCAGATCAGCCCATGCGCCATGGCCGCTTTCCTCAGTTTGGCCGGCAAGCCCCACTCAGCGGGCACCGGCTGCCGGGTCTCCCTGTCCAGTACCAGCTCCAAACCGACAAACAAGCCGCGACCGCGCACCTCGCCGACATGGGCATGCGAACTGAAGCGGCGCCGCAGCTCGGACCGCAGCAGGCGGCCTCTGTCACGCACCTGTTTTAAAAGGTCTTCGTGCTCTATGGCGTCAAGGACAGCCAAGCCCGCAGCGCAGGCGGTGGCGTGCCCAACAAAGGTATGGCCGTGGGCAAATCCGTCTTGTGCCATCCGCTCATGCACCGCGCCGCTGGCCAGGGCAGCCCCCAGCGGCTGATATCCACCGCTGATCCCCTTGGCGAGGGTCACGATGTCGGGCTGGATGCCATCCTGCTCAAACCCGTGCCAGGTGCCGGTGCGTCCACAGCCGGCCATGACCTCGTCGAGCACCAGCAGGATGCCATGCCGGTCACAGACCTCGCGCATCGCGCGCCAGTATCCCTCCTCCGGTGGTACGGCGCCCAGTGATGCGCCGACCACGGTCTCGCCCATGAACGCCGCCACGTTGCCGGGCCCGGCCGCGACGATGGCCTGATCCAGTTCATCAGCCAAGCGCCTGACATACTGCACGGTGGTCTCGTTGGGTAACTGGTCGCGATAGGCATTGCATGGGCTGACACGCGGCCACTGGTGCAGCATCGGCTCGTAGGGCGCACGGCGTTTGGTGTGGCCGGTGACGGAGAGCGCCCCGAGCGTATTGCCATGATAGCTCTGGCGCCGGGTGATCACGATGTGCCTGCCATGCTCTCCAGCCGAACGCCAATATTGGCGAACCAGCTTAAGCGCGGTCTCATTGGCCTCTGAGCCACCGGACAAGAAGTAAACGCGGGCATCGGGGATCGGGCACAGCTCCGCCAGGCGCACGGCGAGTTGCTCCTGGGGTTCATTGGTGAAGAACTGCGTGTGGGCAAAAGCCATGTCCCCCGCCTGGCGACGGACGGCACTGATCACACCCGCATGGCCGTGGCCCAGGCAGGAGATGGCCGCGCCGCCGCTGCCATCCAGGTATTTTTGTCCGTCGGCATCCCACAGGTACACCCCTTCGCCTCGAACGGCCCTGGGATATGCCTGACCCGGGGCCCGGTAGAACACGCTGCTCATTGAATGTCTTCCATCAAAACCAGAGCGCTTTATTCTGCCTGCTCGTCCACGACTGAGAAACCCTGAACCGACGCCCGCCGCCATCCCTGGCCATGTTGCGACCAGGCGATCAAACAGGGCGACGACAGGCCCCGAAAAGACCAAAACCCACCATGGACGTTCTGGATTTTAGGGACAATTTACCGCATCCTGAGTGGGCCAAGCGGCAGCAAGGGGCATACCCGGGACCATCATCCGAGCGCCACTTTTTGCCATGAATGGGAGGCAAGACCGAAATGAGCGGTGATTACAGCCCTCGGGGCAAGACACCGGAAAAAAGACAGGTTTGGACAACCCCGGCCCGGCTAAAAGATCGGGTCGCGCGGGCGTCTGACCGCCGTGACGCTGCCCAGCACCCCGGTGCTTGTATCGATGTGCCTTCGGAAGCCTCTGATGAGAGGGAATGTTCAGTGAGCGCGGGCCTGTAATTCATGCCGGAGGGACCTGAAATTCGCCGCGCCGCAGATCGCCTCGCCAAAATACTGGTGGGCCGCCCCCTGGAACGAGTGACCTTTACCCTTTCGCACCTCAAGCACTATGAATCCGAACTGACCGCCGCACAGGTCCTGGACGTGCGCACCCGCGGCAAGGCCATGCTGATCCATTTTGACTGCGGCAAGGTGATCTACTCCCATAATCAGCTCTATGGTCGCTGGTATCTGTGCAAAAAAGGGCGCCCGCCACAGACCCGCCGCCAGTTGCGCCTGGCCCTTGAAACAGCGACCGATTCGGCACTGCTGTTCAGCGCATCCGATATCACCGTACTGGCAGATCATGGCCTGGATGAACATCCCTTCCTCGCCCGGGCCGGGCCTGACCTGTTAACGGATGACCCGTCCGCAAAGGACATTGCCGACCGCCTCTCAAGGTCAACATTCCGGCGGCGGCGGCTTGCCATGCTGCTGCTTGATCAGTCGTTTGTTGCGGGACTGGGAAACTATCTGCGCTCGGAGGTATTGTTTGCCGCCGGGTTGCATCCGGAGCTGAGGGGGGTGGACCTGAGCCGCCCCGAAGCCCTGAAGCTGGCGAGAGCCATCCGACGACTGACACAAAGGTCTTACCAGACCGGCGGAATAACCAACGATCTGAAAACGGCGGCTCGGTTAAAAGCGCGCGGGCTACCGCGTCGGGCCTATCGACACTACGTGTTTTCACGGGCCGGCGAGCCCTGCTTTGCATGCGGTGAATGCATCGTGCGGGAAAACCACGCCGGCCGGCGGCTCTATCGCTGCCCCCACTGTCAGCCCGCTTCAGGCCGCAACCGGAACGGCTCTTGAGGAGCACGATGGACTACCACCAACTTGCCGTGCAGTTCTGGGAGACGGGCTACCTGGCCATCGATGACTTTTTCGCCAGCGGCTTAATGGACGAGCTTGACCAGCTTGTCGTTGAGCACTTCGGAAAACAGCCGGACTTCGCCCATACCGAGGAGTTCCTCGACCGGTCAAAGACGGAGGTCATACCGTGGTTCCCCCAGCACGGTGGGCATTCGGCTTTCGACAGGATCAGCGAGCTGGATGGGCTGACTGAGCTCACCCGTTCGATACTGGGCGCCGACTGGAACGCCCTCTACTGCATGGTGATGTTTTCGAAGCCAGGCACTGCCGGCCAGGCCTGGCATCAGGACTGCTCGCCTGAGGCAAGTGACCATTTCAATTTGAACCGCCTCGTCTACACGCGAGACATCAATGCAGTGACCGGAGGACAAACGGTCGTTGTGCCGGGGTCGCACCGGCAGGGGGAGCTTCCGCCCGGAGACCCATGGGCAAACATGGGCGGACAGGTCGTGCTTAAGCCGCGGAAAGGGTCGCTGGTCATCTTGCACGGTCATACCTGGCACCGCGTGCTGCCCGTGACCGGTGGCGCTCGTTTCTCGACCAATTACCGGGCGACGCCTTCGGGCACGCCGGAGGACATCACCGATATTTGCGTGTATCGCAATATGCGCTATTGCTTCTCGACACAGAGCGTGGTCGAGGAACGTATCGTGTAGCGATAGCAATCAGTGGAGTCTCGGGAAACACATCGGGACCCGCTACGATCAGCAAGGGCGAGGCAAACCATCCACGCCTTGCGCGAAGCTCAAATGCCACCCGCGCGCCTCAGGTATTGTTAAGGTAGTCTACTGGTCAGCCTGGGTGGTTCCAATCTGCCACGGAACCCACACGCACATGGCAGGCCAGCCATTGGGAGGTTTCCACGTCTATGAATATCCCCAACCTTTTCGCGGTAACGAAATGTCTGCCGCTACTGCTGTGCCTGTCGACCCAATGTCATGCATGGGGCCCCGAGGTACACCACGTCATTGGCCTGCTGGCGCAGCAGCAACTGGATGAAAAAGTGGCCGGGGCCTTGCATCAATTGATGGCCACGGACAGCACTGAGGATATTGCGGCCACCTGTAATTGGCCTGACCAGTACCGCGCAACGGAACAGGGCGCTTGGAGCGCCCCCCAGCATTACATCAACGTGCCCGATGGCGGCACTGATTTTGAACCCGCTCGTGATTGCCCGTCGGGCATGTGTGTATCGGGCGCCATCAGCCGATACGCCAGTGAACTCGCGGATGAAAGCTTGTCTCAGGAGGTCCGCCAAAATGCCTGGGCCCGCCTGTGTCATTTCATCGGTGACATTCACCAGCCGCTGCATGTGGGGTATCGATCAGATCGCGGCGGCAATGACGTCGAGGTTTCATGGCGCGGCCAACCGATGGATCTGCATGACTTCTGGGATCACGCGCTGCTGGAGGAAAACTATGAAAACTGGCGCCAACTGACCCAGGACCTGGCTTACCTGACCGGCACCACCACCCCCGGAGCGCCACTCGATGAGGAGGTGCTTTTGTGGGCTTCAGAATCTCACGAACTGGTCAGGCAATTCGCCTATCCACCCGCAGCCAAGATCAGTGAGCGCTTCGCCGCGGCATCCTGGCTGCTGGCTCGCTTGCGCATCGCCCAGGCAGCGTACAGGCTGGCCTGGCTCACCGATGAGTTGCTGGCGGAACCCTGAAATACCAGAGTCCCGATGCCCGGTGTTTGTGAGGCCGTGCGGGCATGGCGCGCGATGTGCAGGAAGCACAAGTGCCGTGGAGGCCATGGATGGCCGGGAACGGCCCCGGCAGGATTTATTCGCCACATCCCTGCAGCTCACCCTCGCCCTGCCCGGGTCGCCTCGCATAGCTCGGCGCGTCCAAAACGGCAGTCCTGCCGTTTTGTTGAACCTTAATCTCAACGATGTCTCGATAGTCCATCCCCTTTGAGAACACCCCATACAAAAAAGCCACCGCAAGGGTGGCATTTTTTGTATGGCGCGCCCGGCAGGATTTGAACCTGCGACCCCTGCCTTCGGAGGGCAGTACTCTATCCAGCTGAGCTACGGGCGCATTGTTTTCCCGAAGGGCGCGTAGTTTAGCGGTTTTAACACCGTTAAGTAAATCCACGTGCCTGTCTGTGCGAGGCAAGTCTATACTCTAGCGACGACAGTTGACGCCGCCCCGGGACTCCCGTTAACTCCGGCAGATCCCACAGGACTGGAGCAGGAACATGAGTGGACTTCTGGCATTACTGGATGACGTCGCCGGCATCGCAAAGATCGCCGCCGCCTCGGTGGACGACGTCGCCACGCAAGCCGCGAAGGCAGGCACCAAGGTCGCCGGTGTGGTCATCGACGATACCGCGGTCACACCCAAGTACCTGATCGGCTTCAAGGCCAGCCGCGAACTGCCGATCATCTGGAAAATCACCAAGGGTTCGCTGTTCAACAAGATGGTCATCCTGTTGCCGGTGCTGTTGCTGCTCAACGCGTTTGCGCCATGGGCCATCACACCCTTATTGATGCTGGGTGGAGCCTACCTGTGCTTTGAAGGGGCAGAGAAAGTGTTTCACTGGCTGTTTCCACATCGGGACGAGCACATCGAGGAGGACATGGACATCGGCAACCCGGCCCAGCTGGAAGAAACCCGGGTCAAGGGCGCCATCAAAACCGATTTCATTCTTTCAGCCGAGATCATGACCATCATCCTGGCCAATATCGAAGACGGCTCGTTCTGGTTCGAGGCCTCGACGCTGGCGCTGGCCGGCTTTGCCGTAACCGTCCTGGTTTACGGCACCGTGGCGCTGATCGTGAAAATGGATGACATCGGGGTGTGGCTGGTATCCAACGCGCCCACGCCGATCGGCCGTGGATTGGGTCGCGGCCTGGTGAAAGGCATGCCCATCCTGCTGACCACGCTGTCGATCGTCGGCACAGCGGCCATGCTCTGGGTGGGCGGCTCTATCATCCTGCACGGCATGGACGTGCTCGGGATGCCCTGGATTTATGATCAGATTCACCACCTGGCGGTCGCCGTTGCCGAGGCAGCAGGCCAGGCGACAGGCTTTGTCCAGTGGCTGGTCGTCGCGTTTCTGGACGGGGTCTTCGGCATCGTGCTCGGCATGCTGCTGATTCCGCTCGTGACGCGAGTGGTGAATCCCCTGACTGAGAAGGTCTCGGATGCCTTTCTGTGAGACACAGGACTGGCTATAATTGCTGCCCCTTTTTCGGGATCGCATAGCGTGCGGTCCCGGCAGCTGAAAAAGACCCCAGAGGTAAAGCATGGGTAAGCACGAAGACAAGTTATTTATGAAGCGGTTCAGCGTTGTGATCGGCATCCTGGTGGCCATCACCGTCGTGATCATGATCCTCGCTTCTACCTACCAGAAAGAACCGGACCCCTCCGAGAACCCCAGCAAGCTGGCGCTCGCCGCCGACCGGGTCGCGCCCGTGGGCGCAGTGCGCACTGAAATGCCGGCCGCGGAAGCGTTGGTTCAGACCGCCGCGGCGCCCGAACAGGTGGCATCGGCACCCGATGGCGCCGCCACCTACGCATCGGCCTGCCAGGCCTGTCACATGGTGGGTGCTGCCGGCGCCCCCGTCCCGGGCTCAGACGCCTGGGCAGAGCGCGTCGCCAAGGGCGCAGATGCGCTTTACGCCAACGCCATCAACGGCATCAACGCGATGCCGGCCAAGGGCGGACGCATGGATCTCAGCGATGAAGCGGTCAGGGCCGCGGTAGACCACATGCTGGCCCAGTGATGCCGGTGCATGCTTTCAGCCGAAAAACGCCGCTGTTTGCGGCGTTTTTTTGTTTCGCTGCCTTGTCGCAAGGCTGTCGGTCCACCTCGGGCGTGTCTGAGCTGCCGGAGTCGGTTTGCCAGCAGGCGACCATCCCCATTGCTGAAGTCCAGGGCCGGGACAATCGCTCGCCGATGCAGGGACAGCCCGTAACGGTGCGCGGTGTCGTGACGTGGGTAAGCCCTGACGCGGGTGTCTTTCTCGAAGAAGTCGCGTCCGATGCCGACCCGGCCACCTCCAATGCGCTCTTTGTTGAGAGCAGCGAGCTCAGCCTGCAGCTCAGTCAAGGTGACCGGACCGTGGTATCCGGACAGGCCTCCGAAATCGGACAGGGACCGGACACGCTCACGTCACTCACCGAAGTTACCGGGATGCGGGTGTGTGAAGACGGCGTTCCGCTACCCTCTACCGACACGAGGCTGCCCATCCGCATGGCTGAGCGTGAATCACTGGAAGCGATGCACGTGAGCTTTCGGCAGGCGCTTGCGGTGACTGATATCTATCGGCGCGCCAATGGCCGCATCCGCATCAGCGCGAACCGGATATTACCGGCGCCCACTGAAGTGGCGCGGCCGGGTGATGACGCCAGGCGGCAGGCCGGAGTCAACCGCGACAACTCGCTGCACGTGTGGCTGGATGATTCGGACGAACAGCAATACACCATCGGGGCCATGGTCATGGCGGCCGAAGGCCTGATGGGAAACGATGGTCGTTACCAGCAATTATGGGCCCGTGACGCCTTACCGTTCACGCCGGTCGTGCAGTATCGAAACCCAGCACCCGAGGCGGACGAAACCCGGGTGGTGTCGTTCAACCTGAGAAACTACTTTAATGGTAATGGCCGCGGCGGCGGCTTTCCGACCGCTCGCGGCGCAAAGACAGCGGATCAGTTTGAACGGCAGCGGGGCCGCTTGAGGGAGGCGTTTCGCTTTCTGGACCCACATGTCCTGGCCGTGCAGGAACTCGAAAATGACGGCTTCGGCCCGAGCAGCGCCGCGCAGGATCTGATTCGGGACCTGGAGCGGGCAACCGGCGTGGAGTGGGCTGTGGTCAATCCGCTGGGCGGCCCCGTGGGCGGCGATGAGATCACTGTGGGCTTGTTTTTCCGTCCTGAGCGGTTGCAGGCCATTGGGCCGGGCAGGGTCCTGGCCAGCTCGCCGTTTCAATATCATAGTCGGCAACCAGTGGCACAGGCCTTCCTGGATCTCGACCAGAGCCGTTCCTTCCTCGTTGCAGTGAACCACTTCAAATCCAAGGGCAGCTGTCCGGAGGACGGCCCCAATGCCGACAAGCGGGACGGGCAGGGCTGCTGGAACCTTGCGAGAGAGGATGCCGCAAGAAGCATGACGCGGTGGGCTGATCAACTCGCCCAGGACCTCACCGAGGGCCGCGCCCTGATACTCGGGGACCTCAATGCCTACCGCATGGAAGACCCGATTCAATTCATGCTGGAGTCCGGTTACAAGGACCTCACGGCATCCACCGGCCTGAGACAGGAATACAGCTACGTGTACGGCGGCCAGGCAGGCACCCTGGATCACGCTTTTGCATCGCCAGCGATGGCTCCGCTTGTCCGCAGCGGCAGAATCATGAATATCAACGCGGGGTACCCCGCCGGCGTGAATCTTGATCTGCCCTGGCTGCGCTCATCAGACCATGACCCGGTCATCGTCGACCTTCAGCTGGTCCCGCCGGGCGCCCGAAAATAGCCTGACTGCAGTGACATGCTTTTTCCATTGAACCAGCGCCACCAACGATGACGCAGAGCCCGCACCCCCTGGAGCGCTTTCCCACCGAGCGCAGCGCACTGATGCTGGCGGGGCCGGCCGGGGACCTGGAATGCGTCTGCGATGTTCCGGATGACCACGATATCCGGCCCGCCACCATCGTCATTTGTCACCCGCACCCACAGCATGGCGGCAGCATGCAAAACAAGGTCGTGACGATTCTTGAGCGATCGATGCGGGAACTCGGCCTGCGCACCGTGCGGTTCAATTTTCGGGGCGTTGGCGCCAGTGAAGGTGAATTCGATGATGGCGATGGTGAGACCAATGACCTGCTCGCCGTGGTGGAATGGGTGCAACGAACCCGCCCATCCGATGAATTATGGCTCGGTGGGTTTTCTTTCGGCGCCTATGTCTCTTTAAAGGCCGCTCAGAGCCTTCAACTGGGCCAGTTGATCTCCATCGCGCCGCCCGTTGGACGCTACGAGTTTTCGGAGTTGCCCCACCCCGGTTGCCCATGGCTGGTCGTGCAAGGTGACCGGGATGAGCTGGTCGACATCGACCAGGTACGCAGCTGGGCCGCTACACTTGAGCCAGAACCGAATCTGGCGGTTATGGAACTGGCGGATCATTTCTTCCACCACCGACTGATGGACCTGCGGAGCTTGCTCAAAAACGGCGTCAGAGCTCGCTGGCCCGACGCAAGCGCGTGAGCCCCTCACCCGCCTCAGGCCAGCCCTCACCGCTCGATGCGTGGAACACCCTGCTGGAACAGGGGGCCATCCGACCCGACGCCGACCAGGAAGTGGTCGTTGCTGAGTTCGAGCGCCTTTGGCACCAGCTCCAGCAACAATCACCAGAGCGCCTGCTGGACAGACTGCGGGGGAGGCGCCAGGATCGCGCGAGGGGAATCTACCTCTGGGGCAGCGTGGGCAGGGGCAAGACCTGGCTGATGGATCTCTTTCTCGAGAGCCTACAAGGCCTCTCGACAACCCGCGTTCATTTTCATCGGTTCATGGCCCGGGTCCACGATGACCTGGTCCGTTTCGAGTCGGCACGACATCCTCTGAAACGCATTGCCCGGTCATGGGCCGAAGATTGCGACATTCTCTGCCTGGATGAGTTTTTTGTATCTGATATCGCTGATGCCATGCTGCTGGGCGGCTTGCTCGACGCGCTGTTCGAGGAAAACGTGGTGCTGGTCGCCACCTCCAACGTACATCCGGATGACCTTTACCGGGACGGACTCCAGCGCGCGCGCTTCCTCCCCGCCATCGAACGCATCAAGCAAAACTGCCAGGTTTTAAAGCTGGAAGGCAGTCATGACCATCGCCTCAGATTTCTTGAGCGGGCAGGCGTCTTTCACAGTGCCGCGGCACCTGAGAATGACACGTTGATGGAGCAGCGCTTCGAAGGTATTGCGGGCGGGGCCGACCAGGACCCCCAGTTTTTGATCAATGGCCGCGTTGTTCACGCCCGGCGAAGGGCACTGGGTGTGTTATGGGTGGGCTTCGAGGAACTCTGTGAAAAACCCCGCAGCGCGATCGATTACATCGAGATGGCCCGCGATTTCAATACGGTGCTGGTGTCGGGACTCGGCCCGATGGGCGACACCCAGGCCGACACCGCGCGTCGCTTCATTACACTGGTGGACGAATTCTACGACCGCAACGTCAAGCTGATCATCTCGGCCTCTTGCCCTCTCGACAAGATATATACCGGTGGACGTCTCGCTTTCGAATTTCAGAGAACCTACAGCCGACTGGTCGAAATGCAAGGCCATGAATACCTCGCGCGGCCTCATTTGCCGTAAGCATTTCGGGGAGGAATAAAATGGAAAGGACCGGCAAGGGGTAAACCGGTCCTTTCCGAGAGACCTGGCGCAAGGGGAACACCGGCCTCCATTCGGCAGTGATGCAAGGGGGAGCATCGCCGCCGAAACTGCAATCTAGTGACAACTTATCCTTATTTCAAGACCCTAAATCAATTTATATGCATTATACCAGATTTATGTCATCTGCTAGCTAATTCTAGCCCAAGATCACCGTTTTGCACCTGTCAGTTTTCTCAGGATTTGCCCGCCACGTAAGACTCTCACCCGAGATCATGTAAGAACTCGCCGGCAGTGTCGCCAAAGGCCAGCGTGCCCAGGCGCTTGACGGGTAACTGAGCTTCCAGCGTTGCCAGGTTTTCTTCCAGTGCGGGCATATCGGGATCGATCAGGTTGGCCACCCAACCTTTCAGCCTGAAACCGTCCCGCACGATGCGATCTGCGCTCAGCAGAGCATGATTGATGCATCCCAATCGAACCCCGACCACCAGAACCACTTCTTCTGACAGAGCGCGTGCCAGGTCAGCCAGCATGAGGCCATTGCCCAAAGGCACACGCCAACCGCCCACGCCTTCGACAATCATCACATCCGCCTGCGACGGCGGCTCAATACCAGCAAGTTGCTGCGGATCGATGGTGACACCCGCGCGTTCTGCCGCAATGTGCGGCGCGATGGCAGGTTCCAGCGCGAGGGGGTTGACCTCATCATAGGGCTGCGCCAGATTAGAAGCCTGCATCAGCGCTAATGCATCCTCGTTGCGCAGGCCCTGCGGCGTGCGTTCGCAGCCAGAGGCCACCGGCTTCATCACAGCCACCTTGAGGCCCGAAGCCACCAGGTGCCGCACCAGGGCGCAGGCTACCCAGGTTTTGCCGATCTCCGTGTCCGTGCCGGCGATGAACCAGCGCTTCATGATTCCCGCCTCACCCGGGACGAACGCAAGGCGTCCAGGGAAAACTCCGCTACCTCGCCCTGCCCCGTCCGATACGGCTGCCCGTCTTCCGGGCCAAACGCCGCGCCGTAAACGACCTCCCAGCTGGCGGGATAACGGCCATCTGCCCGATACGCCTCATAGGCTGCGATCATTTCCTGCATCCGCTGCTTGCCCGTCAGCCCCGCACGCCGGCGCGCGGCCGCGTTATGCGCGCCAATGGCCTTTAGATCACGCATCAGGGAAATGACATCCGGATAATCCAGCGTAAACATTTCCATATCCAGGACGGGCTCGACATAGCCCATGGCCATCAAAAGGTCGCCGAGATCCTGGATGTCCGCGAATTCGTTCACGTGTGGATCAGCATCCACCTTGGCCCAGGCGCCCCTCAACTCATGCAGGGTATCGACACCGAAGGTCGAAAACAGGAACAGACCGCGCGGCCTCAACACCCGCCTGATTTCGGCGAACAGCGTTTCAGGGTCCGTGCTCCATTGAACCGCGAGATTGGAAAACACGATATCGATACTGCGGCTGCCCAGCGGCAGTTTCTGCATGTCGGCACACAGGGGGGCGGCGTTGCCGCCCGGGAGCGCGCCAAGCATGGAGGGCGCCCAATCCAGCGCGATGATTTGCGCGTCGGAAAAGCGCCGCCGCAAGGCCGCGCTGCCCTGCCCGGTGCCGCAGCCAAGATCCAGCACCCGCGTTGGAGTGTGGTCCTGGTAATCCAGCCGCTCCAGCAAGCGCCGGCGAACTTCATGCTGCAGCACCGCATGCTGGTCATAGCTGCCCGCCGCGCGATCAAACGATCGGCGCGCAGCCCGGTGATCCAGATCGGTCAAACTCAGTGGCATATGTCTTCTCCAAGGAACGCGTTGACCACCTCGACAAAGGAAGTGCTGTGACCAATAAAAGGGGCGTGCCCGGCGCCATTGAAACATTTGAAGCTGCCACGCCGGGTGCGCGCCGCCGCCTGCTCCATTGCCGCCGACGGAACCAGCCGGTCGCGCCCGCCAGCCAGCCAAAGCACTTCATGCGCCAGTTCGCCCAGGCGATGCGTGTAATCGGTGTCGCGCAGGATGCTCAAACCCGCGCGCAGCGCATGCACATCCGGCATGGGCCCCGAGTGCAAGTCCTCGCGCAGTGTTCTGAGGCTTTCACGCGCGGTGTCCGAGCCCAGTGTTTCCAGCACCAGGAACCGGTTCAACGTGCCTTCAAAATCCTGCTTCAGCTGGTTGGCAAAATCGATGAAAAGGTCCTCTGAAACGCCTTCAGGCCAATTTGGCCTGACCACGAAAGAGGGGTTGCAGGCGACCAGCACCGCTCTCCGTATCTGAGCGCCGTTGTCCAACAGCGCCTGCAGGGCAATCAGACCACCCATGGACCAACCCAGCCAGGACGCCTCGGGTACTCGCTCCATGATGCCTGATGCCAGCGCGGAGAGATCATCATCCAGAACCTCTCCACGGGCGGTGCCGTGACCCGGAAGATCGACCAGGTGCAGCCGATGGTGCATGGCCAGGTCTCGCGCCGCCCGGCCCCATACGCCACGGTGCATACCCCACCCGTGCACCAGCACCAGATCAGGCCCTGAGCCGGTGACTTCAATCAGGGGTTGTCCCGGCATTCTTCCAGCGCCTCCAGCAGTTTTTCGACGTACCCGGTTTCATGCGCCGCTGAAAAGGTGAATCTCAGCCGCGCGCCACCTTCGGGCACGGTGGGCGGCCTGATGGCAACCACCAGGAACCCGCGTGCGCGCAGCGCTTCAGCCAGGCGCAGTGCCATCTCGGAGGTCTCCGTAAGCAAGGGCTGAATGGGCGTTTGCGACGGCAGAAGCCGCCATCCCATGGCGGCAGCACCCTCACGGAACAGGCCAGTCAGCTCGCACAGTTTCTCACGACGCCAGTCGTCCGCGATCACGCGCTCGAGGCCCGCCAGCCCTGCCGCGGCCACGGCCGGCGGCATGGCCGTCGTGTAAATATAGCTTCGGGCCTCGTTGACCAGGTGCTCCACCAGGGCCCGGCTGCCCGCAACAAACGCCCCGGCCGACCCACAGGCTTTGCCCAGGGTGCCCACCAGCACAGGGATTTCTTCCTGGCTGAGCCCGGCGCTCGCCACCACGCCCCTGCCGCCGGGGCCAGTCACGCCAAAACCGTGGGCATCATCCACCACCATCCAGGCGCCGGCCTGACCGCAGGCCCTGGCAAGATCCGCTAGCGGCGCGACATCGCCATCCATGGAAAATATCCCGTCCGTCACCAGCAATGCATTGCCCTCGCCCGCCCGGGACAGCTGCCTGCCGGCCGCGGCCGTGTCCAGGTGCGCGTAGCGCAGCAGTCGCGCCCCGCTCAGCCGCGCGCCATCGATCAGCGATGCATGACACAGGCGATCCTGGACGATGGTGTCCCGGCGAGCCGTCAGGCTGCTGGCGACCGCCAGGTTGGCCAGGAACCCGGAGGAAAAAAGCACAACGGATTCCCGCTCGAGAAACTGCGCCAGCCGCGCCTCCAGGGCCTGATGTTCAGGGCGATAGCCTGTCACCAACGCCGAGGCGCCCGCGCCACATGTGCCTGATTGAAGGGTGTTCACGGCCGCCGCTGCCACTTCCGGGTGGCCAGACAGCCCCAGGTAGTCATTGCCGCTGAAATTCACCAGGACCCGGTCGCCATCGCGCACCCGCACGGCATCCACCGGCTTGAGCGGCCGGCGCCGGCGCACCCGGCTTCCGGCCTCGCGCTGCTGCGCGGCCTGGTCCAGCCAGGTATCCAGCCGCTCCACCATTGCCCCGGGTTTCAGGCCGGTGAAACGGGGCCGGAGACTGACGCTGTTGACATCCGCAGGCCGAGCCGTTCGAGCAAAGCGCGGTCACGTTCTGCCTCCGGATTACCGGTGGTCAGCAGCTTGTCGCCGTAAAACAGCGAATTGGCCCCCGCCAGGAAACACAGCGCCTGCAACTCGTCGCTCATCTCCGATCGTCCAGCGGACAGCCGAACCACGGATGCGGGCATCATGATCCGGGCCACGGCAATGGTGCGCACAAATTCCAGAGGGTCCAGCGGCGCCGTTCCATCCAGCGGTGTCCCCGGAACCTGGACCAGGTTGTTGATGGGCACGCTTTGCGGCTGCTCGGGCAGATTGGCCAGCTCCAGCAGCAGTCCGGCCCGGTCAGCACGGGTTTCGCCCATACCGACAATGCCGCCACAACAAACCTTCATGCCCGCCTCCCGCACGTTGCGCAGCGTGTCGAGCCGGTCATCATAGGTGCGCGTGGAGATGATCTCCGGATAATGCTCCGGCGAGGTATCCAGGTTGTGATTGTAATAATCCAGGCCGGCATCCTTGAGCCGTTCTGCCTGCCCCCGTGAGAGCATTCCCAGCGTCAGGCAAGTCTCCATGCCAAGATCACGCACGCCCTGCACCATCGCGACGACCGCGTCGAGATCCCGGTCTTTCGGCTGACGCCAGGCGGCGCCCATGCAAAACCGGGTGGCTCCGCCCTGCCGCGCGGCCTCGGCGGCGGCCAGAACATCTTCCAGCGCAACCAGGGCTTCCCGCTCCAGACCGGTGTCATAGCGGACGCTCTGGGGACAGTACTTGCAGTCTTCGGGGCACGCGCCGGTCTTGATGCTCATCAGCGTGCTGGCCTGCACCTCGGAAGGGTCGAAATGCTGCCGGTGCGCGGTTTGCGCACGGAACATCAGTTCATTGAAAGGCAGCTCAAAAAGCGAAAGTACTTCAGTTTTTGTCCAGTTTTGCCGTATGTCCATACCCAGCTGTC
>Ga0181587_10002025_pt1 | contig 16933 bp, 14 predicted proteins | sample 071ome_27_FD_132463 | JGI IMG/M metagenome (GOLD analysis project Ga0181587, IMG submission 132463) | Coastal salt marsh microbial communities from the Groves Creek Marsh, Skidaway Island, Georgia - 071409AT metaG (megahit assembly) | ecosystem: Environmental > Aquatic > Marine > Intertidal...
TGCCGCTCTCGGGCGCACTGCCTTCTAAAACCGGAACCACCGTGCTGAAACTCAGCGTCTGAACCTGACCCGTGCCTAAAGGACCGCTCACGCTCGGAGCCACCTGAAGCTCGTAGCGCGTGCCTACGCGCCAGCCGCCCGCAGGCGCGATGCCATACGCGTTGTCCCCGCGCGATACGGGGTCGCCGGAGCGAAGCGAAACCGTCTCCCCAAACGCGCTTAGAGAAAAACTCGATTCGTTTAGCTGGTCTGCGTCTACAGGCGCGCTAAACTGGAGCGTCATCTCCTCAAAATCTACGCCCACAGAGGCCGACTGATCGACGGGAAGACTGCTCTCCAAAACGGGTACTGCCGTACTAAACTCAAAAACGTAGTCGCTCTGACGCAGCGGTCCACCAACGCCTGCCCCAATACGCACCTGATAAGCGCTCCCCGCGCTCAGTCCATCCGCGACAGAAAAACGCAAGATGCCCGTCTCTGGATTGAAGTCTTCGTCTACGACCTCTACGGCAAGACCATTTTCAAGCACGCTAACGGCGCCATCAAGTGCCGCTACGTCGATGTCTGTATCGAATTCGACGCTCATCAGACCAGCGCCCGCCTCCACTTCACTCCCGTCAGCGGGCGTCGTCACGGCAACGGCAGGTGTGCGAGTTTGAAAAGACCAGCGAAAATCACCTTGGGTCTGACTGCCAATTGGACCACTCAGTTCGCCTGGCAACACGACCTCATAGCGCGAACCCGGACGCAGGCCCGCTTCGGGCTCGACGCGCAAAGACAATGCATCCTCATCGTAAATAGGCGCATTGCGCAGTGATTCGACGATTCCCTCGCGCAGCACTTCGATCCCCCCAATTTCAGCCGCGGCGATCGGTGCATCGTACACCGCAGTGATCGCCGTATCGCCCGGATTTACGTTGGACGCATCCACAGCAGGGTCGACAGAAGAGACGGCTGGTACACGCGTGCTGAATAGACGCGATATGGCATTGCTGGGCCGATTGCCGACTAGATCTTGAACCGAGGCTGAAATTTCAACGACATACTGGGATCCCGGCTGCAGTATCCCACCTATCGGGGCGAAGCGCACCGAATTATCGGATGCATCATACTGAGGTGCCGGTGTGTTTTCCAGGAGTTGATCGCCTGATTTTAGCTGAATATTGTCGGCGCTAACGGTTGCCGGGTCGAGGGGTTCGGAGAAGAGAACAACCACCTCGTCCGTCGAGATCGCCACGCCCTCGGCATCGGCGGCAGGACTAGAACCGACCACTGTGGGACGGTCCGTATCAATCGTGAGCGCATTTTCCGCGATAAAAGTCGGCATCACGTTGCCTTTGGCATCTGCAATGCCGCTGACCTGTATGGAATAAGTACCCGAAGGAACTTCTTCATCCACCGTCAGCTCTCCGCTCCAAGCAGAGCCAGTAAACTGCAGCCGAGATAGGGGATAACGGCCATTTTCACCGACCGCCTCAACCGCGGGCTCAACCGTAGCATCAACGCCAATGTGCTCATCAAAAATGCTCAGCGCCAGCGTCGCTGTCTGACCGATGCCAAGCTGGCTTCGACTCAGATTGACATCCTGCATCTCAGGCGCGACCGTATCGATGATGAACGTACCTGCATCGCTCCACTCCGAGCGTGCAAACCCGTCATCTATCGTCTGCGTGGACCAGAAATAGGTGCCGCTCTCTAGGTCGTTGACCCGATAACTCAGATTCGACCCCGCATTGCCCAGCCCCAGTCCGATAACCCCAGAGAGCACATCATGTCCCGTCGACGTCCTACCAACACGCAGGTTATAACTCAAGCTCTGCGGCGTATCTTCTCCATCGTCGCTTCCAGCTTCCCACTGTAACAGGACGCTGCTACCGTCGTCTTGAGCGCCGACCAAGCGAGGAGATCCCGGCGGCAAGTTGCTGTTAAACTGGGCCTCCAGGTTATCGTTTACCACGCTCAGAGGCAGCGGATCAAAGCCACCAGTGCTGCCCGAAGATACCAAGTCCAAATCGCCATCCGCGTCGATATCAACCAGGGCAACTGAACTAAAATCCAGCCCCTGCATCGAGACTGCTTCAACTTCGAATGGACTGTCGGCGCCTGCGCGACCCAGCGTATTTTCATACATCTGCAGGATCGCTCCATTGCCGTCATTCCCCACTACAACTAAATCTATATCGCGATCGTTATCGTAATCGCCCCAGACAATATCGCCGCCTTGAATGCCCGTGAAAGACGCATTGAGTAAGATAAAATCACCGTTGCCGTCGTTCACGTATACGTCGGTGCGCAAACCGCTACTTGAGATGCCGCCAGCGGCCAGATCGAGATCACCATCGCCATCGTAATCACCCCAGGCTATGTCACTCGAAGCCAGACCAATGAGGCCCAGATCGGCATCGCTTAGTTCGGCTTCGTCATTTACATACAACAACAGTTCACTCGAATCGGCGCTCTGACCGCTAAGAGTCAGGTCCAGGTCGCCGTCGCCGTCGTAATCACCCCAAATGACTTCCCCATTATTCAACCCCATCAATTCGAATTCTACCGTGGCGAACCCTCCCTCGCCATCGTTGGCAAAAACCCGACTGTAGGACTGCTGACGACCGTTTAACACGTCGTCACTCTGCCCAATAATGGCGATGTCCACGTCACCATCATTGTCGTAATCGCCCCAGTCGAGACTGCTTTCCGATACGCTCGGAAACGAACCAATAAGAGAGAAGGCTCCCTGCTCAAAGGCATACAGCGATGCGCGGCGATTGCCGAACGTATCTTCGCCGGTCAGAGCCAGATCCAGGTCTCCATCGCTATCGTAATCTGCCCAGGCAACGTCGCCGGATCTAATTGCGGGTAGACTGGCTTCCGTATCCAGCTCCAGTGCCCCACGATTATTCATATAGTAGAGAGTTTGCGCATCGCCGCTGCGATTCTGTCCGCTGATGGCCAAGTCGAGATCGCCGTCGTCGTCCACGTCGCCCCAAGCCATCGAAGACTGTTGTAATGCGCGTATGCTTTGGTCGGAGGAAACAAACTGACCGACGTTGAGAATCTGCTCTTGCGACCAAGCTGATTGCGCGAATGCAGCATCGACAGACTGCACGCTCCAGTAGTAGGTATCGGGAGCCAAACCGCGCAGCAGCGTCTTGCTTGTCTTGAAGCCCGCATTGCCAGGTCCGTTAGACAGCGTGCCAGAGAAAACGTCACCCGTGCCAGACTGAGTCCCCACGCGCAGATTGTACGTTATCTGATCACCTTCTGTATCACTACCAGCCGACCAGCTAAAGAGTACGCGACTGCTTGTTACGGTCGGCGCATTAAGCACCTGTGGAGGGGTCGGAGACGCGTTGGGCGCCACAGGTCCTTGGTTGTTGTACAAGACTGTGCGCCGCTGACCAACGTCGTCACTGCCCGTCATCAGCAGATCGGCTCGACCATCGCCGTCGTAGTCGACCCAGTCCACGGATCCGCCGGCGAGCCCCACGAGGTTGCTTTCTGCCGAAACTCCGCTGAGACGACCGCTCTGATTCGCGAAGACAAAGGCCTGATAGTCCGATAGGATCGAGCGTCCAACAGCCGCCAAATCGCTGTCGCCATCGTTGTCGTAGTCCACCCAAGACAGATCGCCTGCTACGCGAAAAGTAGCCCCCAGACTAAAGGTATTATCGACGCTCAGCAGACCCGCCGGACGGTTGCGGTACAGCGTGATATTGGCAACCCAATCCGTGCCGTCAAAGAGGCCAAATGGACGACCAGACGCTGCTAAATCGAGGTTGCCGTCGCCGTCGTAATCACCCCAGGCCAGCGAACCTCCTTTGACGTTAACGGCGTCCATCGTCCCGTCGAGTTCCAACGTGCCAGGGGGGTCATTTTTGTAAAACTCGCTAACTGCGTTTAGCCCCCCGCTGCTGGTAACGTTCTCACCAGAAACGGCTAGGTCCAAATCCCCATCGCCGTCGTAGTCCCCCCAGGCCAGCGCACCGTTGTGCAGATTTACCAGAGTCTCACTGTTGGTCTCATCGCGCAGCAGCACGCCTTCGGCGTTGCGATAAAACACCGTCTGGGACAAGCCGTTTCCGTCCATACCGGAGACGACTAGGTCAATATCTCCATCGTTGTCCGCATCACCCCACGCCAAAGCAGCATAGCGCACGCCCTCCAGCGACGACTCACCGCTAGCGTCGATCTGCAGTCGATCCTGCTGCAGCGTGCGAGAAACGAGATCGTTCTTGTAAAGGTTGAGACTTTCGCTATCGGATACATCCCATCCAGCAACGGCCAGATCGAGATCACCGTCACCGTCGTAGTCACCCCAGGCCAGGGCGCCGTGATAGACGCCAACGAGTTGCTGACTCGTGCCGACGTCTTCAAATAGCAGCGCTTCTTCGTTGCCGAATAGACGTACCACGCGCTGAGCTTGACCGCCTTCAAACACTTCGCCCATCAGCGCTAGGTCGAGATCTCCGTCGTTGTCGTAATCTCCCCAAGATGCATCGCCAGCCCACACTCCGGGCAGGTCTTGGGCAGAATCAACTAGGTTCTGACCGTAGGCGCTCGAAGCGAGAAAAAGCGCTATGAGGAGTGAACAGGCATATTTGCTAAGCATAGCTCAACGACGTTAATGAGATAGGGATTCACTATTCCTATAGTATAATTAGCACGCAGCTTTTCGCCAAGCAGTTTGCATATTCTTGGCGGCCCGCAAACCAGAATATTGAACGCTTATTGGCCAATTAGACACGTAGTCGAATAACCCGCCAAGAAGGGCACGATGACAACACGCCCTCCGTAGGATTCCACAACGTCTCTACCAACTACCTCCCGCAGGGCATAATCGCCCCCCTTGACGAGAACATCCGGCTTCACTTCAGCCACTAAGTGCTCGACGCTCAGCTCGTCAAATAGGCCGACGTAAGTGACGTATTCGAGTTCGGCCAACTGACGGAGGCGACGCGCTTGACCATTGACTGGTCGACCAACGCCTTTAAGGCCCCGCACACTTTCGTCACCGTTGAGTCCAACCATCAAACAATCACCCAGCGCACGCGCTGCACGCAGCATTTCCTCGTGACCTCGGTGTAAGATATCGAAGCACCCGTTTGTGAAAACAACCCGCTCACCGCGCTCGCGACGCATGCGGCACTGCGTGGCCAATTCACCGCGCGTCAGAATCTTCTGGGCATATGTAGACAAGGGACTCAACCTCTTTTGCCGCATGGGACAATCCGTACGTAAAAAAACGGTCTGCCGCAGGGCTACTAAGCCCGCAGCAAACCGCTCATTAAAATGGGGTGGATGACGGGATTCGAACCCGCGACTTCCAGGACCACAACCTAGCGCTCTAACCAACTGAGCTACACCCACCACACAAACAAAATTTTCCAATTATGGCAGAGCAAAATATAGCGGTGCAACTCGCTATTGGCAAGGAAATCGATTGCGTAGAGCCCAACCGCTACAATTGAGGTCTGCACGGGTGAGAACTGGCGTGCCCAGCAGGATTCGAACCTGCGACCGTCTGCTTAGAAGGCAGATGCTCTATCCAGCTGAGCTATGGGCACGCACTCCACTGAGCAAACAAAGATATTTGCCCAACCATGGCAAGTAGTCACACCATATTCTTTGTTGTGCTCTCAAGCATCAGAGGAAAGGTAATGCGGAAGTGTACGCCCTGACGCCGCTCTAACACCTCGAGCGCTCCGCGCATTTGTCGCGTCAAGATATTGAGCAGTTGCCAACCCAGCGTGCTGTTGGCCTCTAAACCAACCTCTTCGGGCAAACCAATCCCATTATCCGAAACGTTCAGTTCGAGCATGTTGTCCTCTAACGCATGCAGTTGGACAACAATGGTTCCTGAACGCTCTTCAGGGAAGGCATACTTGAGTGCGTTTGACATCAGCTCGTTCACTATGAGCCCACAGGGAATCGCTTGGTCCAATTCAATCATCAGTTCTTCCACATCGATCTGTAAATCAATCTCCTGACTACCCGTCTTGTAGGTGGAAAAAAGGCTATCCACTAGAGCGGGTATATATTCGGCGAAGTTGACTTTCGACAGATTGTCAGACTGGTAAAGTCGCTCGTGAATCAGAGCCATCGTTTGCACGCGACTTTGACTGTTGATAAATAATTTCTGCGCGCCTTCATCCACAATATCGCGCGCCTGCAAGTTGAGCAGACTGGTAATAACTTGGAGATTATTTTTCACGCGATGGTGAATCTCCTTGAGCAAAACAACTTTCTCTTGTAGTGAACCCGAAAGATCGCTATTAGCCCGCGACAGCTCTTCTGTGCGTTGGGCAACGCGCCGCTCCATTTCGACATCGCGCAGCTCTATCTCGTTCAGCATTTGGTTAAACTCGACGCTGAGCTGCCCCAAGTCATCATCCGCGTACTTGGTGGCACGCAGGGAATAGTCGCGCTCCTTCGAAACGCGATTTGCCGTGGCGATTAAGTTGTTAATTGGATCGGCGACGGCGCGGAGAAACATGAATCCCAGCAGAAAGGCTAACGCAGCTGCTGCCAGCGTTATGAATAGCATGGCAACCGCTGATTTCGCAGCCTGGACATACAGTTCATCCAACTCTGACTCGACGTAAATAGTCCCAATAAAATCGTCGTCTTGATGAATATGTCGAGTCCAGGTGAGTATCTGGTAATCGATCTCCCAGCCCTCTTTTATCACAGCGGGAAGTGCTATAGACTTGTTGTCGTCTCGAACATAGGAAGCGAGGATGGATCCGTCCGCATTGAGCAATACAGCACCGGATATATGGTCTTTGGCGCGCAGCGATGATAGCGTATTCTCGGCATCGCGACGCGCCTGAAAGCGCAGCGCCGCCGTGCCGTTTTTACCGAGAACCTCTGTCACTGCCCCCAGCTCAACAATCATAAAATTGGTGAAGGTAAATACCTGATATACCATGCTGGCCAACGAGGTAATCGCCATCCCAATAACGGTTGTCAGGGCGACAATGAGCGACAGTTTTCTCGCTAGGGGTAAGTCTCGCACCGAAAACATACTAGTCAACTATGACTTTCGCAGCTAAATCGAGCAGATTAGCGTTTATCTCTAGGTTGGCACGCCGCGCTTCTACCAGATTGACGATAAAAGCGAGCTGATCTTCTTCAAACGTCAAGTCCACCATTCCTCCGCGCTCTGCAAAATCGCCGCTCTGCCCAATGGTCAGCACGTGCAGACTGTTGCGGTAAACCGGCGCATCGGCCAAGACTTTAGCCAAACTATCCGGACTGCAAAACAGCACATTTCCTTCTCTGATAGACTGTACGTCTTCATAGTAACGCACTTCAAGCACGCGACCATGTATGCGCTTACCTCTGAGAATTTCAGGCGCAGATCCTAGCGTGTCGGGTGCGAGAAACGCAAACACAAACGGACTGTCATCAGCGATAAAAGCACTATCAGGCCACTGCACCAACTTCGCAAAATTGTATATCAGCGCCGTTTTTGCCTGATATTCACCAACTTCGCGCTCAGCCATGACCCAGTTGTCGATATGACAGAGCGCGAAGTATGCGATGGCCAGTAAACCGACCCTAAATATACTGCGTTTAAAAAACAATATGTCGACTTAGAAGGTAGCCGTCGCACTCAAACCAATACGACCCAACTCTTTAGGCTGTGGTCCATTGAGCGATTGGTAGATCGGCAGGCCATATTCGACATCGACCGCAAACCGCTCTTGCAGGCCCTTATTGACTTTGATTTTGCTGCCCAGGCGCAGTTCGATTTCTTTGCCGCCAAAAAGATCCGGATTGGTAACGGGGGCAGGAAAGACCTGCGGAGCCGCCAAGCTAATGTCGGCTGCATTCACGCCGACGGGACCGGGACACCCGTCCCCACACGGCGGCGGCGCCGGAACGACCAGGTCTTCATTAACACCGTCTATACTACCCGTCGTCTTATATGAAACGCGCACAAAGGGCTCCGCCCAATCGTGCGCTTTGTAACTGACGGAACCGCCCAGAGCAAAGCGATTGCCCAGCGTGTAGTCGTGACTATTTTTGCCCACGCGCAGAACGGCGCTTGTAAATGCACTCCAGCGCAGGGCATCGCTTCTGTGCGAATAGGCCAGCGTCGGCGCCAGGTCCAACGTGCCCGATCCGATCTGCATTGTGAAGGGGAGGAGCGTGTTGTTCGGTGGATCGCGCGGCGTCAAACCCTTCTCGCCTATCGAGCCGGTGGGCAGGTTGAACGCCAAGCCTGCGAGAACCCGCTGACCGCTTTCCAGTCGATGTAAATACGATCCGGACAGGGAGATATCGCCAACTCCCGACGAGGTGATATTGAACTCGTTAAAGTTGTATTCGACGCCGTCGACAGTCTTTACAACGATACTCTCGTGATCGGAGGACTGCCGTATAAAGGGCAACTGCAAAGCCACCGACAATTCCTGTGACACGTTGTAAGAGATGTCGACCATGTGAGCCTGCTGCGTGATGACCGTAGGCGTGACCGGGAACCTGCCCGTAGGCGGCGGTCCCAGCACCTCGTCCAGGTCGAGATCCTTCGTGCCGTCGCGATAGCCATCAAAAGAAGCGAAGAGAAAGCGATAACCAACGTGCCATCGCTCAAAGTCTACGCGGTTGATGTGAAGGGATAGAATCTCTTCAATGTCTAAGTCCGTGAGATCCGTAGGCGGCTTCTGTGCATGGAGTTCAACGCTGCCAAACAACAGAACCGCAGCAAGTAAAATGGATTTGCAACGCAAATGAACCATATTCAACCTCTTAAGTTCAATGAATTAAATTCCGATAAACCAACCAAGTAAAATAGCAACAATTGGAAAGAACTAGCAATAATAGTGTATATTCCGTGTGGAAATAATCTATTTACGCTAAGAACTTTGTCTTTAAATCACAATTTTTATATTTTCTTTTTACAAGTCGGCACGCAACCATAGCGAGAAAAGGCGCGCACAAGACTATGAAGCACATCATACTCATTGAAGACGAGGGCATTATTGGCCTGCAGCTATCTCAGGCGATTGAGCGCACGGGTGATTATCGAGTAAGCGTAGCATTAGACGGCCGAGAGGGACTTGACCTGCACGAAGAAGACCCCGCAGAGCTTATCGTGACCGACCTCAACATGCCCGAACTGGACGGATTTTCCGTCATAGAGCAAGTGCGTGCCAAGACTCCCGAAGTAAAGATCATCGTCGTATCTGGCGCCTCTCAGCAGACCGAACGCAAAGCGATAGAAATGGGCGCGCTGTGCACGATGTCTAAACCCGTGAAATTCGACGATCTCATATCCGTCATACAGGATGCATTGTCAGGCCAATAGCAATAATTCCGACCCGCCACAAGATGATTGATTTCCCGAACGTACCGACGTATATTGTACCCGTTCGCCTTAGAGCGAAGTGTTCAACATAGTTGGCAGTCGTTCCAACCCGAGTAGTAGATTCCTATCCGAAGGTAAGAAGTAGATCCTACCAGCCGTAGATCTGATCCGCCTGAAGTAGATCCCCTACCAGTCGTCGGTTTGAACGCCCAACATATTCATTACTAACGGGAGGTGATTTGCTCATGGCAGATCGCGAAACTGGAACCGTCAAGTGGTTCAATGAATCCAAAGGATTCGGCTTCATTGAGCGCGAGAGCGACAGTGATGTCTTTATTCATTACAGCGCTATTCGCGGCGATGGATTCCGCACGCTGGCCGAAGGTCAGAAAGTGGAGTTCGAAGTCGTGCAGGGTCAGAAAGGCCCCGCTGCTGATGGAGTAATCGTGCTGCAGTAAATGCACAAGACACATCTGTAAAGGGCCCGTGCACTACGTGCACGGGCCCTTTTACATTTAGCGACGCAAGTGAGACCACTCTGCTTTGGGTGCCCCTTTCGCCCTATCCCACTGCCATCCCTCCAGATAAGGAATCCGAGCGCTAAGCCCAAAAATAGCGGCGCCCTCTTCGCCAGCCCTCTCCAATACCTCTGGATCGACCATTGACGCCAAATCGTATTCACCGCGCAGCCAGCTACGACGCCAAGGCGTTAGCAGCGCATAGCGCGCAGACGAGCCCGTATGAGCAGACGGACCGTGCCACGTATTTATATTGAACACGAGTGCCGCACCGCGTGGCGCCTCGACGGCGCGCAAACCCGGCACGGGGAGCGAAGGTATATCAAGCGTTGGAAAAGTAAAGCTTCCTGGCACGACTTGAGTAGCTCCATTCTCACAGGTAAACTCGCTGATGCACGTAATCACGTTTAAGCCGAGCACGTGGCTTGTAATACGCTGTCCCGCATCGGCCTCAGCCATGGACTGGCGCCGGTTATGGCCCGTAATCGCCCCATCTGAATGCAGACCACCATTACCGTCGCCCGGCCGACGTATACTACCGTACGCCCCGCTGAGACACGCATCCTGTCCCAAAAAGAAACGAATAAACTTGAGCAGGTGGGGGACCTGATATATGCGCTCAAAAACCCGTGCTTTATTGAATAGACACTCGAGCGAAGGTGCATCTCCCTCGGCCGCCAAGCGCTCTAGTTGCCTCTGCGCCTCATCGCATTCCTCTTGACTAAAGACGTCGGGCAACACCGTGTAGCCATCCAACTGCATCTGGAGCACGTGCGCATCGAATTCTTCTTTTTTCATCGTCAAGCCGCCTGAATCCCAGCAGACTGGAGGTGAGCTAGTCCCTGCTCATACACTTCAAAATGCTCACCCTCTTCTTCCTTCGGATCTACGTATTTGAGCCACATTGCCTGTTCGGGCTTATCGCCAGAAAGCGTGCGACGGCTTCCCTTCAGGTCACTCACCCGATCGTGCCAGCGCACTTCTCCCTCTTGCAGAAGGATATACTCACCCGCGTAGCGCTCGGTAAAGTACTCTCTATTGTCGCGGTAGTAGAGTCCTTGCTCACAGGTCGTACGCCGCCATGAGACTACCATTTCATGCGAGTCAGTTGCGTTGGAATAAAATGAACCAACCGGACCGTCCATCTCTGACACAAAATCAATATTTTTTAGATCCACCGTACCAAACCCCCCCTCTGCGGCGACGAGCAGCGAGTTGCGGTCGCGTAGAAAAGGCGGCGTCAACCAGTCACTCTGCGGATCATGCCCCATTAGATGAGCGGCACAGGCGTCCGTAGCAATTGTATGATTGCCCGCTAGCAGCGCGTTGGCCGTGCGCGCTGGACCCTCTTCGAGACCGTTGCCCCACTCCTGACCCGCCTGGGCTACGAGTCCGTCCACAATATTGAGCACTGGATTAAAGATCCGTCCCAGATCGGCCAGCATATAGGGCATGCGTACGAGATGGTGAAAATAGGTCCGCGTATGCCATTCCGGCTCGGCCGGCATAAGGCCAAACAGGTTTTTCAAGCTGAGCGTAATGCCCATAAACGCGTGGTTCTTCATTTTGGCGAGGGAGATGAATTCATCTACGTCGAGCGCACTTTCTGGCAGCATGTAGTGCTTAAACATCTGGCCACCGCCGGGCACTTCTTGGCGTCTATAGGGCGGCTTTGTACCGTCTACATACGCTACGTCAAATTCTTTGAGCAGCGGTAGGGCCGTACCCGTTTCCTGCGGATCCGTCCCTTGGTACATGGCGTAAAAACTCACATCGGAACAGACGATCTCAGCCGATGTTCGCTCGCGCAGAAGGCGCAAACAGGCGCGCACGACCTTCTCGCTGACAAGCTGCTGCAGCTGTCCGTCGTGACGAACCCACCGATCAACGGGCTTGTCTTGGTTGATCTTAATACCAATCCTTTTGGCCTTAGCCAAGCGTTCCCAACTCTCGACAAGCGGATCCGTAGCGCGGACCAACGCCTCGTATACCGCGTCGTCACTCGCCGTATATTCACAGTGAGCGGCACGGACGATGTAGTCGGACATGAACCAGATCTCCCTCTGTTTTAATCATGAGCCATGCCCAAAACAGCCAATATAGCTGACTGCCGGGCATCCTGAATTGAGTTCATATATATGTAATATGGCACGAAACTAACGTGCGGAGGTTGTGTGGGAAAGGCTCAGCTGCCCAACGACAACCTCAGAGCATACCGCCCATCAGCATCGTGAGGAAAGAATCGCGTATTGCCGGAGTAAACGAACGGCGCTGTTCGTAGCGCGTAGCGGCGTTTGGTTCCACGGTATTCACATACAGTCCCCACAGCGGTTCAAGGCTCTGCGGCAGCATCGCATAGCGCACGTCTCCCACAAAGTGCGCTTCGCGTTCTGAGGCGACGACAAAGCCGCGTGCAAAGCGGGAAAAGCGCGTTAGATCGTCGCGAACCCTAGAGCCATCTGGCGCCCAAGAGAGGTCGCGCTGAAGATTTAATAGAGGCGCGCTCCCCCCCACATACACGCGCGCAGGCTCTCCCAAATAAAGCGCGTCGACGTACACGCTGTCCCCCACGGTATACACACTCCGCCAGAGCAGCAGGTTGGCCAGCGTCGGCTTCACAATCGCCTGTCGGGGCTCGTGCTGGCGCTGATGCGCCACCTGCCGAGCCATATCAGCTGCGCGCTCGTGCTGCACCGCACCAAAGAGCAGGTAGGCCACGGCAAAGACCAGACCTATACGCATTGGCTTTCTGTGGCGCAGCCCAATTGCCAGCGGCACTGCGAGCGCCAGGCTAAACACAGGGTCGACGATTGCAATCAGGCTCAGGGCTATCGGCTCGGATGAAAAGGGCCAGAACAGATGGGTTCCATAGCTAGTACAGGCGTCGAGTAAACCACCCGTTGCATAGCCACAGAGAGAAAACAGCCAAAGCGTGCGAAAGGGCATTCGACCGCGCAAAAACGGCCATAAGAGCACGGCCGCAAGCAGAGATCCGAACGGGATAAAGGCCAGCGCATGCGTGAAATGACGATGATATTCCAGTTGAAGGAGCGGATCTGCGGCACTGGAGATGAGGGCGTCAGCGTCGGGCAAAAGGCCGGCGCATAAACCGACTAAAGCGGCTTGACGACCGAGGTGTGCCGGCGCGACGGCCTGAGCAAGGGCCGCTCCGGTAATTCCCTGCGTAACCAGATCCATCGCGAAAACCCTACGAGTTCGATCGGTTATACTGAGTATTCAAGCGTTTAAATGCATCGGGCTGCGTGCGACTATTGACCAAGTTCCGCACCTGTTCGGCCATTACGCTGGGCGGTTTACCTTCTGTATTAATTTTGAGGTCGTAGATACTGTGCGTGTGCACGTGGCGCGCCTGTTGCAGCGCGATGTTGACCATATCTCTGCCCCGGTCAGCTGCCCGCCGTCGCAGTTCATCGTCTGGACAAAACAGGCCAATAAAAAACGCTCGGTAGCGCGCAAGCGCATGAGCACACTCCGCCACACTCTCCCTGTTGAGCATCACCGTATCAACGACAACGTTGTTGCCCACATCTGCAAAAGTAGCGGCGCAGCGATGCATGCCTAGTATGGCTGTGCGCACGATATGTTCGTTCTGCGTTTTTTTTCCGCCGGCAAAACGGGCGGGTAGCATAGAGTGAACGGTATCTGTGCCAAGACGCAGATACGGCTCTTGGAAAGTCAGCTGCAGCTCGCGAGCAAGGGTCGTCTTGCCAGAAGAAGAGGCTCCATTTAGCACTATTATATTTATATCAGCCATCGCATCCGTAACGTTCATGCATGTGATTGATATGCGGCCAATCGTAAAAATAACCCAAGAGCGGATTCATCGGAAGTGTGTACAGTATGCCCCCGTTAAGACAGGCACACAATACGGATCGTCCATCGTTACAAATATTTTTAGACACATAGCTGACGCCCCGCAGACACCGCAACGGCAACTAGGCCGGATCCAGTGAAATGCTTCGCTCAAGCGCATAACTCCGTATCTGGTCCCAAAGCACATCAAGCTCTGCAACACCCTTTCCACCCGGTGAATCCAGCCCCGGCAAATCCAAGTGGTCACCGCTTTTCAGCACAATCTCAAGCCTGTGTTCTCCCCGTATTATGCGCTCAATATGGCCCCAAGCGATCGCCCGTGAACGCGCAGGTCCCATTTCAATTACAACACCTACATCTCCCACTGAGATACGCTGTCGGTTAAATCGAAATACGACAAAAATCGCCGCGCAAAAGGCGACTGTGCCGAAGAGCAGTATCCCGAGCCCCTGCATAAAGCCCTCGCGCTGAAAGGCGACGGTCCCCACTAGGAGCTGAACGAATCCCCACAGAATGAATAGCCCTCGCTGAAACAGGCTTACATCGCGCGAAAAATCATAGGTTTTCACTGTGCGTCTCCGTGAGCACGTGCGAGATGAACGTACTTCTGTGCCCAATTACAGTGCGTTTGATACGTGGATTCTGGCAGCGTGCGAACAGGATGCGCAGGCACACCGACAACGAGGTTAAAGGGCTCTATGACAGCGTCTTCGCGCACTACAGCGCCAGCCCCAACCACGCTTCCCCGACCTATATGCGCGCCGGATAAAACAATCGCTCCCATACCGATCAGACATCCGTCTTCCACGGTGCAGGCGTGTAGGTTTACGCCGTGGCCTACCGTCACATCGGCTCCAACTACGCAGGGCTGCGCGTTCGTAACATGCACAATGCAGCCGTCCTGTATATTGCTACGCGCCCCTATTTCAATGTGATTGATATCGCCACGCACGACTGCATTGTACCAAATAGAGCAGTCTGTGCCGAGGCGCACGTCTCCCATTACACGCGCACCTGAAGCGACAAAAACAGAGTCCGGTACGGGTGTGGAATCAACGTGTATGCGCGAGGGCAATTCTGTGGGATCCATATCGGTCTATTCCAAACGGTTTATTATTAAGCGATCCTGAGCGCGTTTATACGCTGCACGACAACCGGCCGCACACGGCGAAATAACGGAAGAATACCCGCGCGAACACGCAGCCCGTTTCAAGCTCATCCCTCATCCTGCATGGCTTGGTACTGCTGTCGAGCTATTTCGACCACGCGCCCGTCGTCCCACTTTTCCAACGGTTGATAGCTCGGATGCCCCGGTTTGTCGTCACAGGGATTGTGTCGCGTATTGTAGCAACATATGAGCGACCAGCGCGGGTCTTCGCTCTCGTTTGCATCGGAACAGTGCAGCAGGTTCGCGTGAAAAAATAGGGCCGAGCCTGGATCCATCTCGCAGTAGACTCGCTCCAGATGCTGCTCTGCAAGGGCCACGCGCTCCGGGTGCGCACCGGTCTGCGTGCCGTAGCGTCCGTGCTCTATCCGTCCAATCCTGTGTGACCCTCTGAGCACCTGTAAACAACCGTTGCCCGCATGGGCCCGATCGACCGCGATCATACAGGAGGCCATATCCGGATAGAGCGCTCCGTTGTTATACCAATACCCGTAGTCCTGATGCCACTCCCAAGCGCCGCCAACCCGAGGCTCTTTAACCATCATCTTGTAATGATACAGATAGACCTCGTCGTCCATGAGTGCCTCCATCGTATCCACCATGCGCCGTCCGTGGCAGATCGCATTGTATATATCGCTGCGGTCCGTATCTGAGGCCAACCACAGTTTACTCTCGCGGCCCTGCGCGTCGCGCGGCGCGTGCACCATCTCGTTTTTCTCTGTGTCGGTCTTCCCAATGTTCAATAACAGCTCCATTTCCTCGGCATTATATAAACCCTCGACGAGCAAATAACCGTCGGCGCGAAACTGTTCGATCTGTTGCTGACTAACGTTAAAAGACATATCAAAGCTCCGTATTACGTGGGGTGATAGATCGCGACTAGTTAGGGAGCGTAGCCGTCGGGACGAGATCCCGACCAATCCGGCCGATAGCCCGCAGAGGGCGCAAATCCCGGCGAAGGACCAATCTGGTTGGCCGAGCGCCAGGGCCATGCCTGACCGCCGTGCGTGCGAAACGCATCGCCGCGTCCGCACAGCCAGTAGTACATATGCGCTGCAAAGCGTGCCTGTTCGTGGCCGCCAAAATGCGCCGTGCGCTCGTCAAATTCGCGCTGATGGATCCAGTCCCGCTGAGGAGGCCTAGTGCGCCAGTAGTTGTATTTAAGCATGTGGCGCATGCCGCTCGCCGTAGACGCACCGCGCCGATGTAAAATGCTCTGATGGTGAATGCCCAACGTGCCGGCCGGACCGTCGGAAAAAAGGCCTCCCTCTTGGGCGCGCCGCGACGTGTGGCGCATATGCGTCCCAGGCACCAGTTCGGTGGGGCCAAGTTCGATCGGCGTATCCTGTGGAAAGTAAAACACCTCAACATAGTTCAGCTCGGGGCCAAAGACGCGGTCGGCATCGTGGTGCCAACCCTGAGCTGGCTGCGGACACTGCGTGCCGTGATGGCTGGCCAATACCGGCAGCTGCACGGAGCACCCTAGCAGCGATCTCATCACGCCCACGAGCTGCTCGTTAAGCAATACGTCGCGCAAGAACCACTCTTCGAGGAAAATCGACGATGGCTCGTGGCTGTCTCGAATACGCTGTAAATCGTCGGCGGTCATGCCCGGCGGAATCGCAACGGGCTCGGCGGGCCGTTCGCCGTTGAGCCAGTCGAGAGTGCGTCGATTGGTCTCGTCGGGGACGACGCCGCGCAGCAGCAAATAGCCGTCGCGACAAAAATCCACGACCTGCTCATCGTTGAGCGAGGGCGGACAGTCAAACGTTCGGTCTTCGGCATTGTAGTCGATCATGCGTATCGCTCCTACTGCACTCTATTCGCTAAAATAGCTCGCGTATTCGTCTCTATGCAGAACGCTATTCGCTCTATACATCACACCGCACTCAGCCATCTGAGCAGGAAAAAGCAGCCAACAGCCCCGCCGGGCAAGTCGCGCTCAAACTTCGATCAACAGACCGTCATAGGCCATTGAAACGGGCAAGTCCTCCGCTTGCCACTGCTGCTGTAGCTGCAGTGCCTCATCGTAGCCGACCTGGTCCGCCTCGCTGATGTGAGTCAATACGACGCGGTCGACATCAAGCTGGCGCACCACCGCCA
>Ga0181587_10002026_pt1 | contig 16931 bp, 15 predicted proteins | sample 071ome_27_FD_132463 | JGI IMG/M metagenome (GOLD analysis project Ga0181587, IMG submission 132463) | Coastal salt marsh microbial communities from the Groves Creek Marsh, Skidaway Island, Georgia - 071409AT metaG (megahit assembly) | ecosystem: Environmental > Aquatic > Marine > Intertidal...
TCTTGATTTTTCAAGCGGAGATCATTAATCTGCGCGTCCCTTGCCGAAGTGGTGGAATTGGTAGACACGCTATCTTGAGGGGGTAGTGAGCGCAGCTCGTGCCGGTTCAAGTCCGGCCTTCGGCACCATCTTTTAAAAGTCTTTCTCTTTCCCCATTTCGAATGAATGACCTGTATCCTATGGTCTTTCCTAATCGGATGGAGATTTTCATGGCGAAGCCTGGCTATCAGGGTCTGACGCGTATCATCAAAGCAGCCGGCTATTCCGCGAAAGGATTTAGGGCAGCTTGGAAGTATGAGTCCGCATTTCGTCAGGAAGTTGTTCTAACCGCTGCGCTTATCCCTTTTGCATTCTGGCTTGGTCGTGACCCGATTGAAATTGGGATGCTCATTTCATCCCTGTTACTTGTCGTTATTGTCGAGCTGCTCAACTCTGGAATTGAAGCCGTAGTGGACCGTGTTGGCGATGAACCGCATAACCTGTCGGGACGCGCGAAAGATTTAGGGTCTGCTGCAGTATTTGTCGCTTTGATTCTGGCATCCGTGCTATGGCTCTCTGTCATCATCGATCATTTGGGATAGTTCGCGATAATGCTGTTGCGGATGCGAAAGAGCCTTAGACCAAACTGGTTTGAAAAAATAAGTCGGCCCGCCTAAGGTTAGACGCATAAAAACGACACTAAGGAGACAACACCATGCTAACAATTAAGCGACTCGGGCGCCGCAGTTTTGAGGTGTTTCGGCTGGGCACTCCAGTTGGTATCGTTCGCTTTTTGAAAGGCGCAAAAGTGTGGACTTTCCGCCCTTATCCAACGCCCGATGCTCCGAATGGTTTGATTGAAAAATCGGATAAAGTTCTGCGTAATTTATTGTGTCCGGCAGGTGAGCGCTGCACTGTTGATCGATCAGTTCACGCATAGACATTGATTTAGCAGGGCCTCTGCTTCATACTACTGCGACTTTTTACGAGGGGGCCTTGGCTGAATTTGCGTTTCGCCAGGTGCTGTGAGAAGAGAATACGCAGGCCATGAACCCCATTTTGGGGTTTTTTCGTTTTTGGCGGTTGGAAATGACACCGAAGCAGCAGCAATTAATTGAACTTCTCGGGCCCAGTGTAGCTGCACTTGAGCTTGAGTTGTGGGCGATTGAGATTATTGGTCGAGCCAATCGGTCGACGCTGCGGTTGGTGATTGATCATCCAGAGCGTCCGGTAACGGTTGATGACTGTGAAGCCGTCAGCCGCCAGGTATCGCGTATTTTGGACGTTGAAGACCCGCTCCCCGAGCGATACACGCTTGAAGTGTCATCACCGGGGATTGAGCGTGCGTTGTATAAACTCGAACATTTTGAGCGGTTTGTAGGTTATCAGGCCAAGCTCAAATTGAAGGTCCCTTTTGAAGGAAGAAAAAATTACTCGGGCGTCATCGCAAGAGTCGAAAATCAAGCGGTGCTATTGCAACAGGGAGATACAGAATATGAATTCCCAGCAGAGCACATTGAACGAGGTCAATTGGTTGTGACTGATGTCACACAGGTAGGCGGAAGCAAAGATGATAGGTAAGGAAATCCTTCAGGTCGTTGAACTCTTTTCAAATGAAAAGGGAATCCCGAAAGGTATTGTGTTTGAAGCAATCGAGCAGGCGTTGGCAACAGCAACGCGAAAGCGTTACGAAGAGGAAGAAGCTGATATTCGTGTTGCGATCGATCGTGCGACTGGTGAATACGACACATTCCGTCGTTGGGTTGTTGTGCCTGATGATCATCTCGCAATCTTGGGTTCAGAGTTGACCACCGAAGAGGCTGCTGAAATTGACGCAGGTCTTCAAGTTGGTGACGAATATGAGATTGAAGTTGAATCTGCCGATTTTGGTCGAATTGAAGCGCAGACCGCAAAGCAGGTCATCGTTCAGAAAGTGCGTGAAGCCGAACGCGAAAAAGTCGTGGCCGATTATGAAAATCGGTTGATGAGCCTGATTAACGGGACAGTTAAAAAAGTCACGCGTGATTCGGTAATTGTTGATCTTGGTGGAGCCGCTGAAGCGCTATTGCCTCGCGAGAATCTGATCGGTCGCGAAATTTTTCGTGTGAATGATCGCGTTCGCGCGATTCTGCAGGAGATTCGTACTGAGGGTCGGGGTCCACAATTAATCCTGTCGCGGACATCGCCCGATTTTTTGATTGAGCTGTTCAAAATTGAGGTGCCGGAGATTGCTGAAGAGACCATCGAAATTCGTGGTGCTGCGCGTGATCCCGGAATGAGAGCGAAAATTGCTGTTAAAACCAATGACGGACGGATCGACCCAGTGGGTGCCTGCGTTGGTATGCGCGGTGCTCGTGTGCAAGCCGTTTCTAATGAGCTGAATGGCGAGCGCGTTGATATTGTGTTGTGGGATGACAATCCAGCGCAACTTGTTATTAATGCGATGTCGCCAGCAGAGGTGTCGTCTATCGTAATGGACGAAGACAATCGCTCAATGGATGTCGCTGTGACTGGTGACAACCTTGCTCAGGCAATTGGCCGCGGTGGTCAGAACGTACGATTAGCATCTGAGCTGACGGGATGGAAGCTCAATGTGATGAGCGAAGAGCAGGCTGTTGAGCGTCAGGAAGCTGAGTCAGAGAAGCTCGTTAACATGTTTATGGTTCGACTGGATGCTGATGCTGAACTTGCCCGCATCTTGGTGGAAGAAGGCTTTACTTCGATTGATGAAGTTGCCTACGTTCCCGTCGAAGAAATGTTGTCAATTGATGGATTCGATGAAGATCTCGTTGAGACTCTTAGAGCGCGAGCGCGTGATGTGTTGTTGACGGCCGCACTTGCTGGAGACGAATCACGTGAGCCTCAAGATGATCTTCTAACAATGGAAGGGATGACCCCAGGGCTTGCATATCAGCTCGCAGACCGCGGTGTCTGCGCGATGGAAGACTTGGCAGAACTATCGGTTGATGAATTGACTGAAATAGAGGGTGTGGATGAAGCCGCTGCGGCAGCCCTCATCATGAAAGCGCGTGAACCATGGTTCGCAGATGACGCTGATGAATCAGCCGAAGACAGTAGCGAACAGGAGTAAGTTTTGTCTGACACAACAGTAAAACAGCTGGCCACACTCGTTGGTATCCCGGCTGAACAATTACTCTCTCAGATGACAGGAGCAGGGATCGATAAGTCGTCACCTGAAGACGTCGTTACTGATGATGAGAAACAGAAACTCCTTGCGCATATTCGTTCAGGACAAGCGAAAGTCTCTGCAGAACCCGCCAAAGTGACGTTGCGTCGTAAATCGACGTCAACAATTAAGGCTGGTGCTGGTGCAGTGAATGTGGAAGTTCGTAAGAAACGTACTTATGTTCATAGGGACTTAACTGCTGAGGCAGAAAAGCAGCGCGAAATTGAGGAAGCGAAACTACGCGAAGAGCAGGAAGCTGAAGAGCGTGCTCGTCGTGAGGCTGAGCAAGCAGCGCTTGATGCTGAGGTGGGATCTGCTACTCCGGAAGAAGCGCCAGTTGTCGAAGAGGTCGTAACTACTGTTGAAGAAGTGGTCGTTGATCCAGTGGTCGTGGAGCCACCTCCGCCACCCAAAGAGGATGATGGTCGTCGACACAAGAAGGACCCGCATGTGCGTCGCGACCGTCCTATCGACGATGATGGACCGCGTCGTCATGGTAAGCCTGCTGGGAAGCGTGATGACAAGCGTGGAAAGCTCGTACCAGCTGACGATGAGCGCGGACCTAAAATGCGTGGTAAGCGCAAGCCGGGTAAGGCCGCTGAAGAGCTGTCTTCACACAAATTTGAGAAGCCAGCGGCACCAATCATCCGTGAAGTTAAGATTTCAGGGCCTGTGACTGTTGCCGAACTGGCAAGTCAAATGGCTGTGAAATCAGGTGAGCTCATCAAGATTTTGATGAAGATGGGCGTTATGGCAACGATCAACCAGGTGCTTGATGAAGATACCGCAGTTCTTGTGGTTGAAGAGATGGGTCACAAAATTGAAGTTGTTGCGGATGATGCGCTCGAGCAATCCGTGCTTGATGACTATCAAGAGCTGAAAGGCGAGCGTACGGCGCGTGCACCAGTCGTTACAGTCATGGGTCATGTTGACCATGGTAAAACGTCGCTCCTTGATCGGATACGTAAATCCCGTGTTGCAGCTGGGGAAGCTGGTGGGATCACGCAACACATCGGTGCGTATCACGTCGACACTGATAACGGCATGATCACCTTTATTGACACTCCAGGCCACGCAGCGTTTACAAGTATGCGTGCACGTGGTGCTCAGGTAACTGACGTAGTCATTCTTGTGGTCGCAGCTGACGACGGTGTGATGCCTCAGACAGAAGAAGCTGTTCAGCATGCGCGCGCAGCTGGCGTTCCAATTGTTGTGGCGGTCAATAAAATTGATAAAGAAGAAGCAGATCCCGATCGCGTGAAGACTGAGTTGGCTAGTCGCGAAGTTATTCCAGAGGATTGGGGTGGTGATGTGCAGTTCATACCTGTGAGTGCACATACAGGCGAAGGTATTGAAGCCCTTCTTGAGGCGGTATTGCTGCAATCTGAACTATTGGAGTTAACAGCTGTTCATGAGGGTCCTGCCCGAGGAACAGTTGTGGAATCGCGTCTTGATCGCGGCCGAGGTCCGGTTGCGACTGTGCTCGTACAAAATGGTCTTTTGAAAGTTGGTGATGCCATTCTTGCGGGTGAGCAGGTTGGTAAAGTCCGTGCATTGGTGGATGAAAACGGCAAACAGATCAAGCAAGCCGGGCCATCAATTCCAGTTGAGATTCTCGGTCTCTCAGGCACGCCTGATGCCGGTGATGAACTTATGGTTCTCGAGAATGAGCGTAAAGCGCGTGAAGTCGCTGAATTCCGTTCAGAAAGAACTCGAGATGCTGAACACAAGCGTCAGCAAGCACAAAAGCTCGATCAAATGTTTGCCAATATGGAAGCCGGTGAAGTATCTAACCTCAACATCGTTTTGAAAACTGATGTGCGAGGCACACTTGAAGCGTTGTCTGCGGCGCTCCTGAAGCTGGCGACTGACGAAGTTCGTGTGAACCTAATCGCTCAGGGTGTTGGCGGAATTACCGAGTCAGATGCAACGCTTGCTTCATCGGCTGGGGCAATCGTCTTAGGCTTTAATGTGCGAGCGGATGCGGGTGCCCGTCAGGTTATCGAGCGCGATGGTATTGAGCTACGTTACTACAGTGTTATTTATGACATTGTTGATGACGTCAAAGCCGCAATGTCGGGTCTTCTTGCGCCTGAGCTTCGTGAAGAAATTGTGGGTGTGGCAGAGGTTCGCGATGTCTTTAATTCACCAAAATTCGGTCAAATTGCTGGCTGTATGGTGGTTGAGGGAATTGTTTACCGGAATAAGAAAATCCGCGTACTGCGCGATAACGTTGTGATTTACGAGGGCGAGCTTGAGTCTCTCCGTCGATTCAAAGACGATGTTAACGAAGTTCGTAACGGTACCGAGTGCGGTATTGGCGTTAAGAATTACACGGATGTGAAACCGGGCGACAAAATCGAAGTATTCGATGTTCGTGAGGTCGCACGGAAGATCTAATGCCAGCGGAATTTAGTCGCACACAGCGTCTGGGTGAGCAGATAAAGCGAGATCTTGCTCTGCTCATTCAGCGCGAATTGAAAGACCCTCGTGTTGGCATGGTGACGGTCAATTTTGTTGACCTCTCGAAGGATCTTTCGTACGCCGATGTGAATGTCACGGTATTGGTGCCTGAGGATTCTGATGAAAAGATTGTCGAGAGTCTGACGATCCTCAATGAAGCAGCGACATTTCTGCGCACGGAGCTCGGTCGCGGACTCAAAGTTCGCAAAGTTCCGCATTTGCGATTCCACTACGATGATTCATTAAAACGCGGGGCGCGGATTAATGAGCTGATTCATCAAGCACTGAAGAGTGACCGACACGACTGATGGGTAAAGGCAACAAGGGTCGCAATCTTAATGGGATCCTCATTGTGGATAAGCCTCAAGGTCTCACATCTAATGGTGTGGTCAGCCGTCTAAAGCGGTGGTCTAAAGCCAAAAAAGTTGGTCATACCGGGGCGCTCGATCCGATGGCCACTGGTGTCTTGCCGATTGTTTTTGGAGAGGCGGCGAAGTTCAGTCAATACGGCCTTGATGCCAATAAAGGGTATCTTGCTCGTGTCCAATTGGGTACGGCCACTGATACGCTTGATGCAGATGGCAATGTCGTTCTCGTCAGACCCATTCCTGAGTTGTCTGAGACGAGGATTTTGGACGTGTTGGCTGGTTTGACTGGACCGCTGATGCAGGTACCTCCGATGGTATCGGCTCTTAAATATCAGGGCCAACCGCTTTATAAGTTGGCTCGTCAAGGACAGGAAATCGATCGACCGCCGCGTGCGATTCATATCTTTAATAACGATCTTTTACAGTTTGATGCGGACCATGGATGGATCGATATCCGCGTCCGCTGTTCCAAAGGGACCTATATCCGGAGCCTTGCTGAATCGATTGGTGAAGCGCTAGGAACTGTTGCGCATCTGAGTCGTTTGCGGCGTGATCTGTCGGGCGGATTTTCTCTAGAACTCGCACACACATGGAGCGCGCTGGAAATACTTCAAGAGAGTGACCCAGAGACGATTGATTCATCACTGTTACCTGTCGATGCAATTTTGAGCCATTTTCCCTCGGTCGATCTGACCGAAAATGAGTGCATGACATTGATTCAAGGGAAAAAAGTTTCTGGAAAAGGTCTTGATGTATGCGATACTGTGCGCGCTTATTTTGCAGGAGGTCCATTCATTGGGCTGGTGTCTGTCGATTCTGACGGTGTAATCGCTGCAAAACGGATGTTATCTCCGGCTGCTGCTGGCATGCGCGGCAGTTCGGATTCTGGCCATTAAGGTCGGGCATGCCATTGTAGGAGTAAAGAAAATGGCTTTATCAGTAGAGAAAAAAGCTGAAATCGTTGAGAAGTTTGGCCGTGGCGGAAACGACACGGGTTCACCGGAAGTCCAGGTCGCCCTGTTGACTGCCAACATTGAAGCCCTTCAGGGTCACTTCAAGAAGAACATTCATGACCACCACAGCCGTCGTGGTCTGATCCGAATGGTCAACCAACGTCGTAAGTTACTCGATTATCTGAAGTCAAAGGATCTGGGCCGTTATTCAGCATTGATCAAGGAACTTGGTCTCCGCCGTTAATCGGTTCAAAACGAAAACGGCCCTTCGGGGCCGTTTTTGCATTTTAGCCGGATGGGATCCGGCACGTTGGAAGTAGGAAATAATGGAAAAGCAAGTAGTACAATTTCAGTTTGGCGGGCAGGATGTCACGCTGGAAACAGGCGCAATCGCGCGTCAGGCAACAGGTGCCGTTTTAATCTCAATGGGCGAGACCCAAATTCTCGCAACCGTCGTCGGGGCGAAAAATGTAAAACCCGGCCAGAATTTCTTCCCACTCTCAGTTCATTATCAAGAAAAGACATACGCTGCAGGCAAGATTCCTGGTGGCTACTTCAAGCGCGAAGGTCGTCCGACTGAGAAAGAAACACTGACGTCACGATTGATCGACCGCCCAATTCGTCCACTGTTTCCAAATGGATTCATGAATGAAGTGCAGGTTGTTTTGACAGTTATGTCAGCATCGAAAACACATGATTCAGATATCGCAGCGATGCTCGGCGCATCTGCTGCATTGGCAATCTCTGGGATTCCGTTCAATGGACCACTGGGTGCGGCCCGTGTTGGCTTCTCAGAAGATGGCCAATATATGTTGAATCCATCGTTCGATGAGCTCTCTGACTCGCGCCTCGACATGGTTGTTGCCGGTACAAAAGACGCGGTCTTGATGGTTGAATCTGAAGCCGATGAGTTGACAGAAGAGCAAATGTTGGGCGCTGTGATGTTTGCCCACAAAGAGTTCCAGGTTGCAATCGATGCCATTGGAGACTTCGGTAAGAAGTTTGGTAAAGATGCTTGGGAATGGGAGGCTCCATCAATTGATGAAGCTCTTCTTTCTCAAATTAAAGACCAGTATCAGCCGCGCATCGTTGAGGCGTATCAGATCTCTGAGAAGATGGTTCGTTATAACGCGTTGGGCGAGATTCGTTCAGAAGCAATTGCTGCACTTGGTGGAGCAGAAGGTGAGAACGCTGAAGCGGTTGGCGAACTGTTCAGCAAAGTCGAAAAGAATGTTGTTCGTAGCCGTGTGATCCAAGGATTGCCGCGGATTGACGGACGTGATCAGAAAACTGTTCGTCCAATTAACTGTGAAGTTGGTATGTTGAAGCGTGCACACGGTTCAGCTGTATTCACACGCGGTGAGACACAGGCAATCGTCGTAACGACTCTTGGTGCTCTGCGTGATGCGCAAATCGTCGACGGTTTGATGGGTGATGACAAAGATACCTTCATGTTGCACTACAACTTCCCTCCATACTGTGTTGGTGAAGCTGGCATGATGTCAGGTCCTAAGCGTCGCGAAATTGGTCATGGTCGTTTGGCGCGTCGTGGTGTTTACGCCATGCTCCCTGATGAAGAAACATTCCCATATACAATTCGTGTCGTGAGTGAGATCACGGAATCAAATGGTTCATCATCGATGGCGTCGGTATGCGGTGCGTCATTGGCGCTCATGGATGCAGGTGTTCCATTGCGTGCTCCAGTCGCTGGTATTGCGATGGGTCTCATTAAAGAAGACGAAGGCTATGCTGTTTTGACAGATATCTTGGGCGATGAAGATCACCTGGGTGACATGGACTTTAAAGTTGCTGGTTCATCTGATGGTGTGACTGCGTTGCAAATGGATATCAAGATTCAAGGTATCACTGAAGAAATCATGCGAGTCGCTTTGACTCAAGCACAAGAAGCGCGTTTGCACATTCTTGGCGAGATGAACAAAGTGATCGATAGCGCACGTGATGAAGTTGCTGATACAGCACCGCGGACATACAGCTTCCGCATTGATCCTGACAAGATTCGTGAAGTGATCGGTAAAGGTGGTGCGACAATCCGCAGCATTTGCGAGACTTCTGGTGCGACAGTCGATCTTGATGATGATGGTTTAGTGCGTGTTTATGCTGAAACGAAAGAAAAAGCTCAAAAGGCAATTTCGATGATCGAAGCAATCACAGCTGAAGCAGAAATTGGCGGCGTGTATAAAGGCAAGGTCGAGCGAATCGTTGATTTCGGTGCGTTCGTTAACATTCTTCCTGGGAAGGATGGCTTGGTCCACATCAGCCAGATTTCAGAAGAGCGCGTTGAGAACGTTGAAGATCATATGAAGGTCGGTGACGTTGTTAAAGTCAAAGTGCTTGATGTTGATGCGCGTGGCCGTATCAAATTGACGATGAAAGATATCTAAGATGAGAAGGGTGTTGTCACCCTTCGATTAGAGTCGAAAAAGCCTCGCAAGTTGCGGGGCTTTTTTATGTCAGTGTGTTAACTCAACGACGAGGTTATCGATCAGTCGTGCTTTACCAAGTTTCGCTGCAACCAAGATAACGGCTGAGTCAGCTTCAACATACGACTTTGATAAGTCTTGTGCGTCCTTGATCTCCAAATAGTCCAGCACAAAACCTGCTGCGGCCAGTCGCTGTTTTTCATTTTTGATTGTGGTACTTACCTGGGAGTCTTTCTGTAATGCTGCCCCGATCGTTCGTAACGTTGCATAGAGCATTGACGCAGTATCTTTTTCTTCCCTCGAAAGATATGCGTTTCGGCTACTCATTGCGAGCCCACTTGGTTCCCGAGTCGTATCCGCTCCAACGATGCTGACGGGAATTAATAAGTCAGCCACCATGGTCCTGATCACTTGCAGCTGTTGGTAGTCTTTATTTCCGAAAACTGCGACATCTGGCTGCACAATATTCAATAGTTTCGTAACGACTGTAGCAACACCTTTGAAATGTCCTGGTCGATGATGTCCACATAAAATTGTCGATAAGCTCGGCACATCAATTTCTGTATTCACTCCTTTGGGATACATCTCCCGAACAGTGGGTGAAAAAACGGCATCACAGGGGTGATTGGCGAGAGCCTTACAGTCTGACTCTAATGTCCTTGGGTAGGCATCGAAATCTTCATGAGGGCCGAACTGCATTGGATTCACGAAGATGCTGACGATGACCACATCAGCCATTTCAGCGGCTTTGTTGACTAAATCGAGATGTCCTTGGTGTAAGTTGCCCATCGTCGGAACAAAGCCGATGGTCTTTCCGCGGCTCCGAGTAGTGGCTAAGAAATCCCGAAGATCGCTGACAGTGCTAAATACCACTGGCCCTTGATCACTCTTCAAAGCAATGCTCCGGAGCAGGGAATGAGCCGTCCTTGACGGCCTGGTCGTATGCGCGAAATGCGTCTTGAATCGAATTTGCGGAAGCCATGAAATTTCTTACAAAGCGCGCGGGCTTCCCTGGTGTGATTCCAAGTAAGTCATGCATTACGAGTACTTGCCCAGTGGTTGACGGGCCGGCACCGATCCCGATGACAGGTACGGTGGTGACCTTCATGATTGCCTCGGTCACGTGATTCGGTACACATTCAAGAAGAATGATGTCTGTACCAACTGCATCGAGAGCTGCTGCAGCATCGATAAGTCGTTTTGCAGTTTCATCTGTTCTGCCTTGAACTCGATATCCGCCAAACTGGTTCACAAACTGTGGTGTTAGCCCGAGGTGGCAACAGGTGGCAGCACCTTGATCCTGATAGAGTTTAACTAGGTCGACAAGATTGCTCCCTCCCTCGACTTTGACGACATGTGCTCCCGCCTGCATCAATTCACGGGCGGTATTCACGGCATCTTGCGTGGTTGCCGATGCCATGAAAGGGATGTCGGCGACAATCAGGCAGTGTGGAGAGGCCGCTGCCACACATTGTGTGTGATAAGCAATGTCAGCAACTTTGACCGGGAGTGTACTTTGGTTTCCTTGGAGAACCATGCCGAGAGAGTCGCCAACTAAGATTGTGTCGATGCCAACTTCAGAGGCGAGATTTGCAAAACAGGCGTCGTACGCAGTGACCATACTGAATTTTGTGTTTTCAGCTCGATGCTTCTTCAGCGTATTGAGGGTGATTTGTGCCACTGCATACTTCCTATGTATCTATTCGAACCAGTGTCGATGAATCGTAGCGGTTTCGGTCGAGCTGGTCACCTATTGGCGTGATTCCACTGGGTATTAGGTCAAAAAGCGGGATTGCCACAAATGTGCGATTAAACAACTCCTTGTGTGGAATGGTGAGTTCGGGAGTGTTTATTCGGAGGTTTCCGTAGAACAGAATATCGATGTCGATTGTCCTCGGCCCCCAATGTTGAGTTTTCACCCGCTGTTGTTGCTGTTCAATGTCTTGGATCGTTATCAGTAATTCTTCGGGACTTAGGGACGTGTACCCCGAAATGACTGTATTCACGAAATCAGGCTGATCTTGAGGTCCAAGAGGTTTGGATTGGTAAAGTTGCGCACATTCAATCGTGTTGACCGTTTGAGCTAAGGATCGAATAGCTTGTTTGATTTGAGCGACAGGGTCATTGAGGTTTGAACCCAGTGCCAAGAACACCTGACTAGTCACGGCGCTTGGATTTTCTGCGTGGCCGACGTTTTGGTGGCTCGTCTTGGTCGTCTTTGACTGAGGCGATAAGATCACGTCGCTGTGCTTCATCCGCAATTTGATATTGCGTCCACCATTCACCGAGTCCGCCAGGGATCTCGCCGGAGCGCTCGCGTAGCAGCAAGAAGTCATAGCCAGCTCGAAATCTGGGGTGTTCAAGGGTTGAGTCTGGACGACGACCGTGTCGCTTCTCAAGCTTCACCTGGAGCTCCCATATTTCTCGGATGGTGATACTGAATCGCTTTGGTATCGCGATAAATTGCTGATTGAAGTCGAGCGTCTCGGAGCAAGCGATTGCGAGCGCCTGTGTTCGTCCATGCCCTTCAGCCTCGAGTTCCTCCCAGCGATTCTGAACCTGAGGCCAGTGCAGGGCTGCATATAGGAATGCGGGAGTGACTGATTTGCCTTCGTTCAGCCGTGTGTCTGTATTCAACAGGGCGAGTTCGATCAATCGTTGGTAGTGTGGATCGTCGGCTTCGCTCAACAGAGCTTCTATTTGCGGAAAAAGTGGCCGTAATAGGTCATGCTTTACGAGCTCCGGAAATGTTGCCTGGCCATGACCTGCCTGAAGCAATTTCAAAATTTCATCGAACAGCCGAGATGCTGACACATCTCTCAAAAGTGGTGCGAGACGCCGAATCGGCTCCGCTGTTTCTTCTTCGAGCTCAAGGCCAAGCTTGCCAATAAATCGAATAGCTCGGAGCATGCGAACTGGATCTTCTCGGTAGCGCGTTTCGGGATCACCGATTATGCGGATAACGCCATCTTCTAGATCATCGTAGCCGCCAACAAAATCCAATACCTCATGGTTTGAAGGATCGTAGTAAAGGGCATTCATCGTAAAGTCACGACGAACCGCATCGTCTTCGACAGTACCAAACACGTTATCGCGGACGAGCATACCTGAAGCGTTTGCTTGTCGTAGATGGCTATTTTCCGCTGAGCCTCTGAACGTTGTGACCTCGATAATTTCAGGTCCCATACGGACATGGACAATCTGAAAGCGTCTCCCGATGATGCGGGATTTTCGAAAGAGCTTTTGCACTTCCGCAGGCTTGGCACTTGTTGCAACATCGAAGTCTTTAGGATGCTTGCCAAGTAATAAATCTCGAATTCCACCACCAACAAGATAGGCCTCATAGCCTGCCTGCTGCAGGATTTCGATGACGCGAAGACTGCCGTGGGAAAGGTCTCGGTGATTTATGCCGTGATATTCCTGAGAGATGACGTCTTTAAATACATCAATACTCGGGGAAGATTTCTTTTTAAACACCGAAAACAACGCAAGACTCCATAGCCATAAAGCCGGAATGATACCAGAGCCAGGTAATAAAAAAGGGGCTTTCGCCCCTTTTGATAATCGCACGTTATTAATTATTTTTATTGTTCGTACGTTTTGAAATTACCTTTCAGTGTGCAATCTCAGTTCCAAGTTGCATTCCATACAACCAAGGCCTCAGCTTACGCTTTGTTATAATTATCGGCCCGAGGAAGCAATTCTGCTTCCCTGAAACCCAGTTCTCACAGTGAACCGTAATCTCATTCAGCTATGTTGTTATTGTTGTCGCTGTTTTTGTTCTTTTTTATTGGTCTTATCACGAACACCTCTATGGACTGCACATGCTGTGCCAACTTGTTCCAGGTGCAATAAATGCTTGATTTAAGTCACTTTCTGAGGGGTCTACTTAGGATCTTTAGACCTAGGGCTTAGGTCGCGGAGAGAAAAACTGTTACCAATAGTTACTTTTGGTAACGCTTTGGTGTTACAAATCGGAAGGCTCATCTTTGCGGCGCGGAATTCCAAGTCGATTTCTTCGTTCCCAAAGACTCTTTCGGCTGATACCTAAACGTTTAGCCAACTCGGTCTCACTCATGTGTTCTTCATGGGATAATACAAAGTGCTGAAAGTAGTCCTCAAGCGACATCATCGGTTGCGCACGGCTAGGAGTTCGCTGCTCTCCAGCAGAAAAATCATGCTCTGGGCTTTGCGTGCTTTGTAGACCGAGGTCTGCATGATCGATCATTGGACCTTCGCAGAGAACAACCGCTCGTTCAATGACATTTCCAAGTTCTCGAACGTTCCCTGGCCATGCATGACTTTGTATCGCAGACCGTGCGCCACCACTAAATTTGAGTTCTGTGCGGTTCATCCGTTGTTTTACACGACCAAGGAAGGCTTCTGCGAGTAGCAGAATATCGTTCTCACGCTCTCTGAGCGGTGGACATCTCAACTCGATGACGTTTAATCGGTAATATAAATCCTCTCGAAACAGTCCCTTGGCGACCATGTCTAACAAATTACGGTGAGTCGCAGCAACGAGTCGAACGCTGACGTAAGTTCGATCTGTACTTCCAACTCTCCGAATCTCGCCTTCCTGAAGCACTCTCAATAGCCTTGACTGCGCCTCTAGTGGAAGTTCACCGATCTCATCGAGGAATAACGTAGAGCCATCAGCTGATTCGATTAACCCCGCCCTGTCTTGAGTTGCACCAGTAAAAGCCCCTTTGACGTGACCGAATAATTCAGCTTCGATCAAAGATTCTGGAATCGCTGCACAGTTCACAGAAATCATTTCTTTGTCGGCGCGTGATGACAATTGATGAATCGACTGCGCCACGAGCTCTTTCCCGGTCCCCGACTCACCGCCGATCAAAATCGTTGTATCCAGTGGTGCGACACGCAATATTTGTTTTTTCAGTTTGAGCATGACATCGCATTGTCCAATCATGGTGTCAGCTGTACTGTTAGGCCCCGACGATGACGCTTTTTCAATTACTCGGAGAAGATCTTGGTGATCGACTGGCTTTGTGAGGCAGTCAAAGGCGCCTTTCCGCATGGCAACAATACCTGCCTGAAGGGACACTTGTCCGACCAAAAGAATGAGAGGAACTGGCTTAAAGTGGGATATCAAATCAATACCAGACCCATCAGAGAGTCGATGCTCGCTGATAACGCAATCGATTACAGAATCCTCTGACATCGCTTCTTTACGCGATTCAGCAACCAGAACCTTATGCCCGTGCTGCTCAAGGGCCATTTGAATCGATTTGCGAATAATAGCTTCGTCTGTAACGAGAAGTAGCGTTGCCATGAATATCCCTATTTCAGGATAGTTTACGAGTTTCTATATCGAAAGGGTATTCGCTTCTGAAGCCTTTACAATGATTGAAAGGAAATTGTCCAACGAAAGAAAATAATCGAGCCAAATCTCTGCGCTATCTATTTCGCTAGGCGTATCGTTTAGTAACAATAAACGCGCAATGGTGGCAAAACTGTGTCCTGGTTGATCCCAATCGACGGGGGTCGCAAAGGTTTGCTTTGATAGCTTCGCCCCATCGGCGCCTACTAAAACGGGGAAGTGTCCGTATGATGGGCTCTGATACCCCAAAAGCTTCGATATGAAACATTGCATGGGGGTTGACTCGAGAAGATCGATCCCTCGAATCACGTGGGTGATCTGATCAATGTGTTCATCGATAGCGCAGGCCAGTTGATAGGCAAAAAGGCCATCCCGTCTTTTTATAATGAAGTCACCAGGTGGACTCATCCTCCTAACTGGTGTGAATAAATCTTGTATGTCAAGGTCGATACCATTTGTGTCAATCCTTACTGCGTTGCCCTCGATCAAAGCTTGCCCGATCCGATGACGACACATGCCGGGATATGGTCCACGCGGCAATGACTTACGGGTGCAGTCACAGGAATACAGAAGACTCTTACTCTCTAAGCTTTTAAGAGCTAAAGCATAGTCTGAGATCCTTTCAGTCTGAAATCGAACGGCTTCAGAGGGTTTGAACCCAAATGCATCAAGGCATTTGAGAATTGAATCGGAATAGATGGCTTTACACCGTTTCTCATCCAGATCATCAATACGGATCAACCATTCACCATTATGGTGTTTTGCGTGGATGTAGCTGACGAGTGCAGCAAAGATGGACCCTAGATGCAACGGGCCGGTCGCAGAGGGTGCAAACCGACCACGGTACGGAGCCAAGTGTTTAGGCGCCTGTTTGTTTTTCGCGAAGCTCGTCGAGCGTCTTACAGTCAACGCACTGCGTAGCGGTTGGACGTGCTTCTAGACGACGCAAACCGATTTCGATTCCACAGGTTTCACAAAAACCGTAATCGTCGTTCTCAATCGCTTCGAGGGTCTTATCGATCTTCTTAATCAACTTACGTTCACGATCCCTGGTGCGAAGCTCGAGGCTAAACTCTTCTTCTTGGGTGGCACGATCGGCTGGGTCAGCAAAATTCGCAGCCTCTTCTTTCATGTGCGAAACGGTGCGGTCGACTTCTTCCATCAGATTCCGCTTCCATTGCTCGAGAATCTTCACGAAGTGTTCACGCATCGCATCACTCATGTACTCTTCATCTTTCGATGCTTGGTACGGATCAACGTAGCCTAAGAGTGATTCTTGTTTATTCGTTGCCATTGTTGGCGAAACTCCACACTATAAAATTAGACGCGAGAAAGTATCAGAACATTGTCGACTGTACCACCCTCTTTCAACGGGAGAACACATTGAGACCAATTGACCCACGCCCTCTGGCTGACAGACTTCAATCAATCCCTCCTTTTCATGTGATGGAGGTGGTGCGGATAGCGGAGGAGCTTGAGTCTCAGGGTGTCGATGTCATCCACCTTGAAGTGGGAGAGCCTGATTTCCCAACATCGCAGTCTGTGATCGAGCGCGCATGCAATGCCTTGCAGGCTGGTAAAACGCGATACACCGATGCGCGCGGAATTCAGACGCTTCGCGATGCACTATCGACTTGGTATCGATCTCAAGGACTTGACGTGCCGGCGCGAAGAATTCAAATCACTGTTGGAGCCTCAGCCGGTCTTTTGTTGGCGTCTGCGGCCACCACGAATCCGGGTGATGGAGTGTTAATGGCGGACCCCGCGTATCCTTGTAATCCAAGATTTGTAGAAGCAGTTGGTGGCAAGGTTCATTGGATTAAAACGGACATTGCATCGCGGTTTCAACCAACATGTGAGGCACTTGAGATCGAGGCGACCATACGTGATCGCACCTTGATGCTGGCGCATCCGGCAAATCCCACCGGGCAGGCTGTACCAGGTGTTGAGCTCGAACGGATGATTCAATGGTGTTTAACAACCAATCGTCACTTAATTGTCGACGAGATTTATCAGAGCCTTTCATTTAATAATGCATTGGGTAGTAGTCTTGCGATTTCAGACCAACACTTCGTCGTCGGGAGCTTCTCGAAGTATTTCAATATGACAGGTTGGCGGCTTGGTTGGCTCGTAATTCCAGAATACGCACTCGAGGCAACACAGCGACTAGCGCAGCACTTATTTATCTGCGCACCA
>Ga0181587_10002053_pt1 | contig 16838 bp, 12 predicted proteins | sample 071ome_27_FD_132463 | JGI IMG/M metagenome (GOLD analysis project Ga0181587, IMG submission 132463) | Coastal salt marsh microbial communities from the Groves Creek Marsh, Skidaway Island, Georgia - 071409AT metaG (megahit assembly) | ecosystem: Environmental > Aquatic > Marine > Intertidal...
ATTCCACAGGGTCACCATACACACGTCCTGCTCCTTCAACCAGGGCAGGGTTTCTTCCACGGCCTTTCTGTCGGCGGCGATCTGCTCGAAGCTGCCGTCGGTTTTCATGAAATGCCAGAACTCGCCGTCGGTGTACAGGTATTCCATGTCGGTTTCCACGACATCGGCGCCTTCCAGGGATTCACCGGACTTGAAGGTACGCTCCCACACCCTGCCGTTGAGCAGGTTGCGCAGCCTCACGCGGTTGAAGGCCTGGCCCTTGCCCGGTTTGACGAATTCATTTTCCAGGATGGAACAGGGATCCCCGTCCAGCAGGACTTTCAGGCCGGATTTAAATTCATTGGTGGAGAAGGTCGCCATGACTGCCTCGAATAGGTGCCGAAAAGGGGGGCATGATACAAGACTTCCCGGTAAAGGCAATAAGCGGGCCAGGGGTGCGGGTGGAGGCCAGGGATTCTGCGGGGCCTCGGGCAATCGATGAAGGGATAAAGCGTTTGTCGGACTTTCCCCGAAATTCCTGCGCTTCAGCTATCCAGTGCTGTTAAAATGAGCCGACTTTTCCGGCCGCCGTGCGCTTTATCCCTTTATCGGTTTATCCTTTTATCGTCTTTTGCAGAATCCCCGATTGCACACCATCCCCCTGAAACAAACAGGTTCCTGGCAAGAACTGCTGGTGAATACCATCAAGGATTCTGCCGAACTGTGCCGCCTGCTCGACCTGGACCTGGCCGCCTTGCCGGCGGGCCACCCACTGCAGGCGCAGTTTCCCGTGCGCGTTCCCCTGCCCTTTCTTGGCCGCATGGCAAAGGGCGACCCGTTTGACCCGCTGCTGCTGCAGGTGTTTCCGGCCATGGCGGAGGCCAGCCCGGAACCCGGTTTCGAAACCGATCCGCTGGGCGAGGCCGCGAGCAACCCCGCACCCGGCATCCTGCACAAGTATGACGGCCGGGCGCTTCTGCTGGTCACGGCAGCCTGCGCGATCCACTGCCGCTACTGTTTTCGCCGCCACTTCCCCTACCAGGACAACCTGCCGGGCAAACAGCACTGGCAGGACAGCCTCGCCTATATCGGTGCGGACACCTCGATCACGGAAGTCATTCTCAGCGGCGGCGATCCCCTGACCCTGTCCGACAACTACCTGGACTGGTTCTACCGGCAGCTGGCGGACTTCGAACATGTCCGCCGCATCCGCATTCATACCCGCCTTCCCGTCATGATTCCCCAGCGGGTCACGGACAACCTGTGCCGTGTACTGGCAAATCCGCGATTCCAGACTATCGTGGTAATACACAGCAACCACGCCCGGGAAATCGACGATGCCGTGATCAATGCGTGCCTGGCGCTGAAGTCGGCTGGACTGACCCTGCTCAACCAGAGCGTGCTGCTGAAACAGGTGAATGATTCGGCCGACGCCCTGGCCGCATTGAGCGAGCGCCTGTTCGAGGCAGGCGTGCTGCCCTACTACCTGCACCTGCTTGACCGGGTGGCCGGCGCCGCCCACTTTGACGTGCCGGAACGGCAAGCCCGGGATTTGATGGCGGCACTGCGCGACCGGCTGCCGGGCTACCTGGTGCCAAAGCTGGTGCGGGAACAAGCGGGCGCCGCGGCGAAGACGCCGGCCGCCTAGTCAGGCAATCACGGGCACGGACTCGCCCGGAAGAACAGGAAACGGATGTCGGTCATGATCGCTGATGCAAGCGCACCTTCCCTGCACCTCCTGGAGATGCCGTGCCTGCGCCAGGTTGCACTCAACCCCGCTGCCCTGCAGGTCATCGCCGCAGTTCCCGGGCCGCCGCTACCTCTCAGTCTCACCGTTACTTCTTCCTTATATAACCAGGCTTCCTGCTTGCAGGTGCAAGCGGCGCATGCACACCTTGAACCTGCGAAGGAAGACATCCTCGCCCGTCTCGACAACCTGCCCGCATTTTCGGCGCGCCTGGCAGCGGCCATTGCATCGGCGGGTACTGACAACATTGCCAGCCTGCTGCTTGTCACGCGCATCGATAAATTCCGGCAGGTGCTGGAATGCCTTGGAACGACAGCAACCCAGCATGTGCTGGCGGATATCGCCGGCTTCCTGGAGCAATCCCACGGCAAGCCTTACACAGCTGCGCGCCTGGCGATCGATGAATTCGGTGTGCTGCTGTACGATGCCACGCCAACCGAAGGCGCCGGGCTGGCGCAGTATATTGCCGACAAGGTGAACGATTCCCTGCTGCCGCCAACCGCCGGGGACATCACCCTCAGCGTGTCCACCGGGCTTGCCGTTATCCACCCCCATGACCCGGACGCAGAAGCCGTTGTCCGGCGTGCGCGCCTGAATTCCGGCAACGGGCAGCAGCATGGTGCCGCCAAACACTGGGCGGCTGTATGCGCCACAACCCTCGCTGACGACATCCGGCTGGCACTGGAAAACCGGCAGGTGGCCGTTCACTACCAGCCAGTACTTGCCTTGTGTCCGGATGGCGGCCCGCGCCATGAAGCCACCTGGGCCGTGACAGGCTTCAATGGCGAAACCCTGCCAACCGGCGAAGTCCTGGCCTGCGCCAATATCAACAACCTGGCGGCGGCACTGGATGCGCTTGTGCTCGATGCCGTACTCGCCGACAAAAGCACCAGTGTTTTCCAGGTTCCCGTCAGCGGCAACACCCTGGCCAGGCAGGGGTTGCCGGACTGGCTCGCAAGCCGGCTTCGGCACCGGCGGTTTCCGCCCGAGCGTCTGCAGCTGCTGGTCAGCGAAACCGACATGCTGGGGTGCAATGGTCATGTAACCGCGCAATGCAAGACATTGGCGGCACATGGCATCGGCATCGTGCTGGCGGACTTCGGCAGCCGGCTGGATCCGCTGCCGCAACTGGCCGGGTTCACCCCCGCCGGCGTACGCCTCGGTACCGGGATGGTCAGGGACCTGTCCTATAGCCAGGAATTGCAGCAGCATGCCCGCCAGCTCATCAATGTCCTGCATCGACGGCGCATCAGCGTGGCCGTCACCGCACTCGATGACATCACTCTGCTGCCGCTGCTGTTCGACCTGGGTATCGACCATGTTCAGGGCGACTGCCTGCAGGCGGCACTGCCTGCGCCGAACTGCCGTCTCCCGCAAGCGATCACGCTCGCCGCGCCGGACAAGGCTGACGGGAATTTGTCACGAGATAGTTGAATTTTCCCAACGCCGGGTAAAGAAGCGATAATATAGCCGCACTCATCGTCTTGACGGATAGCAGGCATTGCCGGAGACCACCAGTCACAACTCACTCACCAGGCGGAGTACCGGCCCGGGCAAACTGTCCCTGCAGCTTCCCATGCACTCCATGCAAATCAGGCATCAGATCGCATTCAGTTTTTCCTTGCTGCTGCTGATCGTCACCACGGCCTTCTGGCTGTTGTTCCAGAACGAGCTCAACCGATCCCTCGACGAATACCGCAACATGCTCGGCGCCTCACTCGCCGACCAGACCGCCACCAGCGTCAGGGAACTGGTGCTGGTCAACGACCTGCTGGGCCTGAACGTAGTGCTCACGCAGCTGGTGCGGGATGACAACGTCCTGTTCGCCAGCGTCCACGACGCCGACGATGCACAGATCGCCAGAGCCGGGCAGCAGGACCCCCAGGCGGAAGCCGACTTTTATACGGCGAGCATTTCCGTGCAGGATGCCATCGCCGGCACGGTCCTCATCCAGCTCGACACGCGCAGCGCCGACAGTTACCGCCAGCGCCTGCGCAACCTGTTCCTGTTGCTGCTGGGCGCTTCCATGGTGCTGGTCATCACAACTGCCTTTGCGCTGGCAGGCCGCATCACGGCACCGGTGCGCGTTTTGACCGATGCCATTGCCGGCAGTATCGGTGATGACGATGATGACGACATTGCCGCCGATGAAACCGGCCGCCTGCAGCATGCGGTCGACCGCCTGCTGGCGAAATACCAGGAAATGGAAGGGCAGCTGCTGGAAATAGGCATCTGGAAAGGCAACCGCGATGATGACAGCAGTGAGCCAGCAAGACTCGCCGCCAGCGTGCTGGTCATCAAGGTGGTCAACATCCATACGGCGATCGAGCTGCTGCATCCGGCAATCCTGTCCGGGCTGCTGCAGGAATACCTGTTTTACCTGAACCAGGCCGCCAGGCTCTACGGCGGCGAATTCCACCGCGTCAATGGCGAGTCAGCGGTGGTGTGCTTCGACGAGGAAACCTGCGACGACAATCACAGCATCAATGCCCTGTACTGCGCCGGCCTGTTCCAGTCGGTCATGGCGCGCATCAACAAGCGGCACCGCAACAACGGCGAACAGATGCTGGAATTCCGGATGGCCATCCACTCCGGTGATATCTTCATGGCTCCCGGTGTCGGCGAACAGGATGGCAAGGGCAGCATCCTGGGCAAGACGCTCGATATCACCTACTTCCTCAGCAAGCAGGCCGCTCCCGGCGAACTGGTCATCAGCGAGACCGCCAGTTCACAGGCACGCGAATTCGAACACGTTGAAGCTGACCGCCAGCGTGAAGTGAGCATGCCCGCTGACAATGTCACCTTTATGGCTTATATTCTCTCGAGCGGATTTGGCGAGGACATGGGCATGATCCGCAAGCAGCGCCGGCATATCCTTGGTGTGGCAGGCAGTGTGAATACATCAGAAACCACGGATGCCACAGACACCAGGGACAGGGACATATAAAGGACTATTACTGCGATCTTCGCAGCCACAACGGATAGAAGCATGCAAGACCATATCAACGTAGGCCACCCTTTCTATTTTCCGACGCAGGTAGTGCTGGTGGATGACGACCCGGACTTCCTGGATGGCGTCAGCCTGCTGCTTGACAAGAAACTGAGTTACCGCCTGTTCAACTCCGCCACCCAGGCGCTCGATTACGTCAACCAGTCGCACCGTAATGTGAATTTCCTGCAGCGCTGCTACAACAACTACAAGACGGGGCCGCTGGAATCCGACTCACTGTCCCACGTGGATATCGGCAAGATCCACGAGGAGATTTTCAACAACGCCCGCTTCCAGACCAGTTCAACCGTCATCGTCGATTACGCCATGCCGGAGATGAACGGCCTGGAATTCCTGATGGCGATGAAGAATCCCTTCATCAAGAAGGTCCTGCTCACCGGGCAGGCCGATATGGAGCTGGCGATCAAGGCCTTCAACAAGCAGCTCATCGACCAGTTCATCGACAAGCATGATCCGCGGCTGAAGCAGATACTCAATTCGGCGATCAGCAATTTTGCGGATCAGTACTTCCGCAGCAGCTTCAAGCTCATCACCGACCCCATCATTGCCGCCAACCACGACTCCTTCCTCGCCGACGCGCGCTTCCAGGAATATTTCGAGGAATTGCGCCGCAAGACCGACTGCGCGGAATACTACATGATCGATTATCCTCACCATGGCTATCTCATGGTGGACAGCTGCGGCAAGCGTCGCTGCCTGCTAATCTATTCGGAGAAAGCACTCAAGGAGCATGTCGAGCGACTGGAGCAGATACGTGCGCCGGCCCAGCTGATCCGCGAAGTGAAGAATGGGGAGAACCTGCCCATTTTCGACGAGCAGGATGAAACCCTGGGGCCTGATCATCCCTGCATCAGGAACTGGCAGGTGTGCTATCACCCGGCTGTGAAGATCCATTCCACCAGGAACCTGTACGCCACGCTCGTGACGGACAACGACCTGCCCGATTGCTACAAGGGCGACATCATTCCCTACCGGGATTTCCTGGAAAGCAATTCCCTGGACCGGGAAATACTCCACTGATCGGCACACGGGAAGATCGTCCTGGTCTTTCTAGGTTGCAGGCAGCGTAATGATGAATTCGGCGAACTCGCCGGGTTCGGATTCACAGGCGATATCGCCGTCGAAGCTGCGAATGGTGCGGCGGCAGAACGCCAGTCCCACGCCCGTGCCCTCTTCCCGCGTTGAGAAAAAGCCGTCGAAGATCCGGGACAGTACCGCCGGATCGATGCCCTCGCCGGTATCCCTGAATACAATGTTGTTGGCGCCCCTGCCGGGCTCCAGCCTGATGGATATATCGCCCTTGAGGGCACAGTTGATGGAATACAGGGCATTCTTCAGCAGGTTGAACATCACGTAGATGAACAGGCTGTCTATGCCGCGGAAATAAAAATCCCGGCCCAGATCCAGCCTGACCTTGTCGCGCTCACCCCGCTTGAACGGATAGCGGTCGACCGCGTTGCCAATGCATTCGGCAGCGGAGTAGAAGCCGAACTGGCTCTTGTCCACGGTATTGTCCCGCAGGTTCATCAGCGGCATGTCGATCACGCTGTTGGCCTGGTCGATCATCAGGGAAATTCGCCCAGGGGTTTTTTCCAGTGCGGCCAGGTGGTCTTCCCTGATTGCAGTCGTACCCCCGGGATTGGCCGCCTGTGCATTGCGATAGACTTCCAGCAGCAGCGGCAGGTAATTCTCCACACCGTCCATGCTCGCACGCACACCCGACAGTGGCGTGCGCATTTCGTGGGCAATGTTGGCACTGAGATCCTGCATCACTTTCAGCTTTTCCGAATGATCGAGCTCGGTCTGGGTCATCAGTGCCTCGAAGTCCCTGTCCTAGTCGAGGATGGTGGACAGCTGGCCGGCAAAATAATCGAGGATGCGGAATTCGTATTCCCTCACCGTGTGCTCGAGATCGCCGAGCATGAGCAGCATCTGGTTGACGACGAAATAGTGTACCGGGACGAATCCTATCCCCAGGCTCCACTTCAGTGACTGGCTGCTGACCGGAGTACGCAGGAAAATGTACTTGCAGTTGAACTCGCGGGCCCGCGCGAAGACCGGCGAACACAACAGCGGCGAGCGTATCTTGCGGTACTGGCTCAGCACACCCAGTTCGCAAATGGACACCAGGTTTTCACGTCCGCCCACCTGGGCGATCCAGTCGCGGGTGGCTTCCAGGTTGTCCCTGTTGTTCAGCTTCGATGATGAGAAGTGGGCAGCCAGGTTGCCCGGGTTGGCCGCCGAAAAAATGAAGGCCCAGCACAGACCGACCACGGTATCACCGCGCCAGACCACGCTGACCAGGTTGATGCGTTTGGCATCGGCCTGGAAGAAATTCTGCAGTGCTTCGCGGGCGGAGTCGGCATCCCAGTTTTCATACCATTTCTCGCGCGCCAGTTTCGCGTAGCACTCGGCAATGGCGTCGAGCGTCTTCCCGTCCAGCTGGGCAACCTCTTCTCCCGCGAACACCTCGATCCGGAACTCGCTGCCTGCCAGGCATGACAGCATGCGGTTGAGCCGGGTCAGGTCGAGAGTCGAGGAATTGCGGGAAAGTGCGTTCTTCAGGTCGGCAGGCTTGTCGCCCGCATCCCCCTGGCCGGTCTTTGTGGAAATGATGTCGTGATCGGCTTCAGCCATGACGGCCGGCTCCTGGCCGGGCTGGAGCAGCAAACGCCCGGATTTTTGCTAACAGGGAGCCTAGGATACTGAAAAGTCAGGAAATTAGCCAAGCCGCGGTGCCTGATGGTGCACCGCGTCCGGCCCGGCCTATTTGTCCTGGACCTCCACCGCGTCCACTTTCCGGAAGCCCTGGGGCAGCTTGTTGCCGCGGCGCCCGCGTTCGCCCCGGTAGTGTTCGAGGTCGCTCATGGTGAGGTTGAAGTGCCGTTTGCCGGAATGGATGACCAGGACCTGGTCCGCATTCAGCACGGCGATCGCGGCGACAAATTCCTCGCGTGCGGCGACCCGGGCGGTGGGTATGCTGATGATCTTGTTGCCCTTGCCCTTGGCCAGCTCCGGCAGTTCCGACAGTTTGAACATGAGCATCCTGCCCTCGTTGCTGATGGCCACCACCTCGCTGCTGCCGATTTCATCCACCGGCACCGGGGACAGCACCTTCGCGCCCTTGGGCAGTGACAACAGGGCCTTGCCGGCCTTGTTCTTGCTGACCAGGTTTTCCATCTTCGTGATGAAGCCGTAACCGGCGTCGGAAGCGATGACGCAGAGACGGCTGGGGTCGCCGATCATCAGGCCCATAAAGGAGGCTCCCGATGGCGGCTTCAGTTTTCCCGACAGCGGCTCACCCATCCCGCGAGCGCTGGGCAGCGTATGCGCAGCCAGCGTATAGGAACGGCCGGTGGAATCGAGGAACACGGCATTCTGGTTGCTCTTGCCGCGGGCGAACAGTTTCAGCTTGTCACCGGACTTGTAGGCAAGCGTCGACGGATCCACATCGTGCCCCTTGGCCGCACGCACCCAGCCGCCTTCGGACAGGATGACGGTAACCGGCTCCGTGGAAATCAGCTCTTCCTCGCGGAAGGCCTGCGCCTCTTCCCTGACCACCAGTTCGGAGCGGCGGTCGTCACCATAGGTGTCGGCGTCTTCCTTGATCTCGGTCTTGATCAGCGTTTTCAGGCGCGCCTTCGAACCGAGAATCTTTTCCAGGGTGGCGCGCTCTTCGGACAGCTCCTTCTGCTCGGCCTTGATCTTCATTTCTTCCAGCTTGGCCAGATTGCGCAGTTTCAGTTCCAGGATGGCTTCCGCCTGGCGGTCAGACAGCTTGAACCTCTTCATCAGCACCGGCTTGGGCTTGTCTTCCGTGCGAATGATCTTGATCACCTCGTCGATGTTGAGGAAGGCGATCAGCAGGGCATCCAGGATATGCAGGCGATCCTTGATCTTTTCCAGCCGGTAATTGAGGCGGCGGGTAACCGTGGTGGTCCTGAACTCCAGCCACTCCTTCAGCAGGATCACCAGCGGCTTGACCTGGGGTTTGCCGTCGATGCCGATCATGTTGAAGTTCACGCGATAGCTCTTTTCGAGATCCGTGGTGGAAAACAGGTGTGCCATGACGGCATCGATATCGATGCGGTTCGAGCGTGGCTCGATCACGATGCGTGTGGGGTTTTCATGGTCGGACTCGTCACGGATGTCGACGATCATCGGCAGTTTCTTTTTCTGCATCTGCGCCGCAATCTGCTCGAGCACCTTGGCGCCGGATACCTGGTAAGGCAGTGCGGTGATGACTATCTCGCCGTTTTCCTTGACATACACGGCGCGGCTCTTGATCTGGCCGCGGCCGGTATCATAGATCTCGCGGATCTCCTCAACCGGCGTGATGATTTCGGCATGGGTCGGGAAATCGGGGCCCTTGACGAATTTCATCAGCTCTTTCGTGGTGGCCTTGGGGTTGTCGAGCAGGTGTATACAGGCGCTGGCTATCTCACGCAGGTTATGCGGCAGGATATCCGTCGCCATGCCTACCGCGATCCCGCTGCCGCCGTTGAGCAGCACATTGGGCAGGCGCGCCGGCAGGATGACCGGCTCTTCCAGCTCGCCGTCGAAATTCAGTTTCCAGTCGACGGTGTCCTGGCCCAGTTCGGACAACAGCACGTCCGCATAGGCGCGCATCTTGGATTCGGTGTAGCGCATGGCGGCGAAGGACTTGGGATCGTCGGGTGAACCCCAGTTGCCCTGCCCGTCGATGATGGGATAGCGATAGGAAAACGGCTGCGCCATGAGCACCATGGCTTCGTAACAGGCGGAATCGCCGTGCGGATGGTACTTGCCGATCACGTCGCCGATGGTACGCGCGGACTTCTTGTACTTTGCCGTGCTCTTGAGCCCGAGCTCCGACATCGCATACACGATTCGCCGCTGCACCGGCTTCAGGCCGTCGCCGATGTGTGGCAGCGCACGGTCGTTGATGACGTACATGGAATAGTTGAGGTAGGACTGCTCGACGAACTTGCGCAGGGCTAGTTGTTCCTGGCCATCTTCACTCAAGGTAGTTTGGTCGCTCATTGTTTTCTCTACTTACGCGTATTTTTTCCAGATTTTCAGCCTCAAGCCGATAGCCACAAGCGGGAGCCTTGCAGCTAGTGGCTAGAGGCTAGCGGCTATATTTCCGCCAGATTTCCGTACCGTTCCAGCCACACCTTGCGGTCGGGTGAGCGCTTTTTCGCGAGCAGCATATCCATCAGGTCCTGTGTCTTCTTGGCCTGGTCGATAGTGAGCTGCACCAGCCGGCGCGTGTCCTTGCTCATGGTGGTTTCCCTGAGCTGCATGGGATTCATTTCTCCGAGTCCCTTGAAGCGCTGCACGTTCGGCTTGCCCTTTTTCTTTTCAGCGATGATCAGGTTGAGCACACCGTTCTTTTCATCCTCGTCGAGGGCGTAATAGACATCCTTGCCCACGTCGATGCGATACAGCGGCGGCATGGCCACATAGATATGGCCGGCTTCCACTACCGCGGGGAAATGTTTCAGGAACAGGGCGCACAGCAGCGTGGCAATGTGCAGGCCGTCCGAATCGGCATCGGCAAGAATGCAGACCTTGCCATAGCGCAGACTGGACAGGTCGGTCGAGCCCGGGTCGACACCGATGGCGATGGATATGTCATGCACTTCCTGCGAAGCGAGAATCTCGCCCGAATCCACTTCCCACGTATTGAGGATCTTGCCCCTCAGCGGCATGACAGCCTGGGTTTGCCGGTCCCGCGCCTGCTTGGCGGAGCCGCCCGCCGAGTCGCCTTCCACCAGGAACAGCTCGCCCGCATCCACGTCCTGCGTGGTACAGTCCGCCAGCTTGCCGGGCAGCGCGGGACCCGCGGTGATCTTCTTGCGCACCACCTTCTTGCCCTCGCGCATGCGGCTCTGGGCATTGCTGATGCACATCTCGGCGATCTTCACCGCTTCGTCGGTATGCTGGTTGAGCCACAGGCCGAAGGCATCCTTGACCACGCCGCCGATGAACACGGCGCTCTGGCGCGAGGACAGCTTTTCCTTGGTCTGGCCGGCAAACTGCGGGTCGATCATTTTTGCCGAGAGGATATAGGCGCAGCGGTCCCAGATATCCTCGGAACTCAGCTTCACGCCGCGGGGCAGGAGGTTGCGGAATTCGCAGAATTCACGAATGGCCTCCAGCATGCCGGTCCTGAAACCGTTGACGTGCGTACCGCCCTGCAGGGTCGGAATCAGGTTCACATAACTTTCGGTGATCAGCTCGCCGCCTTCCGGCAGCCACAGCACCGCCCAGTCAACCGCCTCGTCATCGCCCTGCATGGCGCCTACGAAAGGCTGGTCGGGGATGCGCTCGTACCCTTCGGTGGCCTGGAGCAGGTAATCAGTGAGGCCGTCCTCGAAACACCATTCCTGGCTCTGGGCCTTTTCCGCCTTGGCAGTCTTGTCCTCGAAAATCATGTGCAGGCCGGGGCACAACACCGCTTTCGCACGCAACACATGCACCAGGCGCGGAATGGAGATGGTGGGCGAATCGAAATACTTCGGGTCAGGCATGAACTTCACGGTGGTGCCGGTGTTGCGCTGCCCGACCTTGTCGATGACCTTCAGGTTCGTCTTCTTGTCGCCGTTTGCGAAGGTCATCTGGTGCAGCTTGCCGTCGCGCTTGACCTGCACTTCAAGCTCGCTGGACAGGGCATTCACCACGGACACGCCGACGCCATGCAGGCCGCCGGAGAACTTGTAGTTGTCGCTGTTGAACTTGCCGCCGGCATGCAGGCGCGTCAGGATCAGCTCGACACCCGGCACTTTTTCTTCCGGGTGAATGTCTACCGGCATGCCCCGGCCGTCATCGGTAACCTCGACGCTGCCGTCCTTGTTCAGCGTGACCTTGATGGAGCGGGCATGGCCGGCCAGCGCCTCGTCGACACTGTTGTCCACCACTTCCTGGACCAGGTGGTTGGGCCGCGAGGTATCGGTATACATGCCCGGGCGGCGCCGGACGGGGTCCAGGCCTGTCAGTACTTCGATGGAGCCGGAGTTGTAGTCTTTACTCATGCTTACTGCGTCTTCCTCATGGGTTGTTCTTGCTGCTGTGCCTGCCGCTCTTCATCAAGGGTGGCGATGGCGTCACGGCTTGCGGCGGACAAAGTGCCGCTGCCCGCGAACTCCAGGATGGCCGGGACCACCGCCGCAAAACCCTCGAACCGGTGGCTGCCGCCCGTCTGCACAACCTGGATGGAGCCCGCATAGCGCGCCACGGCCTGTCTGTAGTCCAGCACTTCGTCTCCCGTCTGCACCAGCAGGAGGTAGTTTTTGGCATGCTGCAGCGGGTTCACGTCCAGGGTATCCAGGTAGTCGGCATATTGCCGGGTGAACTCATATTCCTCGCCGGTATACAAATTTTTCTGCGGTCCCAGAAACTCCTCGCCCAGCGTCTTCGCCGGCGAGACCGCCGGATTCACCAGGGCTGCACGGCAACCGTATTTTTCCGCCAGCCACGTGGCGTAGTAGCCACCGAGCGAACTGCCGACGAGGATATGGATATTGCGGCCAGCGTCGTCGATCAGGGCTTCAAGCTGCGCGAGGGCGCGCCGGGGGTCATGGGAAAGTTCGGGGACGGCGACGCTATAGTCTTCGGACCGACTGCACAAGCTTTCGAATTGTCGGGCTTTTTCAGAGGCAGGTGAGCTGTTGAATCCGTGGATATAAATGATTAAAGGACGGCTCAAAACCATGCGCCTGATTATACGATGCTTACCCGCATCGAGTGGAAAGATATTTGCCGAATCAGGAAATTTTTTGGCGGGCAAGGTCCCTGCCCGGCCAGGCGTCAGTAGCCGGTGCTGCTGAAATCTATGTTGTAGGATTTTCCGCTGACGCGCTCGACACCGGATTCGATCGTGCCGTCTGCGCCCAGGTTCAGCCAGCGGTATCCCGGCTGGGCGTTATCGATGGTGAAATTGTCGTTGGTCGGATGGAACTGGATACAGGTCGATGGTGCGGCCATGATTTTCACGTCATTGCGGCTGGATTCGAATTCCTGGTGAATGTGCCCGTACAGGATGCCGCGAACATGGGAATACTGGTCCAGCACGGAAAACAGTTCATCGGCATTCTTCAGGCAATGCTGCTGCAGCCAGGCTGCCTGCACCGGCAGGCAGTTGTGGTGAACGCACACCAGCACATGAGAGCCGTTGCGTTCACTGTCCGCCAGCTCCAGGTCGAGATCAGCCAGCTCCTTCTGATCGAGCAGTCCGTAGACATGCCCTTCGACATTGGAGTTGAGCATGATGATGCGCCAGTTGCCAAGCTGCGCGGAACGCTTCAGGTGAATGCTGTTCTGGTCCAGCGACTGCTGCATGCGGCTGCGGATGTCATGGTTGCCCGGTAGCCACAGTTGCGGCGCGCTGAGCGGCGCCAGGGCATCGACGAAATTATGGTACGCCTGGATGCTGGTGTCCTGGGCCAGGTCACCGGTGCACAGTATCAGGTCGATGTTTTTTTGCTGCTTGATTACCAGGTTGACGACATCGCAAAGCGTATCGAAGGTATTCAGCCCGTCAAAAATGGTCTTGCGGTCAGCAAAGAGGTGTGAATCCGTTATCTGAACAATACGGTAATTCTGCTTCTTGTTGTCTGCCGGGATTTCAGCCAACGTTTCTTACTCTCTCAAATCATGCGGGACAAATATTGCAAAATCCGGACTGCTTTTCTTTCTGTTGTTTTCTGATTTGATGCCCGTCCGGCAGGCAGAATAACTGAACCTGGGACAGGGTTTCAGTTACAGTTCAGTTTCTCCAGTTGTAACTCGCCGGGATTGCTCATCCCTTCATTTATACACAGATTAAGCCACTCAGCCAGAAAAAGATTCAGTTGCTCCCTCTCGTCGCACTGGTACATGAACCGGTTCGGCACCGGGTAGGCAGCCTTGAAATAGCGGTGATTCTGGTAGCTGGTCACCTCGGCTGTCTTTGCGTCGTGATACACACGGATTATCATCTCCGGCGTCTTGTACATTGACGGGCGTCCTTCCTGCGAATTCAACAACTGCCTGATGCAAATGGTGCTCGTGTACTTGAAGTCTTCCTGGATTTCGAGGCTGACGAGAATCTGGCCATGCCTGCCCGCCAAACCCGGGCCGGGCAACGCAATCAGGCGTGTGCGTATGCCGCGCGTCTTCCCCAGCAACTTGAGCAGGCGGATATAGTTGGCATCACACACCGCCATTTGTTCGCTGAGGTCGATTGTATACCTTTTGATTTTCATCTTTTCCGGGTTGATCACAATTTCAGCATCTTTCCCGATTATACGGGCTCACCTCTTGCCTGCTACCTGCTACCTGCATCTGTCAGCATCTTCCTGACTGACCGGTGGTGCAACTGCAACCACTGTAATGCGATGAGGCTCATGGCATTGTCGATCATACCACTACCCATGGCTTTTTCAGCATCTTCCCTGTCCATGATGACGACCCGGATATCCTCGTGTTCTTCTTCCAGGCCAAACACGCTTGCCGTTTCCAGGAGCTCGCCCTGTGCATCCGTACTTACATGCGTGCGCGCATCGAAGATCGCGCAGAACAGGGTCATCATTTCCGTGCTGCTGCCGGGCGAAAGGTAGTAATTGAACATGGGCAACAGGGTATCGATCCTGACCCCGGCTTCCTCTTGTGCTTCCCTGATTGCCACCGCCGATGGTGATTCGTCGGTATCGATAAGACCGGCAACAAGTTCCAGTTTCCAGGGCCCTCCGGGCGATTGCAGGCAACCGACACGAAATTGCTGAACCATCAGCACCTTATCCAATTCAGGGTCATATAACAAGACGCCGACTCCCGGCGCCCGCTGCACGATTTCACGCTGTATCGTGTTGCTCCAGCCACCCGTATAAAGCCGGTGCCGCAGGTGCAGGCGATCGATTTTGAGGAAGCCGGAATAGCATTCGACAGTATCGATAATCTGCACATCGTCCCTGGTAAATTCCGTCGCGGATTGCTTGCCTGTCGTCAAAATACCACCCCTTATTATGAGGAATTACAGCAGCGTGTCGGCCACATTCGGCACTGTGCCCGGGAAATTGTTTGCTACAATGGCCGCACTTTTATCCAGCATATATGAGCAGCTGCCTGACGGTACACCTTCTGCCATGTATTTACCCATCGCAATACGATCGGGTTCGAACCCTGAAAGCCGATGGGCAAAGGATTGCGTATAACCCGACAGTAAAGCAGCCCAGCGAAAGTGATTCGGGACTTCCCGACCTTGACACCGGTGAGAAAAAAAATGAAACTGACTGACCAGTCAGTCAACCAGACAATGACTTTCAGGGTTGTGCCCCTTAAAGAATTTACCCCAATATTATCAAATAGTTAGAAATTGCCTGAGGCAGGGAGCCCGCCGGGCGCCAGACTATCGAAAATGGAGAAAACCATGGTAACAGTGAAATTTCGTCATACGCTCAGGCAGATCGCAGGGACCCTGTCGCTGGCCGTGCTGGCTTTGCCTTTCAGCACGGCACGGGCTGATGACCTCGCCCAGATCTTTGAGCTGGCCGCGGCCAATGATCCGGAGATCCGCCAGGCCAGGGCCAATTACAATGCCGCCCACACCACCATCGACCAGGGTCGCTCATTCCTGCTGCCCCGGATTACGGTCAATGGCTCCTCTTCACGTGATACTGCAGGCCCGGCCGAAAACACCCCGTTCGGCAACGCCCACAGCTTCGGCAACGGTTTCAATACCAAGGGCTACAACCTGAGCATCAGCCAGGCCCTCGTCAATTTCGAGGCCTGGTATGCCTTCCAGTCAGCCAAGGCGTCTGACCTGCAGGCTGCCGCCAACCTGGCGCAAGCCGAGCAGCAGCTTATCCTGAAAGTGGCCTCGGCTTATTTCAACGTCCTGCGTTCGCAGGACAACCTCGCCACCTTCCGTGCGGAAGAGGAGGCCGCCGCCCAGGTACTGGAACAAACCCGGGAGCGTTTCGAAGTCGGCCTGATCCCGATCACCGATGTCTATGACAGCCAGGCCAACCATGACCTGGCCCGGGTGAACCGGCTGGTCGAGGAAAACAACCTGAACCAGGCTTTCGAAGCACTCGGCGCGATCACTGGCCAGGGCCATGATGCCCTGGAATCGTTAAGCACCCAATTCCCGATCGAGTCGCTCAACCCCGCCAGCCTGAACGAGTGGGTCAGCCTTGCCATGGGCAACAACCTGGCTATCAAGGCAGCGGAATTCGACCTGGAGTCCAAACAGGAAGATGCCCGGTCGGCACGGGCTGCCATGTTCCCGACCATCGACGTCACCGCCGGTTACGGCTGGAACCAGTCCGCCAACCCCTTCAGCTTCTTCCCGGCCATCGCGTCCGAGCGTACCAACATCACGCTGAACTTTTCCTATCCCCTGTTTGCCGGCGGCCTGAACGCAGCCCGCAAGCGCCAGGCCTACTACACACGCGATGCCAGCGAGGAAGCCCTGCTGAAAACCCAGCGCGACAGCACCCAGAGTACCCGCAACAATTACCGTAGCGTGGAAACCGACGTGCTTGCCGTGCAGGCTCGCGCGCAGGCGATCATCTCTGCGGAAAGCGCACTGGAAGCCACCGAAGTCGGTGCCGAAGTGGGAACCCGTAACGTGGTCGACGTGGTGCTGGCCCAGCGCACGCTGTTCCAGGCCAGGCGCGATTACGCCAATGCCCGCTACAACTACGTGATCAACACGCTGAACCTGAAGCAGTCCGCCGGCATCCTGAGCCCGCAGGACATCATCGACCTGAATGAATGGCTTGAATAAAAAGCCCGCAGAACCTGCCTCAGCGGGCTGACCCGAGCAGTCCGCTGAGCACGGCCAGATTCCTGGCCGTGGCGCCTTGGTTGGCTGCGACCACGGAACGGACGGCCTCCCCCATCACCTGTTGCCGTGAAGGATCATCCAGCAGCGATTTCACCACAGCGGCTAGCTCTGCCGCATCGGCAACCACCAGCATGCCCTGCACGGCAACCATGGCTTCACTGACTGCCTGGAAATTATAGCGGGAGGGCCCCGTGATCACAGGCAGGCCGATCGCGGCCGGTTCGATAATGTTCTGGCACCCGGTGTTGACCAGGGAGCCGCCGACAAAAGCGATGTCTGCCAGCCCGAAG
>Ga0181587_10002069_pt1 | contig 16778 bp, 16 predicted proteins | sample 071ome_27_FD_132463 | JGI IMG/M metagenome (GOLD analysis project Ga0181587, IMG submission 132463) | Coastal salt marsh microbial communities from the Groves Creek Marsh, Skidaway Island, Georgia - 071409AT metaG (megahit assembly) | ecosystem: Environmental > Aquatic > Marine > Intertidal...
CCGTAAACCCAACGATGTTTCGGTGGTGTGAGCACGGCATCGTAGTGGTTATCAGCACTGACAGCCGGTCTGACGAGCGAAACAGGATTCACTTCCGGCCCCGAATCCGAACAGCAAGTCAGGCAGACGCTTAGAGGGAATACCACCACGTTGGTGGGGGCGTCACGGGAAAACGGCAGCTAGTGCGTAAAGGGGAAATATAGAAATGTTTAGGAGCAAGTACGCACCAAACGCCGGTACCCAGAAGGGTATTACCGGTCTCGAAACAGCCATCGTGCTTATCGCATTCGTGGTTGTAGCTTCAGTCTTCGCTTTCACTATCCTGTCCGCAGGTGTCTTCTCTTCGGAAGCGAACAAGCAAACGATTCACGCCGGTCTGAAAGAGACTCGAACTCGACTTAGCCAGCAAGGTTCTGCTTTCGCATTCGCAGGTAAGCAGGGATCAACCGACGCTGTATACAAGATCGTCTTCATCGTCTCGAACTCTCTCGCTGGTGAGCCAGTCGACCTGACTGCGCCTTACTCAGAGAACGGAGCAGCAACAGACCCGGACATCGTTCCTGGTGCGAACACAGCAACAATCATCTCGTACGCAGATGAGAAGCAGCGTCTCTCAGACGTCGCATGGTCACAAACCTTCATTGGTACAAACAACGGTGACGATCTGCTCGAAGATGGTGAAAAAGCTGAAATTACTGTGTGGTTGATGGACCGAATCACGGGTACTGCAATTACTGCAAACGACTCAATTGCATACACGGACGGAAACTCAGCTAACGGTGGTAGCGCATCTGGACTTACCTCGTCTGACAGCCTGGTAGTCAAGAGCACACGGTTCGTGATCGAACTGACACCACAGCTTGGCGCACCACTTACAGTTCAGCGGTCTATTCCGCCTGGCCTTCGGAACGTAATGAACTTGAACTAGCGCTAGTCAAGAACATTCGGAAAACCAACCTTATGTAGTGCATCTGGGTGACTTCACCGGCCGAATGAACTCAGAAACGCAGGCCAACTTCAGGCCAGCCGTCTAGCGCAAAGTAAATAAAAGGCTTTCCCCCCTCAGTTTGTGCTGAGCGGGTGGCCCGAAGACCAAGAAGCCCTCCACTTCCCGGCAAGGAGGGCTCTTTCTTTTTAAGCTCCGGGCGGACATACGTCCTTGGTCGCGGGAAGCGCATTTCACCTACCCCTAACCCCTTCCATCAAGGAAGGGGAGTTGGGTTACGCGATCGTCACTCGTTGGTGACCGAGCGGACATTCGTCCTTGGGTTACAAAGTCGCAGTCTCCCCCTCTAACTCCCCCAATCCGGGGGAGGAGCCGTTAGCTCCGGGCGTGACTTGCGTCACTTGGTCGCGGGAAGCGCATTTCACCTACTCCTAACCTCTTCCATCAAGGAAGGGAAAGTTCTCTCCCCGCGGAACGGGGAGAGTTAGAAGCCTGTGCTGAGCCTGTCGAAGTAAGGGGAATAAATGCGACGCTGAGCTGAGTCCCGGCTCTACCGTGGACGAGCGCGGTTTACGAAATCACGCCCGTAGGTAACCAATGAGGCGTACTGTTTACGTCATGAGTATCCGATTTCATGAAGACCAACCTACCGAAATGCGTGACGGGACGATTCTTCGTTCTGACATCTACTCTCCGTCGAAAAGTGGCAGGCATCCCGTTTTGCTGCTGCGCACTCCTTATTGGAAGCAGCATCCAAGATACGTTTCTACCGCTCACAACCTCGCGGAGCGTGGCTACACAGTAATTTGCCAGGACATGCGTGGACGATACGCGTCAGACGGAGAGTTCAAATGGCAGTTCATGGATAATTCACTTATCGGTGATGGTGAAGACGGATACGACACCGTCGAATGGGCTGCGAATTTGTCGTCTTCGGATGGTCAGATAGGAACGTGGGGACATTCCTATGACGGGTGGACATCCTGGCGAATGGCAGAAACGCAACCTCCCTCATTAAAAGCGATCCACGCGAGCGATATGGGCACACGTTCACTCGACATGAATTTTGGCATCTTCGAAACAGGTCGACGTTTGGAGTGGTCGTACATGATGGCTGCTGACCTACGTAAGCGGAGTGGCGTCTCATACGGACCAACTGCGCCCTCGGAAGCCATAGATCAGTGGCGATCTGTTGAACGAGGAAAGTGGATCTGGTTTCTACCACTCGATGAAATTCCCAATGAAACGTTCTCGAGCCTCACACCTCAAATGAAGCAGTTCTACCGCGAACAAAACATTGAAATGTGGGATTTCGAATCTGTACATCCCAAACTCACCGTTCCAGCAGGAATGTTCACCGGTTGGTGGGATCGTGTCATCGGCACAGTAAATCATTACTCGGGATTGCAGAAAAATGGTCTGGAAACGTTGAAAGACCAGCACAGGCTCGTGATCGGACCGTGGTCGCACATGATGACCAATCTGAAACGAGACTTAGGACCGATTGACTACGGTGAGTCTGCCGACGAAACGTGGGAGACCTTGATTCTTCGCTGGTACGACTATCAGTTCAAGGGGATAGATGATGGGATCGGCTCAGAACCTGGCGTAAAACTTTTTATATTGGGAGCGAACGAGTGGACATTTGAGGAAAACTGGCCACCGACAGACACCACGGAAGATCATCTCTTGCTTCACAGCAACGGTCATGCAAATACACCGCAGGGCGACGGAGTAGTGAGCCACACCAATCCCGGACAAGAGTCTCCTGACCAGTTTTCAAACGATCCTCGCGATCCTGTCATGAGCGTTATGGACATCGATGCACAGGCGATGCCCAGGGATCAGAAACCGCTTGATGGACGTCAAGATGTGCTCGTCTATCAGTCTGAAGTGTTCCGAGAGAAGACTCGTTTCATTGGTCCCGTCGAATTGGAACTTTGGGCGAGCTCCGACGCGCTTGATACCGACTGGACTGCGAAGTTGAATGTAGTGACGGAAGAAGGTGTTGCGGTAAATCTGACGTATGGCATCGTCAGGGCGAGATATCGAAATGGCTTCGAATCAGAAGTTTTGCTTGAACCTGATGTTCCGGTGAAATACACGATCTGTCTGAATCCGATTGGAATTGAAATTCAGCCCGGCCAATCGTTGAGGCTAGATATTTCCAGTTCGGATTTCCCAAATTTCGACAGAAATCACAACACAGGGAGCGATTTCTGGTCCGACACCGAATTACGAATCGCTCACCAACATGTATTTCACAACTCAGAGATGCCTTCAGTTCTCAAACTACCGAGGAAGCTTTAGGCTGCATGTGAAGCGATATTTTTGTGTCTCGGAACTCTGATTTCGAGAGTGGTCCCCTGCCCGAGCGCGTTCAGGATATCCACTTCAACGCCGTGCATCGTGATGATCGTCTTGGCGATTTTGAGTCCGAGGCCTAACCCGGAAACGGAACGGGTTATTTCGTTTTCTGCCCGATAGTAAATATCGAAGGCATTAGCAGCGTCCGCTGGGTCCATTCCGATACCGTTGTCGGTGACTTGAATTGTCAGTAGATCGTCCGTGGAACTTGCAGATAGCGTCACTTTCGCTCCAGCACCGGCGTATTTATTGGCGTTGCTAAGCATGTTTGAAATTGATTGAGCAAGTCGGCTCTGGTCGCCGGGGATCGGAATGGCGACGTTCGGCAGATCAACTGTGAGAGTTTGTTCTGCCGACGACATCAATGGCGCAAAACTTTCTCCCAACGCCCTGAGAATCTCAGTGCTATCGAACGTCATTTCCAATAACTCAATTGGCCCCGATTCAACCCGGGAGTGATCGAGAAGATCGTTGATAGGCATGTGCGAGTGACTACCGTTTCGACGCAACACTTCAAGATGCTCTAATTGCTGAGACAAGAGATTTACGTGTCGGTTGCGAGATCAATTAACGTCACTTCAGGGTTGACTCCCAGCCGCATAGGAACTATTCCAACACCGATCCCCGCAGACACGATCAACTGGGTGGAATTCAGTTCGTATTTACCCCATAGGTAACTCGTTGCGAGTGCCCCGATATTTGCGATTCTCCTGAACCCCGGAATTGCAAGCTGACCGCCATGTGTGTGACCAGAAACCATCACATCAACGTTGAATTTAGAAATTGATTCAAAGCCGTCCGGGTGGTGGCACGCAACAATGACAAAGGACGGTGGTTCTTCGAGTGATTTACCTACAACCTCGATCGCACGCGACTCGCTAGCCGCATCCCACCAATCCATAGCAGGATCGACACCGACTACACGAACGACTGAATCCGCGTTCTCGGTATCGAGCTGGAAATCCATGAAATCGTCTCGGAGAAGTTTGATGGATTCCGAGTGGTGTAAGCCTGTCGTAATTAGGTTAGGTTCATCAGCGGTGATCTCGTGATTCCCAAGTACCGCTATCACTGGGGTGTCAGAGTTGAGACGCTCTAATTCTGCAACGAGATCATCAGTTAATCTTCCATCAGCGTCGATCAAATCTCCTGCAAGAATTACCAGGTCGGGATTTGCAGAATTCGTAAGCTCAACCGCATTTCGGATCTGATCTAGATTGGTTAAGTCACCCAGGTGAAGATCGGACAGAACGGCAATTCGATTTCCGGCAAGGGCTGAATCAACCTTGATCTCATGTTTGGTAAAAACAATCCGTGTCCTGCCAACAGTCGTTGCGTAAAGGCAAATAACAATGGCTGCGAGACCAGACAGCCAAAACACCGGTACGATCAGCTGGTCTTCGGCACCAATTGCGGCCGACAGAACAAGGACTGGGACTACTCCTCCCCAAATCATGCCGGTGAAGCGCGCTGAGTAGCCAAAAATACAAAGATGCTTGTTCGCAGAGAACCAAGCCGGAAAACTTCCGGATACCAGGAGTGCGATGCCCGCTAGCACCATGGCCATTCGGTTCAGCGAAGAATCAGATACCAGCCCAGAGAACCCGGCGATCATTATCAGGATGGCCCCGCCGACTTGAGCCGCCCTCATGAGACGCCTTGCTCCAATTTTGCGAACGATCGTTTGCATTTAGTTTCAGGCTACTTTTGTAGAAAGCACGCGTCAGTGCAACGAAAGATTGCCCTGACGTTCCATTTTCCTGAATAAGTAGCGGTACGAATACACAGCAATCACAACTACGACCGCTGTTAGCCCGGTCGTAACTGCAGTTGAAGTTGCCATGTCACTGGAAAGCAAAGGGTGTCCAGTTATTGCACCCCTAAACGTGGCAACGCCATGCGCTATTGGATTTATTAGGGACAAGAACTTGAACGGTTCTGGTACTAGGTCGATCAGGAAATAGGCTCCACTGAGCAGGGCTGCCGGTCGGTGGATGAACAGCAAGTACGTCTGGAAATCTTTAGTCACCAACGTAATTGAAACACCAATAAGTCCGAAGGCAACGTTCATCACCAACAGGCAGATAGCGGACCATATCAGCAGCGGAATTTCGGCGAGAGTTACCGATAATTCGAATCCGTAGATTACCCATGCCCCGACAAAGAGAGTTACCGACTGAAAAATGAACAGCACCACGAAGTAACTCGCGATTCCCATGATCACCGACAATCGGCGGAGTGGTGTCAGAAACAACCTTTCCAAAGTGCCCGTTATCATTTCGAACGAAATGCCGCCCGCTACGTGTGTGTCCTGCGACATCATGTTGCCAATGCCGAGAGCTGTGAATGCGACAAATCCTAGTGTCACGAATAAAAACTGATCGGGTATTCCGGCTAATTCGTTGAGACGTGACGATTCTCGTCCACCAGCAAACGCCCAGCCTGCCAGCGCAATCGGCAAAAACATCAACACGTGGGCGGTAAGCTCAAATCGAAACTTGTTTTGGTACCGCAGAGCGATTCGAAGTTGGTTCAAGCAGACGAGCAATAGTCCTCGCCACTCGGAAGTTTTTAGCTCAGGAGCAATTGACCTTACCTCGTTAGGATCTGGCACTAATAACCTCCCAACGAGCCTTGTTGTTTGGCGAGACGGAGTTCCCGTTTTAGGAAAACGGTTCCAAGAACCCAAAACGCGCCCGTCATCAGAAACACGTATACGAAAGGTCCGATCATTTCTGACGGCGGCTGATTCGCAAGCAATCCCCTGCGCTCAATATCGAACAGCCAGGTAAATGGGATCGTTTTAGCAATCCCTTGGAGCCACCCCGGGAACATGATCAATGGAAAGGTTGCCCCTGACAGTATCGTCAATACCGCTCGACTCATTACTGTCTGAACCGTCCAGGCATCAGGCACTCTGAGTAGAAGACTCGACATCGCGAATGCCATTCCGTAAATACAAAGAATGTGCAACGGAACAGCAAGCCCTACAGTCCACCAATTGACCGCAAATGTCGGCGGTATCCAAACGTACAGCAGGGCTATCGTCAACACCGTAAAAACACGATGTAGATCGCGTGCGCCACTGCCCTGCCCACGTACATGGTCGACGTGAATTGAATGGTCAGCAGTGACCGCTCTAAAGTCCCGTTCCACTGCTCCTGCCGAATGAGTCCACCAATCCAACTGAACACGGTGTTCGAAAGGTTTACGGCGATCAACGGCACTGCAAGGAATCCGATGTAGTCGACATATTGAGATTCAGCGAAATAGCCGTCGCTTAGCGACTCGCCGCGACCAACAAGTGTGTCCCCGAGGAACACGAACGGAGCCATCATCAAAAACGGTCCGAGAGCGAGGTTGAGAAACCAGGACCGGTAACGACTAAAGGTCAGAATCGAGTACCTGGCTATAGTCCAAGAATCCAACCAGTACGAGATAAAGTTCCGAGAGAAACGTGTTTCTACTGTCTTAGTCACGAATGAGCTAGACACGCTGGACGATTCCTCCTTCGGTCAACCTCGAACCGGTCAACTGGACGAATACGTCTTCGAGCGAAGGACGGACAAGTTCTATCGACTGAAGTTCCAAACCTTGAAACTGTGGCAACGAAGAAATATCAGTAACGGAACTCACGTCGGACTCTGATTCAAGTCGGATTCTCGTCCCGGCGCGTTCCTCATTCACAGCCAGCACAGTTTTCACAATCCGTGAATCTCGTAACCGGTGCGAAAGTTTTTCTCCATCGACGGAGCCCGCAATTTGTATCTCGATCAAGTTCGAGCTCCGAGATTCGGATCGGATTTGTGCCGGCTCACCTTCAATCACTTTTTTGCCTTTGTCGATAATTGCGAGGCGATCAGACAATTCTTCGGCCTCAAGCATGTAGTGAGTGGTGTACAACACGGTGACTCCATGCTCCTTACACGATTCCCGCAATAATTTGCGCAAACTTCTAGCGCCATTTGGATCGAGCCCGATGGTCGGTTCGTCAAGAACCAAGACGCTGGGACGATGAATCAACGAAGCACCGATTGCCAAGCGTTGTTTCATCCCCATGGAGTAGTGCTCAACGTAGTCATCGAACTGTTCTTCAAGCCCGACCAGGCGACTTACTTCGATTGCTCTATCGCGTCCGCTCGAACCTCGGATGCCGTACAGATTTGCGAAGTACTCCAGATTCTGTCGACCAGTGAGTTTCCAGTAGACGCTGCGTTCACCTCGGATTGAGACTCCGATGTTTCTGCGCACCGCTCTTGCATCCTTGTCGGTGTCGAAGCCCGCAACGGAACAAAATCCAGTATCTGGCAGCAGCAACGTGCAAATCATGCGAACGGTCGTAGTCTTGCCAGCCCCGTTGGGTCCAAGCAGCGAAAAGAACTCCCCTTGCTTGATTGAGAGATCCAGTTCTTCTATCGCGGTAACTTTTTCTGTCACAGGGCGTGAGATGGCCTTGCGCCATAACGAGGAATTATCGACAACTCTGTCGAAAGATTTTGAAACTGAATTGAGTTCTATCAAGTAGCTGAATCACCTGAATGCTGTCGAATTGCGGGGAGGCTAACACACATCCCTCACCCTGTAATGCCATATATGCATGGTTTTGATGTTCATAGGTTCCGCTGTGGGGAGACAAGTAGGTTGACAGCAGGCTGGTTACGGAAGGAATTGGAAATGGCCCCTAGAGTAATAATGCTTTGTACTGGAACGCCAGCGCCTGACATGGGTCACTGGGGCTCGTCATTCCTCGTAGGAATCGGTGATGAGTGGTTGATGTTTGACTGTGGTCATGCGGCTAACTACAAACTGCACAAAGCAGGATTTCAGTCCACCCAAGTCGACCGGTTGTTTTTCATTCACCATCATTCAGACCACGACGCTGATTACCCGTCTTTCCTGCTAACTCGCTTCGATATGTCGATCGGCAAAGAAAGTGAACTCCAGGTTTATGGACCAACCCTTACCGAAGAAATTACAGAGAAACTGCTTGGCGAAGGAACCGGCGCATTCTGGCACGACATAGTTGCACGGACGCAACATCCGCTCTCAGTTGCTGCCTACGTCGAGCGAGGGGGCATCCCACCTCGAAAACCACCAAAGATTCATGCGAAAGACATCGGGCCGGGAACGGTCGCTACAGGCAAGAACTGGGAGATAACGGCAGCACCAGTTGAACATGTCCAGCCTTATCTGGATTCGCTTGCTTAACGTATCGACTCTGACGAAGGTTCAATTGTTTTTTCGGGTGACACTCGTCCTTGTAGTTCGCTTACAAATCTCGCAACTGGGGCAGATCTGTTGGTTATGGAATGCATCAAGATCGATGAAGACATGATCCCGGGAACCCCGTCTTACGACACAGAAACGGGCACATACGGTGCAGCACAAACCGCGAAAGACGCAGGAGTAAAACGTCTCGCGCTGGTGCATCAACAGGCAAAAATGGAAGAGCCAGTGCGGCGATCACAGGCACTCAGGGAAGTCATAAGTGTCTACGGCGGACCGGTCATCTGGGGTGAAGAACTTCTTGAAGTGCCCTGGGAATAGTTTGAACTAAAAACGGTTGAGTCTGAGCAGACTGATGTCGTGTTTGGTGTCCTGATGCATAGCCAGATCGGCCATGATTTCTCCGACCACGCTGGCGAATTTGAAGCCGTGTCCGCTAAAGCCCGCCGCAACGCTGACCTGAGGTGTATCGGGCAACACATCGAGGATGAAGTGTTCATCCGGGGTGTTGGTGAACATACATGTCTTAAGGGTCATCAAGTTCCCATTACCACCCGGGAAGTATTTGGCAGCGGCGACTCGAAGAACCTCCTCGTCCTTATCTGTGACGTCTTTTAGCATCTCATCTGGATCAACATCTTCTTCAAGGTGGTGATATCTACCGATCTTAAAGCCGGGAATTCCGTACTCAGGAAAACCGTAATAACGTCCCTCTTCAAAGTAGGCGTTGAACACGGGGAAGTTTTCAAGGTGGAATTCCGATGGTTCATCGACTTGCAGCCAGGCGAGTACTTGTCGCTCTGGAACCGCCAGATGAGATAGTCGAGGGATCAAACCCGATGTCCATGCTCCTGAAGTGAACACAAGTCGATCAGCCTGGTAAGTACCTCGATTAGTTTTGACGATTACCCCGTCGCCGTCTGGTTCCCATTCAATTACCGACTCTCGTGCGCGAACCTCAGCACCTTTGGCAAGTGCTGCGTTGACGTAGGCGACGATTGAACGCTCGGAAAGTACAAACCCTCCATCGCGCTGGTACAGACCCATGTGCCCTTCCGGCATGTTGTAGCCGGGGAACCTCGCGTTGATCTCGTTATGGTTCAGAACCTCGTGTGGAATGTCGTGGATCAGGCACGATTCCAGTGATCCTTCGAATACCTCGTGACCGGATGGCGCAGTATCGATCGAACCGATTTTGAATAGAAGTTGCTCACCTGCGCTGTGCTGGATTTCTTCCCATAGCTCGTACGCGCGTCGCAGCAGCGGTACGTACGAAGGATGCTCGTAGTAAGCCAGACGAATAATCCGGTTCACGCCGTGGGACGAGCCTTCGGCGTGTGGGATATCAAATTTTTCGAGTCCTAAGACTCGCTGTCCACGCGATGCCAGGTGATACACCGTGGCGCTCCCCATACCGCCAACGCCAACAACTATCGAGTCGAACTTGTTATTCAATCTGGCTGATCTCCGAATACTCAAAACTGGCTCTGGCGGAAGTTAGCACATCGCAACGCCGAATCGTGTTCCATGATGAAGGGATTCGGGTAAAGTGCCGCCTATTCACGAACAAAATCAGCAGGCGGGTCTCACGGCAATGAATCAGGATCGATCGACTATCAATAAGCCCAACATTGTTTTGATCATGGCTGATGACCTGGGATGGTCTGACCTCGGGTGTTACGGATCGGAAATCCGGACCCCGAACCTCGATTCGCTCGCTTCAAACGGAATGAAGTTCACGCAGATGTACAACTCTGCCCGGTGCTGTCCCTCTCGTGCTGCCCTACTGACTGGACTGAATCCTCAGCAGGCTGGCATTGGCCACATGATCAACGACCTTGGTGTTCCCGCTTACCAGGGTTATTTGAACGAAAATTGCGTGACTATCGCCGAGGTACTAAAAACTGCTGGCTACCGAACTCTAATGGCCGGCAAATGGCATGTAGGCGGAGAACAATCAGGACTGCCAGATGGGTGGTACCCGGACATGCCCGGGTACCCATCACCTCGCGGTCGCGGATTCGACAGGTTTTACGGAATTCTCTCGGGTGGTGGAAGTTACTACAACCCGAACATGCTGATGGATGACCTGACCAGAATCAGCGTCGAAACCACGGATTACCACTTCACGGATGCCATCGCTTCCAAAGCTACCCAGTTTGTCGATGATGCAATACATCGCCCCGAACCATTCTTCCTCTACATGGCCTTTACAGCGCCTCACTGGCCATTGCATGCCTGGGAAGATGACATTGAAAAATACCGTGGTAAATATTTGAAGGGTTGGGACGAAACTCGCCTGAACCGCCATGAATCTCAACGAGGGATGGGGATAGTCGATCCCAAGTGGAACATTTCTCCACGTGAATCTGCCATTGCACCTTGGAATGAAGAAGCTCAACAGGAATGGCGTGACCTCCAAATGGCGGTTTACGCCGCCCAGGTAGAACAGGTGGATCGAGGTATCGGTCAGCTTGTAGACAAACTCCGGGAGTCCGGTGAACTCGACAACACCGTGATTATGTTCCTCGCGGACAACGGTGGTTCCGCCGAACTTCTGGCGGAAGATGGTCCAACCCCTGACCCATCACGATACAACTACCCGACAGTCGATGGTCGAGTGGTTAGAACCGGTAACAGCCCCGACATTGAACCTGGCCCACCGGACACTTTCGCAAGTGTCGATATCGAGTGGGCGAACGTTAACAACACCCCGTTCAGGCTGTTCAAGCACTACACACACGAAGGTGGTATCTCTACGCCATTCATTGTGAGTTGGCCGGAGGGCGTGGAAAACGCCGGAACAGTGTTCAACAATCCTGCGCACATCATAGATATCAACGCCACCATCATCGATATCGCAGGTGCTTCCTACCCCTCGACCTTCAAAGGGAACGATATAAAGCCGCATGAAGGAGAATCGTTTTCTGATGCGCTGTCAGGAAACGGCTGGGAACGTGACAAACCAATTGCCTGGGAACACGAGGGAAATCGTGCGGTGCGAATAGGTGACTGGAAGTTGGTCAGTGAAATCGGGGATCCCTCCGATCCAGATTCAAGGGCGGTCTGGGAGTTGTACAACATTCGAGATGACAGAACAGAGCTGAACGATCTGATCAACACCGAAAAGGAACGCGCAGACTCCATGATTCGGTTCTACAACGAATGGGCTGAACGCTGTGAGGTTGAAGACTGGGAGAATCCCGGCTTCACGCTTCGACCATCACTACGGACCTTCAGCAGGCACAACCACGGTGGTCCTGTAATAGCGGCTCGGCTAGGTCCGTACCGCGAGTTGCCAACCCCGTAAATTTATCCTGAACCTACTTCTAAGATGCCCAAAGAATCCAAACCACTCCACTACGAAACTATTGAAGCCATTTCGCCTCGAATCAAGTCGCGAGAGATAAGTTCGGTCGAGCTAACGAAATACATGCTCGATCGAATCGAAGCGGTCGACGGTCGTATCAGGTCTTACGCCACGGTCACATCAGGATTGGCACTAGAGCAGGCGGAACGAGCTGACGCCGAAATTGCTGACGGAACATATCGAGGACCGCTCCACGGAATTCCATTAGCGGTCAAAGATCTGTGCAACACCACCGGAATCAAGACGATGGGTGGTTCGGCTGTATTTCAGGACAATATTCCAGACCACGATGCGACGGTGGTTACTAAACTCCGTGAAGCCGGTTCGGTTCTTCTTGGCAAACTGAACATGACCGAAGGAGCAATGGGCGGGTACAACCCGAAATTGCAATTCCCTGAGAATCCCTGGAAAGAATCCCATTGGCCAGGTGCTTCATCCTCTGGTTCAGGGGCGGCAACGGCAGCAGGTTTGGCGTTCGCAACACTAGGGAGCGATACCGGTGGTTCGATTCGGCATCCAGCAGCAGTGTGTGGAACGGTTGGACTCAAGCCAACATGGGGACGGGTCAGCAGACACGGGGTGATGGACCTTGCTGCATCGCTCGACCATGTGGGCCCTTTGACACGCTCAGCAGTGGACGCCGGCTACGTTATGCAGGCAATTTCCGGGCACGACCCACTTGATCTCACATCGTTGGTGCAAGCAGTTGATGACATGACCGCGGACGCCGGTCAATCCGTCGAAGGCATACGTATTGCCTTCGACGAAAACTATGCTTCGGAAGACATTGACCCAGATTTTGCTGCCGCAGTCGAAAGCGCTGTTCGGGTGATGGAAAATCTTGGTGCATCAGTCGTCGGCGTAAAAATGCCGAAAATATTGCGAGAAGCAATGGCAGCATGGCCGGTGATTTGTTCAACAGAAGCTGCAAACGCCCATACTGAAACTTACCCTGACCGATCAGATGAATACGGACCATTTTTCAGACAGTGGCTTGAAAACGGTTCGAATCACACAGCGATCGAATATGCGCAGGCGAATGAGCTGCGGCTTGCTTTGAACGGAGAATTGCGGGCAACTCTATCGACAGTCGATGTGCTCGCTTGTCCGTCAACTTCCCAAGCTGCGTACCCCGTCACACCTGAATTTATGTATGGTCCAATCCCGGCCAACCGGGATCCCTGGGCGGCACGATTCACAGTCCCTTTCGATTTTTCTGGATTGCCAACAATCGCACTTCCCGCCGGATTGAATTCAGATGGTCTGCCAGTTTCGGTTCAGTTTGCCGGGCACCATTTGTCAGAACGGTTGCTCGTGAGGGTCGGTACAGCATTCGAAAAGGCGACACCTCACCACGATCTTCACCCCCCAGTGTGAACGAACACGAAAGGATCGACAATGAGGTTCTCAGGCAAGGTTGCGCTTGTAGCCGGTGGAGCTAACGCAAATCCAGAAAAGCTTCTTGGGTTTGCAGGATTATCAGCGTTGGAAATCGCTCGTGATGGCGGGAGTGTCGTAATCGGTGATATCGACGACGAGGCTGGAAAACGCTCAGTCGATCTTATGCAAAGCGAAGGGTTGAACGCGAGATACGTTCATCTCGACGTGACATCGGAATCAGACTGGGATGATGCAGTAAATATCACACTCGAAGTGTTCGGAAGCCTCGACATTTTGATCATGGCCGCTGGTATTCCGGATCGTGGAGATACGGTTGACTCGACACCGGTGGACAAGTGGCGACGAGTGATGGATGTCACAAACCTTGGAATGTTCCTCGGAACAAGGGCTGTAGTGGCACCGATGAAGGAAACAGGAGGTGGATCAATCGTTCTGATCTCCTCGATGATGGCGAAGGTGGCTCGTGACCAGGCGAATGCCTATGCGGCGTCAAGAGCTGGGATGACCCATTTCGCCCGTTCAGCGGCGGTTCAGTACGGACCTGACAACATTCGGGTCAACTCGGTACTTCCAGGATGGACGTACACGCCGTTCACCGCTCCCGCTTTCGGTGAGGAATGGAAGGAGCGACTGGCTGCGCGAGTTCCACTGAGGCGCGTTGCGGATGCAAGCGACATAGCCGGCCCGATACTTTTCCTCGCTTCGGACGAGTCGAAGTATGTAACCGGCTCGGAGTTACTCGCCGACGGCGGAACCACAGCGTGGATTGGTCCCCTGGACTAACCTCAACTAAAACTGCCTGATCCAGATCGTCCAGCCTGTCTCGGGTCCTTCCACGTGCAAATAGAAAGTCCCTTTGTTTCCTGGCACAAGGTTCACTCCACCAATATCGCCCGTGCCCGAATCGTTGATGATTTCGTTTAGAGCCTCGCCAGTCTCCGGATCATAGAGGGTGACAACAATAGAGTTGGCTCCTGGACCTTTTGCGTCCCACTCAATAACCCACGGCAGGTTCGGAGGTGAAACGAATGTTCCCGTGTCTGCAGTACCGTTGCCCGTAAACATTGAGAATCCGATCGGAGTTGCCGTCGGAACTGGCGTTGGGGATGGGATCTGCGTTGCTGTCGTCGTCGGAGCCGGGGTGTTTGTCGGTACCGGCAGAGGAGTTGCAGTTGCGGTCGGAGGCACGGGTGTAGATGTTGCAGTTGGTGCGATCGCAGGCGTAGCCGTAGGTACCGTGGTTGACCTCGCAGTTGTAGCAGTTGGTGGGGATGGACTGGGCGTCGCAGTTGGTGGCGTTAGTTAGGCAATGGACGACGTACTTGTCGCTTGAGGATCCGACGTGCCTTCGCTATCACTACCTCCACATGCAACGATCAGGACAGATAATCCAACAATTATTTGAAGAGCAAAAGCCTTACGCATTCAGGACTCCCAGGGGCCGATTGTGTTCTAATCCCATCCTACGCGGGTCATTACTTTATTATCCAACGGGTGTATCAAAGCGACGACAGTACTTTGATCCCGTTCTATCAAATAAATGAAACAACTCCTTAATCTGATTCCACTTCTCAACGCTCTGCGGTATTCGTTCGCCGGAATACGAAGTGCAATTTCATCAGAGCGAGCATTTACTCAAGAGCTAATAGTCGCGGCTGTTGGTGTGGTCGCTGCCGTTTTGCTTGATGTGACAAGCACAGAACGCGTGTTACTTATTGCCGTGCTTTTCCTGATTCTGATTGTGGAATTGATCAACTCCGCAATAGAAGCCGTTGTCGACCTGCAAACCTCAGAAATTCACCCACTTGCAAAAAGGGCCAAAGATTTTGGATCTGCCGCTGTGTTCCTGACGATCGGGCTTGCGGTTTTCACGTGGGTGGTGATTCTGTTCGCTTAGCAGCGCGCACCAATAAGTCAAATACCCCTGTAGAGAGACGATCTGCTGGGTATGAGCTCAGACACTAATCCCAACGACTACCAACAAATTGCCGATTGGGCGCACACAATGTTCTTCAACCTGTCTCGAACCAAGAAATTAGCAACACCGCTAGCTTTTATGTTGGTGCTTCTCGTAACTACAGCGTGCGTGTCGGTTTCGCTCGGGGATGAAGAGAGCGGCGGTGGAGAGAGCTCTGACCAAATATTCAGACAGTTCAACACGAGTTCGACGCCAATGGTCAACGTAACCGGGTTTAACGGTCGAATCACGATTACCGCTGACGAGAGCAATGCTGTTTCGGTCGAGGCAAACCTGAAACGACCAGACCGAGTTTCATTTGAAGCAACAGTTGACGGTGACGTGGTCAATATCACAGCGCGCCAGATTGGGGCAGGTGTTTTCATTGGTTCCAACCCATCGGCTCAGATGAACCTGTCTGTGCCATCAGGTTCGAAAATTGATGCACGCACTAGCAATGGATCGATCAAAGTAACCGGGGTTCACGAGTGTATGGAACTACAGACGAGCAACGGCGGCATTGTTGTCGAGGATCTTTCCGGGTGTGTCGATGCGACTACCAGTAATGGTTCGATTGCACTGTCAGGTGACCTGTCAGAGAAGTCGGTAAATTCACTAAAGACGTCGAACGGATCAATAACTGTTTCCTTTGAATCCGAACCCGACGTCGCCGTGGATGCGAAGACCAGCAACGGTGTTGTGTCTACTGACATCCCAATCCTGACATCTGTCATGGAGCGCACCAGGTTGATTGGGGAGTACGGTAGCGGCAGCGCTACTTTGAAAGCTGAAACCTCGAACGGCAACGTAACGTTCGAGCAGGAATAGATGCATGTTCTGCTGCGTTTGGTAAACAGCTGGCACTCGGTGTAAATTGCCATCTTAAATTGGCAATTTGTGCGTCAGGAGGTGGGCGATATGGGATCGGTGAAGAACGGAACCCTTGGAGCGTTTTCAGTAAGTCTTTCGGTCAGTGACATCGGTGAATCAAGCTCTTTTTACGAGAAGCTTGGGTTCGAAGTCTTCGGTGGCGATCAAGACCAAAACTGGCTCATCATGAGAAACGGTCCAGCGTTCGTCGGACTGTTCGAAGGAATGTTCGAAGGGAACTTACTCACCTTTAACCCAGGTTGGAGTCCTGACACCACCGAACTGACAGCTTTTAGCGATATTAGAGATCTCAAACGAGACTTCGAATCTTCAGGCCTGTCACCACAAGGTGATATTGAAACCGATTCAGGCCCGGCGAGCTTCTTCCTCACAGATCCTGACGGCAATCAAATCCTGATCGATCAGCACGTGTAGTGCGTGGTTCGATGCCACAGTGCACTACAAAAATGCTGAAAATAAAAACACCCATTACTGACTGAAACGTCATGGGTGTAAATTTGGTGACGCGCCGGGGACTCGAACCCCGAACCTAGTGATTAAGAGTCACTTGCTCTGCCATTGAGCTAGCGCGCCGTTAACAATTCAATCGAAGGGCTATTGAAGTGTCAACGGCGAATATC
>Ga0181587_10002075_pt1 | contig 16728 bp, 16 predicted proteins | sample 071ome_27_FD_132463 | JGI IMG/M metagenome (GOLD analysis project Ga0181587, IMG submission 132463) | Coastal salt marsh microbial communities from the Groves Creek Marsh, Skidaway Island, Georgia - 071409AT metaG (megahit assembly) | ecosystem: Environmental > Aquatic > Marine > Intertidal...
ACCGATGAAAAGGTTCGGATCAAAGGAAGGATAGGATGCTAGGGCCAGGATATCACCGGTATCGGCGTCTACGGCTACGAACGCGCCGGGTCGACCTGTTTTTTCGAGGTATTTGCGGGCGAGACGCTGCATTCCGAGATGGAATGAAAGGACGACTGTTTTCCCAGGAACGGGAGGACGCACTAGCATCTCGTGGATGACATCCCCGTCGTCATTGAGGAGGCGGTTAATTTCACCGGGGTTGCCTTTGAGGATTTTATTCTGCGTTTTTTCCAGGCCAGCTCGACCAATTGTGGGAGGCCAGAGGTTTTCGATTTCTGCGATTGGTCCGTGCTGGTCTGGCAATGAGTCCCCAATGTAACCGATCGTGTGGGCAAAAAGTTCGGCTTCTGGATAGGTGCGAACGTAGATTGGTGCGAGTTGGCAGGTAACGGGCAGCTCGTCGTAGAAAGTCGGATCGAGTTCTTCGGGCAGGGCTCCGGATACAGGAAAGGGCAGCCAGGGGCGGTTTGCGAGATGGCGCTTGATTTCATTTTCTCCTATCGCCAGCCATGGTATTTCTTCCGGTAGAGAAAAGCGGAGGGAATCAAGAAAATCGGCGACCTCCGGAGCGGTTGATCCAATCTGGCTTGGCTGGATGACGATGCGCGATGCGACGCGGCTCTGCGCGAGAGGTTCGCCCGAGGAAGCGACGATCATTCCGCGCGGGGCGGGAATGTGAAATTCGCCTACATGTCGGTCGGACTGGGAATCAATGGGGGCGATGATAGGCTCATTGGCTACCGCCGGCAGAATCAACGCAATGAGAAGACAGAGCGTTGTGTTCCTCCGCAGACGCGGAAGAGAAAGGGAATGTGATGATGGGGGAGGCATTCCATATGGCTGCATGCGCAGCATGAATATTACTTTTGGAATCATATCTACCGCTGGTCACATGTGCGGACTATTTTTTGACACGCCATCTCTACGTTTCAATTGCGACTTCCAGTTCGCGTATATCTTTTTCGTATTCCTTAATTTCTGTTATCCGTTTGCTTCTTAGTGTTTCGCTTAGCGAATTTGATTCGATCTCAGATTTTGTGACACGTATTCTTTCCTGTATCTCGGAGATCTTTGCTTTTCGCAGAGTGATATACGGGTCTTCGGCTTCTTTTTCTTCCGGGATCTCAAGGGATTCCGGGATTTTTTCGCGTAGTCGACGACAAAGAATTCGATCTTTCAGGCTGAGCTTATACGTTGGGATTTAGAAGCGCTTTCCGTCGGGTGGGCTTTCGATGAACAGGAAACCGCCAGACTTTCCGATGAGTTTTGCTTCGATAATCTTCCCATCGAGATTTTCGATCTCTTTCACAATGGGATATTCTTCCTTGGTGACAAAAAAGTAGTAGTGTGCGCCGCCACCCACTGAGAGAAGTACCAGGAGAATGAAGGGGATGATGGCACGTCCGTCTTTCATGTTTGTTCATCTAACAGTGATCGATCTGAGAAATCAAGATTTCAAACCCTCACAAGTGCATTGAGAGCAGATCATTTTGTGATAGATCGCGCTAGTTCACGACAAACACATCGCCCACATACCAGGCGACCATTCCGAGGGCGAGCATGACGCGGGCGGCTATTCCGGCGAGCCCTCCGACGACCGTACCAATGGTGGAGTTGCCTGCTTCTTTGACCTCCTTTTTCGCGAAGAGCATTTCGAAAAGAAACACTCCGGCGATAGGGCCGATGATGAGTCCGGGGAGACCAAAGAACATCCCGATGATGCCTCCGGCGATAACTCCAATAATGCCCCATTTGCTGGAGCCGAACCATTTGGCTCCGATTGCTCCACTGATTCCGTCGAGAATCAAGGAGGCTATGTAGAGAACACCTATGAACACAAGGCCTTGCCAGGCAAGTCCGGAGGCTTCCATGCCCATGGTGAAGTAATGAATGACGGCGCCAGCAAAGATCATTGTCGTTCCAGGAATGACGGGAAGAAAAGTGCCAAGAAAACCGACGATGATGAGGCCGATGACTACTGTCCACTTCGAGGCATGGAGAATGCCATCGGTAGGGATTTCTTCGAATAGAACGGCGATGATTTCCATGTGTCGAATGCCTGGGATCAGAAAAAACGGCGGGCCGATGCTTCCGTTTTCGGTTGGCAAATTCGGGTGATGCACTGCTCGAAACTCTCTTCGTTACTGAGGATGCCAATTTCCACTCGAAGATAGTAGATCGGTACATCCATCCGGCCAAGACGGGGAAAACGAACGGCGTCTTTCTCGGTCGTGATGATCATGTCGACGTCGGATTCGACACAGCAGTTGATGAAGGAAATGATTTCCTGCTCTGTGAAGCGGTGGTGATCCATGAAGCGGCAGGTTGCTTCTACAGAGGAACCGAGATTTTTCACTCCCTCCTCGAAGCTTTCGGGAACAGCGATCGCGCTTACAGTGCCGACTTTTTTACCCTTCAGTTCTTCGAGCGGGAGAGTGTCGCGCGTTTCGATGTGCTGGAGATAGCGGGGGCGGTGCTCGCACTCGATGATCTCTGCGGTGCGGTTGTAGTGGCGAATGCGCTCAATTAATTCCTCGTTCGATGAGCCGTTACATTTTGTGATGAATATGTAGGACGCGCGTTTCAGATTTCGATGTGGTTCGCGCAAGGTGCCCCGAGGTAGGAGGCGCTCTGTTCCGAAGGGCTGCCAGCGATCGACGAGGACGATGTCGAGACGATGTTTGAGACGAAGGTATTGTAATCCGTCGTCGAGGATGAGTGTGTCGCAATTCAGTTCGGCGATGGCGTGCTTTCCGCTTTTGACGCGATCTTTGTCTACGACGACGGGAATATCGGGGAGGTTGGCCGCGAGCATGTAGGGTTCATCTCCCGCGGTTCGCGAGTCGAGTAGAAGGGATTTTCCGTCGCTGACGACGCGAGGTGGATCGATCTCGTTTTTTCCCTGAATTTTTCCGGCAAGACGTTTCAAGAAAGGCTGTTTCACCGATTTGTAGCCGCGACTGAGAATGGCAACCCGGCGACCGCCGTCCTGCAGGGAGCGAGCGAATTTCTCCACGACAGGCGTTTTTCCTGTCCCTCCCACAGTAAGATTCCCAATGCTGACGACGAGGCAGCCCAGGTTTCTCTCGCGGAGAACACGATTCCGGTAGAGCCAGAGGCGGCTGCGGACAGCTCCTTCGTAGATCCAGGACAGGCTGCCGAGAAATACGCGAAACACCGAGGCGCGAAAACCGCTTCGGCGGTCCAGAATCACGTCGATGGCAAATTGCTCGAGCTTCTCTGTGGCTTGTCGCATTGCTGATTGGGGGAAGCCGCTTCCTGGTGAAAAATCCGTTCAGAAACCGGGCGCAGGTATCGTCGCGATTTCTGAGATTGAAGCAACTGCGAATCTGAACGGTTGCAAACCGGCATCAATTAGAGCTACTTCGTCGCGATATGAATCGAATCGACGGCCGTGCGCCGGATCAACTACGTGAGCTGAAGTTTCAACTCGATATCGCACCTCATGCGCATGGCAGTGTCCTTGTCAGCTTCGGCGACACACAAGTGATCTGTTCTGCGATGTTGGAAAAGGGTGTCCCACGCTGGATGCTGCAGCAAAATGTTCAAGGTGGTTGGCTCACTGCGGAGTACAGCATGCTTCCATACTCCACCCTGCAGCGGAAGCCGCGCGACATTTCGCGGGGACGGCTCGATGGGAGAAGCTCGGAAATTCAGCGCCTGATTGGACGCAGCCTCCGTGCCGTGGTCGATCTTGGGGGGCTAGGGCAGCGCACTTTGTGGATCGATTGCGATGTTCTTCGCGCTGATGGAGGAACACGGACGGCTTCGATCACCGGAGCCTGTGTTGCGGTTGAAATGGCCTTCCGCCGGTTTATTGCTGCCGGAAAAATGAACGTATCTCCGATGAAAAAGTTTGCCGGGGCGATCAGCGCCGGAATTTGGGAAGGAGAGTGCGTTCTCGATCTGAATTATCCTGAGGACAAAGATGCATCAGTCGATTGCAACTATGCGATGACAGAAGATCTTGAGATGATAGAGGTTCAGTGCTCAGGAGAAGAAGCCACCTTTACCGAGGAGCAAATGGTGGAGATGCTGAGACTCGGGAAAAAGGGCGTTTCCGAAATTTCGGCCCTGCAACATGAAGCTGTCGAGTCCTTCGACCCGGCCGCCAATGTGGAGATCCTGACTCGAATCTCGTAGTTTTCCCTACTCGGAGAGATCGACTGAGTCACGGAGTTTGGCGAGGCCACGTCGGATTCGGGCTTTCACCGTTCCAAGTGGCTCGCCCAACTGGGTCGCGGTTTCTTTCTGAGTCAGCCCTTCAAAGTAAACTTTCTCGATCGCTTCCCGCTGCAGGTCAGTGAGGTTCATTACTGCTGAGCGAACCGCATGGCAGGTCTCGCGCCGTTGAGCTGCCTCGATTCCTCCGGTCCCCTTCGATCCTCGTGGATTGATCTCGATTTCTTCACCGAAAGCTTTCTTCAGTTTAGCTTGTCGCTTTTTCGAGCGGAGCCGATCGATTGCCCGGTTTCGGGCGAGAGAAGATAGCCAGGTCACAGGACGTCCTCTTCCGGAACTGTAGAGACGCGCTTTCCGCCACATTGAGTGAAGTACTTCCTGAAGCACTTCTTCGGAATCTTCTCGATCGTTCAATACGTTGTTGATCGTAGTGAAGAGCAAGCCGTCATAGCGATCATGCAATGCGCGAAAACACTGGCGATCACCGTTGGCAATTCCACGCAGCTTGTGCGCATCTGCCTCATCATCATAAGCGGGCCCATTTTGCGTTGAGTTTTTCATTTATGATCAAAACTTATTTTGGAACAAAATATTAGCAACAAAAACCAAAATAAGAATTACTAATTTTTTAGGTTCGAAGATAAGGAGGTAAAATCCGGGGCTGGAAAAGGGTGGTTCAAACTCTTGCAAAGACATTGAACAAATGATCGCCAAGTCGTGTCTAAATAACTTACCGAAACACGGTGACACGTCACCTTTCCGCCGTTTGCGCCTCGAAAAGCTCTGTGGTAGTGTCTCCCCCAGAAGTTCCGACGTAGTCTCTTCGGTTCCTTGGCTTCGACAAGGCCTTTCAACTCGACTTACACATGCAAGATAAAGATCCGAACGAAGACAAGCGCCAGCAGGGTGGTGACGGAGGTTTTAACTGGAAGGGAATGATTCTTCTTTTCGTTGCGTTAGGGCTGTTTGCTCTTGCCTTTGGTGCCAACGGAATTTCTGAGCGCTCGAAGAATCTGACCTTCGCAGAATTCAAAGAGAAAGTGGCCCAGAAAAAAATCTATGTTGATCTGAACGCGAACCCTCCCAAGTTGCTTCGTCTTGTCCAGAAGGATGGCAGTATGAAGCAGTCGATCGAGGGCTTCTATGAGGTCGATGATCTCACCGAAAATGGTGGTGAAAAATATAAGGCTTTCTCTACACCACTAATCCTCGACTATGTGGAGGACGAGTTGAAGGAAGTGCTCGCTTCGGCTGATCCCAAGCTGGAAATTTCGGACCTGCCAACCGAGTCCGATGGGCTCGGCATGATGCTGATGTCATTCTACCTGCCGGTTTTCTTTCTTCTTATTCTTCTCTATTTCCTTTTCCGTCATCAGATCAAGGCGGCTGGGAAAGGCGCGATGAGCTTCGGAAAGAGTAAGGCTAAGCTGATGTCGATCGACAAAGGCAAAGTGACTTTTAAGGACGTTGCCGGTGTGGAAGAGGCAAAAGAGGAAGTGTGGGAAATAGTGGAATACCTGCGCGATCCCAAGAAATTCCAGAAGCTCGGTGGCCACATTCCGAAAGGCGTTCTCATGGTAGGTTCACCGGGAACCGGAAAGACGCTTCTCGCGCGTGCCATCGCTGGAGAAGCCGACGTGCCGTTTTTCTCGATCAGTGGTTCCGACTTCGTGGAAATGTTCGTTGGAGTGGGTGCTTCGCGTGTGCGCGACATGTTTGAGCAGGGGAAAAAGAGCGCTCCCTGTCTGATTTTCATCGACGAGATTGATGCAGTAGGCCGTCACCGTGGGCACGGATTGGGTGGAGGACACGACGAGCGGGAGCAGACTTTGAATGCACTGCTTGTGGAAATGGATGGCTTCGACACGCAGGAGGGAGTCATCATCATCGCGGCGACGAACCGTCCTGATGTACTCGACCCTGCTCTGCTTCGCCCTGGACGTTTTGATCGCGAGATCACCGTGAGTCTGCCCGACGTGAAAGGGCGCGAACAGATTCTCAAAGTTCACGCCAAGAAAGTGAAAATTGCTGAAGGCGTCGATCTCGGAGTTATTGCGCGTGGAACACCTGGCTACTCGGGTGCAGAACTTGCCAACGTGATTAACGAAGCCGCTCTTCTCGCTGCGAGAAAAGGGATGAAAGCGATTACCACAGGCGAGCTCGAAGAGGCACGGGACAAAGTTCGATGGGGTAAAGAGCGTCGCAGTCTCGCCCTGAGCGAGGATGAAAAAGAGCTCACCGCCTATCACGAAGCTGGCCACGCCTTACTTGGCATGCTTGTGAAAGATACCGACCCCGTTCACAAAGTATCCATCATTCCTCGTGGACCTGCTCTCGGTGTCACGATGTACTTGCCTGAAGAAGACAAGCACAGCTATAAGAAGCAGTATCTGCTAGATCGCCTCATCCTCATCATGGGTGGGCGAGTTGCCGAGGAACTCGTCTTTGGCGACGTGACGAATGGTGCTGCCGGCGATATTCGTCAGGCCAGTGAAATCGCCCGCAAGATGGTGTGCAACTGGGGTATGAGTGATGCGCTTGGGATGATCGAATACGGAGAAGGGCAGAGCGAAGTCTTTCTTGCGCGCGACATTTCGTCGCAGAGAAATTATTCCGAAGCAACGCAGCAGCTCATCGATAAGGAGGTGAAAAAACTTACCGATGAAGCCTACGAGGAAGCTACCCGCTTGATAGCGGAGAACCGTGACAAGCTTGAGGTTATTGCCCAGGGACTTCTTGAGTATGAAACCCTCGACGGTTCTCACATTCAGGAAATCATGGATACAGGCGAGATTCAAAATCCGCCTTCAGCACCGACCCCTCCGGATATTCCCGAAGAGGCGAAAGAGGAGGAGCCTGCGGCAAAGGAAGAAGATTCTGATACAGAAGAAGATTTCCCAGGTGAGCTGGCCCCAGCCTAGCAATAACTCTCCTTCGCAAAATTCCCAGCTGAGTCTCCCTAGGGGAGATTAGAAACAGGACTCCGGCTTTTGTGTAGAGGATTCTGACCTTTAACCTTCACATCTTGCCTTCCATAGCAATCAACTGCGTCACGGTCACGAACTGAAACCCCTTGGCGAGGAGCTGATCAATCGCCTGCGGCATTGCGTCGATCGAAGCAGGGTGAATGTCGTGCACCAGTAAGATCCCGCCGGGACGAGCGCCATTGACGAGGCGGCTTGCGACGACAGAAGATCCTGGCTTTTTCCAATCATTCGGGTCCACGTTCCAGAGGATGGACGGATATCCAAACTCCTGACGAATCCAGGACTTCTGGTTTGCAGTAATGGCTCCGTAGGGTGGGCGCATCGTACGAGGGGCCACACCTGTTGCTGCTACGATGGTATCGTGAGAAGATCGAAGTTCATTCCGAACTTGAGTCGGTGACATCTTCGTGAGATTGCCGTGAGTTACCGTGTGGTTGCCAATCTCGTGGCCTTCGGCAACCATGCGTTGCAGGATATGGGGATATCTTTTCGCGTTGGTTCCAACCACGTAGAATGTGGCTTTCACGTTACGGGATCGAAGAATATCAAGCAGGCGCGGGGTGTTCGTTGCGTGCGGACCGTCGTCAAAAGTCAGGGCCACGAAGGGTCGATTAATTTTGACGCTGGAGTACGAAGTTCGCGAACCCACGGAACGGGGAAACTGAATGCTTCCCGCTTCGTTCCAGGGGGCTCCTCCAGGTGGGCGCGAAGGCCCTTGGTACCCCGGCGTTTTTACTGCAGCAGCAGCATCTTTCTCTTTCTTAACGATGCTTTTGCAACTCGTGACTGCGATAGCAGCACACAGGAAAGGTAATAAAAGATAGTGGTGTATCCTTTTCAAGGTAGCGGGATTTGTTAAGGGTAAAGAGGTGGAGGCGCGATCCAAGGACGGAGAAGTCACCGCTCCATTCCGCAAATTTAAGAAAGTTTTAAAAAAATGCAACTTTTCTTAACTTTTTATAAATCTTTCCAAAATTGGTCGTAGATCCCGGGTTGTTTTCTCCGGCCAAAGATCTGGTGCTGTGACCAGTGCGCTATCGAGAGAATGGTGTTCCGGCCAGCTTGCCTCTGTTGGGATCTGTGGAATCACCTCGCGCAATACTTCCTTCGCTGCGGTTGCGTTGGCCTGTACGTGCTCGATTACGGAATGCGCGTTCACTGCATCTTCCTCCTCCTTCCAGCAATCGTAATCTGTGATCATTGCGAGAGTGGCGAGTGAGATTTCTGCTTCGCGGGCGAGTTTCGCCTCCGGTAGATTGGTCATCCCTATAAGATCGAATCCCAGCTTTCGATTCGCCTCTGATTCGGCCCGGGTGGAAAAAGCGGGGCCGTCCATGCTGACGTATGTTCCCCGATCATGGACCCGTTTGCCCTGTTTCTCTGCAGTTTGCAGTAGGAGTTGTCGCAGCGATTCGGAGATCGGATCGCCAAATCCAATGTGAGCTACAATGCCGCGCCCGAAGAATGTGATGTCCTTGCGCTGGCTGGTTCGATCAAAGAATTGATCAAAGAGTACGATATCGCGAGGCTCATATTCTTCTCGAAGCGAACCCACTGCAGTTACCGCCACAATCCAGCGCACTCCAAGCGATCGCAGTGCCCAGATATTGGCTCGGTGATTCAGCTCCGAAGGAAGAATGCGATGCCCCCGCCCATGGCGTGCCAGGAAACAGATGCGTCGCCCTTCCATCAATCCGCTGGTAATGGCATCGGATGGTGTGCCGAATGGAGTTTCGATCGTGTGTTCTTCAAACTCGGTAAGACCATCCATCTCATACAGGCCTGAGCCTCCAATTACGCCGATGGCAGGACTTTCGTCTGATGGGAAGGGGCTGTTTTCGCTCATGCGAAAAGAGTAGTGCAGAGGAAGATTGCGTCAATCTTTACGAGGTGCATCGTGAGCAAGATCTTTGAGGATGATCTGTGAAAAAGCGGAACGAATTCTTAATTAATAAGGAAATCTTGACTTTCTATAATTATAAAATTATTGTGGATTTTTTTAAAATGCTTCGCCTTGCACTAGGTACAATTTTGATCGGGATCGGGGTTTTTGCGCCCTGGTTGGTCCGTGACTGTCTGGATTGGAACGCTGATCGGCGCATGGCTGATAGCGTTCATGGGGTAGTCTCTTCTTTTAGTCCTGGCAATGAATCGGATATGGATCGGGGTTCGAACGAAAAGGGCGGCACTGAAGAGGGTGTGGTCGAGGGCTCAACAGGGGTGGGTGGTCAATCATACCCTGTCAGGTCGCGACAAAGTGCTTCGAAAACGATTCTGTTTTTGCAGGGCTTTTTGCTGGACTCATTCTCTTCGAGTCCCGCTAGCAATTTTTCCACGATGAGGATGTCGGCGAGTCCGATGTCGACGACTCACTCCCGTTCGGTGGTTTCGAAAACTGCGGACAGCTTGCGTGGAGGGCTTTCGCGGATTGGGGTGCGCCTCGGAGATCCCGTTTTCATTCGCGTATTCAAAGAGGAAAACGAATTAGAGTTGTGGATGAAGCCGCAGGGCAAGCCGGACTATACACTTTTTAAAGTCTATCGAATCAAAGATTGGGCTGGTGCGCCGGGGCCGAAATTGCGGGAGGGGGATGGCCAGACGCCGGAAGGGTTCTATTACATCTCGGCGTCGAGGATGATCCCTGACTCAAAGCACTTTCTCGCGATGGATCTGGGTTTTCCGAACGACTACGATACCTATCACGGACGCACGGGCAAAGATATGTTGGTGCATGGTAGCGGCAGACACGCAGGATCTTTTGCGCTTGGGGCTGAAAATATGAGCGAGATTTACACGCTGGCGCAGGCGGCGATGGATGATGGGCAGCGTTTTTTCCGTGTAAATGTGTTTCCTTTCCGGATGACTGACAAGCGTATGGAACTGGAATGGCGTCGTCAGCCTCGATGGATTTCCTTCTGGCAAAACCTGAAGGAAGGCTACGACTTTTTCGAGAATGTGAATTACCCGCCTGACGTCGCTGTGCAAGCGGGGAAATATGCTTTTTCCCTGCACTGAGATCGGATTCAGATTTTTTTTATTTCGGCGTTTTTTTTCTTCCCGTGCCGATTTGATTCCTTTACGTTCCGAGTTCGAAAAGGGTGGCTCTGATTAGAGCCGCCCTGTTTGTTCATCACGAACACGATCCGATTATTCACCGGTAACCATTCTATTTGCCTTGTACTCGAACGAAAATTTCATCTTGGAACTGCTGCAGGAAGCGTCGCTGGTCGACGACAATGCGCTCGAAGCTGTAAATCACAAAAAGAAGGCGCAAGAGTCCGTTCTAGAGGGGTTACTTTCTCTCCACCTCGTCAGCGATGAGAGCGTTGCTCAAGTTCTCGCTGAAAATTCTGGTATGGAATACGTGGAGCTTGGCAAGATGGAGGTTGATCCATCTGTCGCGGCTCACGTCCCTGCTGATGCTGCGGTTCGTTTTAAAATTGTCCCGATTGCGGAGGGAAATGGTTCCCTCATTGTTGCGGTGACGGATCCTCTCGATTTCGATTCTCTGGACTCGGTGCGACATGTGCTTTCGGTGGAGCCAGAATTCGTGGTTGCTTCGGATTCGACAATCAAGCAACGCCAGTTGGATTTTTACGCGAACGATCTGGATCAGGATCAGATTGCTAAGCTCGATGCCGAAGCAATTGCAGTGAGTGAAGATGGCGAGGGTGGTGAGGGCGATGCGCCGATCATCAAGATGGTCTATCAAATTTTACAGGAAGCCTATCAGAACCGGGCTTCTGATATTCACATCGAGCCTCTAGAGGACGAGATGCGTGTTCGTTATCGTATTGATGGTGCGCTTCACAAGGTGCAAAGCCACCCGACTCGATTGCTGTCTTCTATCGTCAGCCGGATCAAGATCATGACAGGCACGATGGCGATCGCGGAGAAACGTATCCCGCAGGATGGTCGTATTCAGGCCAAGTTTGGAAAAGGTGATCTCGACCTTCGTGTTTCGACTATTCCGACATCTTGTGGCGAGAGCATCGTGATGCGTATTCTCGACAAGAGCTCGCTCAGTATCGGTCTGCCGCAGTTGGGATTCTTCAGTGATGACCAGGCGACCTTCAATGAACTGATTCGTCTGCCGGATGGAATTATCCTGGTGACCGGTCCGACTGGATCGGGAAAAACCACGACTCTTTACGCGTGCTTGAATGAGATTAACAAGCCGGACCGAAAGATCATCACGGTGGAGGACCCGGTCGAGTATCTTCTTTCGGGAATCAATCAGGTCCAGGTGAAGGAGGATATAGGAATGACATTTGCGGCTGCTCTGCGAGCCATTCTTCGACAGGCGCCGAACATCATTATGATCGGGGAGATTCGAGATCTGGAAACAGCTTCGATCGCTATCAACGCCTCGCTCACAGGTCACTTGGTTTTTAGCACGCTTCACACAAACGACGCGCCATCTGCGGTTGCTCGTCTCGCTGACATCGGGGTGAAGAAATTCCTCATTGCGAGTGCGGTCCGCTCGGTACTGGCCCAGCGTCTTGTGAGAAAGATTTGTCCGGATTGCCTGACCGAAGGTGCTCTTACTGAGAAGGATATCAGGGCGCTGAATCTGACGCAGGAGCAGATTGGAAAAGCGGATATCAAAAGTGGCGACGGTTGTCGCACCTGCCGAATGACGGGCTACAAGGGCCGGATGGGCTTGTTCGAAATTTTCAACATTACGGAGGAGGTTCGCCTTCTCATTAACGGTGACGAGTCGACTTCCGGCCTGCGAAAGCGGGCTCGAGAATTAGGTATGCGGACACTTCGGGAGGATGGGGTTCGCAAGGTGCTGGCCGGAACTACAACTGCGGAGGAAGTTCTCCGAGTGACGATGTCAGACAACGACTGATCGAGAGATATTTGGCTGACGAAAGAACGAAAAGACTTTTTTAAAGAATTTCTATGACAGTTGACAGTGTAATTGATCTCCTGGTTTCCCGGGGGCTGATCGACGAATCCCAGCGCCAGGAGTATATCTCGGCGGTTTACGAAAGTGAGCACGATGTAACTCAGGCAGTTGAAGATCTGGGAGTGATCCAAAGGGATCAGCTTTTTCATCTCGTCGCTCAGGATATTGGCGGTGAGTACTACGATTTAGCGGAATTTGAACCTGCTCCACAGGTGCTGAAGGCAATCCCTGCAGGAACAGCGAAATTGTATCAAGCTTTTCCCATTCAGTTTTTGGACGAGGGGCTTCAGGTCGTGATTGCGAATCCGCTCGATCCACAGAACCTCGAGGAGCTTGGTTTCACCTTAAACCAACAAATCATCCCGGCAGTTGCTCCGCCAGAGCAGATTTCAGCGCTGATCGAAACTCACTACTACGGTGGTGGCGAAGGTGGCGCCGAAGGCACGGGAGCTGGAGAAAGTGATGCTCTCGCTGCGATTCGAGCGGAGGTTGCTGCGCTTTCAGAAGATGATTTGGATGAGGAATCAAACTCGGCTCCCATTATTCGCTATGTCGATCTGGTGCTGTATCAGGCGATTAAGGAAAAGGCATCGGATATTCACTTCGAGCCGTTCGAGGACGACTTCAAGATTCGATATCGTGTTGATGGTGCGCTTTATGAAATGGCGCCCCCGCCGCAGCACTTGAAGCAGGCGATCATTTCTCGAATCAAGGTCATGTCTGCTTTGAACATCGCGGAAACGCGATTGCCGCAGGATGGTCGTATTACGAAGGAGATCAACGAGCAGCCGATCGACATGCGTGTTTCGACCTTGCCGACTGCTTTTGGTGAGTCTGTCGTGCTTCGAGTTCTTGACCGGGCCAATGTCAATCTGGACCTTGAAAATTTGAATCTACAGAGCGAAGTCTACGACTATATTCAGGATACCATTGTGAAGCCGAATGGTATTTTTATCTGTACTGGCCCGACTGGCGCTGGCAAGACAACGACTCTTTACGCGTGCCTTCGTAAAGTGAATACCGAAGATTCGAAGCTTCTCACAGCCGAGGATCCGGTTGAGTACGATATCGATGGTATCATGCAGGTGCCAGTGAACGAGGCTATCGGAATGACCTTCGGCAAAGTGCTTCGAGCCTTCCTTCGTCAGGATCCGGATCGAATTCTCGTTGGAGAGATGCGTGACCTTGAGACTGCCCAGATTGCGATTCAAGCTTCTTTGACTGGGCACTTGGTGCTTTCGACTTTGCACACGAATGATGCACCTGGTGCGGTGACTCGTCTCGTCGATATGGGATGTGAGCCGTTCATGGTAGCCGCGACACTCGAGGGCGTTCTCGGTCAGCGACTTCTACGCCGGATTTGCGACGATTGCCGTGTGGCATATCAGCCTACTTCGGCTGTGCTGGCGCAGTTGGGTCTTAGTGAAGCTGATACTGGCGGCCGGGAATTTTACACTGGACAGGGATGCGATTCTTGCAATGACACAGGTTATAAGGGTCGACAAGGATTGTTTGAGTTGCTGGATATGACTGACCCAATTCGTGATTTGGTTGCTCAGCGGGCCGCGACTGTTATTATCAAGCAAAAGGCTCAGGAACTCGGGATGAAAACTCTCCGAGAAGATGGGCTGCGAAACATTTTTGATGGGATCACGACAATTGAGGAGGTCCTCAAGTACACCTGATTAGGTCTTCTAGACGTATCCGTCCAAACACTTTTCCATCGACAGAATGAAGTCGATGGAGCTACTCTCATAACAAGACTTTCAATCGACACGATAACAAAACACTATGGCGAACTTTGAATACATTGCCCTCGACGCTAAAGGCGAAGAAACGACGGGATCAATCAAGGCGAACGACGAAGCAGATGCGATTTCTCAGCTTCGCAAACAGGGGCTTTACCCGACTCAGGTGGCTGCGGGTGGCAAGGGCGGGATTTCCGGTTCCGCAAAACGTAAGGTCAAGAAAGGCGCGAAAGGAAAGGGCAAGGCTCCTGCCGGCGGCCGTGTGAAAGGTAAGATTCTGATGATCTTCACCCGTCAGCTGGCCACACTCGTTGATGCGGGTCTTCCGCTTCTACGTGGTCTTTCCGTGCTTGGTAAGCAGGAAAAAAACCGCAACATGGCGGGAACAATCAACCACCTTGCAGACTCCGTCGCGGGCGGTGCGACATTCTCGGAAAGTCTGGGCCAGCACCCACGTGTTTTCGATAAGCTCTATGTCAACATGGTGAAAGCCGGTGAGCTTGGCGGTGTGCTTGAACTGGTTCTGCTTCGTCTCGCGGAGTATCAGGAGAAGGCGGAAAAGCTGAAAAACCGAATCGTCGCTGCGATGGTTTATCCGGTGATCGTGATTGTGATTGCGGTCGGTATTCTTATCTTCCTCATGGCGGTGATTGTGCCTCGATTTGAGAAAATCTTCGCTGAGATGCTTGGTGACAAGCCCTTGCCCGGTATTACGCAGTTTGTGATCAATGTGAGTCGATGGATTCAAGATCGATACATTCTCATTCTCGTTATCCTGGCTGTTCTCTATGCTGGTTGGAAAGTGTTCGCCATGACCAATGTTGGGCGCAGAGTTATTGATCGCTTTAAGCTGAAAATGCCACTCTTCGGCCCCATTCAGCTCAAGAGTGCGATCTCTCGATTTACACGAACACTTGGAACACTCGTAACAAGCGGTGTGCCGATTCTTCAGGCACTGAACATTACCCGCGACACGGCAGGTAATGTGATCGTCTCTGACGCAATTGAGAAGGTTCACGAAGCGGTTCGCGAAGGTGAGTCCGTTGTAGCTCCGCTTGAAGCGAGTCGAATTTTCCCACCCATGGTGATCTCGATGGTCGACGTTGGCGAAGAAACGGGTCAGCTGCCGGACATGTTGCTCAAAATTGCGGACGTTTACGACGACGAAGTGGACAACGCAGTTGATGCGATGACTTCACTGATTGAGCCGATTATGATCGTTCTTCTTGCGGGCATAGTTGGTACGATCGTTATCGCACTGTTCATGCCGATGATCACTATTATCACGGAAATGAACAATCAGGGGTAAAACTTGAGTTCTTAAATTGTTTTACATTGTATTGACATGCCGGCTCCGTGTCGGTAACCTGCATATATGAAGTTTTCTGGGCCCTCATACAGATCTGACTGTCGGTATAGCCGCGGATTCAGCATGATTGAATTGATGACCGTGGTCGGTATTATGATTCTCCTTGCGGGTCTCTTATTGGCGGCGCTTCCGGGTATTCAAAACAGGGTGAATCGGAACCGAGTGGAGCGATTGATCGCAGAGCTGGAGATCGGGCTTAACAGTTACCAAATTGATAATGGAATCTACCCACAGAATCCTCCTGGCGGATCTTCCCAGTCGGAGCGTGACACCACCGGAATACTTGGTTCGGAGGTTCTTTACAAAGAGCTCTCCGGCGACCGGAATCAGGATGGTGAGGTTGACATGGATAACAATGAGAAAGTCTATGTTCCCAAGCTGAGCTATAATGAAAACAAGGATTCCAAAGATCCACGGGCAACTCTGATCAACGGTAACTACTTTGTGGTGGACCCTTACGGAGATCCTTTCCGCTATCTAGCTCAGCCGCCGAATATCGACACCGATAAGCGACAGACCTTCAATCCGACCTACGACCTCTGGTCCATTGCGGGTTCTGATCCGACTACTCCGGAAAAGCAGGCGGCCCACATCACGAATTGGCAGGCGAATTGATTTCGATCGCCGCGTCGTGATCGGTTGTTTCTGTCGCAGAGAGATTCTCCCGCAGGTATTTTCCGTTTTTCGCTGTAATCCGCGAATCTGCTAGATGCTCGAACTGAGTACGCCGGATTTCGTCAAATTAGAGACGCCGCATTTTCCCCTCCACTCGTTCCGCGAGGTTCCGGACGGCTGGACTGTGTCGTTCCTTCGTCCGGTGGACTCGGATGAGCTTCGGTGGGGCTTGTATCGCGACAGCTTTGAAGGATTGCCGCGCGGATACGAAAATTCTGTCGTCCAGCGAACCTCGCTCTGGAATGAGATTTGTGAATCTACCGACATCGAGGTGATCTAGGATGCAGCTCAAAGCTTTGGTGCGACCCATCATGGTCGCCGGCCCGGAGCGCTATCTCAAATTGGTGGCATATCTTTCCTTCTGTCATAGCCTCCTAGTGGGTATCGTGACGGAGGTGCAATTTTCACCGAAGATGGAGACTTAGCAGAAAAAATGCGGTGGATTCATGTTCATGGACAGGAGAAAAAGCACTTTCATCCGATTATTGGAATCAGTGGGCGCCTCAATTTATTAAAGGCGGCAATAGTCCTCGAAAAATTGAAGATTTTTGAAGACGAAATGAGGCTGCGTGAAGAGGTTGCGTCGCGGTATGACAGCTTGCTGCGCGACCTGCCACTGACTTTACCTTCTCTGTCTGAGGGGAACACGTCGGTGTATGCGCAATAGACCATCCTCTCCTCGAATCGCGATGGGATTACTGAAAAATTGCAGGAACATGGAATTTCGTCAGTTTCCTATTATGCAGTCCCCTTACATTTGCAGCTGCTATTTTAATCTCTGGAATACCG
>Ga0181587_10002082_pt1 | contig 16704 bp, 17 predicted proteins | sample 071ome_27_FD_132463 | JGI IMG/M metagenome (GOLD analysis project Ga0181587, IMG submission 132463) | Coastal salt marsh microbial communities from the Groves Creek Marsh, Skidaway Island, Georgia - 071409AT metaG (megahit assembly) | ecosystem: Environmental > Aquatic > Marine > Intertidal...
CTGATAGGGCTTCAAGGTCAGCATCATCGGATCGATTAATGGCCCATTGCATGTTGGACTGTCCGGAGCATAACCATACCTCACCAACGAGTATATTCTCATAAACTAGGGTACCTGGGAGGTTTTTTCCGTAAGAGATGATCATATTCTGTGGATCGGATGATGCCTCTAAGGGTGAAAGCGTAATTCGCCAGTTTCCGGACTGATCTGCCTTTGCATCGTAGGTTTTCCCTGCAAAGGTTAGGGATACGGATGAGTTTGGGTCGGCCCAACCCCATACCGGGCAAGCCTGGTCCCTTTGCAGTACCATATTGGATCCGAAAATTGCCGGCGTGGAAATTTTTGCGAAAACGAACGAAACGGCTCCCAGAAAGAAGACCGAGAGGGTGGCTAGATTTTTCATAGGTTGTAATCGATCACAAAGACATCATCTAGGAGAGGCTTTAGGATATCCACAAATGCCTGGTGCTGTGGGTGGGGGAGGTAGTTTGTACGGGCTTCCTCATTGTGGAAAGTGACAAGAAAACAATGGCTAAACCCTTTGTTTAAACCCTCCGGACTATTATTGATTCCCCATTCGATCGAGGCAATCCCTGGGATGGAGTCCTTGAGTTGTGGGAACCGATCTTCAATCTCATTGATTTGTGCCGAAGTGGTTTGTTCTTTAAACTTAAGGCATACAATATGACGGATATGGATCGTGTTGATGTCTTTAGGCTGGTTGTTCTCAGAAAGAGTCATCCCAAAAAAGATGCAAATGTTCTCAACTAGGGCGAGGGAAAGTTTTGCTATTACAAAATTTAATTTTTTCAGGAACCAAACTGGATATAGGTAAAAGAAGCGTGTTGGAGTGTTGATAAAAATAACCGTAAGAACTTCCTCCTACTTGACTTAGGCGTTTGGATCGACATCATGTTTTTTATGACTAGTGAATTTGATTGGTTTATGGTGACCATGCCTATTTTTGCCATTGTGGTGTACTTAATTGTGATGATTGGGTCTATGGAAAAACAGCCTAAGTTTCTTGAGGCAGATGGCGTAAAGAAAGTAACGACTCTTCTTTTTGTTGGTCTTTTCGGTGCAGGGATTTTGGTATCTCTTTACTACATGATTTTACGATTTGTAGACCTACTAGCCAATTATTAGGTTCTCTATCTTTGAGTCCTCAGTCTGAGTTTATTGTTCCAACCCGTAGAGAACTCTTCAGAGCACTAGTTGTCATTTCGAATTGGTTTTTTACAACCATTGTTCGTCCCTCTTGTTACGGTTTTTTTCAGCAACAACTTTTTTGCTCTTATTCATCTATTTCCATTCCTGCTATCAGAACTCTCTTTTTTTACTTATGCGGGATAACTCGTTTTAGATGTCTTTCGACTTTCAACTAAGCTAACTTTTCTTCTACGATGGATGCTTGGCAATCATGGGAGCACACAATCATTCGATGGGGGCTTGCTATAATCTTACTTTCCGTTTGGACATGGCGTTTTAAAAAGCCAACTAAGTTTCGTGGCAGACGGGCCCAGAATTTGTCTGAAGAATTTCAAGTTTATGGATTATCAAAGAGAACTTTGTATGTGGTAGGTTTTTTGAAAATCACAATTTCTCTTTGTTTTTTTCTGGGGCATCTATTTCCATTCTTAATTCGTCCCGCTGCAATCATGCTTTGTATTTTAATGATCAAAGCAGTTCTCTGTCACCTCCAGGCTGAGAGAAATAAACTTTTTAAGGCACTGCCTGCTTACCTTGTCCTTTTTTTTAGTACCTATTTGGTAATCATGTAGGATGGTTCAGTTTTTTGAACTTTCGAACAAGGTCTGTTTGGCGCTTTAGAGTCTTATCGTTACGAATCGCCATTGCATAGGCGGCGGGATCCCCAACGAAAATTACTTTTTTCTTAGCTCTTGTGAGCCCAGTGTACACTAAGTTCCTTTGCAACATCATAAAGTGTTGTTTTAGTAGCGGGAAGATAACCACCGGATATTCGCTACCTTGGCTTTTATGCACAGAAATAGCATAGGCGGGTTGAAGGTCCGTCACCTCCATGCGTTCATACCGAACAGTTTTCCCTTCAAAATTAATCTCTAGTACCCCATTAATTGAATCAATTTTAAGGATCACTCCAAGATCACCATTAAACACATCCTTATCGTAGTTGTTTCTTGTTTGTATGACTTTATCTCCTTCGCGGAACAGTAAACTCCCCATTATATAAGTGGCTCCAGTTGGGTTAAGCTGTTCTCTTATTTGATCATTCAAATTTCCAATTCCACCAACACCGCGATGTAGGGGTGCTAAGACTTGAATATCAGACTTAGGATCTAATCGAAAAGTTTCTGGGAGTACTTTAGACCACAGATTACAGACTGCATCTACACATTGCTCAGGGGTTTCGGCTCGTATAAAGTGTACATCTTTTTGTTTGGGTAATGCAGATTTAGGCTCAAGAGGAGAGGGAAGAACAGATTTCCCTTTAAGTATATTGTGAGCGAGCCCAACAATGCCACTATCTTTTGCCTGACGAAAAGTAACCGCCAGACGAGTGACCGGAAGTTCTTGGCATTCGATAAGATCCTTAAGCACATTACCCGAACCGACAGAAGGTAGTTGGTCGGCATCGCCAACCAAAAGGAGGTGAGCATTCGATGGCAAGGCTCGAAGTAAGGCTGCTGCAAGGCGGACATCAAGCATACTGGCCTCATCCATAATCATGAAGTCGCAAATTAATGGATTTTGTTCGTTCATACTAAATCCACCCTGTGATGGTTCGAAATTTAGTAAACGGTGCACTGTTTGTGCAAAATGAGAAGTGCTCTCCGCCATTCTTTTGGCAGCTCGTCCAGTGGGGGCCGCAAGTAATACCTTAGTCTTTTTGGCTCGAAGGATTGATACAAGTGCCCGCAAAATAGTAGTTTTTCCGGTACCTGGACCGCCAGTTAATATCGAAACTTTCGAGGAAAGCGCCTGCCTAACTCCTTCGGTTTGATTGGTGGCAAAATCGAAACCTGCTTTTTGCTGAGCCCATTCAATTGCTTTATCAATCAGGATGGGAGGAAGACTCGAATTGCCCTGAAGTAATTGTAATAGAGAATTGGCTAGTGAGCTTTCTGCTCTGGCCGTGTTTGGTTGCTGAATCCAGTCTTGTACCGATACAACTATCTCTCCTTGGCTCAGCAGTGAATCTAGATGTTTTTCAACATCATTTGAATTTGCTTCGAGTAGTTCACATGCAAGCAGAGCAATCTCACGTCTTTCAAAATGAGTATGCCCTTTATCCTCACACTCCTGAATAATGTGCAAAATGCCAGCTTCAATTCTGGGTGTACCATTGTTGGCTAACCCAAGATTAAGAGCAATTCGATCGGCCGTCTTAAAGCCTATTCCTTTAATTTCACGTATAATACGATATGGGTCGCTTTGAAGAATTGTTTTGGCTTGATTTCCGTATTTTCTGACAAGTCGTAAACAAAGTGCATCCGAAACTCCATAAGTCTGCAAAAACATCATTACCTCGCGAACAGCCTTTTGTTCTTCCCAAGCTTCCTTGATACTTTTTGCACGCAGTTTTCCAATGCCATCAATTTCCCGTAGTCGTGCAGATTCCTCCGAGATAATTCTTAATGTGTCTGCCCCGAAATGTTCGACAATCTTTTCTGCATAAGTTTTTCCGATCCCATGGATCAGTCCACTTGCTAGGTATTTCCTTATTCCATATGCGGAAGCAGGTAATTTGCTTTTTAAGGTTTTAAATGAAAATTGCTTTCCATGCTTGGGGTGGATGGTCCAGGTGCCGGAAAGAACCAATGTTTCGCCACATTGCACCTTTGGGCCTTTTCCTACTACCGTAATCTCTTCTTTGAGTTCAGCACCTTTTAATTTACCAATCAGAAATCCATTTTCGTCATTATAAAAGGTAATTCTCTCAAGAACTCCTTCGATCTCTTGGATGTTTTGTGTGCTTGGATCTTTGCCCATTCCCAAGAATGATTGATTTGTTAAAATGCGCGAGTAACCAAAGCTTAATACTCAACAGATAACTCAATTCCAAGTTGTTGAAACAATTGATCTGAAAAATTTCCAGCTTCTCCAATTTGGTCAATTCTGTAGAAAATCATTCCTCGATAATAGGTAGACCATTTCCGACCCGCCCCCAACATAACGCCGTAGTAATATGACGATTCGAGCGTATCGGAAAGGTCATCGTTATCAATTACCAAGTTTTTTCTTGAGACTGAATAGCCAAGAGAACCATCTGCCTTAAAGAAAAAATCTTCATTGATTGCATGTTCCCATCCGAGGGACAGAAATGGAGATAGTAACAAATTAGTACCCCCTGAAGCGACTGTTCCAAATTGAGGAATTTCAATTTTTTTAGAATTAAAGAATTTGGTATCCAGACCAATCCCCCATGAGAGATTTTTAAGCAACCTACGGTATTCCGCCCGTAAATTAATTCCAGTCTCATATTTCACCATAAAGTTTCCGTTTTGATTGGAGAATTCGGTTTCTTCAGGAACTAATGGACCGAGATAAAATCCTAGAATATTTTTACTGGGTATTGAAATTTCATTATTTTGCGAAAAGGTTTGTTTGGGGTAATTTTCAACCATTATTTCACTTTCTGCTAATTCACTTGGCGGAGGAGGAGAAGTGATCGGTCTAACACCCTTCACGCTATCAAGATTAATGCCCTTGCGAGTGTACTCATCTTCCACTGCACGCATTTTCTCTCTAAGCTTTGCAAAGTTTTTCCGAACCGTTTCAAGAGCCATTTCTCGGTTTGAAAGTTCTTGTTCCTTATCCTTACCTTGGATGCTAGGAAGAAAGCAAAACCCAACGAGTAAGAATCTAACAAGAAGTACACACATCAGTTTTTACCTAAAATAATTCTTGCGGCAGCCTTAGCTTGTTCTTGGCTTGATAATTCTGACTTTTTAAGCTCTTTAAGTTCATATTGGGTAAGTTCTTTTGAACCAAGAGTGGAAGGGTCGACTTGTTCAAAGGAAAAGAATGTTTCCCAACTTGACCATTTTCGGCGTGAATAATCATAACACCTGACCGAAGAATTCTCATGTTGAAGCAATAACCAATCATTTAAATCTGTGGAGTATAAATAAGGGTAGACTTTTTTATTGCTCCAAATCCATCCTGATCTCTCTGTCCAAAACCATAAGTCTCCTATCTCACTTGGATGGGAATAAATCCATCCTAACCAATAATGGAAAATCCAATTTTTACCTGACTCCCAGAATGGCCCAAACCAATATGAGCTAAACCAGTTAAAACCATCTATTGAAACTGGGAATCCAGTTGATGAACTGTCCGCCTTTGTTACTTCCTTAAAATCTTTCGACAATGCCTGAAATTCTGCTGAATTAAATGAAATGGTTTGAGCAATCGACCGAGTTACATCAAATGTCTTTCGGTCGTCATGTAACTTGTTCTCAGAAAAATGGGCACTGATCCAGTGGCTACTTTGTTGTTCTAGACTAACTCCAATCTGATACTCATATTTCATATCAGTTGTCATACGAAGAATAGAAACTCCGGGTCGATTGAAGTCAGTTAAGAAACTTTCAATGAAAATTTCAGATGTATTTTCAGAATTTTTCCATGATTCAGACAGATTTATTGCCCATTCATCGAGAGTCAGAAAACGAGTCTCTTTTTTTACCGAAAAGGAAGGACTGGGTTCATAGGTGGATAGATCAATTAGTTCGTATTCGGATAGGAGGGTGGGAACCAGACTTGAATAAGTGGACAAACAATTCACAGATAAATTATCGGGACGGAAGAAGTTAACCGGACCATCCGAAAAAGAAGAATAGTTTTCATTGGAATAAATAACAGAAGAAGATTCGGTTGGAGAAAAGGCTACCTTGTTGATTGGACTGGAGTCATTTAAATGTAGAGAATTAGCAATAGCCCGTGATAATAAGTAATGGACACTGTTATTATTCGAGTGACTCCCTGAAAATATTACCTTTAGCCAATTTCCTTTTTGTCGGTCTTTCCACAGGTCAGTTGTAAGATCTATGGCAATTTTGTACTCCAAAGTAGATATGTTGTTCGTCGAATTAAATTCGCGCACAATGGAGATAGCAGAATGCCCAAAGCGAGTGTAAAAATTCTCTAAGGTAAGAACTTCGGAATTGCTGGAATTATTCCATGCATTCTTCTGGTTGATAGCCCAATCCTCCAAACTATCAAATTCGAATTCGGAATTAAGTTCAAAAGAAATTGTTTTATCCTCTTGATGGATTGAGTATTCTCCATTTGTTGATGTGGGGTGTTCGGAATAGATTATTTTACTCTCCATCTTTGATTGATTAGGGAGTGAAAAGATTAACGGCCCATGGTTAATTTCGCGATCAAGAATAGGGAGCACATAAGTTTGTTTAGGTAAAATCTCACTTAGAGATTCGCCCTCATATGTAGGGAGGCCTTGGTAGTCAATACTGCGGGCAATGGCGAGTGCTGTCGGGTAGGAAATTGGGTTACTCGAATGACCGTGGATAACTACCCTGAGCCAGGTTTGAGAGTCAGGCGAGATTCCTAAATCATTAACCCAGTCTTCATTAGAAAGATCCAATACGATAACAAATTCCTCAGAAATGTCTGTCTTTCTGGTCATGGCGATAGCGGTATAGCCCGAGTTTGTGAGGAATTTGTTGGCTTGTAGGATTTCTCCATTTTCAGATTTCAACCAACTATACTTTTGCCTGTTTGCCCAATGATCTAGATTATCGAAGTCATCTTCTTTTTGAGCGGAAAGCAGAATCTTACCCAAGTTATTTCCAAGATTTATGGTGTGTGTGCAATGTACGGGTAGGGCGTTCTTTACGAACCCAGAGATAACTTCCAAATTGTGAGTAGCTGCAAGATTGTAAGTAAGTGGACCATCTGTAAATTTTTCCTCAAGCGAAATATTTTCTGACTGAAATGTGGATTGGGCTACTAAATGGATCGATTGGCACAGGAAGGCTAAGCAAAATAGGTGAATTCCTGTACGCTTCATTATTTGGTTTTTTGCTTATGGAGCTTGAGATTCAAAACTCAAAAAAAAGGAAAAATTTAAACATGCACACGATTAAAAGAGCTTACGAGTGCAAGGATGCCACTTTTCTCTATACTCCCGTGGATTCCACATCCATAAGCTACACTCCCTGAATTTGTTTTTAATTGAATGAAGGTGGCAGACTCGGTTGCAGAACCACCTCCAATCGAATGTTGCCTGTAGTCAGTAAGTTTAAAGTCCTTTAATCCAGCCTGTTGTAGTGCATGAACAAAAGAATTGATGGGGCCATTTCCTTCTCCTGAAATTGATAACTTTTTCCCATTTAGCATAATATTTGCAGTGCAACTCAACTGATCCCCATCGACTTGCTTAGTCTGATAGGAAATAAGGGAAAGCGGAGAATCAATTTCGAGAAACTCTTTTTTGAAAATATCATAAATTTCGGAAGCGGCTAATTCACGAGATTCTGAGTCAGCTTTTTCGTTCATTATATTGCCAACCTCTGGATGCATGGGCTTGGGGATTTCAAGCCCGAACTCTCTCGAGAGAACATAGGCGACGCCACCCTTGCCGCTCTGACTATTAATACGAATGATCGCTTCGTAGGAGCGTCCGATATCGCGGGGGTCAATGGAGAGGTAGGGAACCTGCCAATGTTGGTCCTCGTCTTGATTTCTTAAATCCATTCCTTTTTTAATTGCATCCTGATGAGATCCGGAAAATGCGGTAAAAACGAGGTCTCCGGCGTATGGGTGCCGATCATGAACAGTCATCCCGGTGGTACGTTCATAAATTTCACGAATCTCTCCAATGTCATCGAATTGTAGATTGGGATGGAGCCCTTGGCTGTACATATTTAACGCTACAGTGACAATATCTAGGTTGCCAGTACGCTCTCCATTTCCAAAGAGGGTTCCTTCAACGCGATCTGCACCAGCAAGAAGGCCAAGTTCGGTAGCTGCGGTACCAGTGCCACGGTCATTATGAGTATGAAGGCTAATGATTGCCTTGTCGCGCTCTCGTAAATTGCGGCAAAACCACTCAATTTGATCAGCATGTACATTCGGGGTAAACAGTTCCACGGTAGCCGGTAGATTTAAAATGATCGGATTTTGGCTTGTCGGTTCCCAGCAATCCATGACGGCTTCGCAAACCTCGAGAGCATATTCAACCTCAGTATCAGAGAAACTTTCAGGAGAGTATTCGAGTTGAATCTCAGTTTCAGGAAGATCTGAAAGGCACTTTTTAACCATGTTCACACCTTCAATGGCGATTGCCTTGATTTCTTCTTTGCTCATCCCAAATGTTACTCGGCGCTGAAGAGGAGATGTTGAGTTGTATAAATGTATAATCGCCTTTGAGGCACCTTTAAGACTTTGAAAACTTCTTTGAATTAAATGCTCTCGTGCTTGTGTAAGTACCTGAAGGGAGACGCCTTCGGGCACTAGATCATTATCTATTAATTTTCGGGCGAAATCAAATTCTGTTTGTGCAGCGGAAGGGAATCCAATTTCAATTTCCTTGAAGCCGATCTTGCAGAGTAGTTCAAATAATTCCACTTTCTCTTTAACCCCCATAGGGATAGGTAGGGCTTGATTGCCATCACGTAAGTCGACACTGCACCACTTGGGGGCATAGTTAATAGTTTGGCTAGGCCATTCTCGGTTAGGTAGATCGATGACACCCCAAGGTTTATATTTGGTAATTGGGTTCTTTTGCATAACGATATTTCTATCTTTATTGATTTTAGCAAGAATTGGAAAGTGTTAATCGAGTCACTCCAAATCGAAGTTGTATGCCTTTGTTAATTATTTTAGAGTAAAATTCTGATGGCAGATTCTTTAAAGCAGTCTAATAATATTCAAGGAAAAGTAATTGTGCTTGGGGTCTCTGGTTCAATTGCAGCTTACAAGGCGGCTGATTTAACAAGTGAGTTACGCAAGGCAGGTGCCGAGGTTTTTGTTGTAATGACGGAATCTTCAACCCGATTTATTACACCATTGACCATGTCGACAGTTTCTCGCAATCCGGTTGCGACTTCGTTATGGGATGAGGGTAAGGATTGGCATCCGGGCCATATTGAGCTGGCTGATCAAGCTGATATTTTTCTCGTGGCACCTGCCACTGCTAATCAGATTGCGAACTTTGCTCACGGCCAATGTCCGGATCTACTCTCATCAATTTATCTGGCTACCCGAGCACCTGTTCTACTTGTCCCAGCAATGAATGGAAAGATGTATGACCACCCTCTAACTGTAGAAAACCGAAGGATTTTAGCCAACAATGGGGTTTCTTTTGTCGAGCCAGTTGTGGGTGAACTTGCGTGTGGATATCAAGGAAATGGGAAGATGGCTCCCATTCAAGATATTCTTAATTCCCTTCAACACTTATCATAAAAAAAGCCCTCCGTAGGGAGGGCTTTAATTATTTGCAGGCCGTTGCTTACGCAGCGTTGGGTAATTCCTGCAGTGAAGACTGTTTCCTTTTAACTTTCTTGAGCCTTGACCTTCGTCGTAAACCGCGATCAAGCTTTTCAATTAAGTCATCGATTGATTTATAAATGTTATCTGATTCCGAGGATATGGTGATGGTAGTCCCTTTGAGTTCTAAATGACCTTTGGCAATGAATTCATTCTCATGGGAGGATGATCTCGTCGATCTTTCCAATTCGATACGTGCACGAATGATTTTCTCCTCATGTTTGAAGATTTTCTCCATTTTTGTTGAGACGACATCTTTGTGGCCTTCAGTTAAGGAGAGATGAAGTCCGGATAGAATCAGATTATTCTTCATATAAGCGTTTATAGTGTTGGTTATAATTATATGTGCTCTTACACATGTTACATCATTACCCAATCACAAGATTCTGGAATTCTCCAATTTTATTTCATTTTTTTTAACCAGTTCTAGGATGAAGGAACTAACGAATGACCAGGCACCAGTAGTAAATGGTGAAGAATTCCGAGAGTGGATTTTATATGAGGACGATGACCTCATTTCATTAAGCAAGCCTGGATGGTTAGTGTGTCACCCTTCAAAAAATGGTCCAATGTCTAGTTTGGTTGGGGCAACCAAGAAGTATTTACAGGTGGATACTATCCATCTAGTGAGTCGTTTAGATCGAGAGACAAGCGGTGTTGTTCTCTTTGCAAAACATCGTAAGTCAGCCAGTTACTGGCAGAAGGGAGTCGAATGCAAGAGCGTTAAAAGGGGATATTTAGCAATATTGAATGGAGTTATGCAAAAACAGGAATCTATAGACGGGTACATTGGAAATGATCCTATGAGCAAGGTTTTTGTGAAGCAAAAAATTACTCGTAAAAGTCGTAACTCCAAATTTGCTGAAACCACATTCATTCCTTTGATCAACGGGAAAAATCAAACCCTCTGCCTCGTACTAACCGCCACAGGTAGGAAGCATCAAATACGAGTGCATGCTCATGGCCTTGGGTTTTCACTAGTTGGTGATAAGTTATACGGACCAGACGAAGATTACTATTTAAAGTTTTGCGAGACTGGATGGATGGATGAATGGTTTTCAAGCCTTGGAATGAGTAGGCAAGCTCTTCACTCTCGATGGTTAATGGATTTAAACTCAGGTCAACTTTTTACTGCCCCATTCCCACAAGATATGAAGGATTTTATAGAAATTAACTTTAAGGTGTGTGTCCCAGATATTAAACAAGTATTGTCGAACGCAGATGAACACTTTATTAAAGAAATAGAGGCTTTTAAAGTAATGTAAATGAGCTGTTTTACCAATTTGAATAAGAATGAGTAACCTATCTGTCTCTCCTTATGAATCACTAAAGTCGGGATTTAGGCGGGCTTGTGTACGCAGATTAGTCGGTGATGAAAAAGCAGCCATCGGAATTCTGCGGGATGAAATTCCCAATCTTGTTGTGGCATGGGCTAAGTCTTCTGATTTAGATGCCTCTAGCAAAAAAACAAAGCTCAAAGAATTGTTTGATGATGAATCTTCCCGCGCAGACGAATTGGCTACCGCCTTCGATTTATTTGCCGCTCGGTTTGAGGTCAGAGTTGCAGAGTTAGTGAAGAATGAGGTTTCATCAGTTGTTGATCAACTTGTGCAATCTGTCCGATCGATTGAGGCAAATACATCCAAGTTGTTTCCCGTGAGTAAGGAGGAGGATCATTCAAAGGCTGGCAACACTCATTCAGAAGTGACTGCTCAGGGCTCTGGTTACCGAAATTTACCTGACCCAACAATACCTTCAGCCTCCGAAAGCCAAGATACGAAGACGAATTCGAGCACAAATGGGAAATCTGCTCAGACTACCGATGCCAAGGTTTATGATATTAAGCACTCCAGCGATAGTATGGTTGGCGAGGGTTTGAGGTTTGACGAAATTGAGGAAATGATTGATGAAATCTTAGTATCTTTCAATTAGTCCAAACTTTATAACCGATAAACATAGCCATGACTGTTTCCACTAGTGATGCCGACAACATGCAAGAAGAATTGTTGTCGATAAAAGATCAACCTAAGGCAAAGAAATTACTTTTGGGATTGGATCTTGGCACATTGGAGTCCTGCATAATCAGTAAATTAACAAAGCCGGGATCGGTGAATCATGATGGGCTCCTTGTGCCAACTGTTGTTGGCTATCCCGATGAGGGCATTTTAGCTGGAATTTTGCCAGGGAATGCAGAAATGCTTCATGGCCAGCATGCATTAGATAATGAATTACATTTAAGACTTACCTATCCATTAAGTGATGGCGTAATACAAGACTTTGAAGGTGCTTGTTCTTTTCTTCAGAATTTGAGAGATCAGGTGGATCCGGGACGAAAGCATGATGCCCTCTGTGTAATTGGCATTCCTGCAGTTTCGGACGAAAAGGCAAAAGAAGACTTGAGGAAAGCTGCATTGCAAGCTTTTGATGGTATTCTTCTTATTCCAGAACCTTTCCTGGCTGCTCTTGGAATGCGTGATGAAGCCAAGCTGCAAGAAAAGGATTACCAGGACCCTGTAAGTAATTCTCTCTTTATCGATATTGGAGCAGGAACTACCGATTTTTGCATCGTTCAAGGGTATTTTCCCAAAGCAGATGATTTATTTAGTATCCCATTCGCTGGCAATGAGATTGATGTGATTCTTGACCAATTGATCAGGGAAGCTTACCCCGATGTTAACCTTCCCATATCTATGGTAAGGACATTCAAAGAGGAGAACTCCTATTGCGGTGAACCAGAGGCGGGGGTACGGGTAAAAGTTCCAGTTGATGGGAAGCCAAGGAAGGTCGAGATTGGAAAACAGGTTGGGGAGGCTTGTAATCGATTGTTAGATGAAATCATGGGCACCCTGCAACAGGTGATTGCGTCCGCCTCTCCCCAGTCCGTTTTTTCTCTCCTTAAGAATGTAATATTAACGGGTGGTGGTAGCCGTATTCGTAACATTGACCAAGAACTATTAAGCAGGTTGATCGAGGATGGATATGAAGATCCGGATGTCAGACTTTCCCAACAAGACTTCACTCCTCTTGTGGCGATTGGAGCCCTAAAGGTAGCGAAAGCCGCAAGAGAAGATCAGTGGATACGTGAGTAGATCAAATAATTCCGTTTAATGTTTGATCAAGTCTCTCGGCGCATTGACTGAGTTTTTCTTCAATCACTTCTGGTTCCTCTTTATCCTCAAAAAGCATTTTCCAACCGGTTAGGGTTTTATGTTTTCCTTTGGGGGGAGTCGGATAGCTTGCAAGTCCAGTAAAACCTAGTTCCGAAATAAAGCAGTCTGAAACTTGGATAGCTGCGGCTAACTTCGGGCTCTCCTTGGCATTTTCAGGTTGATTATGCCAATGAATAGCATCCACAACATTCTCAGCAATATGATGATTCCAAAGGTAGTATGCCCCAATTTTTGCATGATCCCATCCCACATTATTACGTTCCGATTTTATAATTGAATCAGAATCTTCAAAAGGCTTCCGATAGATTTCATTGAAATAGTCAGGGAAAGTGATGGCTAAAATTAGAATGCCTAGGTTATGCAATAATCCAGCAACATAGTCGGCTTCCTCTTCATAACTTTCCTCAAGAATAGCTAAAAGCTCTCTTGTCATGATCGCGGTACCAATACTGTGTTTCCAATAATCCTCCCATGGGAACTCATGTGTTTCTTTACCAAGCTTGAAGATTTCCTCAATCACAGGAGTAGCAACAAGTAATTCACGAATACGGTTAAGACCAAGAAAAATTGATGCTTCTTCCACACCATTAATTCTTTTATTGTCTTTGCTTCCAAAAAAAATGGAATTAACCAAGTCGAGAACCCTGGTGGTTAGCGATGGGTCGAGTCTTATAACTTCAGCAATCTGGGCCAAAAAACTGTCTTCTGAATCAATGAGTGAATGCAAGGTATCATTGATACTTCGAAGAGAGGCAAGTTTCGGGCACTGATTGATCCTCTCGATCAGAAGGAAGTCTGACGGAGGACGCATGGTAAGAACGATAACAAGCGGATAGGCCTTACCCTACTAGGGTAACGGAGTTTGGTCTACTTGCTGTAATATTCTCTCCAATATTGAGTGACGAGGAGTGAAACTGAGATGCCTTTTGACCAATTTCACTATTTGGACTTAAGGTAAGAAAATCCCCAGAGGATGAGACTAATCTCATCGACCCATCAGCTAATTTGTCCAGATGAATAGTGTTATCTGAATTTTGTTTCAAAAAGGGAGAAAGGGCAGGATCTTTGAGTAATTCTACTTTTTGGGCTTCAAGTTCAGTTGGCGTAGTTAATTTTTGAGCACTTTTTAACTCATTCTCGAAGTGAGTGGATTGCACATTTTGTACATTCGTTTTCGAGCGAATAGAATTAATACCATTTTTTAAAAGGGATGATCCTAGACGAGTGAGTTCTGAAACAGCTAAAGGGTTCATCCGATATAGCTAGCATTTTTCCTGCCAGTTTGTATTATGAAATGAACCTTAGCGATTTCCTTTGGACGAGTGATTCTGCAATTTGAATCGCATTGAGGGCTGCACCTTTCCATAATTGATCTCCTGCCACCCAAAGCGAGAGTCCATTTGAAAGTGCATGGTCTACCCTTAGTCGACCGACTTGACAATTTTCCTTTTCAGAGCAATTGATCGGCATGGGGTATTCATTTTTTGCAGGATCATCAACCAAATCCAGACCATCAAAAGAATTCAGGACCTTTCTTGCGTCGGGAATATTCACACTCTGCTTAAACTCCGCAGTAATGGAGATGGAATGAGCTCGATAGACAGGAACTCGCACGCAAGTGCAGGATACATTTAAATTCGAGATTCCTAATATTTTGCGAGATTCGTTTCGCATTTTTAATTCTTCCTTAGTGTACCCATCATCTCTGAACTCATCAACATGAGGAATCAGATTAAAAGCAATCGGGTGTGCGAATACGGATTCTTCCTGATTAGCTTTTGCGGAAGTTGAATTCTTCTCGTTAATTTCGTTGTCTAGGGAGATAGGCCCCTTAGCTCCAGCACCTGAAACTGCCTGGTAGGTCGAGGCAATAAAGCGCGTGAGACCAAATCTCTGGTGAAGTGGATAAAGAGCCATCAAGGCAACTACGCTAGAGCAATTCGGGTTCGCTATGATTCCTTGATGACTTTCTATTTCATCTTCGTTGATTTCAGGCACAATTAAGGGCACACTGGGATCCATTCGAAAAGCGGAGCTGTTATCGATCGCCACACATCTTCTTTTGACTGCCTCTGGGGCAAAAACTTGTGAGTTTTCGGAACCAGAACTAAAAATGGCGATATCAAGATTATCAAATGATTCTGGAGTGGTTTCAAAGACCTGACTCGTTGAACCCATGACATTCATTTCTTGCCCAGCCGAGCGTGAAGATGCTAAAAGCCTGACTTCAGAAGCGGGAAAATTTCTTTTCTCAAGAAGCTTAATAATTTCATGACCAACTGCTCCAGTTGCTCCAACAATTCCAATTCGATATTTTTTCAATGGATTTTAAATTAAAGGATGAATACTTACAAATCTTAGAAGAACTTAATTTAAATAGAACTCGAGACCTTATGCTCGTTTCCATTCAAAACCAAAGAATGTATCTTCAAAAAGAAAATAGGGCTGTCAAAACTTATGTGATTTCAACATCGTTAAAAAATCCATCTTGCCAGCAGGATTCATTCGGCACCCCTTGGGGGTTACATGAAGTGAGTGATATTATTGGCAGTGACCAACCCTTAGGAATGGTTTTTAAGGCACGACATCCGATTGGCAAATGTTATTGGGAATGTGATGCCCAAATGCAAGAAGGCAACTTGATCACATCGAGAATTCTTAGGTTGCGAGGTTTGCAGCCTGGACTCAATTGTGGAGGAGTTTCTGATACATTTTTACGTTATGTTTACATTCATGGGACTAACCATGAAAAAAAATTAGGGAAACCTGCTAGCTCTGGATGCTTGCAGCTCAGTAATCAAGATGTGATCGAATTAGCTGATTCAATAAAAATAGGCACTCACCTAATTATTTCTCTGCTTTATTAATTTTTATTTAAATTGCTTTTGTTTTTTATCTTCGAAATTTCGTTCGCAAGAAATTTCTCAGGTTCTTTTTGTAATTGTTTGTAAACAAGCTCAGATAAACGATTTCTGGCAATTTGAAATTCTTGCTGGTTGCGTTTTTGCCAGTTCTCAAGTCGATTAGCAGGAGGTGGGTGCAGTCTTTGTGTTTCTCGAATTGTGCTACTAATTGAATATCTGATCGCAGCATTAATTGCACTTTCGTCTCGTACTCGATTGTAAGATTCTTTGATTTCTTTAAAGATTTCCTTTTTCTGGAATAGGTCAATTCGTAAGATTGCGAACGAGTCCTTTGATCGAAGGCTTAACAATTGGTTAAATTCATCTATTGAGCACTCTGCATGTGAATCGCTCATGATGACAATTAATGGCTTTAGGTGCAGACCGCTTCTTACTATATCGAGGGGGGAACTGTATCGTAAAAGAGGCAACTTATATTCAGATTCGAATGATGATAAAAATGTGGAGTCTTTCGTGAGTAAAACAATTTTAGGAGAGTAAGTGTGCCGCTTCCGAGAAGCGTCCTTGATCACATTAGAAAGAGGAATACGGTCAATGATTTCATCAATCTTCAGATTGTATGGGGATGTTTTCATTTTCTGGGGTGGTTGGGGTATGTCAAAATGACAACATTTTAAGGAACTTTGGTCAATTCCTCTATTTTTAGGCTCTTTTCAGCTAAGGCTAAGTAGAGTGGATACGACAGACTTAAAATTTTGGTGGCACGATGTAGCTTGTAGAGCTTCTAATTCCTCTTTGGTGTGAGTGCCGGTAGCTACAAGATGGCATGTCATTGCCACATTTTCTGCAGTTTTAAAATCATACGGTGAATCACCAACATAAGTTGTTTGATTTGTTCCATAACCAAGTTTATCAAGGGCAATCTTGGTAAGCTGTGAGGCAGGCTTTTTCCATTGAGTGTCACTGGCTCCAAGGGTGAATTTGAGGAACTGAGATAGACCCAAGTACTCACAAGTTGCACGAGCATGAGGACCATACTTGTTGGTTAAAACTCCACAGCAAATACCATTATTGCAAAGTGCTTTTAAGCCCTCATGGACAAAGGGTAGGGTTAATACACCATTAAGCATCTCCTCTTCAAAAATAGGACGCAAGCGCCGAACAGCTTCTTTGGC
>Ga0181587_10002088_pt1 | contig 16684 bp, 12 predicted proteins | sample 071ome_27_FD_132463 | JGI IMG/M metagenome (GOLD analysis project Ga0181587, IMG submission 132463) | Coastal salt marsh microbial communities from the Groves Creek Marsh, Skidaway Island, Georgia - 071409AT metaG (megahit assembly) | ecosystem: Environmental > Aquatic > Marine > Intertidal...
GCAGGATTTTCGAAGCTGAATTGTGCTGCGGACTCCAGCGCCAGTGTGGCTGTAAACAGAGCGATGGCCATACCAAGACGGCGCCTTAACCGCTCTGACTTGTTAAATTTGTGCACTTTCTCTCTCCCTTTAGTTTAGTTAAGCCTCAACTGCACCCAATTGCCGCTGTGGGGTTTCACGCCGTAGGTTCTCTATGTTGCTACCCAGTACCTACCCGCGTGACCGCGCTCCGTGTCCGCTCCACTCGGCTCGTTAATACCACATACTTCGCCCCGCCAGTTTAGAGCTTCCAGCGCGGGCAAAGTACTCACTATTGCGCCCCAGCGCGATAGAAGGGGACTTAAGTGCGATAGAATGGTACCTGCGGTGGGAAGCAGGTGGCTTTTGCATGCCAAAAATGATGTTCGCTCATGCCAACGGGTATCCGCCGGGTTCCTACAGCGCGCTGCTTCAGGCGCTTGGCTCTGAGCTTGATGTAAAGGCGATAGAGCACCGCCCGTTGTGGGACAAAGGTTCCGCACCTATCTCACTGTCATGGCATGCTTATGCGAGCGATCTGCTCGACCGAATTGAGGAGTGTGGCGGCGGGCCAGTCTGGCTGGTCGGTCACTCGATGGGAGCGGCTACCGCCATCCTGGCTGCGTGCCGCCATCCCACACGATTCAGGGGTATCGTTGCGCTGGACCCGGTGCTCATTTCCAACAAGATTTGGTTTTGGTCCCGATTATTTTCCCGATTGAAACCAAACGCGATGCCCATCGTACAAAGGGCCTTGGCGCGCCCCCACCAGTTTTCAACCCATCAGGCAGCCTATGAGTTTTATCGCACAAAACGCGTCTTCCGAGAGGTATCTGACGACGTTCTGATGGACTACGTTATGGCAGGGCATCGCACTCTAGAGGACGGCCAGGTAGGTCTACGTTACTCGGGTGAGTGGGAAGCCTGTGTCTATCGCTCTGTTCCGAGGATGACTGGCGCACTCAAACGGCTAAGGTGCCCAATGTTAGTTGTTGCGGGGGATCAGTCTGACGTTCTACCAGCAAGGACTCTGGACTGGGTAAGTGGACTCAACCCTAATATCCAAACCATGACGCTGAAAGGTGGCCATCTGCTACCGCTCGAATCACCCCAGGCCTGCGCCGAGGCGGTTTTGGGCTTTGTTGCATCGCATTAAGGGATGTGACGCCCGATGAGCACCGCAGGTCTGGAGCCTGCATTGGCCCAATGCATTGTTCCAGTATGGCCCGCGGTCGCTTGCGTGCTTCGATGTTGGTTGTCTTTGGCGCGCGGGTTCGGCCATAGCGAGTGACACAGTATTAGTGATAAAACGGCATGTCGATGGTGATGACGTAGATCGAAGCTCCATGCCTTTAGTGAAATGTGGAAGTAAAAGATGACGGCTAATCCGGTGGCCACTCGATGGGCTGACCTTGATAATGAGCGGTTCTTCCCGCGGGAACTGAGTTGGCTGTCGTTCAATGCCCGGGTGCTCCAGGAAGCGGAGAACCCCGACGTTCCCCTGATTGAGCGGGTCCGCTATCTCGGTATCTTTTCTAACAATCTCGACGAGTTTTTTCGCGTTCGAGTGGCAGAGGTTCGCCGGCTGATTAGCGTATCGAAAGGGCCGGAGCGGCAAGCGGCGAAGAATCTGTTGCAGGCGATACAGCGTGAGGTGGTATCGCTCCAACGCAAGTTTGATGAAATATATGGCCAGTTGATGGGGGAACTACAGAAGCAGAAAATTTACCTCATTAACGAAAAGCAGCTCGACGAGGGTCAGCTGAGTTTTGTCCAGCGGTATTTTAGGGATACCGTCCTTCCAGAGCTTGAGCCGATTTTGCTTGACGACGCGCAGGCCATCCCCAATCTGACAGACGAATCGCTGTATCTCGCCGTGATGATCAAGGCACGCAAAGGGCAGAGATTCGCTGTTTTGGAAGTGCCCTCGGAGCAGTTGGGCCGGTTCATCGAGATCCCGCGACAGCGGGGCAGGCGAAGGGGAACCGTCTATATCACCCTCGACAATATTATCCGTGCTTGCCTGCCCCTGGTATTTCGTGGCGTATTTGGTGCAATTACTGCGAATGCGTATTGCTTCAAATTTTCCCGAGATGCAGAGCTGGAGCTCGACCCTTCTATCAGTGAAAGTCTGATAGAGAAAATGGCAACCAGTCTCAAGCAGCGCCGACGCGCCGACGCGGTCCGATTTGTCTACGATAAAACCATGCCCGAGGCGCTACTGGCTGCGCTCAGAAAGCACTTTGGCTTTGGTCGTTATGACAGCATGATTGCTGGGGGCCGGTATCATAATTCCAAAGATTTTCTCTCCTTCCCCAATCCAGGTGGAAAGAACCTCGAATTTAAGCCTCACGTCCGCATCAGTTTGCCCGAGATTGACGACCCGGCGAGTATTTTTGACGTTGTCCGCACGCGTGATGTGCTGCTGTATTTTCCTTATCACCCCTTTGATTATCTGGTTGATGTACTGAAGACCGCGGCGCTGGATCCCAGCGTGACCGCAATCAAAATCTGTCTGTACCGTACCGCAAAGAACTCCCGAATCGGCGAGGCTCTGATCAATGCGATGCACAATGGAAAGCGCGTGACGGCAGTGGTCGAGCTGGCCGCCCGGTTCGACGAGCAAGCCAATATTGAGATGGCCCATCGATTGACCGAGGCAGGAGTTGAAGTCATTTTCGGTATTCCCGGGCTCAAAGTGCATTGCAAGTTATTCTCGATCGAACGGCGTGAAGAGGGAGAGATCCGGTACTACAGTCACGTTGGAACCGGCAACTTCAATGAGAAAACCGCCCGTCTGTATACCGATTTTTCACTACTCACCTCGGATCAGGTGGTCGGCAGAGACGTGGCGGCGGTGTTTAATTTTTTAAAGTTCAATTACCAGCTGCCTAAATACGAAACACTATTGGTGTCCCCCCACAGCTCGAGATCGGGATTGGTTGAACGAATCGACCGGGAAATAAAAAACGCGCGTCTGGGCTACCGTGGAATGATGACCCTGAAGTGCAATAATTTAGTGGATCGGCAGCTGACGCTGAAATTGTACGAGGCCAGTCAGGCGGGGGTGCAGATTCGCCTGATAGTGCGCGGCATGTGCACCCTGCTCCCCGGTATTCAAGGTACCTCCGAAAATATCGAGGCGATTAGTATTATTGATCGTTACCTAGAACACCCGCGGGTCTATGTTTTCCACAACCGTGGGCAGCCTGAATACCTCCTTGGGTCGGCAGATCTTATGACGCGTAACATTGACTACCGGGTTGAGGTGCTGTGCCCCGTGAAAGATGCTGCAGTGCAGCGACAGTTACAGGACGTGCTCGACCAGCAGTGGCATGACAACGTGAAGGCCCGAGTTCTGGACAGCCAACAGAGCAATCAGTTCCCTCCTCGGGCAAAGTCGACACCCGCGTTACAAGCTCAAGAAATGATCCATCGTTATTTCGCTACGGGTAAGAAGCCGAGAATGCCGCGCTCCCTCATGCGCCAGGCATCAAAGCGTCGCAGGCTGCCCAAGCGTTAGTAGGGCGGCGTGGCTTAAAAAAGCCACGGTGCCAAATCATCCGGATTGAGTATCACGAGTTGCTGGGCTTTGGCGTCAGACTTCAGGTCTTGAGGATCGATTTGTAAAAGTTTGAGGTAGTAAGGCAGCAGTTTTGCTCTAACAGACAAATGCCACTGGCTATCGCTCATCCCGTAGTCGTGGGCAACCACCGCTTGCTGTGCCGCGCTCAGTCTGGGATCAGGTATCACGGTGAGATCGATCCACGTGTGCCAGTCAAGATCGTTTTGGGCCGTGCGTTCCGAGACATCCAGAATATCGGGCTCTCCTCGAAATCGGCTCAATACAAAGTCCCGATAATCCTGATTTTTTTCACACCAGCCGCGGACATGCCAACGTTGACCGGTCCAAACCAATGTATGAGGGACAATGATCCGACCTTCGCGATCGGGCGCGCTCAGTGAGACGTAATCGACCTCAACCCGGCGTGATTCTCGCGCCGCTCTGATTAATGGGCGCAGTATCTCTGGGGACACCTCGCGGCCCGGCGCGCGGAGTACCTCAGTGGCGGTGAGTGCGTCGGGCAGTCGACCCAATACCTGATGGATGTCGCTCGATCCCGAGACGATATCCAGGTACTCCTCCACGGTGCCCCGGGACACGACGGGAGTGAAAATATTGCTGGGGCGATAACCCTTCGCGGCCGCGTCGTACTCGAGATTGCCTGGGCCGATCGAGCGCTTGTAGTTGTTGATATCTTTGCTGGCCTGTTGACGGCCAAGGCCAAACACTTCCCGTAGGTGCCGCGTGGTGAGCCGCCCCTCCCACTGCGCAATAATCTCGATAAACCGATAGCGAAGTAACTGTGCCCAACGCGTATCGTTCATTTCAAGATCTCCTTACCTCACTTATTGAAAAACCGTCGTGCACCGCTAGCCTGCCTCAGAATTTATTGGCTGCGCTGGGCGCTTTCTTCAGGCCGCGGTATCAGCCACAAACCGCCGATGGCAATCAATGAGCAGGACAGCACAATTAGCGCCGGTTCCAGTAATCGGCCAGTGTAGAGCCCTCCGGCGATGGCACCCACCAGAGACGCCAGTAACGCGTGGGTGAAGCCGTAAACGGCTGATGCCGCTCCCGCCTGACTTTGAAAAAGGGAAATGGCGCCCATCGACGCATTGGCGGCGGTCAAACCGACGCCAAAAAAGAATGTTGACGACAGGAATGCCAGGTATGGCATGTGGTCCTGAGCGTTGGTAGCCAGGAGTGCGATACATACAGCGGAAACGAGGCTCGTGATGAGCCCGGCTCTAAGCGTCTTATCCATGCCGTAGCGCATAACGAGGCTCGCATTGACCAGGCTGCCTGTCATGAAGCCAAAGACCGTGAGAGCGAAGGCGTACCCAAACAGTGAAGTGGGAATATTGAAGACATCGGGAAGGAAATAAGCCACCGTCGACAAATAGCAAAATAGTGCGGCGAAGGAAAAGGAGCCAGCGATTTGATAACCAATAAATGCCTGTGTCACCAGCATTGACCGGAATGCGAGGAGGACGCGCATGAAAGTCAGCCGATCATCGATAGAGCGCGCAGCGGTCTCGGGGAAGCGGGCAAGTGCAATCAGGACCGCCAGTGCAAAGAGTGCCAGCGCAAAAAACACGCCGGGCCAAGGAGAAAAACCGAGAATCAACGCGCCAATACTGGGGGCGACCATCGGTATTACTGCCATCGCCGCCGATAAAACTGACATGACTTGAGAGGCACGATTGCCGTCGTAGCGGTCTCTGACAATCGCACGAGCAACAACAGGGCCGCTAGCGGCGGCGACCCCTTGCAGACCGCGTGCCAACCACATGAGTTCCATGCTCCATACGAGCGCGCATGAGACAGAGGTGATCAAAAATAACAGCGTCCCAAGGCGCACAACGGGCAGCCTTCCAAAACGATCTGACAGTGGGCCGAAAATAAGCTGCCCGGTCGCCAATCCGACCATAAATATGCTGAGCGTCAGTTGGCCTTGGGATACGGTAGCGTCGAGGTCTGCAATGATGTAGGGAATGGCAGGGAGGTAGAGGTCGGTCGCGATCGCCGCATACGCGACCAAGCTGACCAGCGTAACAAAGGTGAAGAACTCTCCGGTTTTCTGCCGGTGTGTCAATTCAGCGTATTGGCCTGCAGTTCTACTACCGGACAACTCTCAGGCACGAAAAACTGGCCGTTCTCAGCGTCCATAACATCGAGCCCTATCGCTTTGTTGTTGGAGAACAGCGCCACCCGCATGACATAGGTGGTGTGCTGGTTTTTCATTTCCATCAATTGGAAAAGTGCTACCTCAGCCCCTTCATCATTGGCTGCGCGCGTTGCAATTTGTTCCATGTAGGATTTTGCCTGGCTCGCTTCCATCGGAGTGAGCGGTGTCTTCAGTATGGCACTGAGCATGGCGCTGACAGAGGCCTGATTTTGATCAGCAAGCAACGTCGTTCTGACCATCGAACTAAGATCGGTCATAACAATTGATATCCCCCGAGATGTAGCCGGCCTCTCTCGGGCCGATGCCAAATTCTACCATTTTTGGCTTGTCAGGGGGTTTTCTAATACTTCTATGAACATCAATCAGTTACCATCATTACCTGCGGTCGTCTAGTTCCTTGGGAGTTACCGTGGATTCAAAGAAAGCCACTTACCATCGCTTGATCCATGATGACGGCGCCCTGTTTTGGCTGCTGCAGACCATGGGTTGGATTGGGATTTCTATTCTGACCTACCTGAGCCTTAGCGTGCCTTATGACCAGTACGAGTGGTCATATCTTGCCCACAATATTTCCCAGTCCGCAGTAGGTTTTTTACTCTCCATACCGCTTCGCTACCTTTATCGAGCTGTTTGGCATTGGCAAATCCTTCCGCGACTTGTGGTGGTGTTAGGTGCGGCAATGGTCTTTGCGCTTGCTTGGGCGTCTTTGCGGTTGATGTTGTTCATGGCAATGACTGGAGAGAAAGATGTTTGGTCTGATTTTGGCGGATGGCTCTTTCCCTCCCTGTTCGTATTTTTTACCTGGGCGGCGCTTTACCACGGTATTAAGTACTACCAATTTCTGCAGCGACAACAAGAAGTAGCCGTGCGCGCCGAATCCGCACAGCGGCAGGAGGCGTTGAAACGGATCAAAGCGGAGGCGGAGGCGAAGGAGGCCCAGATGCATCTTTTGCGTTATCAGTTAAATCCGCACTTTCTCTTTAACACGCTCAACTCGGTGAGTGCGCTGGTGAGCACCGGTCGAGCAGATGATGCCAATCGCATGCTATTAAACTTGTCTACCTTTCTTCGTTTTTCGTTGGAGCAGGAGCGCGTTGCGATGACGACGCTACGGGAAGAGCTCGATGCACTACAGTTGTATTTGGACATCGAAAAAGTACGATTTTCCGACCGGCTGGAGCTAGTGCTCAACATTGCTCCTGATGCTTATCGTTGCGCTGTGCCCAGCTTGCTCCTACAGCCGCTGGTCGAGAACGCACTGAAATATGCGATCTCTCGTACCGAATCGGGTGGGACTATCCAGATTTCGGCCCAGATCAATGGCGCATCTCTGGATCTCAGCGTAGAGGACAGCGGTGCAGATTTAAACGAAAGCCGCAAAGAGACACAGACACCCTCTGCCAACGCAGGCGTTGGTTTAGGTCTGCAAAACACCCGGGACCGGCTCGAGACATTGTTTGGTGCCCGCGCTTATTGCCACCCAACAACCTCTCCTTTGGGCGGTATGCGCGTTGAAATATGTATCCCCGTAGAAGAAGCAGCATGAGGCGCATGCGATGACAGATTTGCGTGTAATGTTGGTTGATGACGAGGCGCTCAGCATTGATCTCATGCGATCGATTGTCGAGAGAGAGCCGGGTTTCAGCGTCGTGGCGGAGTGTTGTAACGGACGAGAGGCTTTGGCTCGGTTGCGGCGCGAGGCTTTTGATATTGTATTCATGGATATCGAGATGCCTGGTTTGTCTGGCCTGGAGGTGGTGCAAAAGACCCAGGCAGATGTGCTGCCAGCGGTTATTTTCGCAACTGCCTTTGATCAGTACGCCTGTCAGGCGTTTGATTTGCATGCTGTGGACTATGTCCTCAAACCATTTGATCCAGAACGCGTGCGCACGGCACTGGAGCGAGCCAAACAGCGACTTGCCAGCGACATTGCGCCGACGGGCAAGGAGGCACCGTTAGGGGCGATCGCCCATCTCCAAAATGTAGAGCCGGCCCCGTTGGCAGGCGCGTCCTCCGCGACAGAGTATGAGCGCCTGCCCATTAAGGATGGCGGGCATACCTATTTACTGCCTCACGCTGACATTGAATGGATAGACGCGGCAGGGGATTACATGTGCGTTCATGCGCAAGGTAAAGTGCACATTTTGCGGTCCACCATGAAGGATCTAGAGGCGAAGCTGGGCCAGGAGTTTGTCCGTATTCACCGCTCTACCATCGTGAATGTATTAAAAGTACGGGCGGTCGATACGCTCCCAAAAGGCGAGTGTCTGTTGCATCTGGATGACGATGTGACGGTGCGTGTTAGTCGAAATTACAGGAGCGCGATTCAGCGTTTGTTGTCCTGAGCGATGGCTTTTGGACTGTTGCCAGCGCCAACAAAGATCTTGACCCAGGTATTACTTTGCCCGCGCTACCAACGCATCCACAAAGGCGCCATGATTGGGTAGCGCCGCTACGGTGCGCTCCACGTCCTGCTGAATGCCGTAAAGAAACTGCTTCAGTTGTTCGCTGCTCATGGAATCAACAATATTATGGTAGCGCTCGGGCACAATGCCTTGTCCCATCATGACCTGGACCCACGAATTTTCTGCGAACACGTCATCCTGTGGTTTGAACACCCGGCCGGCGTCTCTAAATAACGCCAATCGCTGCTCGAGTGAGTCGGGGATTGGCAAGTTGCGGCACATATCCCAAAAGGGCTCACTGGTGCGCTGGTTGGCGAAGTAATGCAAAACGATGAAGTCGCGAATGCGTTCCGCTTCGCCCCGGAGCTTGGTGTTGTACTCGTCGACCGAGGCCTGACTCATCAGGTTGTCGGGGAACATTAAAAGTAACCACATAATGCCGTTCTGGATAAAGTGAATGCTGGTCGACTCGAGTGGCTCAATGAACCCGCTCGATAACCCCAAAGCGACGCAATTCTTGTTCCAGTAATGCTTGCGTTGACCCGTTGTAAAGCGGATGGGCCGTGGATCGATGATCGGCGTGCCGTCGACCAGGCTCAGTAATCGCTCCCTGGCAGCATCGTCATCCAAGTAGTCATTGCAATAGACGAGGCCATTGCCCACGCGATGCTGCAGAGGGATTCTCCAGCGCCAACCACTATCGTGAGCGATGGCGCGCGTATAGGGAACAGGTTCACCCGTGAGCTCAGTTTGAACTGCCCATGCGCGATTGCAGGGTAACCAGTGGCTCCAGTCCTCAAAGCCGGTTTTTAGGGTATCTTCAATCAATAACGCCCTAAAACCCGTGCAGTCGATGAAGAGATCACCGGCAATCTGTTGTCCATCTTTCAGCTGCAGAGAATCGATAAATCCTGTGCTTTCTGACAGTGAGACATGTGCAATCTGGCCCTCCACCCGGCGCACTCCTCTCGCTTCCGCGAGCCGGCGAAGGTATTGGCCATAGGCGGTAGCATCAAGGTGGTAGGCATAGTTCAGCTTATGCTCTGAGAGAATGCCAAACTTATTTTCCAAAGCCGCTCTCAGTTCTGTGCAGTAAGCGCCATAGTCAGCTGCCAGACCTTCCTGCTTCCCTCTCATCCAAAAGTGCTGGAAGCCTCCGGCCCAGCAGCCCTTTCCAGTATCGCCAAAGGAATGGATGTAGTCGTGGCCCTCATACAGCCAATTTTCGAATCGGATGCCTAACTTGAATGTGCCGCTGGTGGCTTTGATAAAGTCCGGTTCAGGAATCTTCAGCAGCCGATTCATGGTGAGGAGAGTGGGGATGGTTGCCTCACCCACCCCGACGGTGCCGATCTCCTCAGATTCAACGAGCGTAATCTCCAGCTTCCTGCCTACCAGAGTGGACAGCGCGGCTGCGGCCATCCACCCGGCGGTACCTCCACCTGCGATTACGACTCGGTTGACGGGTCTGTCACTATAGTCAGTCATACCTGCTTCAAATTGTTGATGAGTTCGGCCCTCAGTTTCCTCGCGACCTCTGAGTTAATGTTTTTCGTGCGATCAACGGCATCATCTTTCCAGCATTGCTCGCTATCCGAGTGCTCCGAGAATACATAATAGTGAAAGAGAGTTGCCCAAGCACTGCGCTCAGCCTCGGGTAGTGTTTTGATGGAAAGAAGGGCATGGTTGAATGCGTCCATGGGGCGGCCGTATTCCCGCCGCTGCTCACTCCACCAAAAATTTATCAGGCCGTTGATCTTTGCTGTCGACTCAACTTGATGCCACCAAAGCGAGGGTATGTATATAACGTCTCCCGGCTGAAGTTCGGTGGTCAAAGCAGCGGCCAACGCGTCTCGAAAGAGAGGGTGCTGGTCATAATCGGGATTTCTGGTGTCTACCAGGCTAATAGGCTGCCCTGCCGGGGTAATATCCCATGGGCCGATGTACAAATTTCTTACTTGATTTGGAGGAAATAGCGTAAAGCGCCGCGTTCCGAGTACACAGCAGGCAATATTTGCTGGGTAGTCAAAATGTGGCGCTACGACACTCTCGTTGCCCAGCCACAGACTGACAAGCGGAGAAGGGAGCGGTGCGATGAACTCGGCTTCAAGTTCCATCCCGGGCAACCAGTGGTCTATGTTGGTAGCGCCGACATATAGGCTGGGTGGTTCTTCCGAAGATGTCAGATCCAGTAGCTTGTCGATAACCTGGTCAAGCCGCGTTTGCACCTGCAAGAAATTGAACCCACTGAAGTCCTCATTGTAGAAAAACCGCCCATTGATGCTTGGCTCTCCCAAGAAGGCAGAAACCTTCTGACCCGTATAAAACTTCCTGATATGGTCAAGGGCACCGCCGTCACTCTGTTTCGCCAGCGCAACGATGGGCCAATCAGACACGGCGTCGCGGAGAACCCAGGGCGTAGATTCCTTCAGCCAGAGGTCTGGCGAATGCTCCAACTGCGCGACACTGATTTCTCTTATGGAGGACAGTGCCCCCGTATCAACTGGTTGGTTAGGCCTTTCCATTTTTTAAGGCCACGAGTCTGGAAATTTGTGATTGCGATGCGAGCATCATGAACAGCGGCAGCAGATGGCCCTTTTGATGCAGAGAATGCAGCGTATCGCTTGGCAGGCTCTGCAGACGCTCTTCGTCGAGACCATAAAATCCAGTCAGCGTATGCACGCTGCCGTCGTCTAGCGTGAATTTAAAATCAAGGGGCGTGATCAGCTCGAGTGCATCCAGCGTGGTGGCGAACTCAAGCGTATGGGGATGGCTCCCTTCGATATTTTCTAATAATGCAATAATGCGCTCGAGATAAAGGCTATGGCCGCCTACGTCAGAGAAAAGATTTTCTCCGCTTTCCAAGCTCAACTTTGGATGACGCTCATCCAGCGCAATAACATTCCTAACCGCGCCTGAGTTGTCTTGCTCTTTAGCGATATAAAACGGACCTTTCTGCATCATCATAGGGATAATCTCCGTCGTCCAACCGGATTCCGACGCACAGAGAAAGAGATTTTCGTTGTTCTCCAACCCAAACAAGGCAACGGGTAATGGCGTGGCGTTGCCTTCGATTCGCTGCAGGAGAAGCGGGTAGGTGCTCTGGAGTGTGCGCATCTCGGTAGTGAAGGCCAAGCACGTCATCACATTATCACCGAGCGCTGCACTGTATTTCCGGATAATTCGCAACGAGGCGTGTTGAACGCTATTGAGCTTTGACAACTGATGCTCACTCATATCAGCGTGCTTCCGCAAAGCCTTGCGCTATTGCCTGATTGATCAAAGATCGATGCTTGGGGAGATGTTGCAGAAATCGGGTGGATTGAGCATCGATTTCAGTTTTAAGTGCGTGAGCGCGTTGCCTGTCTGCCGAGGAGAGCCTGCGGTTATCGTTGCCGAGGTCACTTTTAAAATTCATGCCATACAGCACATATTGATAACTGGCTGAAGGAAACATTTCGTCTATCCGGCGCTCATCAAGATGCCATGGACACCGATACCGCCAATCGGACAATTTTTCATTTAAAGACGCAGGCACTGAGGAGGGTTGTCGGTGATCCAACCAATAGACGGAATCTTCCCGTTGCGAAAGAACGTAATGGAGCTTGAGGAACTCGATGATCTGCTCCCATCGTTGCAAAAATTCAGCGTTGAATCGGGTCGCAACTGTATTCATCTGCTGGCGCGTTTTGGGGAATTGCTGAGCGATACTTCTTGCGCTGAGTTCTACTAAAACCAGTGCGGAAGCTTCCAGTGGCTCAATAAACCCTGCTGACAGTCCAACCGCGACGCAGTTTTTGTGCCAGAAGGTTTTTCGATAACCCGGGTCAAAGCGAATGAGTCGTGGTTCTAACTTAGAGAGGCCGGCGGGATGTCCGGTCTCCTTAAGGTACGCGTCCAGGACCGGTTCGATGATATCGGTGTCGGCATGCTGCGAGGAGAACACCGCTCCGGCGCCACGTCGGTGTTGTAGTCCGATATCCCAGATCCATCCAGCCTGGTGTGCGGTCGATTTCGTAGTCGTTGCGATGTCGGCAGAAGCCTCATACGGGACTTGCACAGCAAGTGCACTGTCATTGAACAAGATGTGTTTTTGGGAAAGGAAGGGAATGCCATAGTGATCTCCCAGCAATACGCTACGGAAACCGCTGCAATCGATGAACAAGTCTCCCTTTATAGGGCCTTGGTCTGTGATGAGGGCTTCGATATCGCCATTTTCCAGAGAGGCTACTGAGGTGACATCGGCCACCACATGCTTTACCCCCAACTCAACGACGGCGTGGTTGGAGAGCATCTCGGCGAACTTACCGGCATCCAAGTGATAGCCATAGTTGAGCGTGTAAGCGTATTCGGGAACGCCCAACTGTTTGGGAGCCAGACCAGCCTCACAGACCGCAAACTGTGGCGTTACGCTAGAAGCGAAGGACTGGTCACCGAGGTGACCGCGATTCCAGTGCTCTGCTAAATTGATTTCCGAGAATCCGTGGGGCAGGGTGAAGGGGTGGTAGTAAGTTTCTCCACCACCGTAAAGCCAACTCTTGAAGTGCGTTCCTTGCTTGAGGGCTGCGGAGCACTGTTGAATAAATGCCCGCTCAGACAGGCCGATTTTGAGTAGCGTCGACCGCATTGATGGCCATGTGCCTTCCCCGACACCGATAGTCGGCGTGGTGGGTGACTCCACCAGCGTTACCGTTATGTTAGAAGTATCAAATTCAGCGGCGAGTACCCCCGCTGTCAGCCAGCCAGCAGTGCCGCCCCCCAGTATCACGATGTGTTGTGGTGATGCATTCATCTCGAGTGGCTGAGTCCGAAAGCTGAAATTTTAGGGGGTTCTCTACAAAAGAAAAACCGCTCCTGAGAGCGGTTTTTTGATATAGGCCCGAAACTGAATGTCAGTAGATGTATCTGAATCCCACGTTGTACCGAGCGCCGATTTGGCCGGCATTGAAGAACTGCAGTTCTTCCCTGCCGAAGCTTCGATAGGTTTCGTCCGTGATGTTGATGCCTTCTACAAACAGGGTAAAGCCGTCGAATACCTCGTATTGGGCGCTGGCATCCCACTGCTCGTACTCCTCGTTATACGCAGGTTGGGTGACGCCCCCTGTGAAGTGCTCATCACGCCAGTTATAAGCCACCCGCATCTGGAAGCCGAATCCTTCATAAAACAGAATGAAGTTGCGCGTATCGCTCAGGCCGGGCAGGGCAAACTGTGGCTCGTCCGAGAAGCGATTGAAGGTTGCGGTACCGTCAGCGAGGGTCATATTGGCAATAAAGCCAAGGCCCGTGTCCCAGAAATTGTGCTGCCAAGCAAGCTCCCAGCCGTCGATTTCGGCCACTTCGTCCGAGTTCACATTGGTAAGTAAGTCGTAGTAGGCGGGGTCATCTCGCCCAACAACGCCTGTGATGGTCTGTGCCTCCACGTCAACACCCGGCTCAGATGCGAAGTTGGTAAAAATGTAATCACGGATATCCTGGGGCGCAGCCGTAATGCCCAGTGCATCTGTGGCCTGCTGGTAGAGCGGGCCCAGCGCCGGGTGAGCGAGCTCGGGGAACAAGACAACGTCTTGGATCTCACCAGCGGTGACGAAGTTCTCAACGGACTTGTCAAAGTACCCGACTGAAACGTAGCTCGCATCGCCGTAATACCACTCAAGCGACAAATCGAAGTTTTCTGATTCATGCGGGAGTAACCCCGGGTTACCTGCCGATGCCTGTGCCGTATGCTCTCCCTCCACTACTCGGAGCACGCTGGGCGCATTAAGCGTGCCGATAAGAGCACCGTAGCCCGCTCGAGCGATCGTCTCGCTGTAAGAGGCTCTAAAAATGACGTCATCCATGATCTCGATATCGAAATCGATATTGGGCAAACCCACGTCGTATGTTCCTGTCAGGCCAGAAGGCGTCGTGCCCTCTGCTGGTATCGCTGTGAATTCGTTAGTGGATGCCCAAATAATACTGGAGAACGCCTGAGATTCGGCGCTCGAAGTCACGTCGGTCTCTTCGTAGCGGTATCCCACACGAAAGTTAAAGTTGCGGTCCAGCACTGAACCTGAAAAGTTCAGTTGCATAAATGCCGCCCAGGTTTCCTCGCGGAACTGGTTTCCAAAGCCGGGCTCTAGGTCAGCGCAAAAGGCTGTTCCGCAGGTGCCGGTGGGGTTGCCCGCCGCTGGCGCAAGGTACAGCGGATTGTCGGGCGAGAGCGCCTCCAAAAACTCTGCGCGGGCCGCCATGTCGCTCATGCTGTAGAGAAAGAAGTTGTTGGTGACCTGATCACCACCGCCAAGCTCGTCATAAACCCCCGCCAGCGATGCGGGGACGACAATGTCGGTAATTGACCCATAGGCGGAGGCTTGGTTTGCCCCCCAAGTGTTGCGCTGAACAACGGATCCTGCCTGATAGTTGTCGAGGTCGATGAAAGAGGCTCCAGCGACGATGGTGATGTTGTCATCGAGGTCGAAGGCGCCCGTAAACTGCGTCTGCTCGATGTTCATTTCAGCCCAGTCAGCGGCAAATACGCTACCCGTGATTCGCATATCATCCGCAGACAGAGGATCATTCATGCCGATGGTTGTCACAGGAATTTCGGTGCTGTAATCCACGCTCGCGGAATTTCGGCCAAAAGCCGCAATACTGATGTTGCCCGAGCTCCCGTAGACGCTGTTGGGTTCTCGCTCCGCCTTGGAGTCGTGGTAATCGAGCGCGACACGAAGCCGATCCGTAATATCCCACTCAAGATTGAAGCCAATCGATGAGCGGGTGTTTTTGGAGGCATCCACCCCCGCGGCCATCGGTCTGTCGGGTTGCGTGTTCGTTTCCGTATAGACAATCGGTGACGCAACGGGGCCGTCTGACCAGGTGGCAGATTGATAAGTCGGGCTAAACCAGATCGACATATCGTTATAGCGCCGGTCGAGCTCAAGCTGGGCCATGGTGTAATCCAGCGTTGCTGTTACAGACTCGACAGGACGCCACTGTAGTGTCACTTGCCCGTTGATGCGCTCTCGTTCGAATTCTTCTACTCGGTAGACCAACTGCTGAGGCGCCGCGGCAATATCGCCTGCGCCCGGAGCGTTGGTCTGTTGGCCGTTATCAGGCACAGCGGCACCGTCCCGCTCGAAAAAGCGCGTGTTGAACGCAGACGCAACGCCTGAGTGGCGCTCTTGAAAAGTGCCCGACAGCGCTATGCCCACGGTATCGTCGAAGAAGGTGTGTGATGCAAAAGCCGAGACTTCAGGTGTCACCTCATCGCCAGAGTAGGTGCTCTCGTCGTAAACGCCCTTGGCGCTAAAACTGAATTGCGGACCCGGCTTATCAAGCGGTTTAGCGGTCAGGACGTTGATCGTCGCGCCGATGCCACCTGAGGGGATGTTCGCTCTGGAGGTTTTGTAAATTTCTACGCCCGACACGCTCTCTGAAGCGATGTCCTGAAAATCGAAGGAGCGGCCGAGGCCACTATGCGTTGGCATTTGGCGGCCGTTGAGCGTGACCAGGTTAAAGTCCGCGCCAAAACCCCTCACAGTTACGGTGGTGCCTTCGCCGCGCTGGCGGTCGATGGCTACACCGGTGACACGCTGCAACGCCTCGGCGAGGTTCGTGTCAGGAAAATCACCGATGTCCTCGGCTGTGATGGCATCGACCACCCCTTGGGAGTCGCGTTTTGTGTCCATTGCTCGCTTCAGGCTCGAGCGAATACCCGTAACCAGAACTTCCTCAAGCACCGGTTCATCTGCGACGGTTTCTTGTCCGGTCACAGTAGTGGACAGGGCCACGCCGACTGCCAAGGAGACAGCCTGAGTGAGTTTTTTCCTAGCAAAAGTCCGCGCGTACATGAATCACAGGCCCCTGAATCGAGTTTGTTAGATTAGTACATCTAACATCCCACGCGCGAGCGCGATAGTGAATGGCGTTTCGATAAGAGGGGCTATCAATGCGTTGAGTCGGATAGGTGGGCCAAAAACACTCTATGACGCCTATCTGAGGCCCCACTAAGCGACTTATTTTCCTTGAATTCTGCACCTTTATGCCGATGCGTCAAAACAGTTGCCGGTTTCATTTTTAGGGCGTTGTCGGCTCTGCCTGGCTACAAGCGCTCAAGTCTGTGCTCGCTGTTCTCGCGCTCCCGTCTGACCTGAGTATATCCCTGATAGTCGCTTTTTAATTGAGCGTTCGGGGCCTCATCTTTAACGTAACGCTGGCGCTGGACCGTTCTGCAACGCAGTGGCAATGGTGAACCGTGGGATCATCGTATTTTCGGTGCCGGCAACCCGCATTTCAAGGCAATGGCGTAGTTAAGAACAAGGTGAAATGATGTTGAATCACAGTGGTAGTGGGGTAAAGGCATCGGGCGCTTCAGCGATTTTTTGCATTGTGGTGAGCCTTGCGCTTTTGTCTTGCGCTGATTCTGCCGAAACAGAGATCGCTAGCTTGGTTGAAACGCAATTAAGCCAGATGACACTGGAGCAAAAAGTCGCCCAAATGATTCAGGGCGAAATCAAGCACGTCACCCCA